>Ga0207701_10000285_pt1 | contig 52287 bp, 44 predicted proteins | sample KBSSwiSSwithPhiX_FD_184294 | JGI IMG/M metagenome (GOLD analysis project Ga0207701, IMG submission 184294) | Switchgrass rhizosphere bulk soil microbial communities from Kellogg Biological Station, Michigan, USA, with PhiX - S5 (SPAdes) (version 2) | ecosystem: Environmental > Terrestrial >... | reverse complement strand
GTGTTGCCGCACCCGGTGTAGTCGGCAAATTGCGACCGGTCGGCCTGCAGCGTGTAGTAGGCCTCGTTGGCAAAGCCCCGGTAACAAAGCGTCGGACCATCGGCGCCGCCCTCGCCGGTGTGGTTGAACACGACGTCGAGGATGACCTCGATGCCGGCGCGGTGGAGTGCCTTGACCATGTCGCGGAACTCGTCGATCGCGCCGAGCGGATCCCGGGTGGAACTGTAGCCGTGATGCGGCGCGAAGAACGAGACCGGCTGATAGCCCCAGTAGTTCACGCCGTTCGGCGCCGACTGTGGATCGAACTGGTGGACCGGCAGGAGCTCGACGGCGGTGATCCCGAGATCCCGGAGATACGGCACTTTCTCGATCAGGCCGGCATACGTGCCGCGCTTCCCGGGGGCGACGCCGGAGCTCGGATGCTTGGTGAACCCGCCGACGTGCATCTCGTAGACGAGCGTTTCGGCAAAGGGCATCTGCAACGGCCGATCGCCTTCCCAATCGTAGCGGCTGGGATCGGCGACGACACTCTTCATCGCGCTCGCGATGGTGTCGCCGGCCCGGCTGGCGGCCTGCCGGTCGTAGGTGTCGGGGACGACGATGCCGCGGCCGTAGGGATCCAGCAAAACCTTCGCGGGGTCGAACCGAAGCCCGCGCTCAGGGGCGAACGGCCCGTGGACGCGATACGCGTAGATCTGGCCAGGTCGAAGGTCCGGCACGAACACGTGCCAGTAGTGATACGTCCGATTGGCGCCGCTATCGAGCTGAACGATCCGCGACGGCTGTACCGCCTCCGCGTCGTCGAACAACAGGAGCTCGATCGCCGTGGCGTGCCTGGAGAACACGCTGAAGTTGACGCCATCCGGCCGGACCGCCGCGCCGAGCGGCGCGCTGCTCCCGACCTGCGGACTCGACATCTTCATCGCGCATCCTGACCTTCGGCGGTGCCCTCCGCTTTGCGCTCTGCCTTGCGGTTCGCCTTGCCCTCGGCCTTGCCCTTCGTGCCGTCATAGTGCGCTGCCACGAAACGCCGGTGGGCAATCGACTGATCATCGTCGTAGGCGCCCTTCTTCGAGCGCTTCGGCAGCTTCACTTTGCCATGCGACAGCTTCTTGTAGGGGACTTGCTGGAGCAGATGGCGGAGCGCGTTGAGTCGCGCCGTGCGTTTATCGTCCGAGCGAAGGACGTACCACGGCGCGAAGGTGGTGTCCGTGCTCTCCAGCATCTGATCGCGGGCGCGCGAGTAGGCATACCAACGCTCGCGCGACGGCAGGTCCATTGGACTCAGCTTCCACTGGCGCAGCGGATCCTTGACCCGGGCCTCGAACCGCCGCTGCTGTTCGTCGTTGCTGACCTCGAGCCACAGCTTGATCAGGATGATGCCGCCGTCGATCAGGAACTTCTCGATCTGCGGGCACAGCTCGAGGAAGCGGCGATGCTCCTTGGCCGAGCAGAATCCCATGACGTGCTCGACACCAGCGCGGTTGTACCAGCTGCGATCGAAGATGACCACCTCGCCGGCCGCGGGGAAATGCCGCAGGTAGCGCTGCATGTAGACCTGCGACTTCTCGCGGTCCGAGGGTGCCGGCAACGCCACCACCCGGAACGTGCGCGGGCTGACCCGTTCCGTGAGCGCCCGGATGGTTCCTCCTTTTCCGGCACCGTCACGCCCTTCGAACACGATGACGACGCGCAGGCCCTTCTCTTTGACCCAGCTCTGAAGGTGGCACAGCTGGACCTGCAGCTTTCGCAGTTCCTTCTCGTACGCGGCTCGTTTCATGGTCGTGGCTCGGACAAAGACCGGCGCCTCCGGAGGCCCTGACGGCTCACGGATCGACGCGGTTGCGGAGCTCGGTGACGTAGTCGAGACCCCGCCTGGAGTTGACGACGTCGAACTGCACGTCGGCGTCCTCGGCAGTCTCGACCACCGCCAGCAACGACGTGAACCGCTCCGATTGGACCCGCCGGCGGAGCGCGTCCTCCGTCGCCCACTCTTCGTAGTAGTGGACCGACCAGTCTGCGCCGAGCCAGGCACTACATCCCAGACACCCCGGCTCCAGCCGCGTGCTCGGGACCTGATACTGGAGCCCTTCGAGCAAGCGCTCCCGATTCCGCGCCGAGGCGGCACCGAGCGTGACGTTCAGCCGGAGCATGATTCCGTCGCCTAAGCACCGCCTGTTCCAACCTGGACGCGAGCTGGTCCCCTGTAACACCCCGGAAATACTGGGGCCAGTCGTAATCGATGGCGACGGGCCGGGTGGAGTGCCCACGGTTATCAGGGCCCGATCACGGAATTCCGGAGGGGGCCGGCAGGCCCGGAGGCCCGGGCGGCTGCCATCGAAGGCGAGGCGCGATGGCCCGGAGGGGACGACGCATGGAGGTCCTCGACCGCTGAAACGGACCGGGCTGATGCCTCAAGGAGAGGGCAGACTGCCTGCTAGCTCGGGTCCGGGCGCTTGAGTCTGAGCTTGGCCATGCGCGTTTCGAGCGTCGTCGGCTTCATGCCGAGACGATTGGCCGCACCGGACGCGCCCCGGATACGCCAGGCGGAGCTCTTGAGCACGGCCAGGATGTGCTCCCGCTCCACATCGGCGAGCTTTGCGCTCGCCGCCGACGGGGCCCCGGCCGGGGATTCGGGCATGGCGATGGTGAGCCGACGCGAGGTCGTTTCGATCATCGCCCGCTCGACCACGTTGCGGAGCTCACGGATGTTGCCCGGCCACGAGTAGCGCTGGAGCGCCGCCAGCGACTCCTGTTCGATGACATCGATGCGCTTGCCGAACTGGGAGGAGAACTCGTCCACCAGCTTGTAAACCAGTGCCGGAATGTCCTCGACCCGTTCACGAAGCGGCGGCACCTGAATCGGAAACACGTTCAGCCGGTAGTAGAGATCCTCGCGGAATTCCCCGTCCGCGATGCGCTGCTCCAGGCTGCGATGAGTCGCACAGATGATCCGGGTGTCGACGGAGATCGGGCGCGAGCTGCCGAGACGCTCGAACGTCCGCTCCTCCAGCACGCGGAGCAACTTCACCTGGAGATCGAGCGGCAGATCGCCGATCTCGTCGAGGAAGATCGTCGAGTGGTCGGCCAGCTCGAACCGTCCCACCTGCCGGGCCAGGGCGCCGGTGAACGCCCCCTTTTCGCGCCCGAACAGCTCGCTTTCGACCAGCGCCGCCGGAATCGCCGCGCAGTTGACCCGCACCATCGGCCGCCCGCGCCGCTGGCTGAGCGAGTGGATGTAGGACGCGAACAGCTCTTTCCCCGTGCCGGTCTCGCCCAGCAGCAGCACCGTCGAATCGGTACTCGCCACCTGCTCGGCCTGCGCCACCGCGCGGCGCAAGGACTCGCAGGTCCCGATGATGTGGGTTGGGGCCGAGCGGTCGCGCGCCTCGTGGCGCAAGTAGACGGTCTCTGCCTGCAGCTGGGTCTTCAGCCGGTTCGTCTCGTCGTTCGCCCGCTGGAGCGCTTCCTCCTGTTCCTGGCGGGCGACGACCTGCGCCAGCACCGTGGCGATGCCCCCCAGGCGCTGGATCAGTTCGACCGGCCAGGTGCGCGTCCGCGCGACGGTGCTGAACGCGGCGATCGCGCCAACCCGCCCGAAGAGCGACAGTGGCACCGAGAGGCACGATTGGGTGTTGAGCAGCTCGTAGTTCCGACGGTCGATCTCGTTCGGCACCTCCTCCGTGCTGGCGAAGCACACCGTCTCACCCGAGAGCAGGCGGTCGAGGGTCCAGGGGAAATGCTCGGTATTCAACACGGCGTCATCGAGGGACGGCACGCCCTCGGCGGTCCACTCGACAGGATTGACCAGGACGCCGGCACGTCCGAGCCGGACCATCGTCGCCCGGTCGAGATCGAGGAGCTGGCAGATGCGTCCCAGACCGGATCGGACCGCTGGCCCGATCTCATCGGCCGGGAGATTGATGAATTGACCCGACAGGTCGGCGATGAGCCGCTCGGCCGCGGTCGGCGGCCCGATCGGCGATTGTGGTGTCGTGTCCGACCCGCGCCGCGGCGTGCGGTCGTCGAGTGACACCAGGACGAAGGTCCCGTTCACCGTCTCGAAGGGCCGCAGGTCAACGTCGGCGCGGAACTCCGTTCCGTCCTTCCGCCGGCCTGATAGCTGGGCGGCCGATGCCGTGGCCCGAGCCGCGGAGTCGGACCGTTCCCGCAGCGCCGACTGGATCGCGTCGAGGGGAATGGACAGGAGCAGCGTCGCGTCCTGGCCGACGAGCTCGGAGCGGGTGTACCCGAGCTGTTGTTCGAGGGCACGGTTGACGGAGACGATGCTTCCGGTGCGGTCGATGATGCAGACCCCGACCGGCAACGCCTCGAATGCGTGGTGGTATTCGCTCGTGAGTTCCGGGCCAGAGACCGTCACTAATGTCACCGCTAACGCGCCCCAGTAACGGGCAGGCGGCCGACACCGGCGCATCGTTCCTCCGCGAAGGCTGCGCCTTTCCGCACCACTGAGCCGCTCCTCATCACCCACCTCAATGTTCGTAGACCCGTTGCGCGGGCGCTGTGCATCGGTCGTGCCGGGTGGGCGTACTCGCCGCCACGCGCGATTGCACCGGGCACGAGCACAAACCATTCCTCTGACCGTGCGCCCGACGCGATGGGCTCCGACAGGGCGGAGGCGGTCCGGTATCTCGGAGACTTCAGCGATCGCGGCTCGATCAGGATCGAGTGCCGAGAGCATGCGCCGCTTGCGGCACCAGTGGCACAAGCCGTGCTGTATCGACGTCCGCCACCATGCCACGTCTCTTCAGACGCGGTCGCGCGCTGTCGCCCCGCGGCAGCGGACCGCGGCGTCGGGCGATGCTCCTCGCGGCGCTGATGCTGATCGCCGGTGTCTGTGCCGTGGGTCACGCTGCTGATGTGACGACGACCGCGGCAGCCGCGACGATGGCCACCCAGGCGCACGACAGCGCCGCCGGCGAGCCCGCCGCGCACGGTCTGCCGCAGAGCGCCGTGGAGCTCGCGCGTCCGTTCGGCCTGCCGATCACCAACTCGATGGTCGTCACCTGGATCGTCGCGATCTTCCTGATCGTGCTGGCCCGGACCGCGACGCGATCCATGACCGACGTGCCCGGTCCGGTGCAGAACTTCGTGGAATGGGTCGTCCAGAGCCTGTATGAGTTCCTCGAAAGCATCATCGGGCCGCAGCTCGTTCAGCGCACGTTCTGGTTCTTCGCCACGATCTTCATCTTCATCCTGGCGAGCAATTGGATCGGCCTGCTGCCCGGCGTCGGCACGATCGGCTGGGGAACGCAGACCGCGCACGGCTTCACCGTGGACCGGCCCCTGTTTCGCGGCGCCAATGCCGACCTGAACATGACGCTGGCGATGTCGCTGGTGTTCTTCGCCTGCTGGATCGTGTGGGCGCTTCAGGAAGTCGGTCCGCGCGGCATCGTCAAAGAGTTGTTCGCGCCGAAGGGCGAGTCCGCCGGGGTGATGCGCGTGCTGCTGGTGGTCGTGTTCCTCGCGGCTGGGTGTCTCGAGATCGTCTCGATTCTCTTCCGGCCCGTATCTCTGAGCTTCCGGCTCTATGGCAACGTATTCGCGGGCGAGAACATGCTCGAGGCGATGGCCACCATGGTTCCCTGGCTCGGGTGGCTGCTGCCGATCCCGTTCTACTTCATGGAATTGCTGGTCGGTCTTGTGCAGGCGATGGTGTTCATGCTGCTGACGGCGGTCTTCACGCTGCTCATCTGTCAGCACCACGAGGAGACCTCGCCGACCCACGCCCACGGGTAACGAGTGGTGCTGATCGGACGCCGCGGCCGTCGTGGCTTTTAACCCTGGAAAGGACAACTCCCAATGACCGGAAGCTTGCACGTCGGCCTGGCTGCGCTGGGCACGGCAATCGGGGTCGGCCTCATCGGCATGGGTGCATCGACCGCCGTCGGGCGCAATCCCGGCGCCGCCACCAAGGTGATGGTGCAGTCGATTCTCGCCATCGCCTTCGCGGAAGCGGTCGTGTTCTATGCCCTGTTCCTGGTCCGGTGATCGACGGACCGGGCCGCGGATTGAGAGCGCAGACTCATGAGTCCCTTTCTCGTCGCCGTCGCTGAAGGCGGCGCTCTCGGCGACGTCGCGCGAACCTTCGGCGTCGACTGGCCGCATCTGCTGGCGCAAATCGTCAGTTTCAGCATCGTCTGCGCCGTGTTGTACGCGTGGGCCTACCAGCCGATCCTGAAGATCCTGGCGGCACGCCGCGAGCAGATCGCGCACGGCCTGGCCAACGCCCAGCAGATCAAGAGCGAGCTGGCGCAGATCGAAGTGCAGCGCCGGAACGTGCTCGCCAAGGCCGACGCCGAAGGGCGTCAGCTGATCGAAGACGCCCGGTCGGCGGCGGCCCGGGTGCACGCGGTCGAGACGGCCAAAGCGGCCGCCGCGGCCGAGCAGATCCTGCAGAGGGCACAAGCGGCAGCTGAGCGCGAGCGCGCGCAGATGCTGGCCGATCTCAAACGGCAGATCGGCAGGCTGGTGATTCAAACGAGCGCCGCCGTCACCGGCAAGATCCTGACGCCGGAGGACCAGCGGCGCCTCGCCGAGGAAACGGCCAGGCAGGTGCCGGCGTGAGCGCCGTCGCTGATGGTCGTCAGGTCGCGAGCATGACGCGATGAAGTCCAACCGGAAGATCCGCCGGACGGCGCGCCGGCTCTTCCGCCTGTGCCTGGTCGACGGACGCGTGGACGAGGCCAGGGCCCGACGGGTCGCGCAACGAGTCAGGACCTCCGGCAGAGGGGGCTCGTTCCCCATCCTGTGGGATTTCCTCAGGCTCCTGCGGCTGGACCAGAACCGGCACACCGCGCTCGTCGAGAGTGCGGAAGCACTGCCCGACGACCTGCGCGATGACGTGGCGGCGCGACTGACCGGAACGTACGGCGGTGGCCTGACGACCACGTTCACGGTGAACCCCGCGCTGGTCGGCGGCATGCGCATTACGGTGGGAAGCGACGTCTACGACGGCAGCGTCCGGGGAAAGCTGGCGGCGCTCGAAGCGCGCCTCTGAACGCCGGCATAGCGACCGGCACATTTACGCCGGGACCACGGCCGCACGGCGCGGCCCGGCGGGGGCATGAGCGATGTCTGATTTGGTGCGGGAAATCGAAGCCGAGATCGCGACCGCTGTCGCCGCAGCCGCGAAGCAGAGCATCGGCGTGGTTCGCGAGATCGGGGACGGCGTCGCGCGCGTCGAGGGCCTGTCCGACGTGATGCTGAACGAGATGCTCGATTTCGGCAACGGCATCACCGGCCTGGCGCTGACGCTCGACGAGACCGAGGTCGGCGTGATCGTGCTCGGGGACTACACCCGGCTCGCCGAAGGCGACGAGGTCCGCGGCACGGGCAAGCTGCTCCAGGTGCCGGTCGGTCTGGGGCTGCTCGGCCGCGTCGTCAACACTCTGGGCGAGCCGATCGACGGCAAGGGCCCGATCGCCAGCACTGCCTCCTATCCGGTCGAGAAGCTCGCCCCGGGCATCATCAAGCGACAGCCCGTCGGGCAGCCAGTCCAGACGGGGATCATGGCAATCGACGCCATGATTCCGATTGGCCGCGGTCAGCGGGAGCTGATCATCGGGGATCGCTCGACCGGCAAGACCACGCTGTGCATCGATACCATCATCAGCCAGGCGCGGCTCAACCGGCAGGCACAGGAGAGCGGCGAAACGTATCGCCCGCTCTACAGCATCTATGTCGCGATCGGGCAGAAGCAGTCGACGATCGCGCGGCTGCTCTCCGTGCTCGAGGAAGCCGGGGCGATGCCGTACACGATTGTGCTGGCCTCGCCGGCGTCGGACTCGGCCACCAGCCAGTACCTTGCCCCGTTTGCCGGAGCGGCGATCGGCGAGTGGTTCATGGACAACGGCATGGACGCGCTGATCGTCTACGACGATCTCTCGAAGCACGCCGTCGCCTACCGCCAGGTGTCGCTCGTCTTGAAGCGCCCGTCCGGCCGCGAAGCGTATCCCGGGGACGTCTTCTATCTGCACAGCCGTCTGCTCGAGCGGGCGGCGCGGGTCGGCGAGAAGTACGGCAACGGCTCCCTGACCGCGCTGCCGATCATCGAGACCCAGGCCGGTGACGTCTCGGCGTATATCCCGACCAATGTCATCTCGATCACCGACGGCCAGATCTTTCTCGATACCGACCTCTTCTACCAGGGGGTGCGTCCGGCGATCTCGGTCGGCATCTCGGTATCCCGCGTCGGCTCCGCGGCCCAGCTCAAGGCGATGAAGCAGGTCGCCGGCCAGCTGAAAGGCGAACTGGCCCAGTTCCGTGAGCTCGCGGCGTTCGCCCAGTTCGGCTCCGAGCTCGATACCGCAACGCAGGCCAAAATCGATCGCGGCAAGCGGATCATCGAGCTGTTCAAGCAGCCGCAGTACAGCCCGATCCCGGTCGAAGTCCAGGTCGCCGTGATCTGGGCGGTGCAGAACGGCTACGTCGACGATGTGCCGGTCGAGCGCATCAAGGAGTTCCAGGCCGAGTGGACGGATTTCCTGTCGACGCGACGCACCGAGTTGCTGCAGAGAATCGGACAGCAGAAGGTGATGAGCGCCGAGATCGCCGCCGAGTTGAAGACCTCGGCCGATCAGTTCAAACAGACGTGGGCCGCCCGGGCGGCAGCCGTCTAACCGGCGATCGCGCCGACGCGGAACACGGATACCAGCCATGCAGAGCCCCCGCGAGCTTCGGCGCCGCATCAAGTCGGTGAGTGGGACGGCCCAGATCACCAAAGCCATGCAGATGGTGGCGGCCTCGAAGATGCGCAAGGCGCAGCAGGCGGCGATAGCCACCAGGCCGTTCGTGCACCTCCTCTACCGCATCCAGCGGGCGGCGACGTCACGGACGATCGATTTCACGCATCCGCTGATGGAGCGGCGCGAGGTCCGGAATCGCGCGGTGATCCTCGTCGCCGCCGACAAGGGGCTCTGCGGGGCCTTGAATACCAACGTCTTCCGGATCGCGGCCCACTTCGATCAGCCGTCGACGCAGTTCATCACCGCCGGGCGCAAGGCCGCGCAGTTCGTCGCCCGCTCTGGCCGCCGCCTGGCGGCGGAGTTCGCCTACGGCGACACGCCCACCTACGCCGAAGCGCGGGCGATCACCGCATTCGCGCGGCGGCTGTTCGAGAGCGGCGAAGTGGACGAGGTGCGGATCGTGGCGACGAGGTTCGTCAACACGTTGTCGCAGCAGCCCGTCTCGCTCGAGTACCTGCCGGTCGGCGAGATTACCGGTCTTCCACTTCCGGGCGTCGTGCCGGACGACGGCACGGTCGACGATGACGGCGACACGCTGTTCGAACCGAACCCTGAGGCGGTGCTGACGTATCTGGTCAACCACTACCTGAGCATCTACCTGTTTTACGTGCTGCTCAACGCCAAAGCCAGCGAGCAGAGCGCGCGCATGGTGTCGATGAAGAGCGCCACCGACAGCGCGGAGGATCTCATCAAGGCCCTCAAGCTCGAATACAACAAGCTGCGGCAGGGCAACATCACGAAAGAGCTGCTGGAGATCGCCGGCGGCCAGGCAGAGTAATCGCTGGCAACGGCGACTGGAGTATCAGCCATGAACATGGGCAAGGTCGTGCAGGTGGTCGGTCCGGTGGTGGATGTGGAGTTTCCCTCGGGGCTCCCGGCGCTCTTCAACGCGCTGACTGTCGACTACACCGTGGACAACCAGCCGGTCACGCTGACGCTCGAAGTACAGCAGCACCTCGGCGACCGTTGGGCCCGCACCATTTCGATGGCCGGGACGGAGGGGCTCAAGCGCGGCTACGCGGTGACCGACCTGGGCCGACCCATCGCGATGCCGGTCGGCGAGGGCGTGATGGGGCGGGTGTTCGACGTCACCGGCAACCCGATCGACGATCGCGGACCCGTCAAGGCCGACAAGTTCTACCCGATTCACCGGCAGCCGCCGCCCCTCGTGGATCAGTCGACATCGCCGCAGGTCCTCACCACCGGCATCAAGGTCATCGACCTGATCTGCCCGTTCCTGAAAGGCGGCAAGGTCGGCGCCTTCGGGGGCGCCGGCGTGGGCAAGACCGTCGTGATCATGGAGTTGATCAACAACATTGCCAAGCTCCACGGCGGGGTGTCGGTGTTCGCGGGCGTGGGCGAACGCACTCGCGAAGGCAACGACCTCTATCACGAGATGTCGCAGGCCGGTGTCATCAACCAGAACGATTTGGGCGCGTCGAAGATCGCGCTCGTCTACGGCCAGATGAACGAGCCGCCCGGGGCCCGGCTGCGCGTCGCGCTGAGCGGTCTCGCGATCACCGAGTACTTCCGCGACGAGAAGGGCCAGGACGTCCTGCTCTTCATCGACAACATCTTCCGCTTCTCGCAGGCCGGCTCCGAGGTCTCTGCCCTGCTCGGCCGCACCGCCAGTGCGGTCGGCTATCAGCCGACGCTCGCCGCCGAGATGGGCGGGCTGCAGGAACGCATCACCTCGACCAAGAAGGGCTCAATCACGTCGTTCCAGGCAGTCTATGTGCCCGCGGACGATCTGACCGATCCGGCCCCCGCGACCACCTTTGCGCACCTCGACGCGACGATCGTGCTCGAACGGGCGATTGCCGAACTCGGCATCTATCCGGCTGTTGACCCTCTGGCCTCGACCTCGCGGGCGCTCGCGCCGGAGATCGTCGGCCAGGAGCATTACGATGTCGCGCGCCGGGTCCAGCGCGTGCTGCAGCGCTTCAAGGATCTCCAGGACATCATCGCCATTCTCGGGATGGACGAACTGTCGCCGGAAGACAAGCTCACGGTCTATCGGGCCCGCAAGATTCAGCGCTTCCTCAGCCAGCCATTCAGTTCGGCGCAGGTGTTCACCGGGCGCGAAGGCCGTCAGGTCGCGGTCGCGGACACCGTTCGCGGTTTCAAGGAGATTCTCGACGGCAAGCACGACACGGTGCCGGAAGGACAGTTCTACATGAAGGGTGGGATCGAAGAAATTACGACGTAGGCGCCGACTTCGTTCATTCTTAGTGATGCACCGATCATGGCTCTTACCCTGAAGCTCGAAATCGTCACGCCGCAGGCGACCGTCTTCTCGAACGACGTCGACCTCGTCACCCTGCCGACGGCGGATGGCGAAATCGGGATTTATCCCCAGCACGTGCGGCTCATTACGCAGCTCGTGCCGGGCGAGATCATCGTCTCGAAGGACGGACAGGACACCTACCTGGCCGTCGGCGAGGGCCTGGTCGACGTCGATGCCGCGCACGTGTCGATTCTCACCGACATGGCGGTCAGGGCCGCCGACATCGACGAGGTCGCGGTGACCGAAGCGCGCGAGCGAGCGGCCGCCAGGCTGCGCGAGAAGCTCTCGGACGAGGAAGTCGCCTCGGTCAACGCGTCGCTGGTGCGCGCCGTCGCCCAGCTCCAGGTCAGGCGCCGCTCGCGCGTGCGCTAATCCCGCGCACACCCTTCGACCTCACAGCCGCCGTTCCCGGCCGATTGTGCGGGGTCCGCGGCCGTTGTACATGCGCGCGGCGCAACGACCCTGGGCTCGGGCGGATCGTGCGCCGTGCAACGTGTTTGATGATGGCGGGTGGTTCCGGCAAGTGTCAGGGACGGACGGTCACAGAGCAACGGTCCGCGGTGCGACACCGGCCGCGCGCCGAGGCGCCGCGGCCGGTCGATAGAAAGAGAGCCCCTGATGCGTGCAGACCGGAGCGAAGTGCGAGTTAGAACCGGATGCCGAACGTCGTGACCAGGAACTGCCCGTTCGCCTTCTGGCCAACCAGTGATGAGTTAGTAGCGAGAGGGTTGATCGTTGCCGGCAGCTCTTTCACGGTCGGGCCCCAGATGTAGTGATAGCGCAGCTCGCCGAAGATCGGACCGAAGCGCACGCCGCCGCCGAATCCCATTCCGAAGTCGGTAGAGCTGCGGTCGCCGACGATCTTGTCGACCGGAACCCACCCGCCCGTGTAGCAGACGTAGAACCACGGGTCGCAGTACCCCGGCGCGTATCCGACGGCCGGCGTCGTGATCTTCACCGGCCGGTAATACACGCCCATGCCGATCAGGCCATATGGCCGCACGCCGCCTTCGGGCCGCTGGATGATCAAGCTGCCCGTGAAGTACTGCATGTTCATCGAGCCGAAGAAGTCAGTCGGCACGGTCCCGGTCTCGAGCGGGTTTACGACCGGACTCACCGGAACCGAGATGCGTTTCTCTCCCAGACCGTTGTAGCTGTACAGCCCTTCGATGGCGAACACGGGCGTGATCGGCACGTCGACGCCGAAGGTGATGTTGTAGCCGTTGCCCAGGCGATCGTGGACCTCGCCATTGGGAGACGTAAACCCTGCGCCCAGGGTGAAGTGTACGCGCGTGTCCTGTGCCTGCGCTGCGATTGGTGCGATGGCGATGCACGCCCCGACGATCACGACCGACAGAAATCTATGCCGCATAGGGAACATCCTTTCTACCGGTCAACGCCAGCACCGGACGTGCCAGCTGCCGCGTGGTCCGGATTACTGCGGTTGTGGCCACATAGTCGACGCCTTCGCGGTCCTCCGTAGCAGTCCAAGCGCACCGGAAGACCGTAGGTGCTCCGGAATGGCGGAGGGCCGCGCCCAGAGTGAAATGCCAGGAGCCGGGCCCAATTCACGGTGATCGCGCGATTTGACGTCCGGTGCTGTGCGCCGGCGGCGTGGCACTCCCCATGCTGATGACGGTAGGAAATGGGCACAACGATCTCGCGGACTGTCCCGCGGCTGCTATCGCGCGCGCCGATGGGCTCCGCGCATGGAGGGCAGCAGGCGCTCGCGGGCGGGCCGACCGGACCGACCGACGTGGTCGCGTTCCCGGTGTTCTTCTAGGCGCGAGGAGTGCCGCTCATGTCACGCTTCGTCCCGGTTTGTCGCGCCCCCCTCGGCGCCATTCTGGTCTGCGTGCTGCTCGGCGGTGTGGCGTTCGTGCGCCCCCCGAGCGGGCACGCGGCGGCGCAGGCCCCACCGCCGGCCGCGACGGCTGCCGCGGCGAACGAATTCAACGACTCGCATTTCCACCTCACCAATTACATCCAGCAGGGCATCGACGTGCCGCGCTTCCTGCAGATCATGGGAACGCGGGTCGGACGCTCGACGCTGTTCGGAATTCCGCTGCAGCAGCAATGGTCGTATGCGAACTCCGGCGACTTCGCGCCGACGTATTACCTCCAGAGCGACGCGCCGCTCTACTACTACTCGTTTACCGACGCCGCGATCGCCGTTGCCTACAAGGCGCTCACACCGGCGGAGCAGGCGCGCTTCGACCCGATGATCACCGGCTTCAACCCCGCTGACATGTATGGCGTGGACCACATCCGCCGCGTGCTCCTGACGTTCCCGGGCGTGTTCTCCGGCATCGGCGAGTTCAGCATCCACAAGGAGTTCGTCTCGTCGAAGATCTCCGGCGAGACCGCCAGCCTGACCAACCCGGCGCTCGATCGCATCCTCGACTTCGCCGCCGAGTCCGGGCTGGTCGTGATCCTCCACAACGACATCGACATGCCGTTCGCGAAGACCGACAGCGAACCAGTCTATCTGACCCAGATGAAGGCGCTGCTCAAGCGACATCCGCGGACGGCGATCATCTGGGCCCACCTCGGACTCGGGCGCGTGGTCCATCCCGTCCAGGTCTCGGCGGAGGCCGCCGAACGCAATCCGAGCTACCTGCAGATCGTCGACGCGATGCTCAACGATCCCGATCTCCGCCACGTCAACTTCGATATTTCGTGGGACGAAGTCGCCAAATACGCCATCGCCTCCCCCGACTCGATCGACCGGGTTGCGGGCATGCTCAACCGCTACCCGGACAGATTCCTGTTCGGGACCGACACGGTGGCGCCCGCGGGGCCGTCGCCGTATTTCGCAGTGTTCGACATGTGGGCGCCGGTCTGGCGCCTGCTGACGCCGGACGCCAGCCTGAAGATCCGCAAGACCAATTACGAGCGGATGTTCGACGAGGGACGCCGGCGGGTACGCGCCTGGGAAAAGGCGAACGCTCCGGCACCACGATCATGAGAGGAGACAGGAATATGGGGAGTCCGCAGACACACCGGCCGACCGCTTCGGTCTGGTTCTTGACGGCGAGCCTGGTGCTCGGCGGCACATCGGCAGGATGGGCGCAGGAGACGAGCAGCGGACCGAGCGGGGAGAGCACCACGATAGCTGCCCAGAGCCCCCCGCCTACTAAGCCGAGCTTCGAGGTCTATGGCTTCGCGATGCTCGACATGGGCCACAACTTCAAGCAGATCGACCCCAATTGGTACGACACGCTGCGCATTACCAGGTTGCCCAAGGTGGCCAACGAGTTCGGCGCGGACAACAGCACGTTCGCGGGCGTGCGGCAGAGCCGTCTCGGCTTTAGATCAACGACGCCGACCACCGCCGGCGACCTGAAGACCATCTTCGAGTTCGAGCTGTTCGGCACCGGCGTGGACGAAGGACAGACCACCTTCCGCCTGCGCCATGCATGGGGAGAGCTCGGCGCCTTCGGGGCCGGCCAGTACTGGAGCCCGTTCAGCGATCCGGACGTCTACCCGAACACGCTGGAGTACTGGGGCCCGACGGGTATTCCCTGGTACCGCAACGTGCAGCTCCGCTACACGCCGATCCACAGTGACTCCAGCAATCTGATGATCGCGCTGGCGCGCCCCGGCGCCAGTGGCGACCAGGGTGTGTATGCCTCGCGTATCGAGCTGCAGGGCATCAAGCCCCGGTTCCCGGCGCCCGATCTCGCCGCCGCCTACAAGTACTCCGGAGGATGGGGCTACGTGCGCACGGCTGGCATCCTGCGGAAGATCAAGTGGGACGACACCCTCGACGACGCCTTCGATCTCTCCGGTGACGCCACCGGATGGGGATGGAACGTCAGCTCGAATCTCAAGCACGGCGAGGGCGACGTGCTGCGGATGCAGTTCACCGTCGGCCAGGGTGTCCAGAACGAAATGAACGACTCGCCAATCGACATCGGCATCCAGAACAATCTGTCGAACCCGGTGACGCCGGTGGTCGGCAAAGCGATCCCGATCGTCGCCTACGCCATCTTCCTCGATCACCAGTTCGGCCAGAAATTCAGCTCGTCAATCGGATACTCGGCGCAGGACAACGACAATACCGACCAGCAGGCGCCTGACGCCTTCAGGGTTGGAAAGTACGCACTGGGCAACCTACTTTACTACCCGGTCCCGGGCGTGATGGTGGGCGGCGAGCTGCAGTGGGGCCGGCGCGAGAACTTCTCCGACGGGTTCCAGAGCGACGGGTTCAAGGTGCAGTTCTCGTTCAAATACAACTTCTCGTGGAAGCTCGGAGGCCAATAATGCAGCGACGACACCGGACCATCACTCTGGGAGTGTGCGCGCTTGCCATCAGCGCGCTCACGATGTACTCGCCGACGCTGGACGCCCAGGCGCCCGCCGACGTGCAGAAAGCGGTCGATGCCGCTTACGCCAAGTTCAAGACCCTCGCCGAGGGGAAGAACGCGGACTACATCCCGGCGCTCGCCAAGGTCGACCCGGGCCTGTTCGGCATCGCGGTCGTGACCGCCGACGGCAAGGTTTACACCGCCGGCGACATCAAGACTGAAGTCTCGATCCAGTCGATCTCCAAAGTCTTCACGATGGCCCAGGTCATCCAGGAGCAGGGGCTCGAGTCGATCGAGAAACGGATTGGCGTCGACGCCACCGGGGCTCGTTTCAATTCGATCATCGCCGTCGAAGGCGTTCGCACCGTCGTCGGCAACGGCGCGCCGGAGATGAACCCGTTGGTCAACCCCGGCGCGATCTCCGCGACCAGCATGGTCACGGGTAACAGCGCGGACGCGGTCTGGAAAAAGATCCTCGACTTCCACAACGACGCGGCCGGACGTCAGCTGACGGTCCTGCAGGATGTCTATAAGTCGGAATCCGATACCAATCAGCGCAACCAGGCGATCGGCGCGCTGATGCTGGCCTACGGCTACATCAAGAGCAACTGGCAGCAGGCGGTCGACCTCTACACGCGGCAGTGCTCGATCGGCGTCAACGCCAAGGATCTGGCAATGATGGCGGCGACGCTCGCCGGCGGCGGCAAGAACCCGGTCACCGGCAAGCAGGTCATCGACGCGAACAAGGTTCCGGGCGTGCTGGCGGTCATGGCGACGGCGGGCCTCTACGACGACTCCGGCAAATGGCTCTACCACACCGGCCTGCCGGCGAAGAGCGGCGTCGGGGGCGGCATCCTCGCCGTCTCGCCCGGCAAGTTCGGCATTGCCGTCATCTCGCCGCCGCTCGACGAGGCCGGCAACAGCATCCGCGCCCAGCGCGCCATCACCGACATCTCGAACGCGCTCGGCGGCAACCCGTACGCGCCGGGCGTCGCGGGGAAGGGCCAGACTCCGTAGCACCGGCAAGGTCCCAGGTCAGGATCGATTCCACATCGCCAGTCGAACGACACTCGTGGCCGGCGACGACGTGCCCGTCGCCGGCCGACGGCAGGATTGCTCCTTCCTCGGTGCTCCGATCCCGTCCGCCTGTTCCAGGGTCGCGTTGCTGATGTCGGGGCGGTCGTCGCCGCCCCTGTCTCGCCAGGCATCTGGCACTATTGACCGCGGCTACCGCTGGCGCCGTGGGGCAATCGACAGCCCGACGATGTCGTATCCGCCCGTGTTGCCGCCGGCGGATTCAGTGCCACTCCAGACCTTCGAGATATTCAAAAACAGCGTCATGTTCTTCGTTCGGCTGTTCAACCGGATGTCGCTGAGCCGGATGCTGAGGCCCCACGTGTAGCCGACCGTCGCAGTGCGCCCGCCGAGCTCGCCGGGAACCGTCAGCAGCAGCACGCCGGGCGGGCCAAACAGCTGCACCCGGCCGATATCGACGAGACTCATATGAAAGCCGACGATGCCGTACACCCGACCCTGCGTCTGGCTGGTCGCCGCCAGTCCGTCGAGGTGCATTCGGGTCAGAAACGTGCTGTGCTTCGGTTGCGGGTCGGCGGCAGGGCGGATCACTTGGGCGGCAGCCGCAACGGTAGGGTCATCGAGCAGGCGGCATCCAGCGGCAGTACGCGGCTCGATGTCCAGCACGAGCGCGTCACGCAGCATCGCGCAGCGTCCAGGCAACCAGGCGGGCGCCGGCGGCGGAACCTCTCGCGGGACGATGTGCGCCCATCCGTTGTGAACCGGGCGGTTCCGCCATTTCGCGTCGTATGCCTGCCACTTCTCGACGGCCGCCAGCCAGGAGCTCAGTTCGCGCTCCTGATCCGCCGAGAGGGCGACGATGACGAATGACGGGGATGATGTTGCGGGCGGGCCGGCGGAGGTCGCGGCTTGGGCCGCCGCGTGCACACTCAGGCCGGTGAGCAGAAGACTGACAACGCCGAGCACTCCAACATAGCGCATGGCGGCACCCCGAATGGCTCAGTTCCGATGAGGATACTGCGCCACGCGGCCGCCAGACGTCAAGCACGCCTCACAATTTCCTCCGGCAGGCCGGAGAACTACTGCCGGACCGGAGTTACTGGCTCCTCCGCCAACGCCCGACCGATACAGTCTGGCCGCCCTTGTCTTTGGTGGACAGGATCAGCATGTCGCCCTCGACCGCCCAATAGCGGGGCCGGTCCGTGCCGAGCGGCCCTTTGACGAGGGGCGCCTGGTCCTTGATGATGTAGGTCAGCGTGTGGTTCTGGATATCGATGGCCGTGCGCCCGTCAGCGGTGATCGCGCCGTCGCGCATATCGACGCCTCCCGCGCGCAGGATGTCCGCGGACTTCTCGTCCGCCCTGATATTGATCGAGAGGTTGCCCATCTCGTCGTAAATCAGGATTCCCCCGCCTTTCAACGTGACGATCGGCTCGTTGGGCAGGCGGACTTCGAATGACTCGAGCAGCCAGCGGCCTTTCAGGAATTCCCGGGCCGCGGCAAGGCTACCGGGGCCGGTGTTGACGTCCCCGCCTTTGGGCGGCCGCTGGAATGCGGCCGGAGACGCGCCGAATGGATCGCTCCCCTTCCCCACCGCTGCGCCAGCGGCCGCGCGGCTGCTCCAGTCGCTGGCGAGAACGCCAGGTTGCGCGCCTGCCGACAGCGCGCACCACGCCGTGAGAACGATTCCGCTGATCGCACGCATGTCGATCCTCTCCCTCTCTACAAACGCGTCGAGTCACGAACTCGGACGATTCGCTCGATTCCTGGTGGACGACCGGGACCACCGGTGGTCACGCCGGCGGCAGGCCGTCACTGCATCCGGACCGTGACCGAAACGCCGCCGGACCCCGCCGCCGGGGCTACCGTAAATCCGTAGCGCCCGGCATGCAGCATGACCGTACGCTGAGCCGCGACCCCGATGGCGCCACCGAAGATGACGTCGCTCAGATAGTGCTTGTTGTCGTGGACGCGCGCCGTGGCGACGTAGGCGGCAGCAATCGTAGCCGGAATGCCGACCTTCCAGCCATAGTGACGCTGCAGCACCGTCGCCGTGGCAAATGCGCTGGCGGAATGCCCCGACGGAAACGACAGCGAGTTCGAGCCGTCCGGGCGCTCGCGTTGAACGGTAAACTTGAGCGCCTGGACGTAGACCTGGCCCAGTATCTGCGCGCGCATGATGTCGGCACCGGTCACGGCCAGGCTGCGCTTCCCCGCCAGCCGCCCGCCGGTATACAGGCCGATACCGATGGCGGCCTGCACCGTGAACGCGCCATACGTGTGCCCCGGCTCCATCGCGTTGTTGAGACTGGGGTTCGTCTCGATCTCGCCGGCCAGGTCGTCGTCCCACACGTGGCCGATCAGCGCGGCGCCGCCGCCGGCGCCGAGCACCAGCGCCGTATCCCACGACCAAAACTTCCACAGGTCACGTGGAATCTCCCGCACGACCGCGCCGAACGAGGGCCCGGACGGCTCCGCCGCCTGTAGCTCCGCGGTCAGGGCCGCGGGGACTCCGGACGACTCAGGGGCAGCAGATTGGGCGGATGCCGTGTGGCACAGGAACGCCACCGCCGCGAGCGACAGCAGCATCCGGGATCTGCACGTCACCGACCTCTTACCGTCCACGAGCACCTCACCACTTCACGGTGATTCGCGCCCAGAACGTGTTCGCCGTGTAGGGAAGGTAGGTGGACTGCAGCGAGATGAACGACGGCTGCGAGACGGTGTTCAACGTCTCCGGGTTGAAGGCGAAGTCGTCGACGGTGAACTTCTCGTACCAGTACTCCAGTCCGAGGCCAACGCGCTCGCTGAGCATGTAGCGGACGTCGGCGGTGAGACGGTTCCGTTTGTTGAAGATGTCCGGCAGCTGCTCGACTGGGGGCAGCGTGGTGTCGACGGTCAGGCCGTAGATGTAGCTCGATTCCGCATGGACGAAGTCATACGCGAAGCGGACGTCCGTTTTGGGCCAGAGCTTCAGCAGATCCGCCGAGGCCAGGAACGTGTGCGCCGAGTCGCGGCCGGTCGTGGTCCAGTCGCGGGTTGGATCCTCGAACTGCGGTCCCGGGTCGGCCTGACGCGACTTCTGGAGCGTCTTGTACTTTTCGAACTCATACGACGCACCGAGCGACACGGCCGTATTGGGCACGTAGTCGGCGCCCAGCGAGAAGCCGTTGGAGTCGTTGGTCAGCAGACCGAACCCGCTGTCGGGCCTGGTGTCGCGCCCGACGAACACCGAACCGTTGAGCGAGACCGCCTTCACTGGCACGATGGCGATGGTCGAGAAACGGTGCTGGTCGCGGTTGGACAGATCGAACTGCCGCAGCGACGTCTGCTCGCCGATGTCGTCGAGCGATTGTTCGTCGAGGCCGGTGCCGGTGCGGTGCGAGTACTCGTACTGCGCGCGCAGTGTGAACAGGCGGATACCGAGCGCGTCCGCCGACAGCTTCAGCCGGTTGTCGTGAGTGGTGTCGAAGGTGCGAAACGACTGCTCGACCCCTTCGTAGGTGTAGCCGGCACGGAAGGCGGCGGCGGAGCTCGGGCTCCACGACGTGTCGACATCGAAGAGCTTGCGGTTGAAACTGAAGGGGCTGGTGCCATGATTCAGCGTGGCCAGTGAGGTGTCGTAGTTGACGGTCTGGCCCACGTTGAAGACGGGGGTGTTGTTGTCGAAGTCGTACGAGCGGAACCGGGTGCTCAGCCACACGGTCGATGTCGCCCGCGTCGTATAGCTGAACGAGGTGGCCACGATCTGGGCGCTGGCGTCGGCGGTCGTGCGATCGAGCGGCGGTGACGCGAGCTGCGCGTTGATGGTGAACGGGATCAGCGCGTCGTTCTGGGACAGCGACCCAAGCGAGAGATATGCGGTGGCTTGTCCGGCACGGCCGAACCGCATCGAGCCCGAGAGCGAGCCGCTGTTCAGGTTGCTGTCCGGCCAAAGCGCCATCCGGCCCTGCGCCGGCCCGGCGGTCGGGGAATCGGCCGATCGCAACGGGTTCGCCCACACCAGCGTCGAGACGTCGTTACTGAAGAACGATCCGTCGTAGCCGACGCGCGCCTGGCCACGAGACCCGATCCACTCGGCGGCCACGCCCACCTCGCTGGTTCGCGTATCGACCGGCACCGCGAGCTCGACGGCGTCACTGAACCCGAACGTCCCGGCCCACGGCTGCTCGCCGTTCTTGTCGGTGTTCTTGAACGATGCGCTGAAGTCGAGATGCTCGGTCGCGCTGTAGACCATCCGGAAGTCGGCGATGGTCCGCTTCAGCCGCAAGTCGAAGGGGGTGGCGTTCGCGTCGTAGATCGCGGTGGTGGCCGCTCCGCTCTGGACCTGGGACGGCAGGGACCCGAGACCGAGGACGCCCGGCGACGTCGTCGTGTACGCCGTCCGGGTCACCTCGCTGAAGAACAGCGGGATCTGGTTGAAATCGAACGACGCTCGCACTTTGCCGAACCGGTTGTATTCGGCCGAGTACTGCTGATCGCGATAGCCGACGTTGGTCGCGCGGACCGCCCACAACGCCCGATCGTCGTTCTTGCCCCAGCGGAACCCTTCGACGAACGGACCGTTGCGCAGGTCCCGATAGCGCTGATACCGGGCTTCGTCCGAGTTGTCGCCGTAGGCCGTACCGCGGAATCCGAAATCCACCTGCCCGGTGCTGACCGCCGTCGGCGCGCCGATATCCTGAGCCGGTTCGGGTGCGGGCGTGTTCACCTGGGCCTCGGCCCCGGCTGAGAGCAGGAGCGGGAGCAGCAGGACGGAGAACGCTGGAAGTATGCGCATGCTCAACCTCTCAGCGCAGGAACGTGTGTCCTGCCGGACTGTTGGACCCGTGGATCTGCGAATGGCAGTTGACGCAGCCCCGACCAATCAGCCGGTTGCTCTTGTTCCGTAGATCGGGCGCATCGTAGATGGTCGACGGATGCCTGGTGCCGATGTGGCACCGCTGGCAGAGCATCGGCAGCTTCGCGACCAGCATCCGCTCGTGGTTCGACCCGTGCGGGTCATGGCACGTGCTGCAGGCCTCGCGGACCGGCGCGTGATCCCACAGGAACGGGCCGCGCTTCTCGGCATGACAGCTGGTGCAGGTCTCGTTGATCCAGTTGCCGACGCGCAGCATTTTGACGTTGGTCGAGCCGTGCGGGTTGTGGCACGACGTGCACGTCATCTTCCCCTCGCGGAGCGGCATGTGTCCGAACCGCTCCTGCTTGACGACCTGCACCTGGTGGCACGTGACACAGGTGTCGCTGACGCTCGCGGCCTTCAACTGCGCCTTCTCGGACTTCGGGCTGTGGACGGAGTGGCAGGTGATGCACGAGAGGTTGCGCGTGTCGTGCGGGCTGCCGGCCCACTGCGTGTGGTTCCCACGAGTGTGGCAGGTGAGGCAGGTCGCCGACACCTCGCGTGGCGCCATCTTGCTGAAGACGCGAATCGTCGCCGGATCGCCGTCCTCCGAATGGGCCTTTCCGGGCCCATGGCAGGTCTCGCAGGACTGATTCGGCCGGGCCGCGGGGGTCCGCGCGTTGACCGCTTTCCCGTGGAGCGAGGTCGCCAGCTGGGTGCCCTGGTCCTGGTGACAGGCGACGCACGTGTCATCGCCCACAAAGCCGGCAGCCGCCGCGGCCGCGGAAACGGCCGGGGCCTGCGCGGCCGGGGTCTGCGACGCCGGCGGGGTCTGCGATGCCGGCGGGGTCTGCGATGCAGGCGGGGTCTGCGCCGCAGGCGGCGTCTGCGACGCGGGCGGAGTCTGCTGCGCATGCGGCTGTGCCGGGAGCCGCCACAGGATCGTCGCGCACAGCACCACGCACGCCGCGGTGATCGTCAGTTTCCGGTCGCGATGCCTACTCGATGACATGGCAGGTTTCACAATCCTGGCCCAGGGCCTTGCCGTCCTTCGTCACATGGTCATCGTCGTGACATCGGAAGCAGCCTGGTGCGTCAGTGTGGCTGATGTGGTTGGGATAGGTTCCGAACGTTACCTTCATGTCGGGAAACACGCTGCGCCGGTAGATGTTCTGCACCGCGCCAATGGCGCGCTCGAGGTCCGGACCGCGACCGACGGCGGACGGTCCTTGCTGGTCCCGATAGAAGTCGCTGAGCGAGCGCGAGATGGCCGCGAGCGCCGCGTCCTCCGAAGCGTAGGTCGCTTCGAGCGCCTTGGCCGATTCCCGGCGCACGAATGGGAGCGTGGCGGGAATGTCGCCGCGGGCGATCGCGAGATCCACCGCGCGTTGGGCGGTCGGCGCAATCGCGTGACTCGGGCGGTTGTGGCAGTCGGTGCATTCCATCCGCCGGCGCACGCCGCCGGCGAGATCGGGGGACGCACCAGCGACCGCATATTCCCGGGTCTCGCCCGCAGCGTTGGTCACTTTGACCCACGGGATCGTTTGCCGCTGCTCGTCGGTGGCCACGTACTCGACCACGTTCGCCGAGTCGGCGTGCCAGTGAATGCCCGTCGACCGACCGCCAATGTCCTTGCCACCGACGTGGAGGACCATCGTCGTCACGGACGGGGTGTTCGACTCGTCGTCGGCGTATTCCGTCAGGTGCCGTGTGAGATCGCCGCGGAATCGGTTCGGATCGTGACAATGTTCGCACGTCTCGCTGGACGCGACCAGATCGGCGGGGTCAGCCAAAATCGGGCGTGGATAGCTGCCCCGGCTCACCTGCAGCAGCTGCCGGGTACCCGCCGCCTTGGCTTTCACGAATCCGGCGGCCCCAGGGCCTATATGGCACGCCACACACGTCACCTGGGCGTGCGGCCCCTGCTCGTGCGCCATCCGTTCCGGTTTCATCGGCGTGTGACACACCTGGCCGCAAAACCCGACCGAATCCATGAACTCGACCCCCTTGTAGGCGCCGAGGGAGACGATGACGAGGTTGATCAATGTCAGACAGACGACGAGAAACGCCACCCGGCGGTGTCTCGGATCGTTGAGATCGATGCGCGGCCACTCCAGCGAAGCGGCCGGCTTTCCCGCCGCGCGGCGTCGCCGTTCGATCCAGGCCCCGAACGGGATCAGGAGCAGGCCGAGTACGAACAGCGCGGGCAGCACAATGAAGAACAGGATGCCCACGTACGGGTTCGTGTGCAGGCCGAACAATTCGGCGAGCAGCACGACGATGAACACGACGGCCGTGATCGTCGTGAGCGCCATGCCGAGAAGCGAGATGGGGCTCCGGATCAAGCGGACGTCGTGGGCCATCGCTCCCCTATTTCTTCAGCGACGCGAGGTACGCGACCAGCGCGTCGAGATCTTCCTTCGGCAGCGACTTGTACTTCGCGGCCATCACGGGCTTTCGGGCTGCCTTGGCCTTGGCCGTCATCGCGACCGGATCAACGATCCACTCGCGGATCTCGTCCGCCGTCAGCTTCGAGCCGACGTCGTCCAGCTTCCCCTTGGCGTTCCCGTGTCCGGCGATCGAATGACAAACACTGCACTTCTGGGCAGCGTAGACCTTCTGACCGTGCGCCGTGTCCTGAGCAGCAACCGACACCACCGCGGCAAGAGACATGAAACAACACGCGAGCACTCGACGCATACGACCTCCTGGGGCGAGGCCATGGCCTCGTGCAAAGGGACGGCCATGGCGAGATTCAGTGCTGGCAAAGCGTTTCCGGGCGACCGCACGCCCGAAGCCCGGACGCGCCTCTGGTATTTCGGAGGACTCCACTCTGGAGGGCGTGAACACGCCCCCGTGGCCCGGCGCGACCTCCGCCGCTGTGAAGCGCTGATGCCGCGAGGGGATTCTACGTCCTCTCGCCACCTCCCGAACGAGGAATCGACAGAACGGGCCCCGGTACGGCGCTGGGCCCCATCAGTACGGCCAGGCCCAGTTCGTGATCTCGGGGCGATCGGTGCCGTGCTCGTGTGCATAGCGGCGATTGTCGATGATCGCGTTCCGCATCTCCTCCTTCAAGTGCGCCGCCCTGGTGCGCAGCCACGGCACGCGATCGATGACGTCGATCACCAGGTCGAAGCGCGAGGTCTCGTTCAGCATCGCCAGTTCGAGCGGCGTGTTGATGTTGCCCCTCTCCTTGTATCCGCGGACGTGGAGGTGCTCGTGGCCCCGGAAGCGGTAGGCCAGCCGGTGGATCAGCCACGGATAGCCGTGAAAGTTGAAGATGATCGGCTTGTCGGTGGTGAACAGGCTGTCGAACTCCCGCTCCGTTGACCCGTGCGGGTGCTCGGTGGAGGGCTGCAGCTTGTACAGGTCCACCACGTTCACGAATCGCAGTTTGAGATCCGGCTGCCGCTCGCGCAGGATCGCCGCGGCGGCCAGTGCTTCGAGCGTGGCCACGTCCCCGCACGACGCCAGGACGACGTCGGGCTCCTCGCCGGCATCGGTGCTGGCGCGCGCCCAGATGCCGAGCCCCTTCGTGCAGTGCACGATTGCCTCGTCTATCGTCGTGAACTGCAGATGCTTCTGCTTGTCGGCGACGATCACGTTGACGTACCCGGTGCTCCGCAGGCAGTGCTCCGCGACCGACAGCAGCGTGTTGGCGTCGGGGGGCAGGTAGACGCGCGTCACCGACGGGCTCTTGTTGGACACGAGGTCGATGAACCCGGGGTCCTGGTGCGAGAACCCGTTGTGGTCCTGGCGCCAGACGGTCGAGGACAGCAAGATGTTCTCGGACGAGATCGCGGCGCGCCACGGCACCCGGTTCTTGGAGATGTCCAACCACTTCGCGTGCTGGTTGACCATCGAATCGATGACGTGGGCAAACGCTTCGTAGGTGTGAAAGAGGCCGTGCCGCCCCGTCAGCAGATAGCCTTCCAGCCAGCCAAGCAGGGTGTGTTCGGACAGCAGTTCCATGACCCGGCCGTCCGGCGCGAGCTCTCCGCCGTCAGCATCTTCCGGGAGCAGGTCGGCCAGCCACGTCTTCTTGCTGGCCTGGAAGACGGCTTGTAAGCGGTTCGACGCCGTTTCGTCGGGACCGAAGATTCGGAAGCTGGTGGGATTGTCGCGCAGCACGTCGCGGAGATACTCACCGAGCGGTCCGGTGTTCTCGCGCTCGACACTGCCGCTCGGGGGTATGGCGACGGCGTACTGGCGGATGTCGGGCAGCCTGAGCTGCCTCCGCAGCAGCCCGCCGTTCGCATGCAGATTGGCGCTCATCCGACGGGTTCCCGTGGGCATCAACGCCTGAAGCTCCGCGATCAGCCGGCCATTCGCGTCGAAGAGCTCGTCCGGCTGGTAGCTGCGCATCCAGTCTTCGAGGATCCGCAGGCTCGCCGGATTGTCGCGCACGTCGGCGACCGGCACCTGATGCGCGCGCCAGGAGCCCTCGACCCGGTGCCCCTTGATCTCCTTCGGTCCGGTCCACCCTTTGGGCGAGCGCAGGATGATCACCGGCCAGCGCGGCCGGAACGCCGCGTCCGTCTGTCGCGCCCTGCTTTGGTGCGCGCGGATCGCGGCCACCGCCGCGTCGAGGGTCGCGGCCATCTTCTGGTGCATGGACGCGGGGTCGCTGCCCTCGACGAAGTACGGCGTGTAGCCGTAGCCCACGAACAGCGCCTCGAGCTCCTCACGGCTGATCCGCGACAGCACCGTGGGGTTGGCGATCTTGTATCCGTTGAGACTGAGAATCGGCAGGACGGCGCCGTCCCGCGCCGGGTTCAGGAACTTGTTCGAGTGCCATGACGCGGCGAGCGGACCGGTTTCAGCCTCGCCATCGCCGATCACGCACGCGACGATCAGATCGGGATTGTCGAACGCCATGCCGTAGGCATGCGACAGGCTGTAGCCAAGCTCGCCGCCTTCGTGGATCGAGCCTGGCGTCTCCGGCGTCACGTGGCTGCCGATCTCGCCAGGGAACGAGAACTGGCGGAAGAACTTCCGCATCCCGTCCAGGTCCTGGCTCTTTTCCGGATACACCTCGGAGTAGGTGCCCTCGAGATAGGCCGGCCCCAGCACGCCAGGCGCCCCATGGCCCGGACCGGCGACGAACACCACGTCGAGGTCGTCCTTGACGATCAAGCGGTTCAAGTGCGTCCAGACGAACGACAGCGCGGGGCTGGCGCCCCAGTGCCCGAGCAGCCTGGCCTTGACGTGCTCGACCCGCAGCGGCTCGCGCAACAACGGGTTGTCCTGGAGGTAGATCATGCCGACCGCGAGATAGTTGCACGCCCGCCAGCAGGCGTGCAGCAGCTCGATTTCCCGCTCCGTCAGCGGCGTCCGCTCGAGTTCCTGTGATTCGACCGAGGTGTTCATGGTGGTTGTCTCGCGACCGATCCGGCGCGCCCGGCGCGGCCTTAAGTTCCAGTCCGTGCCGGAGCCGCGGGACCGGTGTGCCAGATGTCACGGCAGTAGTCGCGAATCGAGCGATCCGACGAGAACCGGCCGACCCTGGCGCAGTTGAGGATGGACATGCGCAGCCAGTCGGGTCGATCGAGGTACGACTCGCTGACGCGGTCCTGGCACTCGATGTAACTCTGATAGTCCGCCAGGAGCATGTAGTCGTCACGCGTGAGCAGCGACTCGGTCAGCGGCCGGAACCGCTCGCGGTCGCCGTTCGAGAAATGGCCGCCGGCAATCAGATCGATCACCTCGCGCAGATCGCCGTTGCTGTCGTACACACGACCCGGGTGATAGCCATCCGCCTTGGCCTGGTCTACCTCCGCGGCCGTCAGGCCAAAGAGGAAGAAGTTCTCGGCGCCCACCGCCTCGCGAATTTCGACGTTCGCGCCGTCCAGCGTGCCGATGGTCAGCGCGCCGTTCATCGCAAACTTCATGTTGCCCGTGCCAGACGCCTCCTTGCCGGCGGTGGAGATCTGTTCAGACAGCTCGGCCGCCGGGTAGACGCGGTGGCTGTGCTTCACATTGAAATCCGGCAGGAAGACGACCTTCAGGAATTCCGACGCCTTGGAGTCGCGGTTGATCGTCTCCGCCACGTCGTGAATCAACTTGATGATCAGCTTGGCCATGCGGTAACCCGGCGCCGCCTTGCCGCCGAAGATCACCGTGCGAGGCGTCGTGACCTGTCCCCCGCCTCTGAGCCGGTTATAGAGGGTGATCAGATACAGGACGTTCAGATGCTGCCGCTTGTACTCGTGCAGCCGCTTCACCTGGATGTCGAAGAGTGACTGAGGGTCGATGACGAGGCCCGTGCGGTCCTTGATGATTCCGGCGAGCGCGCGTTTGTTGTCCGCCTTCACCCGCTGCCACTCGTGCTGGAACCCGGCGTCGGTGGCGAGCGGCTCGATCCGCCCGATCTCATGCTCGAGATCCGAGATCCAGCGGTCCCCGATCTGCGCCGTGATCAGCGCGCTCAAGGCCGGATTACAGAGCGCCATCCAGCGGCGCGGCGTGACGCCGTTGGTGACATTGACGAATCGCTCCGGCACGACGGCGTGAAAGTCGCGCAACACCGTCCGCGCCAGCAGGTCCGTGTGGAGCGCCGCGACGCCGTTGATCGCGTGGCTGCCGACGCACGCCAGATGGGCCATGCGTACGGATCGCTCCCCCTCTTCGGCAATCAGGGACAGCCGCTGCCGCAGCGCCTCGTCGCCGGGAAAGCGCTGCTCCACCTCGCCCAGGAACCGGCGGTTGATCTCGTAAATAATCTCGAGATGACGCGGGAGCAAGCGTCCGAGCAGGGCCACCGGCCATTTCTCCAGCGCCTCGACGAGCAGCGTGTGGTTCGTATAGCTGCAGGTCTGCTGCGTGACGGTCCAGGCCTCCTCCCAGCCCATGCCATGTTCGTCGACCAGGAGCCGCATCAACTCGGCGATGGCAATCGACGGGTGGGTGTCGTTCAGCTGCGCCGCCCAGTGCGCCGGGAGCGCCTCGAGGGACCGGCCGGCGAGCTGCTGGAGCCGGATCATGTCCTGCAGCGAGCACGAGACGAAGAAGTACTGCTGCGTCAGGCGCAGCTCCTTACCGGCGTCCGGCTCGTCGTTCGGGTAGAGGACCTTCGAAATCGTTTCAGACCGGATCTTTTGATCGACCGCACCGTAGTAATCGCCGACATTGAAAGCCTCGAAGTCGAACGACTCGGTCGCTTCCGCTTTCCACAGCCGCAGCAGGTTGGTCGTCCGCGAGCGGTATCCGGGCACCGGCGTGTCGTAGGCGATGCCCTTGACCAGGCGATCCGGTAGCCAGCGCACGCGATAGGAGCCCGCCTCGTCGCGATACGCCTCGGTGCGTCCGCCGAGCTTCACGTCGAACGCGATTTCAGCACGGACGATCTCCCACGGATTGCCGAACCGCAGCCACTTGTCCGTGACCTCCACCTGCCAGCCGTCACGAATCATCTGATCGAAGATCCCGAACTCGTAGCGGATGCCGTAGCCGATGGCCGGCACGTCGAGGGTCGCGAGCGAGTCCATGTAGCACGCCGCGAGGCGGCCGAGGCCGCCGTTGCCGAGGCCGGGTTCTTCCTCCTGCTCGACGATCCGAGAGAGGTCCTGTCCGAGTCGCGCCAGCGCCTGCTGGGCCACCTCCGTGATGCCGAGATTCAGCAGGCTGTTGCCGAGATGCGGCCCGGTGAGGAACTCGGCCGACAAGTACGCGACGACCTTGCCGGGACCGCTTCGCTCGACCATGCCTTCCGCATTCGCCACGAAGGTATTCAGGACCCGATCCCTGGCTGTGTACGCCACCGCCACATACCAGTCGTTGAGCGTGGCGTATGCAGGCGATCTGCCCTGACGACACTTGAGGTTCTGGATGATGGCCGCGGCCATCGCGTCCACGCCCTGCCCCGAAGGGGTGCTCGTGCCCTCGGGCGCCGCTGACGGCGCGGTCGTGCCCCGGTCTCGGCGGGCGGGTTCTCTTGGCGCTGCCATGCGTCTCCTGCCTGTCGCGTGCGTCGTCAGGCGGGCTGGCGGAGCGTCAGCTGCGTCGCCCGGTCGACCACGCAGGGATCAATATGCGGTCAGCCCTTCCGACCGGAAGATCCCGCAGACCCGCTCAGTCAGTTCCGGCGTCGGCGGCTGGACCGCCGTCAACGTGTAGGGCAGACCGAGCCGCTCCCACTTGAAGCTGCCCAGCTGATGGAACGGCAGCACCTCGACACGTTCGACATTGCCGAGACCGCCGGCGAAGCGCGCGATGTTGGCGATGTCGTCGAGGTCGTCCGTCAAGCCCGGCACCAGCACGAACCGGATCCAGATCTTCCGTCGCTGTGCCGCCAGCCGCCTCGCGAACGCCAGGGTCGGCTCGACGTCCATCCGCGTGAGATGCCGGTGCCGCTCAGGGTCCCATGTCTTGATCCCGAGCATCACCAGATCGATGACCTCGAGATCCTGATCCGTGAGCCGGTCCCCATAGTAGCCGTTGGTCTCGATTGTCGTGTGAATCCCCATCGCCCGCGCTGCCGTGAACAGCTTCATCACGAAGCGGTGCTGCATCAGCGGCTCGCCGCCGCTGATGGTCAGCCCGCCCGACATGACCTTCAGGCCGTGCTGATACTTCCGGAGCTCCTCGGTGGCCCTGGCGACGGTGACCGGCAGGCCGTTGGTCATCGTCCAGGTGTCCGGGTTGTGGCAGTAGAGGCACCGCCACACGCAGCCGGCGGTCCAGGCCACCACGCGTACGCCGGGCCCGTCGACCGCCGATCCCGTGGTGAACGAGTGGAGGAAACCCATATCGCCCGAGGCGAGCGCGCTCCGGACCTGGGTCTCCGGCACGTTCCGGCCCAGATCGACGCGCAGCTCGAACGGGCTCTTCGCCGTGAGCGGCGTGTCGACAGCCAGATCGGCGTCAGACACTGGCGTCGGCTCCGTGGAACGTCCGCGTGATCACGTCCATCTGCTGCTCGCGCGTGAGCCGCACGAAGTTGACCGCATACCCGGACACCCGGATCGTCAGGTTGGGATACTTCTCGGGGTGATCCATCGCGTCGATCAGCATGTCGCGATTGAGCACGTTGACGTTCATGTGGAACCCGGTGCTGCTGAAGAACGCGTCGAGCATGCCGGTCAGGTTGACGACCCGGTCCTCGGCCACCCGTCCGAGCCCCTCGGGGACGAGGCTCGCGGTCAGCGAGATGCCGTCGGCGGCATCGCGATACGGGATCTTCGCGACGGAGGCCGCGGAGGCGTGGATGCCGTGGCTGTCGCGCCCGTGCATCGGGTTCGCTCCCGGCGCGAACGGCTCGCCTTTCCGCCGTCCGTCCGGCGTATTGCCGGTGGCCTTGCCGTAGACGACGTTCGACGTGATGGTCAGGATCGATTGCGTGTGGATCGCGTGGCGATAAGTCGGGTACTTCCGCAGCTTGCTCATGAACGTGCTGACCACCCATGTGGCGAGGTGATCGACCCGGTTGTCGTTGTTGCCGAAGAACGGGAAGCTGCCCTCGGTGCGATAGTCGGTCACCAGGCCGGTGGCGTCGCGCACGACCGTCACTTTCGCGAAACGGATCGCCGACAGGCTGTCGGCGACGACCGACATGCCGGCCATGCCGAACGCCATGGTCCGCAGCGGCGCGTAGTCGTGGAGGGCCATCTCCAGCCGCTCGTAGGCGTACTTGTCGTGCATGTAGTGGATGATGTTCATGGCGTTCACGTACACGCCCGCCAGCCAGTCCATCATCTTCTCGAACCGGTCGAGCACATCGTCGAAGTCGAGCACGTCGCCGGTCACCGGCGGGAAGGCCGGCGCCACCTGCTCGCCAGTGGCCTCGTCGCGGCCGCCGTTGATGGCGTAGAGCAGGCACTTGGCGAGGTTGGCGCGGGCGCCGAAGAACTGCATCTGCTTACCCATCGCCATCGGCGACACGCAGCACGCGATCGCCCCGTCGTCGCCCCACGCGCGGCGCATCGTTTCGTCGCTCTCGAACTGGATCGAGCTGGTTTCGATCGCGACCTTTGCGGCGAAGTGCCTGAACCCTTCAGGCAACCGAGGCGAGTACCAGATGGTGAGATTGGGCTCTGGTGCGGGCCCGAGGTTGAACAGCGTCTGCAGGAACCGGAAGCTCGTCTTCGTGACCAGGGACCGGCCGTCGTCGCCCATGCCGCCGATGGACTCGGTGACCCAGGTCGGATCCCCGGCGAACAGGTCGTCGTACTCGGGCGTGCGCAGGAAGCGGACGATCCGCAACTTGATCACGAAGTCATCGACGATCTCCTGGGCCTGCGATTCGGTGAGCGTGCCGGCGGCGATATCGCGTGCAAAATAGATGTCCAGGAACGTCGAGACACGGCCGAGCGACATGGCCGCGCCGTTCTGTTCCTTCACCCCGGCCAGGTATCCGAAGTACAGCCATTGGACCGCGTCGCGCGCAGTCTGTGCCGGGCCCGAGATGTCGTACCCGTAGGCCTCGGCCATCTTCTGCAGGTCCTTGAGCGAGCGGATCTGCTCCGAGAGCTCCTCGCGATCGCGGATCACCTCGTCCGTCGACATCTCGGAATCGAGCGCGTCCCTCTCCTCCTGCTTCCGCTTGACGAGGCGGGCGACGCCGTACAGGGCCACGCGGCGGTAGTCGCCGATGATGCGGCCCCGGCCGTAGGCATCGGGGAGGCCGGTCAGGATGTGTGAGCTGCGGCAGCGGCGGACGTCCGCGGTGTAGGCGTCGAACACCCCTTCGTTGTGCGTCTTGCGGTACTTGGTGAACGTCTCGACGAGCTGCGGATCCGGCTTGTAGCCGTAGGCCTTGAACGCATTCAACACCATGCGCAGACCGCCGTTCGGCATGATCGCGCGCTTGAGCGGCGCCTCGGTCTGGAGGCCGACGATGACCTCGTTTGGACGGTCGATGTATCCGGGCGCGTGAGCGGTGATCGAGCTGGGAATCTGGGAGACGTCGAGGACTCCCTTCTTGCGCTCCTCGACGAAGAGGTCGGTCAGCTTCCCCCAGAGCGCGGTGGTGCGAGGCGTGGCGCCCGCCAGGAACGAGGCGTCGCCGTCGTAGGCTTCATAGTTCTGCTGGATGAAGTCGCGGACGTTGATTTCCTTCTGCCACAGCCCGATCCGGAATCCGGCCCACCGTGAATGGGTGGCGTGGGTTTCAGCTGCCGTGATGGTCCCGGTCATGTCGTGCCTTCGCTTCCTGCCGATCAGATGACGGCTTCGATCAGCCCCAGCAGCACCCCGGTGTGCCGGGCGATGATCAGTTCTTCGTTTGTAGGTATGACCCAGGCCGACACGCGACTGCCGGGCCGCGAGATCCGCGGGCCCTTCTGCGCGTTGGCGTCGGCGTCGATCTCGAGCCCCAGCCAGGCGGACGCTTCGCAGATCCGGCGGCGGATCTCCGCAGAGTTCTCGCCGATGCCGGCGGTGAACACCAGCCCGTCGAGGCCGCCCAGCACGCCGGCGAGCGCGCCAATCTGCTTCGTCGCCTGGTAGACGAAGTAATCGATTGCCAGCCGCGCGCCGGGCTCTTCGTTGCCGAGAAGCCGGCGCATGTCGTTGCTGATGCCCGAGATGCCGAGGAGACCGGATTTCTTGTAGAGGATGGTCTCGACCTCCTTGGCCGACAGGTTCAGGACCTGGAACAGATAGAGGATGACGCCCGGGTCCACGGCTCCCGGCCGCGTCCCCATGCACAGGCCGTCCAGCGCGGTGAAACTGAGCGTGCTGTCGACGCTCTTCCGATCGCGCATCGCGCACATGCTCGCGCCGCTGCCCAGATGCGCGACGATGACCCGTCCGCCGGCGATCTCGGGTGCGGCGGTGGGAAGAACCGAGGCGATGTACTCGTACGACAGGCCGTGGAATCCGTACCGCTGGACGCCGCCGCGGCAGAGATCGCGTGGCAGCGGGACGAGCTCGGCGACCTCGGGCTGGCCGCGATGGAAGCTCGTGTCGAAACAGGCGACCTGGGGCACGCCCGGGAGGCGGGTCGACACGGCGTCGATCGCGTCCAGGTTGTACGGCTGGTGCAGCGGCGCGAGCGGGACCAGGGCCCGAAGATCCGACATGACCTCCGGGGTGACGACGGTGGGCCGCGCGTACTTCGCGCCGCCGTGCACGACCCGATGGCCGACCCCGAGCACGCGCGCGCTGCCGCCGTAGCGCGCCCGCAGCCAGGCGGCGAGCGCATCGAAGGCGCCGCGTCCGTCCACACCCGGCGGCAACGCGTCGTCGGCCAGGCGAGCGCCGTCGCCGTCCTTGGCCGAAAATCGCGGCGTGGATCCGATGCCGTCGATCTGGCCGCGAGTGGCGACGTCCCACGTGTTCGCGTCCGCCGAGTGGTGGTAGACGGAGAATTTCAGGCTCGACGAGCCCGCGTTCAAAACGATCGCGTAATCGGCCATCCCAGGATTCCCCCGTCGCTACACGACTGCCTGAAGCTGCTGCCGGCGCGCGTGCGCCAGGAGCATGGCCACCGCACAGCTCGCGATGCGCGATCGCACGCTGTCGGCCCGGCTGGTGAGGATCACCGGAACGCGGGCGCCCAGCACGAGGCCCGCACTGTCCGCATTGGCCAGGAAGCTGAGCTGCTTGGCCAGCATGTTCCCGGCCTCGAGATCCGGGACGAGCAGGATGTCGGGATCGCCGGCGACCGCCGACTTGATGCCCTTGATCCGCGCCGCGTCCTTGCTGATGGCGTTGTCGAATGCGAGCGGACCGTCGAGCACGCCGCCCTTGATCTGACCGCGGTCGGCCATCTTGCACAGGCAGGCGGCATCGAGCGTGGCCGGCATCTTCGACGTGACGGTCTCGACCGCCGCGAGAATCGCGACCTTCGGTTGCGCCACACCGAGCGACACGGCCAGATCGATCGCGTTCTGGCAGATGTCCGCCTTGTCCTCGAGCGCCGGTGCGATGTTGATGGCCGCGTCAGTCACGACGAGGACCTTGTGGTAGGTCGGCACGTCCATGATGAAGACGTGACTGATCCGCCGCCCGGTGCGCAGCCCGGTTTCCTTGGCCACCACCGCGCCCAGGATCTCGTCGCTGTGCAGGCTGCCCTTCATCAGCAGCTCCGCTTCGCCCTTGCGGACCAGTTCCACCGCCTTCGCCGCCGAGGCGTGGCTGTGCGGGGCGTCGACGATGCGCGTGTCGCCGAGGGTCAGGCCGTTGGCCGCGGCGATCTCCCGGATCTGGGCCGCCGGCCCGACCAGGATCGGAACGATCAGGCCCTGCTCGGCCGCCTCCAGCGCGCCGGCGAGCGACGAGGCATCCGCGGGATGCGCGACTGCCGTGGGGGCTGGCTCAAGGTTGCGACACTTCTCCAGCAGCGCTTCGTACTTTCCCGTTCCGGAGACTGGGTTCATGAGTGCCTCGTGCCGTGAATCGACCCGACAGCTTGACTGCCGGACCTGTTTCTTTCAGGAACAACGTCAACAGGATCGCGAGCCCAACGCCGAACAGCATCGGCGTGAACGCCGTCTGGTAGTGCTCGAGCCGCATGTCGGACCCACCTCCCGCAGCGTTGACGAGCACCCGGCCGAAAACCGGCGTGAGCAGCGCGCTGAAGGTGAAGTTCAGAAAATTCACCACGCCGGTCGCCGTGCCGCTGGTTTCCGGCGGGTTGGCTTCCTTGATGACGGTATACGGCAGCATCGCGGCGCCCGAGCCGATGCCGGCAATCAGCCCGAGGATGTAGGGGGGAAACACGCTCGGGATGCCAAAGAGGATCCACGCCAGCGTCACCAGGAGCACAGTAGCCCCGGCAATGATAACCGGCTTGCGGCGGCCGAGCCGATCGGAGAACAGACCGAGCAGCGGGCAACCGATCATCCAGCCGATGGGCACCATCGACGAACGCAACACCGCCGAGGCGTAATCCACGCCGCGCGCGTCCTGCAGATAGCGGACGCCCCAGGTCATGTCGAAGATGGTCGTCGGGATGAACAGCAGCCCGGCGATGATGCCGCAGAGGAGGGATTGCGGGTTGCGGAACACCGTGCCGAGCGCGGCGAGGGCCGGCTTGAGCCAGTCGTCGCGCCGCGCGGCCGGTTTCGCCGACGGCAGCAGGACGACCAGCAGTCCGCTGATCACCAATCCGAGGAGGCCCATGCCGGCCCAGAACGTCGACCACGGCACGCCGGCGCCGATGATCGGCCCGACGACGAACTGGCCGGCGGAGCCGCCGGCCATGCCGAACATCTGCGTCGCGCCGATGAGCGTCGCGGCGCGTGACGCCGGGAAGTTGGTGGTCGCGATGTACGCCGCCCCGATGAGGGCGAAGACGCCGCCGGCACCCTGCAACAGACGGCCGATGCTGGCGGCCTGAGGATTACCCGATGCGAACAGCAGTGCGCCGACGCCGACCGCGGCGGCCCCGATCGGCACCACCGAACGGGGCCCCAGGCGGTCCAGCGCGACGCCGGCGATCAGGCTGAAGGGCGAGTAGCTGTAGTAGAAGAGCCCGGCCAGCGACGCCACGCCCATCGTGGTCAGGCCGAAGGCCTCGGACAGCTGCGGCATCATGACCGCTGGCGCGGATCGCAGCGAGTACTGGTAGAAGTAGTAGACCGCCGTGACCAGCCAGGCGATCGTCGCCGTTTTCGCGCCCCGGCTCATGCCCGTCTCCCGCAACGTTCCAGCCCTTTCGCGTGATCAGCAGAGGACCGCAGAGGCTGCAAGGCCGCCTTGAAATTCCCTGTGCAGCGTTCGCTGTCGGGGAGTGATTGCACGTCGTGGTGAAATTTCTCCGCCGGCATGTTCAACTCAATCTCAGGGAAGGCGCCAATTGGATCCTGGCACTCACGTCGCTGCAAACAGGGATCCGCCAGGCGTCGATGTGGCTCACCGCCACCGCAATCATCGCGAGCACACCCATCATCGCGACTGTCTGACCCTTCCAGCTCGTGGCGTCGCGGGCGGTTCGTGATGAGCACGTCCATAGCGCCCGCGCACGCGCGGCCATGTGTCGGCGAACGAAATCGAGGAAATCAGCGACGCGTCGGAGTCTGGTGATCGAATCGCTGCAAGGCGTGCACCGAGAGGACGGACGATCTGGCACGGTGCTTCCTTCGACGCGACGGAATACGCCAATCGCCCAACGCGCGGCAGCGCGGTCTCCGCCCGGCCCTCTTGGATCGCGGTCGGGAACGACGACGAGATATGCTCGTCGACGCGGACTCCGGAGCGTCGTCGATCCTCCGGCATTACGGAGCTTCGGCGGTCTCCGCAACCTGATGGGACTCTGCTCCATCGGTGCCGTCCGGCGGCAAGCGCCGCGCGTGCTCACCGGCTGACCCTCGACAAAGAACTGGACGATGACCATGGCCGACGCCAACGCGCGCGAATACCGGGAGGACGCCTTGTCGGTCGAGGTTGACCGGGTCCTTCCGCCATCAACGGCGCGGACGCGGGGCGTCGTCCGTCCCCCCGGCGCGACCTCGCGGGAACGAGTGGTCGACGATCCGCCAGTGAGCGGCGCTGCTGCGCATTCCGCGAACCGGGAATTGACGAAGGCGAGCCCACCGCCGGCAGCCGCCCTGAGAGCCGTGGCGCGCGTTTACGTCCTGGCGCTGGCGCTCATCGCCCTTCTGGCCGGCGCTGGACGAGTGGAGGCGCAGGACGCGAGCCGCCGAGCCGCCGAGGAAACCATCGCTACGGCGCCGGTCGAGATCGACGGCGCCGTCCTGTTCGAGGTCCGGGGAGTCGCCTCGTATCCCGCCGAGGTCCGGGCGCGCTCGGTCAACGAGCGGATCGTCGCGGTGGCGGCCGACCGGGCCGTTCCGGTCGACTCGCTTCGGGTCATTGACACCGAGAGCGCCGCCGAGCTCGCCGCGGGCGACCGGCCGATCATGATGGTCTTCGATGCCGATGCGGCGCTCGAGCAGGTCGGGCGCGGCGAGCTCGCGCGCACGCACCTCCTCCGGATACGCCAGGCGATCCTGGAGTACCGCGCTGCGCGTACGCCCGCGGCCCTGCGAGGGGCAGCCGTCAGGACGCTGATCGCAACGCTCTTGCTGGCGCTCGGTGTCGCGCTGGCCTGGTGGTTCTGGAATCGGCTCAACGCGTTCCTGGCGCGCCGGGTGGATGCGCGCGTCCACAGCGTCGGGATTCAGTCCTTCGAGGTCATGCGGGCCGATCGGATCCGTGCAGGCCTGAGAACCGCGCTGGTCGCGCTCCGGACCATCATCCTGCTCGCCGGCGGGCTGATCTACGTCGGATACGTGCTCGCCGCGTGGCCGTGGACGCGCGGTCTGTCACAGGACGTCGTCGGCTTCGCGCTCGCGCCGCTGGAGGTCATCGGCCGGGGCTTCGTCGACAACATTCCCAGGCTCGTCTTCCTGGCGGTGCTGTTCTTCGCCATCCGCCTGCTCCTCAGGCTGGTCCGGCTGTTCTTCGAAACGGTGGGCCGCGGCGCGGTGACGCTCTCCAACTTCGATGCCGACTGGGCGGCGCCGACCTACAAGATCGTGCGGGTGGCGATCATCGCCTTCGGGTTGATTGTGGCGTATCCCTACATCCCCGGGTCGGAATCGGAGGCCTTCAAGGGCGTGTCGCTGTTCATCGGGATCGTCTTCTCGCTGGGCTCGTCGTCCGCGATCTCGAACATCATCGCAGGGTACATGATGACCTACCGCCGCGCGTTCAAGGTCGGCGACCGGGTCAAGATCGGCGAGGCGATGGGCGACGTGATCGAGATGCGCCTCCAGGTTACGCACCTCAGATCGTTCAAGAACGAAGAGATCGTGATTCCGAACTCCCAGATCCTATCGGGCGACGTGATCAACTACTCGTCGCTGGCCCGGGCGCACGGTCTCATCCTCCACACCGAGGTGGGCATCGGCTACGAGACACCGTGGCGGCAGGTCGAAGCAATGCTCCTCGCGGCGGCGGCGCGCTGTGCGCTCCCGTCAGGCGAGGCGCCGCGGGCGTTCGTGCGGCTCAAGAAGCTGGGCGACTTCGCCATCACCTACGAGCTGAACCTGCACTGCACCGACGTCAAGGCGATGTTGCCGCTCTACACGGCGATGCACACCAACATTCTCGACGTGTTCAACGAGTACGGCGTCCAGATCATGACCCCGGCCTACGAAGGGGATCCCAGCGTGCCGAAGGTCGTGCCACCCAAGGACTGGTTCACCGCGCCCGCTACGCCGACCGCAAACGCGCTGGTGCCGCCAAAGAGTCCAGGCGAAGACCAGGTCCGGCCAGCATCAGGTGTCCCGGTCGCGTGAGCGTTCGGCGCATGTCCTGCGTCAGCGCGCACGCGTCTGAGCCTGGACCGCGAGGAGCTGACGACCGGCCCACGCGTCGACCGCACCGGGCGCGCGGACTCGGCGTCAGCCGTGAAGGACGGGCAACGCCGAGGCGACCGCCAACACAATCACCACGAGGTCGACGCCCACGGCGACGAAGGCCACCGGCCAGTCAATCAGGGCGATGACCAGCGAGAGCGCCGCCGTAACGAGCGTCATCGGCCGCCACCAGTCGGCGCCGGCGGCGAGGCCGGCGCCGGCCACGACGAAGCCGGCGGCCGCCACGGCCCATAACAGGCCGAACGCGGCAGCGCCGGCTCCGCCGACGTCCCACCGCCCGGCCAGGACGGTCTTGTAAGGAAGCCCTTCGATGCTTCCGAGCCGCATGTAAACCACCGCTCCCATCAGGTGGATGAGGCCGTGCACCCAGAGGATCGCGACGGCGGTGCTGGTCAACAGGGGTGACATGACGAAGCTCCTTTGCGGTGCCGTGCGCGTCTGGTGGACGGCTCGCAACGCCGGCGCGGGATGTCGGTGGACGCGCCGGGCAGTGACTACATCGTCAAGAGCAGAACCGGGGCCACGCGCGGAAGGCCGATCGGAGGGGCGTCACGGCTCGAGTGAGCCGGAATATCCCGCGCCCGCGTGAATTCTTCCCCGCCCACGGGTCGTGAGCAGGATGCCGCAAACCGCCTCCTGTATTGGCAAATTGGCAAAACGCTCGTTATCTTCCCATCTGCCATCTGCCATTTGCCATCTGCCATTTGCCATTTCAGATTCGGCGCCGCCGTCGCCTTCAGCGGCCCGCAGCGCGACGTCCGAGTCCGGGATCCCGAGTCCCGGGTCCCGGGTCCCGGCTCCCCAGTCCGAAGCGCTACAGCCCGTGGTGATGTGGTGCGGCGACCGGCCCCGACTCGGCTGGCTGGCGGAGTGGTTCGAGGCCGCGGACGATGAGCAGGAGGCCGGCGATGGTCATGGCGACAGGTGTGATCCATCGCAGCCGCGCCGCGGGGATCCGCGGGAGCGCGGCCGCGGAGATCGAGACGATTGCGAGCGCCGGCAGCGTTCCAAGCCAGAACCCGGTCATAAACAGCGTCGCCGCGGGAACGCGGTGGAGGGCAGCCGCGGCCAGCGCGGCGGTGTAGGTCAGGCCGCACGGCAGCAGGCCGTTGACGACTCCAGACAGGAAGCGTGCGCCGAGCGGCCAGGTCGCGGCCAGGGCGCGGACGCGTACGCTCGCCCGGCCGAATGGACGGAGCGCAGTTCCGATCAGCCGTCGCAGAGTACGCGGCGCCGGGATGGCCGCCGCGAGCATCAGCAACCCGCACGTGACGGACAGGGCGCCGCCCACACCGGCCAACGCGAACGCCCGCCCCACGAGGGCGGCGATCGCCGCCAGCACGAGATACACGATCCCGCGGCCGGCGTGATACACGCCGAACGCGATCGTCCGAGCGCCGGCTGTCCCGCCTCCCGTGCCGGCGAGGGCGACCAGCGGCCCGCACATCAGCAGGCAGTGGAGGCTGCCCGCGGCGCCGAGCAGCAGACCGGCAACGAGCAGCGTCATCGCACGATCAGCGGCTGTTCCGTGTAATAGGCGTGCCCGTCGACGGTCCAGCGCAACTGCGCCAGCCATTGCCCCGGCTGGAGCCCGCGCAGCGGCACCACTTGCGTGCCGTCCCCGCGCAGCGCGAGCGCGATCACGCGATCGCGCGCCGGGTCCGAGGCGCGGTAGAGGGTCAGCGATCCGGCAGCTCCGGCCTGTTCCGCCGGCACGTGCACGACCAGATCCTGATCATCCGTCCGCGTCAGCGCGACGCGCGGCCCGAGCGCGGCCGCGTTGGCCACGGCCTCGCGCCTGGCGTCCTCCTGCAGCGATTGCTCGTAATAGTCGTCGCTGACCAGCGACACCGGCCGGCTCATCGCAAACGCCACGAACCCCATCGTCGACAGCGCGAAGGCCGAGTAGACCAGCGCGATCCCCGTGCCCCAGTTCCACTTCACGGTCATGACCACTCCCTGCGATCGTCCGAATCAATGGCCGCCGGCGGCCGGCCCGAGGAACGAGGATTCGACCACCAGCGGGTCGTGTCCCGGCGCACTGATGCGCACGCGGACCGGGGTGCTCGCTCCACCGAGCGCCGTGCGCGGCACGCGAATCAGGAACCGGCCGTCCTGGAGCGCATGCGGCCCGACCGACCCGAGCGGGCCGAGCGGCGTGGCGACGGCGCCATGGGGCTCGAGCACGTCGACGGTGAAGGTCGCCGGGCGAGACGTGCGGTTGAGCGCCTGCACGGTGTAGAAGTTGGCGACATCGCCGCCCGGCAGCGACACGTACATCGTCCCGGGTTGGCGGAGCACGAGGACATCGAGATCGGCGCGGGTGGCCAGGAGCCGCGTTGCGGTGAGGACCAGCGCGAGCCAGACGACCGCGTAGCCGACGGCACGGGCCGTCAGTCGTCGCTCCGCTCCCGACTCGACGCGCTCCGCGGACGTATGCCGAATCAGGCCCGCCGGCTTCCCCACCCGCGCCATGACGTCGTCGCACGCATCGATGCAGGCGGTGCAGGCGACGCACTCGAGCTGAATCCCGTTGCGGATGTCGATGCCGGTCGGACAGACCGTGACGCACCGATGGCAGTCGACACAGTCCCCGGCCTTGCCCTGCACCGCCGCCGCCGTCCGGCGCCCGCGCGGCTCGCCGCGCCGGTAGTCGTAGGTGACCGTGACGGTGCGCCGGTCGAGCAGCGACGACATCATCCGGCCGTAGGGGCACGCCAGCACGCAGGCCTGCTCGCGAAAGCGCGCGAACACCAGGTAGAACACGGTCGTGAAGATCACCATCGCGGTGAACCCGGCGGGATGGCGGAGCGGCGTGTCGACGATCAGCGCCCGCACCGCGGCCGCGCCGATGACCCACGCGAGGAACACGTTGGCGATGACCAGCGACAGGGCCAGGAACACGCCCTGCTTGAGGATCGTGCGGCGCACGCGGTCCGCAGTCCATGGACCGCGATTGCGGCGCAGCTGCTGTTCCGCCGAGCCGTCGATCAGGTACTCGAGGCGGCGGAACACCATCTCGAGAAACACGGTTTGCGGGCAGAGCCAGCCGCACCAGATCCGTCCGGCCACGACCGTCACCAGCACCAGCGTGACCAGCGCCGACAGCGCGATCAGCACCACCAGGTACAGATCCTGCGGTGGGAAGACGATCCCGAGCAGCACGAACCGGCGCTCGATGACGTTGAGCATCATCAGCGGCTGGCCGCCGACGGTGACGAACGGCGCCGCGAGCAGGAACGCCACCAGCAGGGCCGCCACCCCCGTCCGCGCCGTGTAATAGCGGCCGGCCGGCTGGCGCGCGTAAATCCACCGCCGGCGCCCGTCAGTGGCGACGCTTGCCAGCTCGTTCCGGAACGAGTCGTCGAGCCCGGCGTCCAGGGGGATCGGTGTGCTCACTTACTGGCAGGCCTTGTCCCGCTCAGGGTCGATCGGCTTGGGGTTCGGCGGCGCGGAGCCGCGCTTCGAGAGCACGTAGCTGGCGACCTGCTGGACCTGCTCGTCGGTCATCGGCTTGCCGATGCCGTACGGCAGCATGCCCTTGAGCGGATAACCAGTCTTAATACTGGTCATCACATCGCCCATCGCGCAGCCGTGGAGCCACAGATCGTCGGTCAGGTTCGGACCGACCAGGCCGCCAAGATCGGCGCGATGGCACGAGAAGCAGACGCTGTCCGGCCCGTCGAAGATGGCCTTGCCCTTGGCGAGGTCGGCCGCGTCGGTCAGGCGCGGCAGACCGGCGTGCGCGGCGGCCGGCCGCAGCGCGGCGGTCCGCGACGCCGCCTCGAGCTCGGCCTGATACTCGGCAACCATGCCGGGGTGGCCGAAGAGCGGCTTCGGCAGGACGTGGTAGTTCACGAGATAAACGATCGAGAAGGCGATCGTCAGGTAGAAGCCGTAGAGCCACCACCGGGGCAACGCGTTATCGAACTCGCGGATGCCGTCGGCGTCGTGGTCGAGCAGTTCGTCGCGGCCAGGCTGATGATCGGGTCCGTGCGCCATGATCTACGCTCCACTCCCGTCGTCGTCCGCCGGATCGCGCTCGAACGGCAGCGCCGCCAGATGCTGCAGCCGCCGTCGATCCATGCGCATGACCTGCACCAGGACCAGCCCGAACGTGGTCACGAAGAGGAGGAGCGACACGATCGGATAGAGCGCCACTCCGGAGATGCCCAGCAGAATCTCGCGATACATTTACCGCCCTCCCGAAACCACGGCCGCCACCGCGGGAGCCGCCGCCGGCGGCGTGCTGACGTCGCGGCCGAGCCGCTGTAGATATGCGATGAGCGCGATGATTTCCTTGTCCGCCGTCACCGCCTGGCCGCCCCGCGTCAAGCCGGTGGCGATCACGTCGGCCTGCGCCTTCAGTTCGGCCTCGGCGCGGCGTTCGTATCCATCCGGATACGGCACGCCCAGGCGGCGCAGGGTGATGATCTTGCCCTCGATGTGCGAGGTATCCAGCGCCGCGTCGTAGAGCCAGCCGTACGCCGGCATGATCGAGCGCGGCGAGGTCGCCGACGGCTGGCGCATATGCACGAAGTGCCAGGCGTCGGGATACTTGCCACCCTCACGCTGGAGGTCCGGCCCGGTCCGCTTCGAGCCCCAGAGGAACGGGTGGTCGTAGACGAACTCGCCGGCCTTGGAGTAGTCGCCGTAGCGCGCCGTCTCGGCCCGGAACGGCCGGATCATCTGCGAGTGGCAGCCGACGCAGCCCTCGCGGATGTAGAGGTCGCGCCCCTCGATCTCGAGCGGCGTGTACGGCTTGACCGCGGCGATCGTCGGGATGTTCGACCGGATCAGCGCCGTCGGGACGAATTCGACCACGCCGCCGATCGCCACCGAGACGATGGTCAGCACCGCGAACTGCACGGGCCGGGACTCGAGCCGCCGATGCCAGCCATCGCGGTGGTCAGCCGTCGGCTTCGCAGCGGCCGGCGCGAAGGCCTGCTCGTCAGCCAGAAAGCTTCCCTGCCGGGCCGTGCGATAGAGGTTGTAAACCGCAACCACCGCGCCGAGCATGAACAGCGATCCGCCACCGGCTCGCATCATGTACATCGGCTTCAGCCGGACCACCGTCTCGAGGAAGTTCGGGTAGCGCAGCGCGCCGTCGGCCGTGAACTCCTGCCACATCAGGCTCTGAGTGATCCCGGCGACATACATTGGAATCGCGTAGAAGAGGATCCCGAGCGTCGCCAGCCAGAAGTGCAGGTTGGCGAGCCGCAGCGAATACAGCTTCGTGCGGTACATCCGCGGTATGACGTAGTACAGCGTGGCGAACGACAGGCCGCCGTTCCACGCCAGCGCCCCGACGTGCACGTGCCCGATGATGTAGTCGGTGTAGTGGGTCAGCGCGTTGACGCTCTTCAGCGACAGCATCGGACCCTCGAACGTCGCCATCCCGTAGGCGGTAATGCCGACCACCATGAACTTCAGCACCGGATCCTCTCGGACGCGATCCCAGGCGCCGCGCAGCGTCAGCAGGCCGTTGACCATGCCGCCCCACGACGGCGCGATCAGCATGATCGAGAAGACCGTGCCGAGCGATTGCGCCCAGTCGGGCAGCGCGGTGTAGAGCAGATGGTGCGGGCCGGCCCAGATGTAGAGGAAGATCAGCGACCAGAAGTGGACGATCGACAGGCGGTAGGAGAACACCGGCCGGTTGGCCGCCTTCGGCACGAAGTAGTACATCAGGCCGAGGAACGGTGTGGTCAGGAAGAAGGCCACCGCGTTGTGGCCGTACCACCACTGCACCAGCGCGTCCTGCACGCCGGCATACATCGAATAGCTCTTGAGAAAGCTGACCGGCAGCTCCAGCGAATTGACGACGTGAAGCAGCGCGACGGTCAGGAAGGTCGCCAGGTAGAACCAGATCGAGACATACAAGTGCCGCTCGCGGCGGTGCAGGATCGTGCCGATCATGTTCCAGCCGAAGGTCACCCACACGCCGGTGATGAGCAGGTCGATGGGCCATTCCAGCTCCGCGTACTCCTTGCTGCTCGTGAAGCCGAGCGGCAGGGTCAGCGCGGCGGTCACGATCACCAGCTGCCACCCCCAGAAGTGAATGGCGCTCAGCTTGTCGCTGTACATCCGTGCCTTGCACAGGCGCTGCAGCGAGTAGTAGACCGCGACGAAGATCGCGTTGCCGGCGAACGCGAAGATCGCCGCGTTGGTGTGCAGCGGCCGCAGGCGTCCGTACGACAGCGGCGGCATGCCACCGAGGAATTCCGGAAAGATCAGCTTCAGGGCGACGATCAGTCCGACCAGGAATGCGACCAGCCCCCAGGCCGCGGTGGCGACCGCGAACTTGCGGACGGTGTCGTTGTCGTACGAGAAGGATTCCACCCGGGGTCCGGCGTCCCACAGGTGGCTGGCGTCGAGGTCGGCGTCAATCGTGGTCATGAGTTCTGGCATCCTTGGAAAGCATCGGAGACGACGCCGCGGTGTCGTCCCGCAGCACACGGACGGCCGGCGTCTCCACGTCATCGAACTGACCGGAGAGCGCGGCCCACAGGAACGCACCGAGGAACCCGCCGGCGACCAGTCCGCCGGCGGCGATGAGCAGCACGACGACGCTCATCGCGGCAGCGCCCGCCGCGCCGCCCAGCGCACCCCGCCGGAGCTCATGCCGACGATGGTGAGCGAGCTGACGGGCATGAGGATCGCCGAGGCGAGCGGGGTCAACGACCCGGTGAGCGCCAGCGTCAGCCCGACCACGTTGTAGGCGATCGAGACAGCAAAGCAGGCGATCACGATCTGGCGGGCGCGTCGCGCGAAGTGCAGCACCGCCGGCAAATCCGCGAGACGGCTGCCGCCGATCACACCGTCGCAGGCCGGGACGATGCACGCCGAGTCGTCGCAGACAGAGAGGCCGACATCGGCGGCGCGAAGCGCCCCGGCATCGTTCAGCCCGTCACCCACCATCAGCACCCGTCGTCCGGCCCGCCGCTCGCGCTCGACCAGTGCCAGCTTGTCTTCGGGCGTCTGATGAAAGTGCATCGCCGGACCGAAGAGCGGCGACCACTGCGCACGCTCGCTCCCGCTGTCGCCCGAGGCCAGCATCAGCGCGTGCTCGCGCTGCAGCGTCCGCGCCGCCGCATCGACGCCCGGGCGCGGCGTCGCCGTCAGGCGCACCCAGCCGACGTGACCGCCAATCGCCACGAACGTGCGGTCGGGCGGCCCGACCGGCTGGCGCGTGAGGCGCGCCACGAACGCCGCCGAGCCGATTGCTACCTGTTCACCGTCGACGAGCCCGGTGAGCCCCTCGCCCGGGACCTCACGTACCTGCTGCGGCCTCCGCGACGGCGACATCGGCTCGCCGCGTCCCCCGATCGCGGGGCCGGCCAGACCGTCCGGCCCGTCCGCCCGGGCGATGGCGATGCTGACGGGATGCGACGACTCGGCCGCCATCCGCCGCGCGAGGGCCCACTGATGACGAGTGAGACCGCCCACCGCGACCACCGCAAGTGAAGCGGTCGTCGTCAGCGTGCCCGTCTTGTCGAAGATGACCGTGTCGACGCGACTGAGATCGAGCACCACCGCGGCATCCTTGAGATACAGGCCGCGGCGCCCGAGCAGTCCCATGGCAGTGCCGAGCGTGATCGGTGCGGAGAGGGTCAGGGCACACGGGCACGCGACGATGAGCACCGCCGTGGCCACCGTCGCGCTCGCGGCGGCGTCCGGCCACCAGGCGATCGCGCCGGCCAGCGCCACTCCGCAGGCGAGCAGCGTGAACCAGGCGCCGAAGCGCGCGCCCGCCTCGACGATCCAGCGATCCTTGCGCCTCGCGAAGGCAGGATTGGCCCAGAGCGACGCCAGCTCGCTCTCGGACGGCGTGCGCAGGACAGTCAGGCGCATCGCGCTCGCCGCGCGTCCCCCCGCCCGCACCCGTTCACCGGCCCGCACGACCAGGGGCGTCTCTTCGCCGGTCAGGAAGCGATAGTCGACCGCGGCGTCGACGTCGAGGAGCAGGGCATCGGCGGGGACGATCTCGTGGCGCCGCAGGACGAGGCAGTCGCCCGGACGCAGCGCGCCGACCGCGGCGGTCCGAATCGCCCCGCCCTCCTCGATATGGACGGTCAGCGGCAGGAACGAGCGGAACGTGCGATCGAAAGCCAGCCGTTCGAACGCCTTCTGCTGGAACAGACGCCCGATCAGCAGAAAGAAGACCAGGCCGGCGAACGAGTCGAGGAAGCCTGGCCCCCGCCGTGTGGCGATGTCCACGAGGCTGCGCCCGGCCAGCACTGCCAGCCCGATCGCGACCGGCACCTCGATGCTGATCGTCCGGGCCCGTACGGCGCGCCAGCCGATTCGGAAGTAGTCAGCCGCGCTGAACAGCAGAACCGGCAGGGCCAGGGCGACATTGAGTCCATCGAACAGCGACTGGAAGCCGTCGCCCAGCGGACGGCCGTTGGCGTACCGCGGGATGCTGAACAGCATCATGTTGCCGAACGCGAAGCCGGCGACCCCGAGCTGGGTGTAGAGCCGGCGCCGCGCGCGCGGCACGGTGCCGGTGGTCGATTCCGCGTCCGTGACGGGCTCGTAACCAAGCGCGGCGAGCTGCTCGGCGATCCGGCGCGCGGAGGTCGCGGCGCGTCGGAACTCGACGCGGACGGTGCGGTGTTGGAGGCTCACCTCGCTGCGCGTGATCCCTGGATCGAAGCGCCACAGCTGCTCGAGCAGCCAGACACACGATCCGCAGTGCACTGCCGGGACGGCGAATGTCGCCACCGCTGTCTGGCCGTCCTCGAACTGCACGAGCCGTGCGGCGACCTCGGGATCATCGAGGCCGGCGAAGCGATCGGCTGGCCGCCGTTCCCGATCCTTCTGAGTGACGCCTGGGGCTGGACGATCGGCGTAGTAGCCGGTCAGGCGCTGCGCCGCCAGCAGGTCGAACACCGCCTCGCAGCCGACGCAACAAAACGGCCCGCTTGCCCCCGAAAAGACCACGGTGTCGCATGGCAATCCGCAATGCCGGCAGAGCGAAATCGATGGTTGTGCGGTCGCGGGCGTGGTAGCAGACATCGGTGCGGGTGGCTCAGGAGCAAGGGGGGTGCCCTCTTGCGGATCTGCGGATATGGGCCGAATGTGGCGCCTTCTGTGGGCTTTGAGGTGAATCGCCTCGTGTCCCCGCGCCGCGGCCTGCGGGTTAATTCCCAGTGCCGCTAAAATTTTCCCGGGGCGCGTCAGGTGTGATCCGGGAAATGCGTGAGGACGGGAAAAGCGCAGGCGCGCGATGCTCCTGACATGCGTTCACCGGCGCTGAGGACGCCGCGGCTATACTCGCTGCATGTCTCACCCGGGGGTCCCCGACGGGCCGGCCAGCTCCCGCCTGTTCCAGGGCATGCCGCACGCGGATCGGGTGGCCATCCTCGCCGCCGGCAGTCACCGGACCCTGCGGCCCCGCGAGGTCCTGATCCGGCAGGACGACCCCGCCACGGCGTTCTTTCTGATCGAGCGCGGGTATTTGAAGCTCACGCAGGTGACCGCCGAAGGCGCCGAAGTCATCGTGCGCTTCGTTGGGCCGGGGGATCCGGTCGCCGGAGTGGCGGCGCTGGGCGAGACGGTCTATCCCGTCACCGCGACCGCTTGCGACGTCGTCGACTGCCTGGCGTGGCCGCGGGCGAGCCTCGCCGATCTGCTGGCGCGCTATCCGCAGTTGAAGACGAACATCCTGCGCGAGATGACCGCGCACATGGACGATGCGCTCATGCGGCTGCGAGAGCTGGCGACGCTCAAGGTTGGTCAGCGGCTGGCCCACACGCTGTTACGTCTGACGCAGCCCGCCCGAAGAACGCCAGAGGGAGGATCCACCGTCCCGCACTCGCTGACTCGCCAGGAGCTGGCGGAACTGACCGGCACCACGCTCTTTACCGTCAGCCGCATCCTCACCGGATGGGAAGACCAGGGCCTGGTGCGCTCGACACGCGCCAAGGTGGAGGTGGTCGACACGGAAGGGCTGCGCGAGGCGAGCGAGACCGACGCAGGATAGGCCGCTTCTCAGGCGGCCGCATCGGCGTCGCTGGGCGAGATCGGGATCGCGTCTGTCCGAGCGGACGTTCGTTCCCCTGACCACTCGAGCCAATCGTCGCCGAACAGCTCGCACGGGTGCAGGGTGCGGATGGTGCCGTTGCCGCACGCCAGATCGTCGGCGGGGCAATACTTGTCGCAGCCCCAGCAGATGCGTTCCGGGTGCTTCGGTGCGAGTGGTGGCTTTGCCATCTTCGTCCTCTCAGGCTACGGCCTGCTGCGAGGCACCGCCCGCAGAGCCTCGACGACCTCGCTGACCGTCCATCCGCTCCCCCGCCAAATCTCGGTGACGCGCCCGTCGGCGTCGACGAGCGCCGTCGCCAGCGTGTGATCCAGCAAGGCGCCCTGCCGCTCGACGAAGACCGAGAAGGCCCGCGCCAGGCGCGTGACCTGCGCCGGGTCGCCACCGGCGAACACCCAACGCGCGGGATCGGCGTTGAGCGATCGCGCGTACGCCGTAAGGATCGGGGCCGTGTCGAACTCGGGCTCGAGCGTGACGCTCAGGAGCCGCGCGTCGTGTGCGGGTGAATGGTCGGCGGCGAGCGCCGCCTGGAGCTGCCCGAAGCGGCGGCTGACGAGGGGGCAGAACTCGGGCACAGGGCAGCGCGTGTAGATGAACGTCAGGACTGTGGGGCGGCCGCGCAGATCGGCCGTGCGCACCGGCCGGCCGTCCTGATCGACGAGCGTCACCTCGGGCAGCACATCGCCACGCCGGAGGCGATCGACCGGCGCGAGCGGCCGCGCGGGCGCCGGCAGTGATCCCCGGCTGGTGACGCGCACGCCTTCCATCCACGTCTCATCCGGGCCGGTCCGGAGCGTGAAGCGGATGCGGTCGCCGGGCGCCAGCACCGCGCGCTCGGCCGGTCCCAGCGCGAACGTCATCGTCATCGGGGGCATGTAGCCGCTGATCTCGTCGTGGGCCACCTGCACACGGCCTGCATCGGGCGTGCCGACCACTACGCCGGTCGCCGTCAGCCGGCGGCCACTACTGCCGCTCAGCCGCGCGGCGTAGCCGGCGCCGCCGAGAGCCACACCCGCCGCCAGGAGAACCACGCTCCACGTCAGCGCTTTCCTCATGGAGGTCAGTCTGCCTGACGAACGTTCCGCCGTCTTTGATCCTCGTCAACGATCGTCCGGCGCGCCTGCCCTACGCTGGCCGCATCATGCCTAGATACCTGATATCGCCTCTCGCACTCCTCCTCACGCTCGCAGCCGCTGGCTGCGGCTCCTCGACACCGGTCGGCGAAGCGGCTTCGGCCGCGCCCGCCGGTCGCGCGACCCCCAGCACGGCGGCCGCTGCCAAGGGCCGTCCGATCGAGATCACCGCCAACGACACGATGAAGTTCTCGGTCGTCGAGATTCATGCCAAGGCCGGCGAGCGGCTCAGCGTCACGCTCATCAACCAGGGCACGACCCCGAAATTCTCGATGGGTCACAACTGGATCCTGCTCGGGGCGACGGCTGACGTCGACGCGTTCCTTACCGCCGCGGCGCAGTCGCCGACGACGGATTACGTTCCGGCCGGCAACCCGCCGCTGACCCTCGCGGCAACCAAGCTCCTTGGCCCTGGCGAGTCGGATACGGTCACGTTCACCGCACCGGCCAGCGCCGGCCGATTCCCTTTCCTCTGCTCCTATCCGGGGCACGCCCAGGTCGGCATGCGCGGCGTGCTGATCGTCGATTGACTCACGCGATTTCTGGAGGCCGATGATGTCCCCACGCACTCGACTGCTCAGCGCCGGCGCGCTGCTGACCGCCACCCTGCTGACACCGGCGTGCCGGCCGCCCGGGAGCCGCGCCGCTGCCGCGTCCGCAACCTCGCCTGCCGCCAGCACCTACGTGGCGCCCGGCGCGAAGGACCAGTTCTACCTGTTCTACTCCGGCGGCCACTCGGGCCAGGTGTACGTGGCCGGCCTGCCCTCGATGCGCCACATCGCCACCATCCCGGTCTTCGCCCGCTATCCCGCGACCGGGTACGGCTATGACGAGGAGAGCCGGAAGATGCTCGGCGAGTTCACCTGGGGCGACATGCACCATCCCGGCCTGTCGCAGACCGACGGCCGCTACGACGGCCGCTGGCTGTTCGTCAACGACAATGCCAACAACCGCGTCGCGCGCATCGACCTGCGCGACTTCAAGACCAGGCAGATCCTCGGTCCGATTCCAAACTCCAGCGGGACCCACGGCTCCTCGTTCGTCACCGAGAACACTGAGTACGTGCTGGTGGCCACCAGGTTCTCCATCCCGCTGCCGAAGGGGCGCTATGCCGATCCGCAGCGCTACGAGGCTGAATTCAGCGGCATGGTGAGCGGGCTCGCGGTCGATCCCAAGAGCGGCACGCTGTCGGTGGGGTGGCAGATCCTGACCCCGCCGTTCAACTGGGACCTCGGATCGACCGGCAAGGGACCGAGTTCGGGCTGGGCCTTCTGGACCTCGTACAACTCCGAGATGGCCGGCACCGGCCTGGAAGCGAACGCGACCCGTCTGGATCGCGACTACGCGGCGATCGTCAACTGGCGCGCCGCGGAGCAGGCGATCAAGGACGGCAAGGGCACGCTGACCGGCGGCGTGCCGATGATCGATCCGGCCAAGGTGCCGGGGGTGATGTATTTCCTCCCGGTGCCGAAGTCGCCGCACGGGATCGACACGGATCCGTCGGGGCGGTGGATCGTGGCGTCCGGCAAGCTGCAGCCGGTGGCCAGCGTCTTCGACTTCGAGAAGATCCGTCAGGCCATCGACCGCCACGAGTTCACCGGCAACGTGCGCGGTGTCCCGGTTCTCAACTACGAGGCGCTTCTCGAGGGTGACGTCCCGGTGGGCCTCGGTCCGCTGCACACGCAGTACGACGGCAAGGGGAACGCCTATACGTCGCTGTTCGTCGAGTCCGCGGTCGCCAAGTGGCGGCTGCCACCCTGGTCGCCCGAGGACCGCAAGGACCTGAACAAGGTCGTCCTCGACAAGATTCCGGTGCACTACAACATCGGCCACCTGGTGATCGGCGGTAGTGACACCAGGGAACCGTACGGCCAATACCTGGTGGCCATGAACAAGCTCTCGAAAGGGCGCCACGTCTCGGTCGGGCCATCGCAGCCGGAATCGAGCGAGCTCATCGACATCACCGGCAGCAAGATGGGCCTGCTCGCCGAGGCCTTCACCGAGCCGGAGCCCCACTTCGCGCAGATCCTCAAGGCGGATCGCATCTCGCCGATCGAGGTCTATCCGAAAGGCGAGAACCACGATGCCGACGCGGTCTGGTCGGCCGATCAGACCGGGATCACGCGCACCGGCAACAAGGTGGTGGTCAAGATGATGGCGATCCGCAGCAAGTTCGTGCCGGACGTCATCGAGGCCCACGCGGGTGACGAGATCACCATCCACCTGACCAACGTCGAGCAGACCACCGACATGATCCACGGGCTCGGGATCGTCGAGCACGACATGAACGTCGTCGTCGACCCGGGGGAAACGAAGACGGTGCGGTTCAAGGCGAACAAGACCGGGGTCTACCCGTTCTACTGCACCAACTTCTGCTCGGCGCTGCACCAGGAGATGCAGGGCTACCTCGCCGTCAAGCCGTAACCGCCCGGAGGTCGATCATGCACGCCATCCTTCGCGCCATCGATGCCTTCCTCGAACGCCCGCTGTCGGCTGCCTCGCGGGGCGTGGTGCTGCTGGGGATGGCGGCCCTGATCGGCGGCGGTCTGCTGCCGCTGTGGCGGATCCAACTCGTCGCGCCCCAGTACGAGGAAGG
>Ga0207701_10000283_pt1 | contig 52469 bp, 46 predicted proteins | sample KBSSwiSSwithPhiX_FD_184294 | JGI IMG/M metagenome (GOLD analysis project Ga0207701, IMG submission 184294) | Switchgrass rhizosphere bulk soil microbial communities from Kellogg Biological Station, Michigan, USA, with PhiX - S5 (SPAdes) (version 2) | ecosystem: Environmental > Terrestrial >... | reverse complement strand
TGTCCTTTCTTCATTGCATCCGGCTTGATCATTGTAAATGTGCTGTTACTCATTGTATAATTGTTTGGGGCGCAAAGCTAACGGAAGTTTTAGTTTTCCGTCCCAAAGTTGTCAAAAAGCAATTTTTTTTGCTGTAGCAGAACATGCCGACCGCGTTAGAATGGCGCTGTAAAAACTTGACAACGCTCCGTCTCTACAACTCAGAAACCTTATCTTCGCAGCCATTTTATGAGACCTATACAGGATTTGTATCCGCTATTAGCCGAACCCCGCAATATTGCGGTCACTATGCACCAAAAACCTGATGCGGATGCGATGGGATCGTCGTTGGCACTGGCATTATTTCTCAGGCAACTGGGTCACACTGTTACGGTCATTTCGCCAACTAACTGGGCCAAATGGCTCAATTGGATGCCCGGATGTAATGGGGTAATTGACTTTGAAACTAACCGCGCAAAGGTTGAGACCATACTGGACGGAGTACAATGGCTTTTTTGTCTTGATTTTAACATATTTCACAGGGCTAAACATCTTGCGATGAAGCTGAAGGATATGAACAGCACCAAGATTCTTATCGATCATCACCAGGAGCCCGACGCTCCATCGTTCGATTATGGAAACAGTGACTGTACGAAAAGCTCAACCTCCGAAATGGTATATGATTTCATTACAGGGTCAGGCCACGGAGGCAAAATCACTGCGGCAATTGCTGAATGTATTTATGCTGGTGTGGTGGCAGACACCGGCTCGTTTCGTTTCCCATCGGCCACCTCAAAAGTTCATGAATTAGTTGCCGATCTGAAAACCCGTGGGTTCGATCATTCTAAAGTGCACGAAAATCTGTTCGATAATTTTTTGGAAAACAAACTTAGGTTTACGGGCCATGTCCTGTTGCACCGAATGGAAATACTTTACGAATACAATACAGCTCTCGTTGCCGTTTCAAAAAACGATTTACTGAAATATTATATTAAGACAGGAGACACAGAAGGTCTTGTTAATCTTCCCCAAACTATCCAGGGTATTAAACTCGTAGGACTTGTTATAGACCGTGATGAAGAGAGGAAATGGAGCTTTCGAAGTAAAGGCGATTTTGATTGCAATACCTTTGCCCGGAAATATTTTGAAGGCGGCGGACACTTCAACGCGTCGGGAGGTCGCAGCAGTGATTCACTGGAAAGAACCATTCAAAAGTTTAAAGAAGCATTGAAGGAAAATAGAGCATTATTACAGTAATTAAAATTATACGGACAAACCCGGCAGCTTCGCCTGGTAAAAACAAACTTGAAAAAATAAACAATGAAAAAAATCTATCATTTAGTGGCGGTTGTGGCAGTTGTGTTGCCAATAGTGTCATGTGACCAGGTATCTTATAAGAAAACAAAAAGCGGTCTTGCCTATAAAATTTTCCCTGCTGCGGGAAATGACTCCCTGATAAAAGTGGGAGACGTGGTGAAATTTCATTATACAGTAAAATATAATGATTCGATGATGGACCGTTTTAACACTTATGGGAAGCTGCCGGGTTATTTCAGAGCTCAAAAATTGGAAAAGCCAACCTATGATTTTTTGGAACTGCTTAGCCAATTGAAAAAAGGAGACAGCGTGGTGACCGTTCAAACGTCCGATACATTGATGAAAATTCAATCGCCGGTTTTACCGCCCAACGCGAAAAAAGGTGACCGCGTAACCATGACCGTAAAGATTACGGACGTATTCACAAGTGACAGTATTGCCCAGGCTGATTTCGGAAAAGAATCAGAAAAGGATCGTCCCAGGCAGGAGGCACAAATGATGGAGGAACAAAAGCAGCGAAGGATGCAGGAAGAAGAAGAAATGGAGAAATCCGGCGAAGCAACAAAAGGAGTGGCTGAAATGGAAGCGTATTTAAAGGAAAGAAACATCCCGGCTCAAAAAACGGGTAAGGGCACCTTTGTGTTGATCAAAGAGCCGGGAACAGGGCCCGCATGCGACTCAGGAAAATATGTGACCGTTAAATACACGGGCAGAACACTTGACAAAGATAGCGTTTTCGAATCCAGCGTTTACCCATTACATTATGGAGTGAATCCGGTAATTGCCGGGTGGGAAGAAGGGTTAAAACTATTTCACGAAGGCGGCAAAGGCACCCTTTACGTGCCTGGCTTCAGGGCATATGGGAAAAGACATCCTAAATTCAAACCCTATGAGGCGTTGATTTTCGATATAGAGATATTAAATGTATCCGATACGCTACAACCAACAGCTACGCAAACGATGCCAAAACGAAGAAATTGACACAACTCAATCAGCTATCTATGGCTGAGTCAAAATAATGTTGCACCTTTGCGTCGTTTCGCTGAAGGCCTGACCTAAGAACCGGTTGGCGAAAACGTCCCGTTTTTAGTCCAAAAATCCAAACTGTTCGTTGAAGAACTAAGCCATCCACGACCACACCGTACTTGAGTTATAAATAGATCCAAATCCCCTGGAAGGTCATGAGGAACTCTCACCGTAAACAAGATTTAGACGTCTTGTGGTTAAAGAAAGCAACTTTTTTGGTTGCTTTTTTTATTTCGGAATCGTTTACGGAGTAGAACGGTATGCATGAATTAGCCTAACAGCTTCTTTTGCTTCCCTGACATCGTGAACCCGTATAATATCCGCGCCGTTTAACAAACCAACTGTATTCAAAACAGTCGTTCCGTTTAAAGAATCTTCAGTAGCGACATTGAGCGTTTTGCTTATTGTTGATTTCCGTGAAAGACCTATTAGCAACGGCCGACCCAAAATTTTAAACACGCCAAGATTGCGCAGCAATTCAAAATTGTGGGCAATGGTTTTTCCAAAGCCGAAGCCCGGATCAATAATAATGTCTTTGATTCCCGCGTCTGCGACCTGCTGTGTTCTTTGAATAAAATAATCCAACACTTCCCGTGTTACGTCAGAATAAGTGGGCGATTGTTGCATCGTTAACGGGGTTCCCTGCATATGCACCAACACAAAAGGCACATTTAAAGTGGCAACGGTAGCAAGCATGTCTTTGTCCAGCATGCCTCCGCTGACATCATTAATAATACCCGCTCCTGCAGCAACAGCTTCCCGCGCGACTTTTGAATACCACGTGTCTACTGAGATGATGGCATCCGGAAAACGTTTATGAATTTCATTGATGCCGTTGATGACCCTTTTTAATTCTTCATCTGCCGTGACCGGTGTACTGCCGGGCCTGGTGCTTTGGCCGCCGATGTCCAGTATATCTGCCCCTTCATGTAACATCAATTCCGCTTCCTGTACTATTTCAGCAACGGCTACTTTACGGCTGCTATCGTGAAATGAATCCGGAGTTGTATTGATGATACCCATCACGACCGGCATGTTCGCTGACAATAAATGTCCATGGCAATTCAGGGTAAACATTAATCTTGTTTCGTTATTTTTGAAGCTAAGATAATGAATGGTAAACAGTGACCCTTTGCTTATCACTTTTGAAAATTGTCAAGCTGGCGCATGAAAATACTTATCAATACTACCCGTGCTATTGTTGGAATTCTTTTCATCTTTTCAGGTCTCGTGAAAGCAATCGATCCATTGGGGTTGAGCTATAAGATGCAGGAGTTTTTTGACCTGTGGCACATGACTCAATTTAATAACCAGACCCTTTGGCTTTCGGTGATGATGATCGCCTTTGAGATCATTGCAGGTGCAGCACTGTTATTAGGATGGCAAATGAGAATTTTCAGCTGGTTGCTCCTGTTATTGATTTTATTTTTTACATTTTTAACGGGTTATGCTTACCTCTCGGGCAAATTCAAAAACTGCGGCTGCTTTGGCGATTGCATTCCCATTACACCGCTCACCTCGTTCCTGAAGGACCTGGTGCTTACTGCGCTGATAGTTTTTCTGTTTGGCAACCGGCATAAGATTCAACCCTTGTTTTCCAAAGGGGTCAATTTCATTGTCATTTTATTAGTAGCTGCTTTTAGTTTTGGGTTGCAATGGTATGCGCTCAATTATCAGCCACCGGTTGATTGTTTGCCCTTCAAAAAAGGGAATAATATTTCTGAAAAAATGCAGGTACCGGCCGGTGCACTACCGGACAGTTTTGCAATTCGTTTTATTTATGAGAAAGGTGGTAAACAATTTGAATTTGCGCCTGCTGAACTTCCTGCCGATCTGAATACTTATAATTATGTAAGTCGGACAGATAAGCTTGTTCGCAAAGGGAATGCAGAACCTGCGATCAAAGGGTTTACCCTGTCAGGCTTTTCCGGGGAGGACTCGACGGCTGTTGTTTTATCACAACCTTACGCAGTGCTTTTGTTTTGCGAGGACTTTACGACGCCATTTTCCGAATGGAAAGATGATTTTACCAGGCTTTATGCTGTGGTTGAAACAAAGAAGATCCCGATTTATGTGATTACAAGTCGTGCTGATGAGGCGGGAAATATTTTTGGTGCGCCGCCTTTTACCTCTCTGCAAATTTTTAAATGTGACTACACGGCTATTCGCACGGCCGCCCGCACTAACCCGACGCTGTATTTGTTAAAACAAGGAACCGTAGTTGAGAAGGAGAGCCACAAAAAAATGGATAAAATCGTGAAAGCAATAGAAACCTTACCGGTACAGCAATGAGCTAATACTTGCATCAACGGACAGCTCAGCGGTGGAAACGCAGGGGTTTGTTGGAAATTAAATATTATATTGGATAAACCCTTTCTTTAATGCTTCAGTTCATCATAAAACGACTGGTTTATGGCTTGCTGGTTTTAATCGGGGTAGTGGTGCTTGTTTTTTTTCTTTTCCAGGGATTTGGTGATCCGACCCGACTGATCATGGGACAAACCGGCGATTCAGTAACACAGGCAAATATCAGGAAAGAGCTATACCTGGATCAACCGAAGTGGAAGCAGTTTTTTCTTTACTTAAATGACGTATCGCCGCTCTGCCTGCATTCAACTGAAGAAATAAAAACAAAGAATCTAACGGGAATTTTTGTTGGGGGTGAAAAAAAGTTAGGGTTGAAAGTTCCTTACCTGCGCAGGTCCTATCAGAGTAAAAGAGAGGTGGGCAGTATATTGATGCAGGCACTGCCCGGCACCTTGCTTCTGGCGACCGCAGCAATGATCATAGCCATAGCTATCGGGATACCTTTAGGTGTGGTAGCAGCGGTTAGGAAAAATACATGGATTGACACTTCCGCCGTTTTCACAAGCATTGCCGGTATATCAGCCCCGTCATTCTTTATGGGGATCATCATAGCGTACCTTTTTGGTTTTGTACTTAGCGACTGGACCGGGCTGCACATTTCAGGAAGTTGGTTTGAAATTGACGACGTAACGGGGCAAAAAAAACTAAGTCTCCAAAATCTCATTCTGCCTGCACTTACCCTCGGTATCCGTCCTCTCGCAATTATCACCCAGCTTACCCGGAGTGCCATGCTCGACGTACTTGAGCAGGATTATATCCGTACTGCACATGCAAAAGGTCTCAGTAAACGGGTGGTTATATGGAAGCACGGTTTGCGGAATGCACTTAATCCTGTAATAACAGCAATTACGGGCTGGTTTGCGGAATTGCTCGCCGGTGCTTTTTTCGTCGAGTATATTTTTGGTTGGCAGGGAATCGGCAAGATAACGGTCAATGCGCTCGACAAACTTGATTATCCGGTTGTGATGGGTTCCGTTTTAGTATCGGCTACTTTCTTTATCGTTATTAATGTCTTTGCAGACATGTTATATGGCCTGGTAGATCCGCGGGTGAGGATCCAATAATGCTGGTTCTCATCAAGTTAAAATTATAAAATTCAACTACTTTTTTAGACAGTCGGCATTATGTTTGCAGCTTACCGTTACCATCTTATGAGGGAAAGTAATTGTTCTTCATTTCTAGTTGACAAGGATGGTAGTATGGTGGTTATTTCATATTTGAGTTAGGTATTTATCCTTAACAAAAAAAGTACTTTTCCTCGAAATTCCAGTTTCCTTATTTCGTATCTTTCGGTGGAATGGTACTGCATCGTGCCCTTTGAAATAATAACGATTGTCTAACCAATAAACCCTGAAAATTATGGAAAACGTCACAGTACTACTTTCCAAAAAGCAATCCCATTTCAACAAAATTTCACCCAACAGTTCTATTAGCGATGCATTGTGCCGTATGAGTTGTCAGAACATTGGCTATTTGATCGTGATGGATGATGATGAAAGATTTCTGGGTCTTCTAACGGACCATGACATCGCGACTAAGACTGTTTTTGCAAACAAATCAATTACCGCGACCAAGGTAAAACAAATGATGAACACCCGCTGGCCTGTAGCGGATGCCGACAATACGGTTGAAGATTGCATGAAACTTATGAGTCGCTATAACGTTCGCTATGTCCCCGTTTTTAAAAATCTGAGCTTCCTCGGAGTGGTTTCTACTGATGATATTTTACAGGAAGCCGTAAGTCACCGTTCCAAAATTTTTGATGTCGAAGACAAAAACGTATCGGTTACTTATTCCTATTGAATAACAACTTCCCGAACCACTCTTTGTCCAAGAGCCTCATTTACCCGCTGGATAATTTTATCTTTCTGGTAAATGAGTTCTTGTTTTAGGGGGGCTACATGTGTGGTTATAATCAGGCTTTCACCTATGATCTGCAATTTATCAGTGTACCGGGCAATCGTTTTTCCCATAATCTCTTCCCATGCATCTTCTATCTGCATGGCCTGGATGTCCCCCTTTATACGGCTTTTATCCAGGTATTGCTGAATCGCACTTTTGATAGAGTATTCCGCCATAATAGCGAAGGTAACGAGGATTGGGGCTAGTTCTGATGATAAGTTTTTCACCCTGTAGTTTTCATATCCATAACAACGGGCAGGATAGCACTACCCTAAAGACTTATCAGCTGAAATGATTCGGAAACCTGCCTTAAATGCGTCTCCAGGCGCTCTTCATTGGTGTCGGTGATAAAGATCTGTCCTTCACTCTGAATGCACACTTTCTGTAATAGATTGCTGATGCGCTCTTCATCCAGCTTTTCAAACACATCATCGAGCAGGAGGAGCGGTGCAAATGCCTTTTCTTTTTTCAATATTTCCATCTCTGCCAGCTTCAGCGCAAACAACAGGCTTTTCCTTTGTCCCTGTGAGGCAATGGTACGAAAAAGGAGACTTCCGAGATTTATTTCTAAATTATCGCGGTGAACACCCGATGACGTCCGTTGCATGACGCAGTCTTTTTCCCTCGTCATTTGCAGCAACTCCATGAAGGAAGCATGGAGTAATTCGCTTTCATAGTAAAGCTGAATGTCTTCCACCCGTTTAGCGATATCGAGATACAGGTGTTTTACGAGCGGTAAGAACGATATCAGGAATTCTTTTCGCTTGTTGAAAATATATTCGCCGGGCAAGATCAGTTGCTGATCGATTACATCCAATAAAGTAAAGTTTTTTGCGCCCGTCTCGGCGAACGACTTTAACAATGAATTTCGCTGTTGCAAAACCTTTGTGTAAATAATAAGATGTTGAAGATATTCCGGGTCAAGCTGCGAGAGCATCGAATCAAGGAATTTCCGCCGCTCTTCACTTACACCGGTAATAAGCAATGCATCATCAGGAGCTATCACCACGCAAGGATAATGGCCAATATGATGTGAAAACTTATCGTATCCCTGATCGTTAATTGAAAATTCTTTCTTGCCGTTTTCTCTCAGGATGCATACTGCTTTTTCGCGTGTATCCTGCAATATAAAATCTCCCTCGAGGCGAAAGCCGCTTTTTCCCTGCTGCACACAATTGGAATCCGACCTGGTGAAATAGCTTTTTGTGAAGCAGAGATAATGAATCGCATCAAGCAGGTTTGTTTTGCCAGTTCCATTGTTTCCACAAACGCCGATCAATTTTTCTGTAAAATCAAACCGGCGGTTAGTATAGTTCTTAAATTGAAGCAGTAGTATAGATTCTAGCTTTAACATTTAGAGTTAATGGCATGCTTTGATGCGTAATATTGATTCCGCTAATAAGTCTATTCGAAAAGAGGTCAATTTAAAGAAATCCCCCGGTTTTGCCGGGGGATTTTACCAAAGCTATTTCAGATAAAATTATCTCAAAACAAGACTCCTGAAGCGCTCGATATTTTGCATGGCTTCAAACCTGATTGGCAGATCACGCGAAATACCTGCTTTCTTTACCCTTGCCATTCCATCGATCCTGACAAGCACTTCTTTCTTTTTCAGAATATCCTGCTGATTCTTGATAGCGCCGATCATATCCAATTTAATGAGTGCGGGAACTACAAACTCTGACCTTTTGTTCACGTGAACTTTCTCATCCAGGCTGAATCGTCCAAGATATTCATTGTCCACATACACGTCACCACGAGCTTCCGATAAGGTAACCCCAAAATTGTTCGGGTTATAATAAATCAGGTCAATGCCTGCGGTGGATTGCAGCAGCCCTATCTCGAGGACTTTGACGTCCCGGATGTCACGATATTCCGGTTCTTTAATATTAGCTGTGCCGCAGGAAGTTAACAATATAAGACCTAATGCAAGTGTAGAAATTACGATTTTCATGCTGTTACATTTTAATTTAGAAAATAGAATTAAACGCAACAGCTTACTAAAAGTATCAGGCCATTTTAAGTTAAAAGCCTGTCAATAAAATGATTTAACAACATGTTATTGCCGGGGATCTTATTAAAAGGTTGCAGATCATTTGCTGTCTTCGTCCAGTTTTCGACCAATAAAGTAGCCAGCTAAGCCTCCAGCTACTGTTCCTATTGACATCCATAGATAAGATGCATCGGTGGCAAAATAACTTACCGCAAGACCGATGATCGCGCCCGCCACCGTAAAAATACCGCTTGCTTTGCTTTTTGGTTTTGCAGAAACCGTTTCGCCCCGGTGTTTGAATTGACGAAGGTGTTCTTTATGCTTTTTCCGGTGATGGGACCTGGCCATTTTTTTCTTTGAAATTACAAAATCATGGCTGCTCAAAAAACAAAAGATGTTTTCGGAAGTAATCCGGGCGTCCAGTGACTTCGAAATATGAAGCCCGGGACAATGGACGAATGGTTTTGAAGTCGGTCCGTATCTCTATCATTCCAATAAGACAAGACGGAACAACACAGTTCCGCCTTTATCGTCATCTGCCGTTAGTATCAATACTTTCTCTGTGTTATCCTCTGAAAGGATGCAAACCGATTCAATTTTCTGCTCATTGAATCGCTGGTCAATATTCGTTAAGTTTATGATCTTGTCTGGATATAATCTGTGAAGGTTCATTTTCGACGAGAGGTCATTGATAATCCAAAGATAACTTTGTCCGATCTCCCCGTCTTCATGAACAGAAAAAGTATTTTCTGTGCTGAGCGTCATAAAGAGCTGATCCGAGATGAACGAATAATCAAGACCGGAGATTCCGCTAAATGTCGAGGTATCACTGTTGTTTGCTGTTTCTATCAAGGTGATATCGGCGGTTGACTGGTTTTTCCAGAAGATATCTGATGTTGCGATCAAATGGTTTTGCGGAAAACTCTTGTTGCCGCGATTGGCTAGTAAAAGACCTTTTGGAATGGATGCAGCACCTTCAATATTCAGCATACTCATTCCTGAATATTTTAGCCGGGTATAAAAAGAGTCGAGCCCATACTTTTTGATTTCATTGCCCGGCAGATTTAACACATAACAGGAATCCCTTGATGGTGATAAAGACCCCGAACCTAGTGCCAGCATTGTTGCCGTATTATTGTTTTTGATAATGGCAAGCGCTTCAGTATCCGGCTTTCTTTCTTTTGTAATCCTTTTTTCAGAGGACTCAACGATCCGTATGCTGTCTATTACGTTAAGCAAACTGTCTAAAACCAGGATATATGTGGCATCGTCGCCTACGATGTATATCCGTCCATTGTGATAGGCAAGACCCGAACCTGAAGGATAACCCGGGAGTATTTTCATAGTTGTGAGCTTGCTGACGGGATCCGAGCATTTTGTCGCACCTGATATAATAACTAAGAAAAAAAATAATCGGGTAAGCACTATATGAAGTTAGAGCTTTAATGTTTACCATTTGCGGATGAAGGTCGTTGGCGGATGAAACTAAAAGAAAAGCTCCCTGGAAAAGGAGCCTTTCGAGAACCAATCAAAAATAACCGTCCGCATGAACTATTTATTCTCTCTAACATGGATGTTGTGATAATTGTACTTAGCTGGCGCAGGGGTGATCATTTCATATGTGTAAAATAGGTAACGTTCCCGTCGGGGTCGGATTCGAGAACAATCCTTTTATCGTTTTTTGTCAATTCAATAAAATAATTGTCCTGGTCTTCAAACTGACGGCCGAATAAGGTCATGTCTGTTTCCGAGTATTCATCGTCGTCAAACAGTATGACATCACCTTTGGTATAATCGCCATAGTGTTTATTAATATATTCCCGGGCTTTTAATGGCATGTCTTCAAAAGACTTTTGTATCGTAGTGCCTACCAGCCCGGCATAATAATCATAGTAAGCAGATTCCACCGTCCCGTCCTTTTTAAAAGTGGCGACGTCGAAGTTGGCTTCACTTCTCCAAATGACTTCGGGTATGTTCCCAAAGTCAATTCTAAATTGTTCTTGCGCCTTGTAGCTGATGTATTTTGGTTTTGATCTTTTCAATTCATCCCGTTTTTCCGCGTTATTGCCATGTAACATTTTTTCCAATTTCGCAAGGCTTTGATCGTTGTTTTCTATACTGGCAATCCCAGGTTGAGCAAGGCTTGTGTTGGTCATGATGAATACGGCCACGGGCATAATGAATGATGTTTTCATTTTTTTGATTTTGATAATTTGAATTCTATAATTTTCAATAGAAGAAGATGTAACAAATCTATGCGCTAAACGAAGCTGTTTCAAAGTGTGAATAGGTGGAAAGGCAAAACCCATAGCCCGAATATATCATGCAACTGGCAAAACATCATGTTGTTTTAAGATTGTTTTTCTGAGAGGGTCAACAAGAAAGAGGGAATAAAGAGGAACACTTTTTTCAAAACGAAAGCCCTGCGCACAAGCGTAGGGCTTCTCGTAATGAGTCAAAGATTAGCCTTGCTTTTTGTGTTCCTTGACGTCCTTTTCCGGCGTCCCATCCTTCTTCAGGTGTCCCGTGGCTGCATGGGCAGCCTGGCTGTTATTTGACTTATGATGCGTGCCTGGTTTGCCATCCTTTCCGGTTGTAGACGGTGCAGGCGCGGCTGGTACTGCCGGCAATGTGGCGGCAGGTTTACTATTTTGTTGTTTGACTTCCGCATGTTTTTCGTTTGGGTTGGTATGCGCGGATTGCGTGGTCGCTGTTGTTTTGCCCGGAGATGCATTGGTTGCTTTGGCCTTTGCATCTGATTTATTTTTTACTGGCTGCGTCTTTACGGTCTCACTCTTTTTAGGCGGAGTCGCCGTTTGAGCAAAGCCTGCTACACTAAATCCTGCCAGTGCGAATGCGGCGATGATTAGTTTTTTCATTTTAATTTTTGATTTTTTTAATATTGAGAATTTATTTTTGAGTATAGTTCACGTTTGGCGCTAAACAGTACACAGGCAGTTTGATTTTTATTTCACCTTTATCTCTCCGTACACTGTATAGATATAGACTGATAGTCCAGTGAGTGCCCGGGCCATTATTGCTTTGGAGGTTGTCAATCGCCAGCATACCTATGCAGTAATCAAATGGATCCCTTTTATTGCTTACCGCTTCGACGGGAAACACCAATCCATCGTTGTTGTGGTCATTCAAATCAATACCCACCGAAGGGTAAACGGCGCCTTCAAAAACAATCCTTTCCTTTTTTAAAAATCCCCGCAACAATTTATTTTTTTTGCTGGTCGCAATGGTAAACTGGTGATCAGTCTCAAGCTTCAGGATTCCCTTTACAAAATCGATGACCAATTTTGCAAACAGGAGGCGACCGTCAATATGTTTGTGAGTTATATTCCGGGTTCTTGCGAAAACTCCACATGATTCCGGTATCATGTATTCGTATTTTTGAAGGAGCATTTGATTATTCTTTTTAACATTCGAATTACGATGTAAACATACATTCATCAGGTGCCTTGGTTCGCGGTAAATAGCCGGATGGGCAAAAGTTGTCGCCGGGGATTTATCTTTATTTCTCATCAATAACAGGCCTTTTTCTCCCATAAAAAATCGAAGAAATTAATATGTGTTCAATATTGGTGTAATAAATGAGGCCATCAATTTGACAGCCTCACAATAACCCGGGAAGGTCTAATGGTCAGGTTATGATTGAAATTTGTTTGACATGGCCGGTGCGTTTTAATGCACCCCAGCTCTGGCATTCTCCTTTAACGGCTTTCTTAATGGATTTAAAGATTGTGATATACATCAGTTGTCGGTAAATAAAACGTTGGGGAACCAGCCAAAAGAGTTTGCCGGGTTTTTCATTTTCAAACGAGAAACTGACGAGACTTACGAGTACGTCCAGCAAAAGAAATAGCAGGTAACAGGTGCCAATTTTATTCATGCTTTCCGCGTTGTGATAATTCCAGATTAAACTAATTATGAGCATAGCATCGGCAAGCGGAGCAAGCATGGGCAAAATGATTTGGAATAAGAGAATATTAGGCATGGCGAACATACCGAGCGCTTTGTACCTGGGATTAAAGCAGGCGTCTTTGTTTTTCCAGAATGCTTGAGTAATTCCAAAGCTCCAGCGGAAGCGCTGTTTCATGAATTGTTTAACGGTTTCAGGTGCTTCTGTCACGGCAATGGCTTCGGTGCAGTTTATTACTCTGTAACCGTTTTTCAAGATTCGTATGGTAAGATCACAATCTTCCGCCAGTGTGTCAGATGTAAAGCCTCCTGCTTTTTCGATTGCTTCCTTGCGGAAGGCGCCTATTGCCCCTGGTATTACAGTGATTCCGTTTACCAGGTCAAACGCTCTCCGGTCAAAATTTTGTGCAGTAATGTATTCGATGCTTTGCCATTTGGTAAGTAAATTATTCTCATTACCGACTTTAACGTTGCCAGCAACGGCACCCACGATTCTTTGCCGGTGAAGTTTAACGGAAAAAAACGTTTTTATCAGTTTGAGAACTGCATCGCTCTTTAAAAGCGTGTCAGCGTCGATGCAGACTACGAACTCATTTCCGGATCGGGCAATTCCATAATTTAGTGCGGATGCCTTACCTCCGTTCGGTTTTGTAATGACTTTTACTTTTGGATTATCAATAAAGGCCTGGGATATTTTTGTGTAAGTATTGTCGGTTGAACCGTCGTCTACGAATACAATATCGAAATCAGGATACTCGAGCTGTAGCAGGTTCTCAATAGTTTTTGCAGCGTTCACCTCTTCATTATAGGCAGGAACAATGATGCTAACAGCGGGCATTTCCGTAAACGGTATGGTAACCACATTTCTGGATTTCTTGCTCTGCATTTTCTGCAGCGTCGCCATCACCGCCATTAATATGATCCGCAATAAACTCAATATGATAGCTACCCAAAAAGCCGATGTGATAAAATGTCCTACCCAATATCCGAAACCGGCAATACGCCTGTCAACCTTTAAAAGGCTGCTGCTCTCAGCAGGCATTATTACGTTATCGGAAATATGAAGCAGCCCGGCAACCGTGGTAAATTTCACACCTTTGTTTTTGAAGTAATGGATAATGCGTGGCAATGCGTCAACGGTGGCCTGCCTGTCTCCTCCGGCATCATGAAGCAGAATAATTCCCTTGGACGGATTTGCCTCGTACTGGCGGATAACCCTTGTATACACGCTGTCTGAGTTCAATCCTTTTTCCCAGTCATTCGGATCAATGCTTTCACCAACCGAATAGTAGTTCTTCTCTTTGCTAATGGCAATCGGTTTGAGCTCCGCTTCCTTCGTAGGCTCGGCGTCTGCATTGAATGGTGCACGAAACAGGATAGTGCTTCGTCCCGTGACCGCTTCGATCAACAAGCGCGTAGCTTCCATTTCCAAAGCTGCTCTTTCGCTGCTCACTTCAGCCATATTTGGATGGGTGAAAGTATGATTGCCTATCTCATGACCCTCGCGATAAATTCTTCTGAGCAGCGGCAAGTTATCTTCTGCCTGCATTCCTATTACAAAAAAAACAGCCGGTATTTGTTCTTTTTTCAAAATGTCGAGTATCTGCGGCGTATACCGTGGATCAGGCCCATCGTCAAAAGTCAGGATAACTTGTTTATTGACATTGCCATACTTCCTGATTACATATTTCGTCGGCAATTGCCGGTAATGTTGTTCTGAAATTACCTGTTCGGTACTGTCAACTTCGAGGTCAATTTTGCCGGGTTGCGGTACCGTTATAACATTAAGGATTTCACCATCGCCAATGTAATCGGGCGCTTCAAGTGGCGAGCTCACAATTCCTAGCGAATTAAAATTAAAAGGATAGCGCTCCAGGCTGATGTTGGAAAGAGGTCGGTGATAAAATTCCCACAATCTTTCATCTTCACTTCCTAATCGCCACAGCGCGGTCCCGGCAGTTCCGTATTCGTCGGCAAAGCGAATAGTATTGAAATTGGTAGCCGCATCTGTAAAGTATATTTTATGTATCACACCATCTCCATCGTAATATTTGTATGAATTATTATAGGTGGTATTATCATAAGTGATTGTGGCATTGTTTTGTTTTGCAGCGGCCAATGCCTGTTGGTAAGTTATCGTCGCAGCTTCGCTGTTTTCGGCCCAGTCATAACCATAACCGGCAATACCCAGGATAATTTTTTCAGAAGGTATTACGGCAGCATTCTCGTCCAGCACTTTCTCAATCCATCGCTGGCTACAAACAGGCCCGGCAACACTGGTGCTGTAATGTTCATCATATGCCATCAGGACAATGTAGTCGTTGTATTTTGCCAATTCCTTTACATTAAAGTCGGCGTCATTCGGCATAATATCCTGGGTGACTAATAATCCATCTTCGTGGTGTAACTTTTGATACAACTCCCTTTGAAAGGCTACAATTGGCTCATCACTTTTTTCTTTGAATTCTTCAAAATCGATATTGATTCCCTGCAGGTCGTATAGGCGTATGTATCGCTCAATGTCATTGACAAGCCGTTGCTGTTTTAATTTATTGTGCAACAGGCGGTGTAATATGTTACCGTCAAATTCCCCTTCACCTTTTTGTTCGTTGATATTATTTATGAGTGGAATTATTTTGACATTGGCTTTTTTCATTAAGGCCAATGCTGAAGTGTCTATCCCGGCACGAAGAGTATCGGTGGAAGAGTCAATAAAAAACCATTCGGGAAAAACGATGTCAAGACTGCCTATATTTTTTTGAAGTGAATAAAATGATTGCGGATCCCAGTCGACGTAAAAGGCGGCCTTTATAGGGGTGCCAGCATGGTCATTTTGTTTATTACCGGATTTATCCAATTGTTTTTTTTCATTCAGAAAGTCAGTAAAGCCTTTATATTTTTTTAATTCTCTTTCATTTAGGTCAGTCGGGAGCGCGGGATGAATAATATGCTGTATTGAAGCTGGCCCATTATTTAGTATCGGAAGTTGTGGTTTAATTCCCGTGGTTAATGTAATAATAACGGTCGGTATCATCAACAGCATAGTAAAAAGCAGCAGTCTCCACAACCATTGGAATGTCCTCCATCTTATTTTGGAGTCACTTTGAAATATTTGCGTCGCTTGGTTCATAAATGTTTGATGGTACCATTAATCAGGCAGTTTTTAGTTTTGTCTTGACCCTGTCCATCAGCTCACGCATCATGTCCACTTGTATTTGCTGAATTTCTAAAAAGCTTTCCTGTTGGTTAATTATCAGGTGATCGATTTTTTCGTGCAGCATTCGTATTTCCAGTTCGCTTTTTAAATTGACCATATAATCATTCTTTGCCCGGTCACGATCTTTTTCTTCGAGTCGATTTTGACTCATCATGATTACCGGTGCTTGAATGGCGGCAAGACAGGAAAGGACCAGGTTGAGAAGAATAAACGGATACGGGTCAAAGCCCTTGTTGTGCAGGGAGATCACATTAAACGTCATCCAGGTTGCGAGAAAAAATCCGAATGCGGCAATAAATTTCCAGCTGCCTCCAAAAGTTGAGATTCGGTCGGCCCACCGCTGACCTCTTGTAACAGGATTTTTTATTTCACTTGCTTCGTCAGCTATGAGATGATTCTGATTAATATTATCAAGCACGGTTTGTTCCAGTTCTGTGAGCGTACCCAATTCTTTCGATAATAAGTTCTGGATATAAAGCTTACGGTAGCGATTCAGCTCAGAAACAGATAAAAAGCTGGCATCATTGAATCCGGGATGTTCCTTTATTATCTCTTTGAGTACCCCGTTGCGAATCGATTTGCCCGAGATCCTTTCTGAAACAGGAAATTTCTGTTTCGATATATCGCTTGTAAAGATTTGCATCTCTTTGGCTCCTGGACACCAAAACTATCCTGTTGCATCCGGGCGAAAGAAGTTCGATCGTTGAACGGGCAAACAGAATCGGCAGGCAATGGCTATAAGGTGGTGTAGAATTGTCTTGCTTCTTCCAGTGATGCCTCACAGTAATGTGCAATATGAGAAAAGACATTGGTGAAAGTGTTGGCGTCCATTTCTTCGTATTCAAGCCGGTCAAGATAGGGATTGAGCGAATCGTTTAGGCCCATAACCGATATCGATGTCTTCATGTTGTGAGCAGTTTGGCGGACCAATGAAATATTGCCGTCGCGCCATGCCTTTTGCAGGGCAGTGAGGTCTGCAGGTATTATTTCCATAAACTGTTTCGTCACCGTTTTTTCATATTCCTTATTGCCCATGCTTATCTCGTTCAGGTATTGAAGTTTGATACGGCGGTATGGACCTGCAGTGGATGAAGAAAGACCATTTGTTTTAGGGTTATCAATCTTGACAAACCGCGTGATCAATTGGCGCAACTGGTCTTCCCGAAGTGGTTTTGAAATGTATTCGTCCATGCCATAGCTAAGACACTTTTCTCTCTCGCCCGCCAAAGCATGAGCTGTCATGGCGATAATTGGAATTCCCAGCTTTAGTGTTCGTCTTATTTCCTGTGTAGCCGAATAGCCGTCCATTTCCGGCATCTGTATATCCATTAAGACCAGGTCATATTGCCGGCGCTTCAGCATTTCCAGTGCCTGTATGCCATTGCCTGCCATCTCAAATGCGAGATTCCAGTTGTCAAACAGGTGCCTGATGAGACTTTGATTAATTTCGTTATCCTCAACTACAAGTACCCTGACGCCTTCGAAAGCAATCCCTTCAAACGAAGGTTTGGCTATCGGAATTATATTTTCCGACGAGATATTGTAAGGGATTGAGATGGTAAAGGTTGTTCCTGCACCGGGGCGACTTTCGGCAGTTATCGTGCCATGTTGTAGTAAAACAAGCTCCTGCACTATAGAAAGCCCCAAACCTGTGCCGCCATACCTTCGGGTAACTGTGTCTTCGGCTTGCTGAAACCTTTCAAAAATTGTGTTCAGTTTTTCTTTTTCTATTCCGATGCCAGTGTCGCTGACTTTGATCAAAGCGTTAACGGTGTTATCAATGATCCCGTTATTTTCGACTTTTACAACAATGTTTCCACTGGCGGTAAACTTTATGGCGTTTCCTAACAGGTTTACGAGTATTTGAGTAAGCCTGGTTGCATCACCTTCGAGCGTATCGGGCATATCACTATTTACCGAAGTGGTAAGCAATAGTTGCTTTTCAGCAGCTTTTAAAAGGAACATTGTTTCAATAGAATGGATCAATCCCCTGATGCTGAATGGTGCCGATTCAATGCGCATCATCCCTGCTTCTATTTTGGAAAGGTCGAGGACATCATTGATGATTGCAAGCAGGTTTTCACCAGATCGTTGTATGGTCAAAATAATTTCTTTTGAATCCTGATCAAAGTTTCTTCGTTGTAACAGGTTGGTAAATCCCAGGATTGCATTTAACGGCGTTCGGATTTCATGACTCATGTTGGCCAGGAAGTTTTCCTTTGCCTGTGCGGCCACTTTTGCTTTCTTTTCGGAAATATTCAGACGTGCGATCAGCTGCTGTTGCTGACGTACCTTGAATGCGACATACGAAAAACTAAACAGCGACGCAATTACGGCGATTACGGCCATAATGGTGCCAAGGGTCTTTGCTTTTTTGCCATTACTGTCGGCCTCTTCAATAAGTGAAGTGACTGTTTGCTGGTGCAATTGATCAATCCGGGTACATACGGATTTTATAGAGTCTGTAAGTTGCTTTCCAAACTGGCTATTAATCATTTTTTCAGCGGACGATTTACCCTTTGTTTTCAGGCTATCAAGGACTTCTTGTGTATAATTTATTTTTTCATCCACGAGCCCGTAAAGCCGCTTTACGAGAGGGTCGGTGACGACATCAGATTCAAGCTCGTCTAAAGAAGATAAAGTGGAACGGATATTACCAATTTCAGCTTTCAGCTGGGTGGAATCAACAGATACACCCCTGATTACGGCACCGCTAATCTTATTTTCGAGAATAATGATATCTGTTTGCAGGTGCTGGAGATTGTTTTTAGTAGTGAGATCATTCAAAAGCCTTTCATTACCCGTGATGAGGTTGTTAATGCTCCGGTTTGAATTAAATTGAAGAAAGACGATTAATAAAACGGCAGCTACAAAAATGGCGAGTAAAAGGTATCTGAAATAGCGACTCATCGTTTTTAGACTCAACCAAATTACAATAATTTAATTATTGCCTCTGAGAGTTAGACGATTTCATAAACCTCAGGAAAATGCTTCCCATCAGCGCGATATCCGCAATAACTATTATTCCGGCAGCTATGGCGGGAAAGTAATTGGAATGGCTATCTAAAATATCAAGCACAATATAGGAGCAGACCACGAGGACAATAGTGAGCAAAATAAAAATTATGATTTGTTTGATCTTCATCGTCACATTTTAAAAAAGGAGGGCCGTATAAAAATACAGCCCTGTTTTAACCAAACTAACTGCTTTTGAGAAAAATTGAAAGACCTATTCGGCATGTTTCTAATGTAAAATTATGGGGAGGAATTACCTGTAAGGGTTGGTAATCGCCCAACGGGCTAAAACTGTCGCCCAAGTAATGATCCAAAAAGAAGACGGGCGGGTTTTTTTGCAGAATGATTCGGTGGTAACGGCGTCGCAATGATGGTTTTCAGTCGTTATAAAACGTTCATTTTCTTGTTCAGGGCCGCCCTGTAAGCGTCTGCAACCGGTACGGCTTTGCCGTTGATGACGAGAGCTCCATCCTGGATTGTGTCGATCTTTTGAAGCGATGCAATGTAGGAACGATGTACACGTATGAACTTCGACGAAGGAAGTCTTTCTTCTACGGCCCTTAACGTGGTGTGTATGGCATAAAATTTTTGAGGGGTATGAAGTTTTACATAATCTCCCATCGCCTCGGCATAAAGGATATCATCGATTTTGAGTCGCCTTACGACATTTGAATCACGGATAAAGATGAATTCGTCTTCCGCAATTCTTACATCTTCTTTGTTGCTCTCGATGATCTCCCTTGCCCGCTCTATGGCTTGTATAAATCGTGATGGTGTAACAGGTTTTACAATATAGTCCGCCACGTTCAGTTCGAATGCTTCCACCGCGTATTCTTTTTTTGACGTGGTAAATATGATCAGCGGTCGGTTACGGCTAAGGTTTTTCGTAAGTTCCAGCCCTGTCATGCCCGGCATTTCAATATCCAATAACAAGATATCAACCGTTTGTTGTTGTATAAAGGCGTACGCATCTATGGCATTGTCAAAATCGGCGAGAACAACCAGGTCCTTAACCTGTGATGCCAGTTGCTTCATTGTGGTCCTGGCGATGATGTTATCGTCGATAATAAGACAATTCATGGGTTAAAGGTAAATAATTTGACTCGTCGATTCCGTTAAAGTCCCGTTGAGGGGATGGACTTATATTGAAGGATTTTCATAGAATTTCGTTCATACAAAAATTTTATTTGCCAGTTAGACTAAATTGAGTCACTTTAAAGAAGTATTCTCATGATCGACGCCCAGCAAATCATTTCAAAATACCAGTTGCATTCCCATCCGGAAGGTGGATATTTCAGGGAAACATATCGCAGTACTGAGTTAATTCCGGCCGGGTCGTTACCAGGTCGTTTTAAAGGTTCCCGCAGCTTCTCTACTGCGATATATTTTTTGCTTGAAGGGAAGCAGTTTTCTGCGTTTCATCGAATAAAGAGCGACGAGTGCTGGCATTTTTACAGAGGTATCGGTCTTCATATTTATATATTATATCCCGACAGGAGCGGAGAAATATTTAAGCTGGGTGACGAATTACATTCCGGATATTCGCATCAGCGCGTAGTTCCTGCGGGTTGCTGGTTTGCTTCGAAGCCTGTACATGAAAATGGTTTTTCTTTTGTAGGCTGTACGGTTGCGCCAGGTTTTGATTTTGCAGATTTTGAGATGGCGGAGAAAGAAAAACTTCTCAGCGAATATCCACGATACGAGGAATGGATCAATATGCTTACCTGATTCGGGCAGCTAGCTCATTGCTTACTTTTCTTCCCAGCATTATTAAAAATTGAAACCATCCATTTTCTTGGCATCAGCCGGATTATGACGGAAGTCAATTTGGGTAGAATACCAGGTATGATCAGCAGGTCGTGTTGTAACGTCCTGCGTACTGCTATTTCGCCAACTTTTTCAGGTTTGACAGCCATTCGCGTTCCAAACCATCCGAGATTCTTTTTTGTGTCTCTTACTATCGAAGGTTTTGTAAATACCGGGCCCGGTGCGAGGCAGCTTACGCTGATATTCTTATCCATGAGCTCGTAGTGTAGCGAATAGCTGAAAAAAATTACCGCGGATTTCGTGGCAGAATAGCCGTTCTTTGATGGAATAGGAGCAAGGCCAGCCATGCTCGCAACATTCAAAACATAGGAAGGTGCATTTTTTTCCAATAGTGGCAGTAGCCTTAGTGTTAACGCCATGCACGATTCTACATTTAATCGTACCATATACCTCGTTTCCTCCATTGATAAAGAAGGATAGTCGCGTTCACCACCGAAACCCGCCACGTTACAAAGCATCTTAAGCGGGATCTCATTTTCAAAACACCATTGGCCAATTTCATCCGCAGCTTCCTGCCGACTGAGGTCATTTACCAGCAAATCGACATGAATCCGATAGGCTGACTCTAATTTTTCTTTGGCCGCTTGCAAACTGTCCAAATGACGGGCAATTAATATCAGATTATATTGACGCTTCGCTAATGCTTCTGCGATTGCATAACCAATTCCTTTACTTCCACCTGCAACGAGTGCATAGGGTCCCTTAATAAATGTCGTATCACCTCGCGCTATGTTTTGTTCGGTTATTATATCGGCACGGGCGTTGCCTGTTATGGCTGTCAGCAGCAGCATAAAAGGAAGAAATTTTTTCATAATTAAATTTCTGTAAAAAGTCGATCAATCGTAAAGCGTGGTGCTTCTTTGCATGATCAGCGGGTGCGGTTTTGCTGCAGGAATTATAGTTCCAGGCGTTCTAATACCATCAGGGTCTCCATGAATTTATTCCATGCCAGTTGCCAATCTTCCTTCGCCTGTACCACTTTCAAATGTTCGTCTTCCTTTAACTGGCCCTTTGATTTGAGGTATTCTTCGATATGCATCAATGAAGCCGAGTTAAGTTTTTCAAGCTGTTCTCTGTAGTCCATGACTTTTTTAATCATATAACAAGTTTCAGACCGATTGACTGAAAAACAGGAAACAACGGAATAGCCTGCACACAGTTCAGCCGTAAACAAAAAAGTAAATTACCCTTAGTTTTACGCAATGGCATTTCAAAATGGCATAAGGTTTAAATCCATGCTTGAGTTTTGGGAGCATCTGCCCGAACATGAGCGCATTATTACGGACGTATTGCGTCAAATTGTTTTGGAAACCCTGCCGTCTTACTGCAAAGAAAAACTTACTTATAATGTTCCATTTTATTATGGCAAGAGAAGGATTTGCCTGATCTGGCCCGCTTCTGTACCCTGGGGAGGCTTCAACGAGGGTGTATTTTTTGGGTTTTGCCAGGGACCTAAAATAATCGACAATAACCGGTACCTCCTGCACGGAAATAATAAGAAGATCTACTATAGAATCTTTCAATCGCCGGATGAAATCGAGATAGATCATCTCACGGAATTGTTGCATCAAGCCGTGAAAATTGATCAGGCGTTCAAATGATTTAGCTTGAATGGACGGCATGCTATTGTTGGTATGGGGTATATTACCAAAAACCAAGATAAAATCCTCCGTTTGTTTTAGCCTGGCAGTCGTCATGCCGAATGTGCAAAGAGGGGGGATAAAATCTCTGAATTAAGTGTTTATCTTTGCAGCGCAGGCTGTGTATGTGATTACCGGCCGACACGAGTCTTAAATCCTATTTTTTAAACCCACATTAGGACGGTCTTCTACCGTTTTGATGTCAACCCACTTTATGAAACTATTCTTCCTGCTCTTATGGCTGCCGGCTATTTGCCAGGCACAGTACAGTTGTGATAGTTACACCCAGCATGCGGCAGTAGGCTTCTCCTATGTATTGCCCCGGTCTGTTTCTGCCGAAGTTGCTTATTTTACTAAAATCGGCATGACAGCGGGAATTGGAGTGGCTTACACAGTAGCAACAAAAAAGACAGAAAAGGACAACGAGGCGATTACCAATGTGCCGGCGAATATGCTCGACATTTTTGCATATGCTGGTTACCGGGTATTCCAGGTTGACTATAAACTTTCGGCTTTTTTGAATGCCGGATGCATCATGGGTGATGTTAACAGCCTTCGGCCATTTGTGTCAACAAAGATTTTATTTCCTTCGGGCCAAAAGGCATTTAGTTTTGAACCATTCTATATTTTCAGCAAGGGATTTAGCGGGAGGGCTACAATATATTTATCGTTGTAGACAAAGTGGAGATAACGCCTGATAAATGTCCTCAGCAAAAAATTGTCGCGCTCTAAGCATTGGTCGACAGTTATTCATATTCGTCATCTTCATCGTCATTTTCATGTACCAAGTCATCAGGATCATTTGAATGCTCTTCCGCATTCAATGGTCTCTGTTGGACACTTTTTGGTTGGTGTACCCTGTCATCGGGATCAGCGTTATTATCTTCACTGCCTATTTCAGAACCGCGTGAATGAATTTGTTCGTCAAGGTCCCTTTCGGTGTCCACATCCACCTGTGACATCGCCGACGCAGGTTTCTTATTATCCGTTGAGTAAACAGGCTTCTTTTTCATGATGACCTTTTTCCATGAGCGTTAAAAAACAATGCCAAAGGACCTTTTATCGATAAATTATGTCCACATTTCCATTACTGGTTTTTTTAAGTGAAAGAGAAAAAAAATTCCAATCTTGTGTAGAATACTCCACACATAGTAGAATCGTTCTTCATTGTCAGAACCTGGCTTTATCGCAGTCCTGTATCCTGTTATTAAGGACGTAGTCGCTTTGAATCCATTCGGCTATTGCGATTTATTTTGAGAGAAATATGTCCCTGTTGGCGTGTTTATTGAAGGAATCACTATATAGTCACTATATAATATCGCTAAAAAAAAATTGATTACTATGCAATACATTAAAGGCATGATCAGACCCGTCGGTATGATATCTTTTTTGTTGACGAGCCTGGTTGTTAATGCACAGGAAAAAATCAAAATTGATAAAGGAGAAATAAAAACATGGTTTGAAAATTATTGGATGTGGGTGGTAGGCGGAGTGATAGTGCTGATATTATTGATCGCACTGTTTAGCCGTGAAAGGAGAATTTCCCGAAACGGCACACGTAAAACGACGACCGTTGTGAAGGATGATCTGGGTAGGACGCAAAGTGTGACTACTACCGAAGAACCTATCAAACTATCTTAGAAGAGGAGAGGAGCGTAAAAATGCCATTTGCCCTATTTTCAGACAACATAGTCTGTAAGATGGGGCATATTGCTGTCTGCTAATTCCTCGGGTTATAAATCGGGAGCGCGCTGTTTATAGTAAGAAAAAAACAAATAGTAATTGCAGCATTATGGATTTTTCAAAGGAACAGGCAATACCACCGCAGCAACAGGGTCAACAGGCAGACATTGTTGAAAAGATGCACGCTTCCGATACATTCCAGGCGAAATCTGTCTTCCATGATGCGAAAATGAGGTTGCTTGATATTTCTGAATGGGGCACTATCAGCGACGGAATGTCTGCCAGCTTTCAGCTTACAGATCAGTTTGGCAACATGAAGAATGGATTACCTGAAGTAGGTGATCACATACGAATTAATATTCCGGGCCCCGGGTCATCGGCAGGTAAAGGTTATGATTGGGTTAGAATCGAACTGGTTAAGGAAGGCACGGATACTAAGAGTGAATTCGCGGCCATAAAAGTGAGACCTTCCGCTGATCCTCAGAAACGGGAAGGTACCGCCCATTTTTTTGATCGCAGCGCAACAAGTTCCTTCATGATTGTAAGGGAAGGGTGTGTTATCACGGCCGAAATACATGGTAGAAACGAAGAGCCTAATACAGAATCCAAAAAACTGCCAGATAAAGTGCGAAATCTTGTAGTAGGTACTGCGGCAACAATCGGCTTGGCAAAAATACAGTGGCGAAAACTGGCAAAAGGTCTTTTGAATTTTAAGACAACCAGCTCCTAAACGGACGTATTGATACGTGAGAAAAAGATACAGGTAATTGCTGCGATCAATAGCGGGTCGTCCAGTCTCAAATTTGGATTGTTTTGCCATAATGCCCCACTCAGTATATTGTGTAAAGGGAAAGTGAGCGGCATCGGAACCGCCACTTGTTCATTGGCTGTAGAAAATGCAAGTGAACAAAATGATTTATCATCTTGTGCTGTCAGCGCGAAATCAGCCGAAGAAGCTGCTGCATTTCTTATTGAATGGTTAAAGCACCGGGATAAACAATACCAGTTTGAAGGAATCGGTCATCGCGTCGTTCATGGTGGTCTGCTGTACCAGGAACCTGTACTGATTGACGATAGATTGATGAATGAGTTAAATAGGATCAGGTCGTTAGCTCCCCTTCATTTACCGGATTCCATTTCCATTATCAATGTTTTCAGGACTGCATTTCCCGGTATATCTCAATTGGCCCATTTTGATACAGCATTTCATAACTCAATGCCTTTTGAGGCGAAACATTACGCAATTCCACGCCATTTTTGGACTGAAGGTGTTGTGCGTTACGGGTTTCATGGTATTTCGTGCGAATATGTTTACGGCAAATTGACAGAGCAGGATCATCACCCTGGTTCAGGCAAGATAATCATCGCACATCTCGGAGGCGGTTCAAGCATTACAGCCTTAATAGAGGGGCGGAGTGTTGAAACTTCCATGGGATTTTCTCCAACCGGCGGAGTGATGATGAACACCCGCGCCGGTGATATTGACCCGGGTATGCTTATTTATCTGTTGAAAGAGAGAAATATGAACGCCGATGAGCTCGAACATATGTTTAATATGGAATCGGGAATAAAGGCTGTCGCAGCCAGTGAACTGCCTATGGAAAAATTGATTGAGAAAAGAAATGTCGATTCAAAAGCTTTACAGGCAATACAGATGTATAGTTATCATGTAAGAAAACAAATAGGTGCATTGGCTGCGGCAATGGGTGGATTGGATATTGTAGTTTTTACGGGGGGTGTCGGTGAACGATCACCTGAGATCCGGCAGCTAATCTGTTCAGGATTGGAGTTTTTAGGTATTGAATTGGACAGCAAATTAAATCACAGCTCAGCGGCCACTATTAGTGACTCAACGTCGGCCGTGAAAGTGTATATTATACCAACAAACGAGGAATTAGCGATAGCACAACACGTAAAAGAATATTTAGAAAGCCATTAATGGCATGGGGAGAACTGCGTGTAAACCGCGCAATCAATAGATATAAAATTTGCAATCACACAAACATCCCGCTATGATACATCATCCGAGTTTTGAAACCGGAAATATCACCAAGACGACACTCAGTGAAGGGAGACTGGCGTTAATGCATCGTTATTGGCAGGCAGCTAACTATTTGTCGGGAGCTCAAATCTATCTAAGAGCCAACGCGCTTTTAAAAGAGACGTTGCAAGCTGATCATATTAAGCCCCGTTTGTTGGGTCACTGGGGCACTTGCCCGGGAATAAACTTAATCTATACGCATCTGAATCGTTTGATCCAGGATACTGACGCATCTGTTCTTTTCATTGCGGGCCCGGGTCATGGGGCTCCGGCGGTATTGGCCAATGTTTATCTGGAAGGGACTTACTCAGAAATCTATCCTGAAATTTCGCAGGATGAACATGGCATGGAAATGCTCTTCCGTCAATTTTCGTCACCTGGAGGGATTTCAAGTCATGTTAGTGCTTCTACACCTGGCTCTATACACGAAGGAGGAGAACTGGGATATTGCCTCGCCCATGCAACAGGAGCTGTGTTCGATAACCCGGACTTAATAGCTGTCTGTGTTATTGGCGATGGCGAAGCCGAAACCGGCCCATTGGAAGGAAGCTGGAAGTCGATACGCTTTTTAAACCCGGAGAGAGATGGTGCAATACTGCCCATTCTTCACCTCAATGGGTATAAAATTTCAAGCGCCACCGTCCTTGCAAGAATGGATGAAGAGAGCGTGCGATCGTTGTTGCAGGGATATGGTTATACCGTTTATTTTGTGGACGGCGATGATCCGATGACGGTGCATAAAAGATTGGCTGAAGTACTTGATAAGGCTTATGATACGATAAAAGGCATTCAGCATTTAGCCAGGAGGGGTATGGGGTATTTACATCTTCACTGGCCGTTAATTGTATTGCGAACGCCTAAGGGATGGACCGGTCCGTCTGAATGGAAAGGCGAAAAGATTGAAGGCACATTTCATTCGCACCAGGTGCCCCTGGAAGAAGTGAGAAATGATAAGGGACAGCTAAAATTGTTAGAGACCTGGCTCCGCAGTTACGAGCCTGAAAACTTGTTTGATTCGGAAGGCCGGCTATTCGGGGAACTTTCCTCAATAATTCCCAAAGGCAACAAAAGAATGGGATCAAATCCGCACGTAAATCCCGGCAGCATTGAAAAAGAATTAATACTGCCAGCCATTGACAATTATGCAGTCGACGTGCCATCACCGGGGGCAATCACAACTCAAAGCACAAAACAATTAGGAAAATTTCTTCGTGATATATTTCTGCTCAACGAGTCAAACAAAAATTTTCGGTTATTCTGCCCGGATGAGACGGAATCAAACCGGTTGCAGGATGTGTTTGAGGCAACCAGCCGGTTTTATACGGGAAAGACTGAAGTAACTGATGAACATCTGTCTCCTTATGGCCGGGTTATAGAAGTTTTGAGCGAGCATCTTTGCCAGGGTTGGATGGAAGGATACCTGTTGACCGGGCGACATGGATTATTTTCCTGTTATGAAGCTTTTATCACCATTATTGACTCTATGTTTAATCAGTATGCAAAATGGATTAAGAGCTCCAAAGAACTTCCGTGGCGTCATCCTTTGGCGTCATTCAACTATTTGCTCACTTCGCACACGTGGCGCCAGGATCACAATGGGTACAGTCACCAGGGTCCCGGCTTTATCGATACAGTGATCAACAAAAAAAGCAATATTATTCGTATTTATTTTCCACCTGACGCTAATTGCCTGTTGTGCGTGATGCAGCATTGCTTTGGGACAAAAGGTTATATAAACGTAGTGGTGGCAGGTAAACAACCTGAGTTGCAGTGGTTGAATATGAACCAGGCCCGTGATCATTGCAGGACCGGCGTTTCAATTTGGAATTGGGCCAGCAATGATAATGGAAATCCAGACATCGTACTGGCTTGTGCAGGGGATATTCCAACTTTGGAAACAGTTGCAGCTGCAGGGCTGCTAAAAACGCACTTACCTGAATTAAAAGTTAGAGTAGTAAATATAGTTGACCTGATGGTATTGCCACCATCATCGCAGCATTCGCATGGATTAAGTGACACATCGTTTTCGGAGATCTTTACCAATAGCAAAGAGATAATTTTTGCATTTCATGGCTATGTTAGCATTATTCACGACCTTGTTCATGGGCGTCCCGAACCTGAACGATTTCATGTGCGGGGGTACATGGAAGAAGGAACTACCACAACTCCCTTTGATATGACGGTTTTAAATAACATCAGCCGCTTCCAGTTAGCTATTGCGGCTATTTTCAGAAGTAGAATCGGGAACGCCAGTCACGTAATTCATTTGTTCGAGCAAAAGCTGGAGGAACACCATCATTTTATACGTGAGCACCTTGATGATATGCCGGAAATAAAAAACTGGACATGGTCATGAACTGGTATTCACTTACTCCGGATGAAGTGCTGAAACAGACCGGCAGCACCCCAAACGGTCTTGATAAATTGGCAGCAAAGCAAAAACTGCAGGAGCATGGAAGAAATGAATTAAAGGCAAAAAAAAAAGTAAGTCCTTTAGTTATTTTCATTCGTCAGTTTCTTGACGTGATGATTTTGGTCCTGGCGGTTGCGGCAGTAATTTCGTTCTTTATCGGCGAGGGGTCTGATACAATTGTTATTGTTGTCATCATCGTTCTCAATGCCATCATCGGATTCATACAGGAATATCGCGCTGAAAAAGCCATAGAAGCGTTGCAGAAAATGGCAGCACCCTCAACGCATGTTTTAAGGAATGGAAATATCGAAGAGGTCGCGGCGGCTGAAATAGTGCCTGGTGACATCGTCTTGCTTGAGGCAGGCAATGCAGTGCCGGCAGATATAAGGCTGCTGCAAGCTGAAACGCTTAAAACAACGGAAGCAAGCCTTACCGGTGAATCCCAGCCCATTGATAAAATAACAACTGCACTGAAGGAAGAAGAGCTTCCATTGGGAGACCGGTCGAATATGGTGTTTAAAGGTACACAGATCACAAGCGGCCGTGGAAAAGGGGTAGTGGTGGCCACTGGCATGAAAACAGAATTGGGCAATATTGCCGGAATGCTTGATCAGGCAGAAAGTGTCACGCCACTGCAAAAGAGACTGTCCCAATTCAGCAGGAAGCTAACGGTCATCATAATTATCTTGTGTATCGCTTTGTTCCTTATTGGATATTTAAGAGGGGAGGAGTTCAACCGGATGCTGCTTACGTCAATATCGCTGGCTGTTGCTGCAATTCCTGAAGCTTTACCTGCTGTAGTCACTATTTCTCTTGCTTTGGGTGCAAAGCGCCTCATGAAGAAAAACGTGCTCATTAGGAAACTATATGCAGTTGAAACATTAGGTTCTGTAACTTATATCTGTAGCGATAAGACCGGTACACTTACCAAAAATGAGATGGTCGTGCAGGACTTATGGGTGCACGATGATGTTAAAAAGGAAGAGCTACTCCTTGCCATGAGCCTTAACCATGATGCAAAACGTAAAAATGGAAAGTTATCCGGTGATCCTACTGAGGTAGCTATGGTGGAGTATGCTAAAACGCAGGTTGATTACAGGCGTGTAAGAGAAATCCCATTTGACTCCGAGCGAAAAGCAATGACCACAATTCATGAAAGAGATGGTAGATTTTGGGTGATAACGAAAGGTGCGTCCGAAATCATAACGGAGATGAATAAAGATGATGGACTGAAAGGTGAGATCCGGAAACAGGGAGAAAGAATGTCGAACGAGGGGATGCGCGTTATCGGGTTTGCGGCAAAAGAAATCAGTGAATTGCCTGAAGAAATCAAACCGGAAACGATTGAAAGAGAAATGCACTTTATTGGCCTCGTTGGGTTGATTGACCCTCCAAGGGAAGAAGCCAAAGTGGCTATTCAGGATTGCAAAACTGCGGGGATTGTACCGGTCATGATCACAGGCGACCATCCGCTTACTGCTGCATCTATCGCAAGGCAGCTGGGCATCATTGACGCCGATGATCAGAAGGTCATAACGGGCAGAGAAATGGCTGAAGGAGATGACCAGAAGTTAATTGAAGAAGTGGAGAAGATACGGGTTTATGCAAGAGTCTCGCCTGGCCAAAAACTCAAAACTGTAGAAGCATTACAACAAAAAGGTCACTTTGTGTCAATGACAGGTGATGGAGTGAATGACGCGCCGTCTCTAAAAAAAGCAAATATCGGCGTAGCTATGGGTATTACAGGTACTGATGTGACTAAGGAGGCGGCGCACATGATATTGCTCGACGATAATTTCGCCACCATCGTTAATGCAGTAAAAGCGGGAAGGCGAGTCTATGACAATATCCGGAAGTTCATTAAATACATACTGACCGGTAATACTGCTGAAATATGGGCCATCGTCCTGGCGCCTTTGATTGGTCTTCCAATTCCCCTGTTGCCGGTACATATTCTATGGATCAACCTGATTACAGATGGTTTGCCGGCGTTGGCATTAGCTACCGAGCCGGCAGAGAGGGATATAATGATGCGTCCGCCACGCAAACCGAATGAAAGTGTTTTTGCAAAAGGACTTGGTATACATGTTTTATGGGTCGGCCTATTTATTGGGCTGCTTACCATCGCCACACAGTGGGTTGCTATTGATACAGGTGATAAACATTGGCAAACTATTGTCTTTACCGTGCTCTGCTTTAGCCAGCTTTGGCATGTGCTTGCCATCCGCAGCGAAACAAGGTCATTATTCAAAATCGGGATGTTGAGCAATACGTTCATGGTAATCGCGATCTCGGTTACCGTTTTACTCCAGCTCGCCGTTATTTACCTTCCTGTCTTTAATAAATATTTTCATACGCAACCATTGACAGTTTCGGAGATACTGATTGCTACGGGCATTTCGTCCACGGTGTTGCTGGTTGTAGAATTGGAAAAAAAAGTTAAAAGGACCCCAAAAAAACAAGGCAGCAGATAACCAGGCCTATTCTTCTAAAAAACAATAAACGTTTTACAGACTTGCTGTATCCAATTTGAGTTAAAGATCATCACTAATCATAAGGTTCGTCACGATAAAACGAATCGGAACAAAGGCTTCTACAACAAGAATGCGGTCCATCAATTTAAATCGCATTTTAAGGAGGACAATGCTAAAATTTGCCAGGTCGACACAAGATGACCTCTTAGGTGGTATGATATTCCATCTAGATGAATCAACCGGGGACGACTTTAGGTATTTTTGATCAATAGGAATTGTCAGGTGGTCACGGCATCGTTTGCCAGCTTGAATCCTAACTGCTGGTACATGCTCATGAAATCAAAATTGTTCCAGGCTTCGGAAATTTTTCCATTGGCAATGTTTACAAACGTCATCCCGGAAAATTGTACGTGCTGTCCCCCGGCATTCGTTGCGTTAACCACACAACGCGAAGTTTCATGATCGCCTTCTGCAACGACTTCGTGGACTTCAACGTGGATTTGGGGAAACTGATTTTTAAAATTTTGGAAAAATTGTTTGAAGGCTGCGGTTCCGGGTTCTTTAATGTCGTCGATTCCATGAACCACGGCGTTAGCTTCCATCATTTCATCAATGGCTTCTTCCCGGCCTTTGTTCCATACTTCCTGCATCCAGCGATAGGTAAGAGTTGACTCACGGTTTGGCATAAATAAGTAGTTTAAAGATTGCTGTCTGAAGTTAATCAAATTGCCAGCTCTATTAGGAAATTTTATTGAATTCAAGGGTATTCACTTAGCGGGGAAGACAGGCATAGAAAGCTCTTATTCTATTTCGATCAAAGGGCGGGTGAATGTTCGTCGCGACGGCTGTGAAGGTTGCATGGTCTTTTTCTTTCAAAAAACAAAACATGAATAATATCATTTCTTTAGCGGTTGATGCATCATAAGGTTATTGATAAGGTCCTGGACGACCAGGTGCGATTGTGCTTCTATCAGGTGACCCTGGGTTAATGGTTCCTTTGCCCACGTGTTACTTCCATCATCAGCGACCACAATCTTTCCTTTTTCTAAGCGGTACCATGGCTCGTATCCCATTATTGCCACCAACACCGCGGTTTGATCCCAACTCATTCGGCCGGCGCTATCTTGAGTGCTCATGGGTATGCAGATACGAAACACGTCTTTCACGGGACTGTTTACAATAGATGAATTATTTATCAGGGGTAAACCGGACCTTATTTTCCATCCGATTTCAAAGCCACTGAAAATTATCGGCGTTTCCCAGTTGTTGAATACAAATTTTGAGGCAGCGGCATCGATCTTTACATTAAACTCGCTGAAAGATGGAAAGCCGCCCGCCATACAAACCAGTTTTTTAACCTTTTGCTTTACGAGTTTTTCCCCATCCAGTTTTGAATATTTATCAGGTTGCGATTGAAGCAGGTTGTACAGGTTAGTTAAAAAGCCGGTTGTTACGATCGTGACGCTATTATCGGGTTGCGATGCCAGCACCTCTCTATAAACGCCAATTGCATCAGGTACTTCATCATTCTTCGTTATGCTGTGAGGAAAGTTCAGTTGCACGCTGTCTGTCCAATGCTGGTTATCCTTTAATTCCGATGCCTTGCCTTTTGGTACTCCGATCAACATATCCGGTCTGTTAAAATAGGTGTTGAAGACATCGAATACAGCTGCAACCCCCTCATATTTTGTACTGGCAACGGTTGCAAGGATTTTGGCGTAGCCGCTATCGGCGAATGAATGTAATAGCGTAATAGCCCCGACATCGTCGTAATCTGGTCCCATATCGCTGTCAAAAATGACAGGCACAGACCTGCGTCCCACCTGGGATAATGCCGTGGCCATTTGAGCCATAAAAAAAACGCTGAAGATTATTTTACTTACCATAGCTGACAAAGATAAGGCTCGCCGCAATTCGTTTCCCTGGCTTGAAAATTGATGATTATCTAAAATATTACTCCACCGTTATTTCCCAATTCACTATAGGATGCGTGTTGGGCGCATTTACTGCATTTAAGATTTGAAACTCGAGTTTGATATTCTTAAGCCTTTGTTTTGTTTTAATTTCAAGCACAATTTTATCGGATGGCTTTATGTTAATAATATCACTTGAATTTTGGAAAGTAAAATCGGTGTGGTTCCGTAAAGTAAATTCAGCGTTTGTTTTGTTTTCAATCACCACTGTCAGTACATCCGCGTTATCCTTATAACTTCCGTTTTTTATAGCAAGAGATTGGCGGATAAGCGGGATCAGAAATTCATCTTTTCCGGCCAACGTGTTTTTGTAATAAACAACGGTTCTCCCGGTGAACAATGCTTCTTTAATACCCTGTTCGGTTTTTTCTTTTGCGAACACCAGCGTAAGTGGGCGGTGACCTCCTCCAGGTACACTAAAGTCCCAATCGATTAATTTGTGAATATCACTTGATCCCAACATGGTAAGATTATTATCCAAAGCAATTTGCAGCGCTTCATCATAATATGATTGGTCGTTCGCTACTTCAATGCCATCCAATAATTTTTCTTTGATCAGCATTTTATGCACGTCAGTAAGAGTTGCAAGCCTGTCTTTTTTTTCTGAAGGCCAGCTGGGATGGTTCCAAAAAATGAAAGCGCCTTGTTTTTTTGCTTCCCGGAAATTAGCTATGGAATCATTAGAGAGTAATTTGTTGGCATCAGTTATGAAAATGGCATTGCAATGGCCAAGTGGTGCACGCCGGGTAATTTCAGAGCCGCGGATAATAATCAGGTCATGATCCTTTGCTTCCTTTACAGCGATCTCGTACGATCGGTTGCGGTCCGTATGGGGAATATCCTGCTTGTGAGGCTGGTATTCTAAATGTTCCGTTAATGAAATTGCGTCCAGGCTGTCCATTAGCGCTTCCATCACTCTTATATCGGGCCAAACACTTCCGTCTGAAAAAACAGTATGCTGATGCAAATCGCATCGCAAAGTTTTGTATCCCGGGATATCAGGAAATACAATGGCTCTACCGAATGAATGTTTATGGCTTTCCTGGGCAAAAATTACTTTTGGAAGTATTAAAAGAAAGGCAAGAATAATGCTCTTCATGGCAAAATTTTGTTCAAGGTAAATGTAAACAGGGAGTAGAAACGAGCTTAATTGCGTACTATTATTTATTCCTTGCCGCCATAGCTGCGCCAATTAGCCCGTTTCGCCGGTTAGGATTATTCTTAAGATCCAGTTGAAATGCCTCAAGCGCAAGTGATGGTCTATTCATTTCAAGCAATAGTTCTCCAAGCAGTTCCCGGGCGGGGATCACTGCACCAGGTGTAACCGGGTGTTTTTCCATCGAATCTTCCATATCTGCTGCTGCGCTCATTAGTTCGAGAGCCTTGTCTCTATTACCCTTGTTGTATTCAATAAGCGCTTCTGAAGCTTTGATCTGCACCATTACCTGTGCTGCTTCAAGGGATTTATTTTTATCAGCCGCCAGCTTACCATAAAGTGCTTTAAGAGTTCCCAGTTCCTGCTCAGCAATAGCGGACCTGTTCAGGTGAATATTGCCGACCAATTTGGCAAAATGAATGATTGCTTCCTGCCATGGAAACTTTTCCCATGGAAAATTTTCATGCAATTGTAAAGCCGAGGCCTCCCGCCAATTTTTCCTTTCGAGTGTATAGCGCGCGGGAATGGCAGCAAATGCATAGGCGCCTTTAAAGTTCACGGGATAAACTTTATCGATGGTATGTACGTAGTCCACATATTTTTTTGCAAGGCTATCTTCTTTTTTTTGTAAAAAAGCATATACCACGTAGTCCAGGCCGTGCAATTCTTCATCCCAATGGCCATCTATGTTTGCTTTCTCAGCATAGCACTGCGCCGCAGAAACTGAAACCAGGTTTGACCGGGCGCATTCATCCCAAAGCCCGAGACGTGTGAAAATGTGAGAGGGCATGTGCTGCGCGTGTGCAGAAGCAGGTGCGATGGATGCATATTTTCTTGCTGCAGGCAAGGCGAGTTCTGCCAGCCCGGGATAGTCATAGTTGTGAATTATGTAATGAGCAACACCCGGATGTAATGGTTCCTCCTCAAATAATTTATTCAGTATGGAAAACGCCTTTCGCTGTTTTGTATAGCTTTTATCCCTTGGATCAGCACCAGCGTTTAACGCCAGTGTATAAAAAACAGCCGCTTCTTTATCATCCGGATAGTTTTGATAAACTTGCTCCATTGCTTTTTCAAAACTCAAAACCCTGCTAACGTGATCTAATTGATCGGAACGTTCATAGAATTTTGCAATCGCTTCGATATAATCTGACTCTCTTTTAGATTTATCCTGTATAGAACGGGCAATATTTATGGCTTTTGATCCTTTAACCAATTCTTCCTGCGACGGTGGCATCCACAAGGGATGAAAATTGCTCATGGCGACTCCCCAATAAGCCATGGCACAATTGGGACACTGATCAATGACTTTTGCAAACATTTTCTCAGCCTCATCGTACTCGAAAGAATGGAGCAGGGCGATAGCAACATTAAAATCATCCCGGAGATTTAAAGGAACAGATGCGCTGAATGAAACGGTGCCAAACCTTTCACCATCCTCCGGACCGCAGGTTACAATTGTTCCGCGCTTCAGACCAGGTAAATCGGCTAACTTATTTGCTGTTTCGTTTTTGTTCTTACAACAAACCAGCAGTGACAGGATGGTCAAGGTTACCTGGAGAGGGATATACCGTTGCATAGAAAAAGGTTGAAACCAAAATTAAATATTTATCCGGTAACACCGATTCATTGCATATCTATTGCTAATTACCTCAATGCTATTAATCGCACGGCCCCATCAATGCCAGATGGTTGAACGTTCCAAAGTGATGCATCAAAGGGTATATAATTTATATTGACAAAATTTATCTCATGATAATTGCGCCACACTTCTCCCTTACGATCCATGTCACGGATCCGGTTTGCCATCAAATTGCACACTTCAAAGCTGATTGTGTTTGATCCTTCTTTCAAATATTTGCCTACGTTCAGTTCGTAGGGCAGGCTCCAGATCAATCCGACATCCTCACCATTGATAATGATTCTTGCTGATTCGTGAATATGATTGAATTGTAGCAAGTAGTCCGCGGCCTTGTTTTTTATCGTGAATGTGGTTGTATAAACCCCGGTACCGGAAAAGGATTGCGTAGCGGAATCGTCGGTGAAGTTTGTCCACGGCCTGATACCGTTCATTTGTTTTGAAGCCGGTATTTGCGGACCACCGTTTTTAAAGTCTAGCGTCCAATTGTTATATCCTAAATACAAAGATTTGCCGGCTTCTATCTTATACCTGTGAAGCGGGGCGGTTTCAGTTTTATTGGACAACTTTAAAACAACCGATTCACCCGATTTTAAGTTTAATCGCACTACTGTTTCATTTCCTCGCTTTTCATGGGCAAGTTTTCCGATCGCTCCGTTCAAAGGATTCATTAACAGCACCGCGGTTGCCGGATTGCGCAGCAATACCGTTTGGTCGATATCTTTTGCAGTATGGTTAACAATAAAGTAGTACGTTCCGTCAACAAGCTTCCGGCGAATAAACGATAATCCTGTTGAGGCAATTTTTTCCGGAGGGATTTCTGAATAGATCAGCGCAGTGGGAATATCTCCGACAATAATGTTACCTTTTCCTGAAGAGCAGACTTTCAGACCCTGTTCTTTTTGCGAAAGCCTTAGTTTGGAGGTTATACCTTTTAACTGTTCTCTTTTTGTTTTAACATCATTGAGCCCGGGCACGTCGGCTGGCCATTGTTGAATTAATATTGTTGCACCTTCACTTGCGAGCCTCATAATTTGATTCATTGTAGAAACTGGAATTCTGTTACATGCCGGTATTACCAGCACTTTATATTTAGCACCTTTGGAACCAGGGCTAATGTTTCCATTAACAAATTTTAACTGGTGCAGCATCCTGTCTGATGCAAAATCAAGAGAATACCCTGCATTCTGCAGTGTTTTTACCTGCCTATAAAACGCAGTGGGGTGCAACCAGCGATCTATATTATGCACAGCCAACTGAATTTCCATCCCGTGGGGATCATGCCAAATATCATAGACGGGCCAATAGACCAATAGTTCGTTGTCAGGTATACCCGCCTGCAAAACCGACTGACACCTGGTCACATAATCATTGAGTCCGTTCAGGTGGGACCACAAACTGTTGTTGGGTACAAAACTGACGGAGGCATAGAACAGCCAACCCGGCCATTTAGCATCAACCGGACTGTAGGTGGTGCCATGATAAAACACATGATTTATGCCCGAAAGAAAAGCCTGCTCCACTTCGGGTTTGCATTGGCTCCAGGACGTTTTGAAATGGTCACCGAGCCATGTAAAGGTTTCACAACTTGTTAATGGCTTACCGTAAACATGTGCCGCCGAAGATGCAAACTTCATCATCACCGGATCCGGATCCACATTACGTATGTCGGCACTGTCTCTTTTTAAACCGCGGATCGCAAAATAACTGCTTCCAAAAGTTTCCGTTTCTGGAATATCAAATGCTGCATACAGGTCAAGTAAATTACCAGGCGAACCATGCGCCTGGTTTACAGACATTACATCTCGTTTGTGTGTCCATTTTGTAAATACAGTGGAGAAATTTTCGCGAATTAATTCAGCCAGTGTCTCGCGGTAATCGGATTTGAGCCTTGCAACTGTATCGGATGTTACAGGTGAAGAAAATAAGTTTATATAATTACGCAAATCGTACCCTCTGCGTTTTAGAAATTCTGCAAAAAAATCGGGTGTCCAGTCAGCATTATAAACTTCATAACTATCGTTAAAAAAGCCCTTCACACCATGTGATGAGTTACCGAATGCCGAATCAAATAGTTTGAAATAATTGGCCGTGGCGTCAGGCGAAAAATGGTCAATGGTGAATCCTTCACCGCCCGGAGCAGATCGTTTGACTGCCTGTTTTGTCTTACCGTTAAACACAGCAAACAATCGAAGATCTTTTGACGATTGAAAATCTAATGTTCCATCTTTCGCAACTTTAGAAGACAAATCGGTTACATTATTATTATTGTCAAACGCTAAAATGGAATTGAAGCCAGCAAAGCCCCGCTGACTTGTATCTGCCACGACTATTTTTTCAGCCAGTTTTGTATTTGCCTTTAAAGCGTAACGCTGCACGATCAGTTTGGTGGCAGCATCTCTTATCGTAACATGTGCTCCGCCGATCGGCCAACCGGTACCTACAGAAATAAAAACACCCATACCCAATGAATTGCATTGCCTGGTTGTATAATCAAGCATTTTCATCCATTGAGGACTCATGTATTTAATGTACCTGTGCTCAAATCCCTTAGCTCCGTAGATAGGTACAATTTCCACGCCTCCAAAGCCGGCCTTACTGTATTGCTGTAAGGACGAGCTGACATTTTTTTCATCAACCGCGCTACCCATCCACCACCAGCGCGTCCATGGTTTGGTTGTGGCAGTAATTTTTGGCCATTGCGTTTGAGCGTTCAGTTGACAGCCTAAGGTGGCCAGAACAGTTGCGACAAGAAGTTTTTTCAAGACGAAATGGTTTTACGCAGCAACAGGCAATTAATGAAATGTCTAACCTCAACCCAGATTCGTTGGAATTAACAAGGAATGAAGTTATAGAATTAGCCGATAGAAGGTGGTTTGCGTAAAACCATTATGTATTCGGTCATAGGATAAGTGACCAAAACCCAACAAGAAGGATAAGGAGGATCGCCAGTATGGCTCCTTTGGCTACGTGTTTCATGGTTATTTGTTTTGCCTGTAAAATAACTAACCATGGCGCCGGTTCAAATGACCACATTCATCAATTGACAATTGAGGCGGATGAAATGAGGGTGTCGTTTTTAATGAATGCATTTTCCCAGGCCAGCGTGCTGATCTTGTCTGGAGGTTTTTAATTTATTGCTGGTGTGCAGGGCTTAAACGATTCAGACGGTCATTATCGCACTTTAACTATTTGTTTAACGAATCTGCGTTTCCCGTCAGGGCTTTGGAGAAGGACAAAATATACTCCGGACGGCAATTCCCTGATGCTGATGTTTTGATTGCTCTGGTATTTGTTTTGTCTTTTAAGTATTCGACCCACCAGGTCGATGAATTGGATATCGAGGTTTCGAAGGTTGTTAATTTTATAGGTTATCAAAAAATCATTAGTAATAACGTTCGGCGCTACCCGAATAAATTCATCTGCTGCTAATGAGCTAACAGCGGTAGTTGTGGACGATGCCTGGTTGAGCTCAACTGATAAAACATCAACAATGCCATGGACGAGTGAAATAAGATCGGGTTTGCCGTCACCGTCAACATCGCCCAAATCAAGTGTGAGGTTGGCTCCTGGATTGGTGACAAATGCCCTGGTACTAGCAAAGTTTATGTTAGCCAACGTCGACGTATTACGCGACACAAAAATGGTATCCCAGTAACCGGCAGTAGCGATGTCAGGTTTACCATCGCCATCAGTATCGGCAATGTCCAAAAAGTAGGCGTCCCGGCCTGTGACAAAACTTTGTTTCGTTGCAAAGCTGATATTGCCACTGACCGACGTGTTTCGAAAAACGGTAACCGTGTAACCTAATAACACATTATCATAATAATTACTTGGCGTCACGAGATCGGGTTTGCCATCACCATCCAGGTCGCTGACAGAAATGTCCCAGGGGTATGTGCCAGTTACCAGATCAATCTTGGGAGCAAAACTAAGAGCGCCCGGTACTGATGTATTGCGTAAAACGGATATGGTACTTACGTATTGATTGGCTACTGCAATGTCGGCTTTGCCATCGCCATCAATGTCAGCTACTACAAGTGAATAAGGGGCTGAGCCGGTGACATAGTTGAGCGCCGGCGCAAAATCAATTGTGCCGGGTGATGAAGTATTGCGAAGAACAGAAATGATGTTCTGAGTCGTGCTCGTGAAATATGAAACAGCAAGGTCAGGCCTGCCATCGCGGTCGAAATCATTAATGGTAATGGTGATAGGTCTTCCGATCGAGGTGGGAAACTTTATTACATTGGCAAAGCTCAAATTGCCGGGGCTGGACGTATTTTTAAATATAGCTAAAGTGTCGCTATCAATCGCTACTACGAGATCAGATTTTCCATCTCCGTCTAAATCTCCTATCGTCACTCCATATGGTTTGACATATTGCGCAAAGGTTAAATTGAAATCGGGAGCGAAGTTTGCATTGCCGGGTAAAGATGTATTTCTCCGAATAGAAATAGCATAGTGACCGGACCCGGTAAGATCATTGGAGATGGCGAGGTCCGGTTTGCCATCATTATCAAGATCACCAACGGCGAGAAATTCATTTGCGGAGCCTGTCGGAAAATTTTCATAATTGGCGAAAGAAGTAACTCCATTTGACGCAAAGGTCACCACAAAAGGTTTCGCGGAGTATGCAGTCAACCCGCTACCAAGGTCCGAAACGGATATATATTTATAGTCTGCGCCTATAGGAACGGTTACCGTGATGGAAGTTGAAGTAGCAGAGGATACAATAGCTTTAACGGCACCAAAAAAAACAGCATTTTGAGCCGGCACTTGATTAAAGTTATTGCCCTGGATGGTGATCATAGTACCAACGGCTCCCGATGTTGGTGAAAACGACATAATGGCCGGGGGACCGGAAATTGAAAATCCTCCAAGGGTTGCTGTACCGTAGCTCGTCGTTACTGTTACGTCGCCCGGTGCGGCGCCAGTAGCAACAACAGCCGTTATTGTCGAAGCTGAAACAACATTGAATGAATTCGCGGACACACCACCAACATTAACGGCGGTCGTACCATTAAAGTTAGTCCCTGTTACAGTAATCGTTGATCCCGGCGTGGCAATGCTGGGAGTGAACGAAGTTATGTTTGGTTCATTGGCTATGTTTCGAAAAACTCCAATCACTGGAAATTCATCTGCAACGCTTATTTCGGGTCTTCCGTCACCATCCAGGTCACCGCCTGCAATATCATTGGGATTGCCCCTGGAAGGATAATTTATTTTAGTAGCAAACGAAATCGCTCCCGAAGTACTTGTATTTTTTAAGATCGATACATTGTTGCCACCAAAATTGGCAACTGCCAGGTCGGCCATTCCATCACCATCAAGGTCGTTAACTGCAATGCTTCGGGGGTTGAAACCCACAGCAAAATTGGTTTTTGAAGCAAATGAAATAGTGGTACTGGTGCTGGTGTTCCTAAACACAGAGATTGTAGTGTCTCCTGAATTGGAAACAACAAGATCCGGTTTATTGTCTGCATCAGCATCAATAACTGAAATTCCGATTGGAACATTCCCTGCAGTAAAATCTGATTTCGGTGAAAAAGAAATAACTCCTCCAGCACTTGTGTTTTTAAGGATGGAAATTGTGTTAGCTCCGTTATTTGTAATTGCCAGGTCAGGTTTATTATCGCCATTGAAGTCCGCTGAAGCAACCCTAAGCGGAGTAGTACCGGTGGTAAAATCGGTTTTTGCAGCAAAAGAAATGGTTCCACCTGCGCTTGTGTTCTTAAAAACCGACACAGTCAAGGCTTCGCTGTTTGTTACGATAATTTCCGGTTTCCCATCCCCATCCAGGTCATCGATACATAGATGAGTGGGTTTGCTTCCCGCGAATAAGTCTATTTTGCTTGCAAACAAAATGTTTCCACCTGATGAAGTATTTTTTAAAATAGATACCGTATTCGCAAAATTATTAGCTGTTACTAAATCAAATTTCCCATCGCCATCGAGATCTCCGGCTGCAACGTCATAGGGTGTACCCGTAACAGACAACCTGAGTCCGGTTGCAAAATCTACCGTTCCCGGGGAACTAATATTTTTCACTACATACACCTGGTCCACCGATCCAAAGGCGGAGGCAAGGTCGGGTTTCCCGTCACCATTTAAATCGACTGCAGTGATACTATAGGGTATGTCATAAACGCTGTTACTTATAAAAATATCCTGCCTTGGCGCAAACGAAGTTGATGTGATCGAACCAGCACCGGGAAATGTTACCACAAAAGCAAGGGGTGAGTAGCAAGTGAGCCCGAGCGTAGTTACCGAAACAGGTTGATAAGTGGCGCCATACGGTACCGTTACTTGCAGCGACGTAGCGCTGGCTACTGAAATTGTGGACCTGACAGCGCCAAAGTAAACGATATTGTTTGACGCAGTGGGGCTGAAATTTGAACCGGTTATTGTTACCAATGTTCCGACCGGGCCGCTGGACGGTGAAATTGTGTTGATGACTAGCTGACCCTGGGCCTGGGTCATAAAAAATAACATCCCCGGAAGAAGGTATCTCATTCAAAAAATCATTTTTGTTAAATAATCGGAACATAAACGGAATAGGAGAAGAGAATTCTGATTGAGGCGAAGCTTGGCCAGCATTGTTTAATGCCGCCGAAAGGTCTTTGATTTCGTAAACTACGTATAATAATTGGAATTCTTATTCATTAATTAATTTTTGTTTCAAGAACTGGGCACAAAGAGATGTTTAATAAATCCGGGATCTGGGCTTTCAGGTGTAAATATCAAAAACGACTGTATCGTAAAAGTCCGGTAATCCACTAAAGAGTTGGCTGCATCGAACAAGGAGAACTGAAAGTCCATAATATAACGGGTATAAAATTTTGCAAAAGCTTATTTCCGGGAAAATAATCTATAAATCCATGTGTAATTCCTCCAGTGGCATCATCAGGAATAAAAATAATGCTTATGCAACAACAACTGCTGCGTTTAGATCCCCGCTGTTTCCAGGTGGTATTCCAGGCTATCTTTCTGAGCTATGGTATTCTCATTTTACATTGGGATGTAGAATGGCCTCATTATCTTATCAGTATTTCCGCATGCCTGCTCATCCAATGGACCGCCGATTCCCTTAGTGAAAACAGGCTACTGCGGCTTGGTGAATTTAACCGCTGGGGATTCAGCGTTTTGATAAGTGCCATGAGTCTTTGTCTTCTTTTAAAAACAAATCATTGGTATACCAGCCTGCTGGCGGCCTTTCTCACCGTAGCATCGAAGTACCTATTCAAATGGAATCAAAAACACATTTTCAATCCGTCTGCTTTTGGCATTGTAGCCACATTGTTTTTGACAAATGATGCATGGTTGAATCCTGGTCAATGGGGAAGCAACGCGATAATATTTTTTGCGGTGATTACACTCGGAACAATCGTGGTCACGAGGGTTCAGAAATTAGATATCTCCTTTGCATTTCTCTTAACATATGTTGGCCTGTTATACTGGCGGCAGGTTTATGTATTGGGCTGGCCATTGGATCATTTCATTCATTCTGTAAGCACGGGAAGTTTATTGCTCTTTACATTTTTTATGATCAGCGATCCGAGGACATCGCCTAATCATCCCCTGGCAAGGGTGCTGTGGGCGGTATTGATCGCAACGGTGGCTTTCTATCTTACCGCTTTTAAATGGAAATACAATACGATCATTTGGGTATTGGTAGCCGCTGCCCCGCTCGTGCCGTTCCTGGATAAAATGTTCCGTGCGAAATCATTTGAATGGGAGAAATATTTATTAATTAACCACTCCCGTAACTCCTTTAGTAGTTGGGGATATAAACTCAAAATAACAATCATGAAACCTTTTGCAAAAAAATTAGCTGCTCTTATCATTCTTGCCGGTATGATCAGTCACGAAGCGTCCGCCTTCTGTGGCTTCTATGTAAGCAAAGCCGACGGGACGTTAAGGAACAAGACATCACAGGTAATTCTTGTCAGGGATGGTAACAGGAATGTAATTACGATGTACAATGATTTCAAAGGCAACCTGAAAGATTTCGCCATGGTGGTACCGGTACCGGTTGTACTTAGCAAGAATGATATCAAAGTAGTGGATCAGCAGATTTTTAATACGCTGAATGAGTACAGCAAACCAAGATTAGTGGAGTATTTCGATCAAAACCCCTGCGACAGATATAATTATAACAAATTGGAAGGGAAGGCGCCTGGCGTTGCAATGAGTGAAGTGGTTGTTAATGGGTATGGTTCCGCTAAAAGAAAAGACCTTGGTGTTAAAATAGAAGCCAAATATCTTGTTGGGGAATATGATATACTTATTCTGAGCGCTAAAGAGAGTTCCGGGCTAAAAACATGGCTGGAGGAGAATGGTTATAAGATTCCTGCGGGGGCTGATGAAGTATTGCAGCCATATATTAAAAGCAATTTGAAATTTTTTGTGGTCAAAGTAAATGAAGAAGAAAAAAGTAAACTACCCGGCAACTTTCTTCGCCCGATCCAAATAAGATTTTCTTCACCGAAGTTCATGTTGCCAATCCGGCTTGGCATGGCAAATGCCGATGGCGACCAGGATATGATCGTTTACGCATTTTCAAAAAAAGGAAGAATTGAGACGACCAACTACCGAACTGTTTCGCTGCCTACCGGCAAAAACATCCCTTTATTTGTTCAAAATAATTTTGGGAGTTTTTATGCCAATCTTTTCCAGAATCAATGGAGCAGGGAGGGTAAGGCAATTTCCATGCTGGAATACGCATGGGACGTGAGCCCGAAAAATTATGTAAAATGCGATCCCTGCGTAGCAACAGCACCTTCGACACAGGATTTATTACAGGCAGGAGTGTGGTGGATTAACCGCGACTGGAGCGACTATTCTGATATTGGCAACGAGGAGGATGATTATTCAAACAATGTTTACTTTACCCGATTACACATCAGGTATAACCGTGAAAAATTTCCACAGGACCTGGTGTTCCAGGTGACACCCAATACCGATAATTACCAGGCGAGATACATTATAACCCATCCCGCTACCGGCGACCTTACCTGCGAAGCTGGTAAAAAGTACCTGAAAGAATTGAAGCAGCGGCGCTCAGATGAAATGCAAATGCTTACTTTCCTTACAGGCAAAGGCTATAGCGATTGGGATGTAGTGATTGATGGTGAGGAAAAGTCTATTCCGGCAGAAGCAACTTATGCTACAGTTGCTGGCTCGATTAAAAATAAGCCCGGACAAAACAATAACCTGCTGTTTGCAGCAATAGGCATGGTGGGTCTTATTTCACTGATAGGAACAAGGAAACGCAGTTAAAACAGAATTTGATAAGGCACGGGTGCCATGGTTTCAACGGCTTGCAATAAAACTCTCAAAGTTGCAAGCCGTTGCACCGTGAAGTTATCTGCTACTGTGTCTGCCAGGTTCATTGCGATATCGTTCTAATGCCAAGTTTTGTCAAAAATATTAAAGCGGCATGTACATTTTGTCAGGTTTTTAAACCCGGTATGAGCATTGAACAGGTAATAACATGTTAGAATTAATAAATACCGACGAGCAGCTGTTAGATGTCTATTCGGATACAATTAGTAATGTTTATACTCGTATTGCACCCTCTGTAGTACATATCAGGAATATTTCGGAAAAGGAAGAAAAAAATACCCGCAGTGGAAGGGGAGAATCCATGGGGTCGGGGTTTATCATTTCTTCCGATGGTTATATTATCAGCAATCATCACGTTGCTGACAAAGCCAAAGACCTTTTTGTGACATTGGATGATGGCAATATTTTAAAAGCAGAGTCAAAAGGAAGTGATGCCTCAACAGATATTGCCGTGCTAAAAGTGGATGGCAAGAGTTTCAGATCGTTGACTTTTGCCGATTCTGAAACCATCAGACCGGGTCAAATTGCAATAGCAATCGGGAATCCTTATGGACTGCAACAAACAATTACTGCCGGCGTAGTAAGCGCTATTGGGAGAAGCCTGAGAGCCGGTAACGGAAGATTGATTGACGATGTGATACAAACAGATGCGGCGCTGAATCCCGGTAATTCGGGGGGACCATTATTAAATTCCGAGGGTTATGTTATTGGAGTAAATACAGCTATCATTTCTTCAGCGCAGGGAATTTGTTTCGCAGTTTCATCTAACCTGGCAAGTTATATAGCAGGTCAAATTATTATTAAAGGAAAAGTGACCCGGGCATTGATAGGTATCGCGGGGCAGACCGTCAGGTTGAGCAACCGGATGAGAGAGTATAACAGGCTTACGAATAAAACGGGGATTTTCGTTTTTGAAGTAATGAAAATAAACGCGCTCAATCATAGAAAAATCCGGTATGGAGATATAATTGTCAGGTTCAACCATAAAAATGTGGAAACCATCGATGGCCTCTTCAAATATCTCACCGAAGATACAATTGGCGTTCCCGCTCAAATTGATTTATTAAGAGAAGGCAAATTGATTACCGAGCTTATTATACCGGAATACTCGACAAATTGAGTGTTTATAATTGCAGTATACTAGGATCCAAACCATCGGGCTACGCGGCTTGATCCGAAAAGTTCTTTATCCGCAACAAGCTCAGCAGACGCTTCTGTGTAAGTTCCGAAAGGAGAGGGGCCGGAGAAAAAGTCGACATTTACCTTTCCAACACGTCCGTCGCCAAACTCGACATAGCAAATGCCATCGCCTTTATAGGGTGAGGGCAGATCGCCCCTTTCAAATTCCGCAATGATTGTAGCTGCGGCAATCTTCGCCGCTCCCTCTGCAAATACGCCGGCTTTTGGTGTACCGACACCGTTAACATCACCAATTGCATATACGCCGGGATAATGCGTCTTTAAATTTGTTTTATCCACGGGAATCCAGTCACCTCCAGCGATCATTCCGCTTTTTGCGATAACATCAGGAACGCGGTGTTTTGGTATTCCCAGGAATAATTCGAAGGGCATTTCCGTGCCGTCGTCAAGAATTGCAATCCTGCGTGTTGCATCAATAGCCTTTATATTGTGTTTCGGAATGAAAGCAATATTCCGTTCGGCAAACGCGGCCAGTAAGGCTTTCGAAGTATCAGGCGATGGAGGAATGGGCAGGCCAAACGGCATGACAATACTAATTTCGCATTCACTGCGAATGCCGCGGTTTACAAGATAATCATGCATGAGTAGTGCGGCTTCACTCGGTGCCGGTGGACATTTGAATGGCGCCGAACACACACCAACAATTACCCTGCCTTTAGAAAAACGGGGCAGTGCTTCACGTAACTGCATTGCACCTTCCATGGAATAGAATTCATTTCCACCTTCAGCAAGCCCCGGTGTTGCATTGATGTCGTAATCTGCGCCTAAAGCAACAACCAAAACATCGGCCTCATAAATGCCGTGGTTCGTTGTAACACGCCTGGCAACCGGGTCTATATCGCTGATAATTTCCTGCCTGAAATGAACACCGGGTTTCACAATATCATCGTAATGGTGTTTCACCGCTTCAACTGGTTTATGACCAAACATTACGTCGAACTTTGAAAATCCAAAATAGAATGTCTCGTTTTGGTCGATTAATGTAAGATCGAGACGGTCACCCAGTTTATCCGATAGTATTGTGGTAAGTTCCAGGCCCCCGAAGCCGGCACCAAGAACAATGACCCTTAATTTCATTTAATGCTTGTTTAAAGTAAATGTGAGGAGTTCGTAAATAGCTACCTTGCGGTTATAAATATATAGTATTTTTTAGTTCATCATCTTTGCGAGTTTCTATCAAAAGCCAAATCCGAACCTTTTATTAAAACTTCAATTATTTTTTTCTTTTTTAATCAGATATTATGAACATGCGCGGGAAAGTCTCCGTGATTTTATTGATATTTTGCCTGGCCCTTGGCTTGACCTCATGTAATTCGGGGAAGGTCAAGAAAGTTTCAACCAGCCAACCGGACAGTTCTGCTAAAGCAAAAGATTCTCATGCTGAGACCGAAAGTGCAAGACCGATTCATTGGACCTATAGTGGTGAAGATGGACCCGGACACTGGGCAAGTTTAAGCCCGGTATATGCTGCCTGTGGACAGGGACATTCTCAATCACCCGTGGACTTCGGGGTGTCGGTTATACACGGAAAGGTTAATATGGAATTGGACTACAAGACAACTTCTTTGAATATTGCGCATAACGAAATGGTCGATGACATCGTTGATAATGGGCATACAATTCAAATAACTGCTCAGCCGGGAAGCGTCCTGAAATTGGGCGATAAAGTTTATCACTTGAAACAATTACATTTTCATACACCCAGTGAACATACATTAGATGGCAAACACTTCCCGATGGAAATGCATATGGTGCACCAAAGCGACGACGGCAAGCTGGCCGTTCTTGGCGTATTAATTGAAGAAGGTGCTCCAAATAAAAACATTGCCAAAATAATTCCCTACCTCCCCAACTCGCCGGGCGAATCAAAACACCTTGCGGATGTTCATATAGAGTTAAATCTCCAAATTCCTGCTAACAGGGAGGCGTATCATTATACAGGTTCACTTACTACGCCACCATGTTCTGAAAATGTGGAATGGCTGGTGTTAAGGGAAAAATTAAATTTTAGCGCAGAACAGATTAAGGCGTTTTCATCAAGAATGCATAACAACAGCCGACCTGTTCAGCCTTTATATGGTCGGAAAATTGTTGTGGACAAACTAAAATAGTGTTTAGATAACGGAAATGTCATAATTGGATGTGGGAACCGCATAGGACCATAAGCACATAGACTTTGCTCATAGACTTTGTCTCACACAATTGTGTACTATGTCATATTAGGTTCCAAAAGGCAAAAAGCGAGTTTATAATGGAGATCTATCGCACGGTGGAACCATACAATAAAGCGGGACATTCGAATAATGAATTATTTATTTAATCTTTTTTTCGATCAGCCAGTGATGGCCAAAAGGGTCCGCGAGACACCCCTGCCTGTAACCATAGTCGTAATCAGTTACCGGATCTAATTGAGCACCACCTGCTGCTACGGCTTTATTCATCACTGCGTGGGGGTCGTCAACAAATAAGCCAATGGCAATGGTCGTGGCCTTTACTGTTTGAGGACTAAGCTCATTCTTCCGGGCAGACTCTTCATGCATGTGAAATAAGGCACCGTTTATAGACATTTCTGCAACGTGGACGCTTCCATCATCGTTGGTCCAGCGCCTCAATTCAACGGCATCAAACGCACTTTTATAATATTCAATAGCAGGAGCCAGTATTTCCAAGTAGATCATGGGTGCAAAAAAGGTTGTATTCTCTTTCATAATAATTTGAGGTTGGATGTGAAAATTACACTTTATATAGGAGTCGTTATTCAGCGTCATTCATCTTTTAGTCTCACACCCAGGAATACAAGTACCAGCATTGCAATGACTGCCGTACTGATAAATGTATAAGAGCTCCCGAGAGTGGCCCAGATCAATCCCGCAATAGTACTGGCGGCAAGGGTGCAAATACTCTGGCAGGATGTATAAAAACCAACTGCTGTTGCCGTGTTTTGGTTATGGGCAATATTTGTTATCCATGCTTTTGATACACCATCTGTGGCGGCGGAAAACAAACCATATATCGAAAACAGGACAAAAATGACGGCTATAGAAGGGTTAAATGCGAAGCCTGCATACGCAATTGCAAATAGAATTAAACCACCGATAAAAATCTTCTTAAACCCGATCCTGTCTGCGAGTATCCCCATGGGATAGGATCCGATTGCCCAGACAAAGTTGTAAAAAATATAAGCCGCGATAGTGATCGTATCACTGTTGAAACTACTACCGAATATTTTTATGGTATCATCGCCTATTGTCTCCTTTGTTTTGAGCAAAAGGAAGACATCAGAGCTGTTAAACAGCGCAAATAGAAGCAAGCCGGTTACCAGGTTCCGGTATTCTTTAGTGGCAATTTTCCAGTATTTAAAGAAAGAAAAAAAACTCCCCTTCGCCATGGTAGAAACTGGTTGTCTTTTTTCTTTTACCAGGAAAACGAGCAGCACGCTGATGATGCCGGGGATAAAGGCCCAATAAAAAAGCGTTTTATATTCACCGGGATAAAATATCAAGAATACCAGCGCGATTATCGGGCCGATGGTTGCACCTGTCGTATCGAGGGCGCGGTTAAATCCAAAAACTTTTGCCTTATTTTCTTTGGTGGTTTCTGCGGAGAGCAACGCATCTTTTGCTGCAGTCCTGATACCTTTTCCAAGGCGATCAAGTGTTCTTACAAAAAAAATCCAGGCAGGAGTTACAAAAAACCCGATCAATGGTTTTGACAATGCGCTCAGAAAATAACCCAGTTTTACAAATGGAAGACGAATCCCTTTTTCATCGCTTAGCTTTCCAAAATACCCTTTGCTGACACCAGCTGTAAAATTTACAAATCCTTCAAGGATTCCAATCCACACAATCGAGAACCCGATCTTTTTTAAGTAAACCGGTATGATAGGATAGAGCATCTCGCTTGCGATATCCGCAAACAAGCTCACGAATGAGAGAATTAAAACGGTCCGGGTGATGATCCGCATTGTTTATAATCGAAGGCCCCAAACTAATTAATATTTTACCACATAAAACATAGGAAACATAGATTTCGCATAGCTATGTGTATTTCCTATGTGCCTGCCTGCCGGTAGGCAGGTTCTATGTCCTATCCCGTATTAACTACGGGACAAGTTGTGATTCAGGGATCAGCCCTTTCTTCTTTGCTGATTGAACTTGCCGTATTCATTTATCTTCTCAGATAGTCATCTGTTTTATCAAGCCAGTCCTGCCTTGGCGGGGCCCAGGTGTCTACTTCCTCAACATCCCCGATCATGAGCACTTCATGCGGAAGGTTGGAGGGAATGACGACAACATCGCCCGGATACATATCCATTACTTCTTCCCTGTTTGCCCCAAACCAAATGCGCATCTGGCCCGAAATAAGCTGAGTTATTTGTTCATGAACATGATGATGCTGGGGAACGAGAAAACCATCCTTGAATTTCATTTTTGCCACCATCAGTTTTTCTCCCCAAACTATTTTGCGGAACATAGAGGGATTAACTTCTTCGGTTGGAACTGAATCCCAATTTTGTTTTTGGACCATAAAAGTGAATTTAATTTATAACCGGCGACGCAATTACAATGTTACATCGCTTCGGTTACATTCATTTCATGTGTGATTAAAATTTTTTTGGGGAGCCATACGTTTTCTTCAACCTATTTTGTGCCTCTTGCTACGACAAATTCTCCCGGTATGGCATAATGGGAACCTTTACGGAATCCCTTTATTGATTCAAGATATTCATGGTGGGCTTCACTTTTTACTGTTTCAGAAAATTTATGATAGGCCAGCGCCACGGGTCCGCCGGCAAATGCGGCTCCGCAGGCTTCTTCGTCAGAATGATAGATCAGTTCAGTATTTATTCGTTCAAACTTAATGTCAGAAAAACCCGCCGCAGCAAAACTTCTGTTAAGCATATCCTTATTACCAAGGTTAAAAAACATAGGGCAAACTTCAGTGGATACACGTTTGTCGACAATCTCAAAGATCTCGGCCCAGCCGCAATGATCTCTTTGTCCCCAAACGGCGGCCACTGCCCGTCCGCCGGGTTTTATTACACGGTACATTTCTTTTAATGCTTTCACAGGATCCGGTACATACATTAATCCAAGGGCACACAACGAGACATCATACGCTCCATCCGGTGCGTCCAACTCTTCAGCATCCATCCTTTGAAACTTTATATTATTCAATTTTTTTTCACTCACCAGGTCGTTACCAATCCTTACCATTCCATCTGAAATATCATTGGCAAGTACGAAACCGCCCTCTTCAACAATTTCTGCAGCACGAAAACTTACCAGTCCTGTTCCGCATGCAATGTCGATGACCCTTTCATTTTTCTTCAAAGCTGCCATTTCCAGCAACAGGTCCTGTGCGGGTCTCAATTGCCGCTGCCAGAAATTTTCATAATACAACGAAGCTTTATCCCAGCCATAGCGTTGTATCCGCCGTTGTAAAGCAGGTTCCATTATGGTTGAAGTTTAGGAGCAACATGATGTATTTCCCGTGTGCAATTTTGACCACGATTGAATACATCGAGGTAAGGACTATGCAAATCGGCATCGATAATCATTCTCTTAACTTCTTCTTCGGGAGCGGTGCTTTCAATCGTGACCGTATAGCGCACCGCCGAATAGCCTGGAGCAACTTTTGTTGTTCCCAGCAAAGCCCCGTCATCGTAGTCCGCCTGCACTTCTACTTCCAGCGAAGAAACGGGAATATTTCTTTTTGCTGCCATCATCATATATCCTATTGCAAGGCAGCTTCCCAGGGCAGCCCGTCCATAAACTCCAGGCGTGGGACCCTGTGCATTTCCGCCAATTGATTCAGGCATGTCGGCTAAAAATTTCCAATTGCCTTCTTCAACCTCGCATGTCAATCCATTTTTTATTCTCGATATTGATTTGCCCGTACCCAAACCGAGCGATGGTTTAAGGGAAAGTGCTTTGGTGCTTCGTTCAACAGCTAGTTTTATTTTTTCTGTGTCAAGCATACGCAGGTATTTAACGATGAATGTAATGGTGTGTTAAAGTTAATTCAAATACGCCAGTGTCATTTAACCGTTATTCCTGATGATGGAGATACCAAAAGTTTTTGTATAGAGGTTGAATTGGCTGGTTTTAGATTGCTTCGGCCTGCCGCGAACTTCGAAAACGTACAAAGAATCTGACAGCATGCCCCGCAAAGTCGGTGTGCTACGGGTGCCAGGGTGCGTTACATCATTCAGACGCTCGTCATTGCGAGGCCGAAAAGATTTTCCAGGTCTATCAGTGAGACGTTCGGCCGACGCATTGGGATTTCTGATTCCATTATTTTTGATGCGTTCTGCCGTCATTCAGACGCTCGTC
>Ga0207701_10000282_pt1 | contig 52539 bp, 42 predicted proteins | sample KBSSwiSSwithPhiX_FD_184294 | JGI IMG/M metagenome (GOLD analysis project Ga0207701, IMG submission 184294) | Switchgrass rhizosphere bulk soil microbial communities from Kellogg Biological Station, Michigan, USA, with PhiX - S5 (SPAdes) (version 2) | ecosystem: Environmental > Terrestrial >... | reverse complement strand
TCGCTGATCGACTCGATCAGCTCGGTGCGTGGCGGTCACTACCTGAAGGGCGGCGGCGAAATCCGCGCGATTCGCATGGAAACCGATCGGCTCGGTGGCATTACCTATTCGTTTGCCAACGTCTCGGCGTTCATGAACAACACGGCGTCGACGGTCCAGTTTCTCGGCGACGTCAGCGCGCCGAGCCCGTTCAACAACGGCGCGACGGGGCCGCGTCACGTGAAGCAGGAGTACTACATCGGGTTTCTCCAGGACGAGTGGCGCATCAGCCAGCTGGCAACGCTGAACATGGGCTTGCGCTACGAGTACTACACGCCGTTGACCGAGACCGACGACCTGCAGGTGAAATTCAACATCGACAACGGCGTCATCGACCCGAACACGACACGACCGTACAAGACGAACAAGGACAGTCTCCTGCCCCGCGTGTCGTTCACCTACGCGCCCTGCAAGACAGTCCTGAGAAGCGGTTTTGGAGTTTTCGTCGGACCCGGTCAGACCGAGGATCAGATTCAGCCGGTGGAAAGCGATCGCGTCAGCTCGACGATCAGCAACGGAGCGTTCCCGGTCGACCAGAATGCGCTGATCGCGAACTTCGTCAACAATCCGAACAACCGCTCGTACCAACCGCGCGCGTACGCGAACGAATACTCGATCCCCGAGCGGATTTACCAGTACACGTTCTCCGTGCAGCGCGAGCTGCCGGGCAACATGTCCGCGACGGCCGCGTATGTCGGTAGCCAGGGACGGAATCTGTTCCTGCGCAGCGTCGCGAACAACATCGTCCAGGTGCTCACCAATCCAAACCCGGCAACGCCGCCCTCGTCATCCGCGAATTCTCGATTCCGATCCGCGACGCTGACGGAAACATCACCGGGGTTCAGAATCCATACGCCGAGGTCGACTACAAGACGAGCGGTGGCCGCGACAACTACAACGCGCTGCAGTTGTCGTTGAACAAACGCTCGTCAAAGGGATTGGCGACAAACGTTCAGTACACGCTGGGACGCAGTCGCGGAAACACCGCCGGGTCGAACGAAGCGCAGACAGCGGCCAACAACGCCCGCGCAGTGAACGAGTTCGACTACGACATCGGCTATAACAGCTTTGACGTCCGCCATACGTTCAACTTGAGCGTGCTCTACGAGATCCCTTACAGGGGCACTGGCGCGGCCGGCACACTGTTTGGAGACTGGCAGGTTGGCGGTATCGTGAATGCGCGAAGCGGCCTGCCGGTGCCAGTCCAGATCGTCCGTCCCGACGTCGTCTATCGCGACGCGGCCGGCAACATCTTCGCCTCGCAAGCGGTCGATCGCATCGCCATCATCAACACGCCGCGGGGCGGTTCATCGCGCAACGTGCGGCGACCGGATCTGCTCCCTGGGGTCGATCCGTTCATCCAGGCCGACGGACTTCTGTTCCTGAATCCGGCGGCGTTCGCCACGCCGCAGCCAGGGACGTTCGGCAACCTCGAGCGCAATTCCATTCATGGCCCGAACTTCAAGCAGGTGGACCTGGTCCTGTCGAAGCGGTTCATGTTTTCCGGCACGCGGAACTTCGAATTCCGCGCTGAGATTTTCAATCTGTTCAACACCGTTAACTTCTCGAATCCGGTGGGAACGCTACCGCAGGCGATTCCAAACACCTCACTGACGGAAGCGAATCGTGTCCAACCCGGTCAGCCATACACCAACGCGGCCGCCGGCACCTGCGGAACGCTGACCGGCACTGTGGGCCGAAGCGTCGGTCTCGGCACACCGCGCCAGGCGCAGTTGGCGTTCAGAGTGAGTTTCTAATTAGCTTCCAGCTTCCAGCTTCCGGCTTCCGGCTTCCGGCTTCCGGCTTCCGGCTTCCAGCTTGAGTCGCGTGTAAAAGAAAAGAGCAGGGAGCTGGGAGCTGACACATTCCGGTCACACACTTAACATCTCCGAAACATCCGTGTAACGACGCCGCAATCTTCTGCTCCTAAGCTCGGAGCATGCAGTTGACGAGAGCGATATCAATTGGAGTCCTGGTCATGACCGCTGCGCTGCTCACAGCAGCCTCCCCTTGTGCGGCGCAGGTCACGCCGGCGGCAGGATATGTGCCACCGGATGACACCCCGGCGATCAGAGTAGGCGCAACCATCTACGCCGACTACACGGTGCAGACGAACCCGAAGACTAAGGATGCCGACGGAAATGAGGTGACCTCGAACGCATTCAACGTCACCCGCACCTACATCAACATCACCGGCAACATCTCTCACAACATCGCGTTCCGAATTACCCCCGACATTACACGTGAAACCGAGTCTGCTGCCGCCGGCACGTCCCTGGCCGGCAATTACGTCTTCCGGCTCAAGTACGGGTTCGTGCAATTCAATCTCGACGACTACATGAATCCTGGCCGAACCGGTTCTTGGGTGCGGCTGGGTGTCCAACAGACTCCATGGGTTGACTACATCGAGAACATCTACCGGTACCGGTTCCAGGGAACGATTTTCGAGGAGCGCGAGGGCTATCTCTCATCGTCGGATGTCGGCGCGTCATTTCATTACAACTTCGCCAACAACTACGGAGAGGTTCACACCGGCTTCTACAACGGCGAAACCTACACGAGGCCGGAACCGAACGACCAGAAAGGGTTCGAAATCCGTGGCACGCTCCGGCCACTCCCGACGAGCCCGACGCTGCGCGGATTGAGAGTCAACGCGTTCTGGGACAAGGATGCGTACCTCAAGAACGCCGAACGCGATCGCTCAATCCTCGGCGCAACCTACGAGCACAAGTACGTCAACGCCGGCTTCGACTATCTCTGGACGAATGATCAGACATCGGCCACCAGAACCGCTGTCGATGGGCGTGGCTACACGTTGTGGGTGACTCCGCGATCGACGATCGGATGGGAAGGGCTGCTCCGGTTCGATCATCTGGAACCCAACACAGATCAGAGCGGCACTCGGAACCGGTGGATTGGCGGGATCGCGTACTGGTTCCCGCATCAAGGGAGCGTGTCAACGTCATTGCTTTTCGATGTGGACAACCAAAGCTTTCACGATTTCGCGACGCCCTCACCAACGGTCACGAGATATGCGGTCCACGCGCTGGTGAACTTTTGAGCCACGGATGAACACGGATAAACACGGAGGAACACGGATGAACACGGATAAACACGGATCCCGACACCAACAGATAGGCAAAGGCGGACACTCATGAATCGCGCACGTACATCGTTCACACTTGCGCTTTCGGTGACGGTTCTTTCTGCGGCGGTGGCGGCGCAGAAGGTCACCATCACTGGAGCTGGCGCGACGTTTCCGTATCCGATCTATTCGAAGTGGTTCTCCGACTATAACAAGCAGCATCCGAACGTCGAGATCAACTACCAGTCCATCGGGTCCGGCGGTGGCGTGAAGCAGCTCACCAGTCAGACCGTCATCTTTGGCGCCAGCGACTATCCGCTGACACCGGAGCAACTCCAGGCGGCACCTGGCAAGATCCTTCATTTTCCGACGGTTCTCGGTGCGGTCGTGCCGATCTACAACATCCCGGGTGTCGCGGCCGAACTGAAGTTCACCGGGCCTCTGCTTGCCGATATTTTTCTCGGGAACATCACGAAGTGGAACGACAGCCGGATCGCAAAGGTGAACGAGGGTGTGACCCTGCCGAACATGGACATCACCGTCGTCCACCGCTCGGATGGATCCGGAACCACATACATCTTCGTCGACTTTCTCGCAAAGCTCTCTCCGGAGTGGAAGAAGCGGGTGGGCGTCGCAGGTTCGGTGAATTGGCCGGCCGGTGTCGGCGCCAAGGGGAATGAGGCGGTGGCAGGGATGGTCAAGCAGACGCCGGGATCGCTCGGTTACACCGAGCCGGCATACGCCACCGCGAACAAGATCGCGTTCGGAACCGTTCAGAACTCGGCGGGCAAATTCATCAAGGCGTCAGCGGCGTCGGTTACCGCAGCGGCGGCTGCCGCGGTCAAGCAGATGCCGGCGGATTTTCGCGTGTCGATCACGAATCCTCCGGGTGAGGCGTCCTATCCGGTTGCCTCGTTCACGTGGCTGCTTTTGTACCAGGATCCAAAAGACAAGGCGCTCGCAAAAACCATGGTGGATTTCACCAAGTGGGCGCTCACTGAGGGCCAGAAGTACGCGGCCGATTTGGGCTATGCGCCGCTTCCAAAAGAGGTCGTCGACCTCGAACTGAAATCGTTGGCGACGATCAAGGCGCAGTAAGGATCGCATCTGTCCAGCCGCAGCCGTGTCGGCGCGCGCCCCGACGAGATCATTTTTCGCGTCGGGACAGGTGTGTTCGCACTGTTCCTGATCGCAACCGTCGGCGCCATCGCGTACGAACTCGGACGACAGTCGTCGCTATCGATTCAGAAGTTCGGTTGGCAGTTCTGGCAGACCGATATCTGGGATCCCGTGGCCGCGGAGTTTGGCGCGCGTCCACTGATCTGGGGGACGCTGTACTCGTCTGTGCTGGCGCTGCTCATCTCCACTCCGATTGCGCTTGGAATCGCCATCTTCATCGCCGAGCTTGCGCCCCAGTGGCTGCGCAAACCGCTCGTCTTCCTCACCGAACTGCTTGCCGCAATTCCCTCGATCGTCTATGGCCTCTGGGGAATCTTCGTTCTGGTACCGCTTGTCCGCCAGTTCGAACTGAACACGCCGGAATGGTTGAAGAGCGTGCCGCTGTTCAAAGGTCCCCCGGTCGGTGTTGGCATGCTATCGGCGGCCATCATTTTGTCGATCATGGTGATCCCGTTCACATCGTCGGTCGCGCGGGAAGTGCTCAAGGCCGTACCACAGGCGCAACGGGAAGGCGCGTTCGCGCTGGGAGCGACGCGATGGGAAGCGATCCGGATGGCGCTCTTTTACGTGCGCACAGGAATCGTTGGCGCGGTCATGCTCGGCTTCGGACGTGCGCTGGGAGAAACGATGGCGGTCACCATGGTGATTGGCAACAACGCGCAGATCACGACCTCGCTGTATGCACCGCAGTACACCATGGCCGCCGTCATCGCGAACGAGTTCGCCGAGGCGGCCGACAATATTCATCTCAGCGCCCTGGTCGAGATCGGACTCGTGCTCTTCGTGATGACTCTCATAATCAACACGTTGTCGCGGCTGCTGATCTGGTCGATGGCCCGCCCGGGCCGTCCCAGCTTTCTGCGTGCGATGCTCAAAAGGGCGGCCTGATGCGCGATCTCTGGCGCCGCGGCCTTTCGCTTTCCGTCCTGATCTTCTGCGGCTCGTCCGTCCTGCTGGCTCTCGTTCCGCTGGCGTTCATCCTCTTCTATGTCGTCACGCAGGGGGTCACGGCCTTGAACCTGGATTTCTTCCGCCACACGCCGGCACCGGTCGGAGAGACCGGCGGCGGCATGGCGAACGCTATCGTCGGATCGCTGATCGTCACCGCGCTCGGCGCGCTGTTTGCGATTCCGGTCGGCGTCTTGAGCGGGCTTTACGCCGCGGAATACCGTGGTACCCGATTCGCCTCTGCGACTCGGTTTGCCGCCGACACCCTCAACGGTGTGCCTTCGATCGTGATCGGCGTATTCGCCTACGGTGTCGCCGTGCTGCCCTTCAAGCACTTCTCCGCGTTAGCCGGCGGCTTCGCGCTCGGGATCATGATGATCCCGTTGATCATGCGCACAACGGAGGAACTGCTGCTGCTCGTCCCCTCGTCGCTGCGGGAGGGTGCGCTGGCGCTGGGCGCCACACGCGGGCGGGCCGTATTCACGGTCGTCCTCCCCGCCGCGCTCCCCGGCATCGTGACGGGAATCTTATTGGCCCTCGCGCGTATCGCAGGAGAGACGGCGCCCCTCCTGTTCACGTCCCTCAATAACGGATTCTGGTCGACCGACGTCAAACAGCCGATCGCGACGCTGACAGTGCAGGTGTTTGCCTACGCCATCGCTCCTTATGAGGACTGGCATCGACAGGCATGGGCCGGGGCGCTCGTGCTCGTGGCCATCGTGCTGCTCTGCTCGATGCTCGCGCGATTAGCGACGGCACGAATGGAGCGTCTGCATCGGGGAGCGTGAAAACGCAGTTGCCAGGTTCCAGTTCCCAGTTTCCAGTAGAGCTTCGGCGTTTCACATTTGGGAACGGGAGACTGGAAACTTTCATTAACCGCAAGTTAACCGACGCGTCACAGGATAGAAACTCACGGTTAGTACGCTCCTCGGCGACCCGTGAGTTCCACCATTGATTGCCAATGAATCGTCTCCAGATCGCGCCGGCGCATTGGCGCGACGCGCCGGCATGAGTCGCGCACCGAGGGTGCTGGTCGTCGAGGACGAACAGGATATCGCGACGCTCGTGAAGCACACGCTCGAGCGCAGCGGCGAGGCACAAGTCCAAACCGTCGCGAGCGGTGACGTCGCAATTCGCGTCGCGCTCGAAGAGCCACCCGATCTCATCATCCTCGACTTGAACCTGCCGGTACTGAGTGGCAGTGAGGTGTGCCGGATTCTACGCGGCCGCACCGAGACCGCGCGTGTGCCGATCATCATGCTGACAGCGCGCACATCGGAAGCGGATCGGGTCGCGGGCCTCGATATGGGCGCCGACGACTACGTGACCAAGCCGTTCAGTCTCCGTGAATTGTCAGCACGGGTGCGCGCGGTGTTACGCCGCCAGGCGCCCGCGGCGGCACCCGCTGTCTATCAGGGGAAACACCTTCGTGCCGATTTCGACGCGGTGTCGATTGCTGTCGACGGCGAACCCGTTCGTTTGACGCGCCGGGAATTCGAACTGCTTCGATTCCTGGTCGACAATCGCAACCGCGTGCTTTCGCGCGATCGTCTGCTGGAGCGTGTGTGGGGCTACGAACGCTTCATCGAGACACGTAGGGAACTATCTCTTACCTTCTATCTTTTCGTCACGCGCCAGCGCCTTCCAGCCACGCGCTTCCAATTCCGAAATGCGTCGATTGATCGAATCGAGGGCGCGCTCTACCCGGTGCCAGTCCGTATAGCGAACGCGGCTGACCACCGCGTTATCTTCCTCAATGAGAAGTTCCCATCCGCCGACCGGCAGGTGTCCAAGGACGAAGCGCCGGCTGTGACCTGCGTAGCTGAGTTCTGTGTTGAACATCATGATTGTTTACGGATCTTGTACTCCAGGGGGCCGTCTCGTCGGTGTAAACAGCATGTAAATTGATCGTCAACGACTGCAAGTATTGGCGGCTCTGTCCGATGGCGGGATGGCGCGAAACGACTAAGATGGAAGGATGAACGACGTCCTCACCTTGATCCTCGGCGGCGGCCGGGGGACCCGCCTTTTCCCGCTCACGCACATGCGATCGAAACCCGCGGTTCCGCTTGGCGGGAAATACCGGTTGATTGACATTCCAATCAGCAACTGTTTGCACGCGGGACTGAAGCGCATCTTCGTCTTGACGCAGTTCAACTCGGCATCGCTCAACCGCCACATCGCGCAGACCTATCGACTCGACATGTTCTCCGACGGATTCGTCGAGGTGCTCGCGGCTGAACAAACGCCCGAGAGCTCTGACTGGTTTCAGGGAACCGCCGATGCGGTTCGGCAGGCGGCGCGGCACTTCATCGGCCACGATGCCGAGCACTACCTGATACTCGCCGGCGATCATCTGTATCGGATGGACTTCACCGAACTCCTCGACTCGCACATCGAGAGCCGCGCCGACATCACCATCGCCGCGCAGCCGGTCAACGCCGCCGATGCGACCGAGATGGGAATCTTCCGATTCGACCAACGCGGACAGATCGGCGGATTCGAGGAAAAGCCAAAACCTGAACGGCTCGCTGAAATGCACAGCAGCATTCCGCGCGGGGCGCTGATGACTGGCGGTGTAACGGCGGAAAAGCCGTTCGTCGCATCAATGGGAATCTACGTGTTCTCGCGCGAGGTGCTGCTCGAGATTCTTGATCAACCGGGTATTGACTTCGGCAAGGAGATCATCCCCAGGGCGCTCTCGAATCACGTGGTGAATCCCTATGTCTTCCGCGGCTACTGGGCCGACGTCGGCACCATCGATGCGTTCTACCGCGCGAACATCCAGCTCACCGGGCGCGAAGCGCCATTTGATTTCTTCCACCCGCGGCGCCCAATCTACACGCACCCTCGCTTTCTGCCGGGCACGCACACGTATGACTGCCGAATCGATGCCTCAATCGTGGCCGAAGGCTGTTACCTGGATCATTGCGAAATCCGCGAGTCGGTGGTCGGCATCCGGACGCGTGTGGGAAGCGGTGCGCGCATCACGCGCTCTGTGCTTCTGGGCGCCGACTACTACGAGGAGGAGGTTGCCGCCACCACGGTGGCGCTCGGCATCGGACGAGACGTGGTGCTCGATCGAGTGATCGTGGACAAGAACGCGCGCATTGCCGACGGCGTCCGGCTGGTCAATGACGCCGGCGTCGATCACGCCGACGGCGACGGCTTCTACATCCGTAACGGCATCATCATCGTCCCGAAGGGGGCTCAGGTGCAGGCGGGAGTGACGGCGTAATCCGAGATTTCGGCATTTACCCTTTCAGCTCAGCCTTGACCCGTCGCCCGGTGTCCTGCGCAGCGAGCGTGTCGTACTGGTGCATGGCGCCTGTGCTTGTCGGGTGGCCGATGCGCTGATACAGGGCGATCAGGCCGGTTTCATCGCGAACCTCGGGTGATTCCGCGACTTCGAGCGCATGTCGCAATTCGTGTCCGACGAGCGCGATCATGTCGTTGGATTTCGGATGGCCGCTGACCTGGATCCGCAGGTATCGCGTGCCTTGAGGACCCGCCGCCAGCAGCAATCGGCCCACAATCGTCGACGGCAGCACGCGACCGGTCTCGATGTAGACGATCACGTCACTCCTGTTCAGCGCAAGCACGAGATGCGCGAACGTGCCCGAACGTCGCAGTCCCGACGTAATCACGTCGGCCATCGCCTTGTCAGCGGCGCGAACGTGCCGATCGGCGGCGTCCATCACCGCGCGCGCTTCCGCCTCCGTCATCGCCGCGAATTCGCTCGCGGAATTGGCCGGCCGCGTAACCACCAGAATCAGCGCACACGCGAGAACGCCTGAGAGAACTCGCATCGGGACCTCCGCATGACGGGGCCCTCATCCTGGATTGGAACGAGATGCCGGCCTCCACTCCGGCATCTCGGCCAACTTAGACGGTGGATATCGAAGACTGGTTTAGAGTTGTGCGGTTGCGGGACGTCTGGACGCGATCAGGGACAGGCGGCGGGTTGAACCGCTCGTTTCAGCCGATTTCGCGGAGCATCCGCGGGGTCACGAACCATCGCAACTGGCCGATCCCCTTGGGCGGAAACACCTCGAAATCGATCCGGCAGATCGCACCCTTCTTGAATTCAAGCGGCATGCGGGCGCCAATCAGACGCCCGGCGAGTTCGCCGATGTTCGGCTCGTGACCGACCAGCGCAATGCGTCCTTTGCGCATGTGTTTGGCGAGCTCCTGGACGACGGCCGTGGAGGTGCCGGCCGGAGCGAGCGCGTCGCTCTGCGATACCGACGGCTTCGATTTCAACGACTCGGCAAAGATGTCGGCGGTTTGCTTGGTGCGCACGAGCGGGCTTGTGATGATGTGATCGATCGCAACACCGATGGCGTCGAGCGCTTTCGCTTCTTTCCGCAACCGTGAGATGCCGCCGTTGGTCAGCGGCCGCTTCGAGTCGTCGGGAAAGTCTTCGCCGCGCTCGGCCGCGACCCCGTGTCGAATCAGGTAGAGCTCCAGCGTCGCCACGTTCAGCGATCTCCTGCAGCGGCCGACGCAACGGCGGGCCGCGAAAGCGTCATTTTGATCGAGCGCGCGCGACGGGACGGATGGGCCAGCTGCGGCACGATCACCTTTCGCACGGCGATCGCCGCCTCGCGCAAGATCCCGGCGGAGGCGACGTAGCGGCCGTGCAGGAGGCGGCACTGATCCTCGATCTGTCGCGCGAGGTTCTCGAGGGCCGCACGCGACTGTAGACGTCCCGTGCGCGGCTCGGCCTGCACGGCGGCCACGTGCGTCTGCAGGACCTGCAGATCGTGCAGCTTGCCCAGCAATTCCTGGGCGCGCTTGATCGTGCGCACGTGCGGAGCCGCCTGCGTCAGGCCACTGCCGACGGCGAGTTCCAAACCATAGCGGACTTTTTTCGCCGCGATCCGCACAGCGTGCAGGCGCTCAGGCGCGTACATCTGACCCGCCTCATTCATCGCCAGCGTGAGACGACGCGATCGCCGGAGCAGCCGGGCGGCCAGCGCCTTTCGCCAGGGTTCAGACGTCGCTTCATCGAGCGCGGCACCGACCGATGCCAGTCGCCGATCCAGCTTCTCGACGTTCACGTCTTCGAGCCGCTCGATCATCGTCTTACGCTTCGCGTCGCGCTCCTTCATCACGCGCGCTCGGACATCTTCGACGGCGTCGCGTGACACATAGGGCGATCGAGCCAGCTCATCTAGAAGCTGAACCGTGACATCGAGCTCGCGAACGCTGCCCAGTGCGCGGGTCAACCGGCGGATCTTTCGCCGCGCCTTGCCGGCCTTACTGCCCGAGAGACCCGTCGCGAGCACGGGGACCGCCTCGCGGAGACGACGCGACGTGACTCGCGCCTGGTGAACGCCGAGATCGTCGCCCGCAACAGCCTGCGGCAGGTGACGTTTCAGGGCTCGCGAAAGCCGCTGAAGTAGCACGGTCGTTACACGGGGAGCGCGAGTGTTCATGGTAGGATGACGACCAATCGACCTTTCATTTGCTGCCGAGTCCGCAAGTATATATCCGCCGTGTGACAAGCAAGAGCCGGACCGGCTGAGTTACCCGCCGCTGCATGCGCATTGCCGCCATCGACATCGGAACCAACTCGATCCACATGATCGTGGTCAAGGTCCGTCCCGATCTGTCCTTCGAAGTTATTGACCGCGAAAAGGATATGGTCCGACTCGGAGCCGGCGGTCTGGACGGCAGAAACCTGACGGACTCAGCCATGGCCGCCGCCATGCAGACGCTCGCCAAATTCAAGCGGCTGGCTGTGTCGAATAAGGTTGACGAGATTATCGCGTCGGCGACCAGTGCCACCCGGGAAGCCGAGAACGGCGGCGACTTCATTGCCGAGGTTGGGCGACAAACGGGTATCCGGATCAAGGTCATTTCCGGCACCGAGGAAGCCCGCCTGATTCATTTGGCAGCCGGTTACGGGGTCGACGTTGGAGGCAGCACGGCCGTCGTCATTGACATCGGCGGCGGAAGCGTCGAAGTGACCCTCGGCACCGCAACGCACCTGACGCTTGGCAAGAGTTTCAAGGCAGGTGTCATCCGTCTCACTGAGCGGTTCGTCAAGACCGATCCCCTCTCCTCGCACGATGAACGGCGACTCGTCAAACATCTCAACAAGGAGATGGGCGCGTATCTCGAGCAGATCTCGCAAGCGGGCTTCGATCGCGTGATCGGCACCTCAGGCACTATTCTCAGTCTCGGTGCGCTCGCGATTGCGGAGGAGAAAGGCTCGCCACCGCAGGACATCAGAAACCAGCGCGTCAGTGCGAAGGCCATTCATCGGCTGCGCAAGCGGCTCGTGGAAGCGGACATCGAAGAGCGGCTCAGGATGCCCGGCATGGATCCGCGACGAGCCGACCTGAGCGTCGGTGGATCGGTTCTGCTCGACACCATTCTCCGGGGGCTGGGCACCGAGCACCTGACGCTTTGCGATCTCGCGCTGCGTGAAGGGCTCGTGCTCGACTACATTCACCGCAACAGTGCGCGAATCCGCAAGGTCGAGCGCTATCCCGATGTTCGCCGCCGCAGCATCGTTGAGTTGGGAGAACGCTGCGGGTACTGGTCGGAACATGCCCAGCAGGTGGCACGACTGGCGCTCAGCATCTTCGATCAGACCCGGAGCGTGCACGGCCTGAGCGATCGTGAACGCGAGTGGCTGGAATATGCGGCGCTGCTGCACGATATCGGCGTCCACATCAGCTACGACCGCCATCATCGTCATTCGTATTACTTGATCAAGAATGGAGATCTGCGGGGCTTCGATCCGCAGGAAATCGAGGTCATTGCGCTCATCGCGCGATACCATCGCCAGGCAACACCGAAGAAGTCCCACGAGGGATTCGGAGATCTCAATGGCGCTCTTCGCGCGACGGTTCGGGTGCTTTCAGCGATTGTGAGGCTGGCCGAAGGACTCGATCGCAGCCACGCACAGGCGCTTGCCGGCATCGATTTGTTCCCGCGGGGCGATGATTATCTCGCCAGGCTGCGGGCGAACGGCGACGCGGAACTCGAACTGTGGGCCGCGCATCGACACGTCGCACCGCTGGAACAGGCACTGGCGCTGCCGATTCGTTTTGAAGTCTCAGGCGCGTACAAGGATCAACCATCACATGCTGAACAACCTGACGACGCCGCACGATTACCCGGGAAAGCTGTTCGTGGTCGAGGGAATCGACGGGTCAGGAAAAACCACGCAGCTCGCTCTGCTCGCAAAATGGCTTAGCGCGGCGGGTCATTCTGTCCTTCTCACAGAATGGAACTCGTCGGCGCTGGTGAAGGCGGCGACAAAGACGGGGAAGAAGAAGAATTCCCTGACGCCGATGACCTTCAGCCTGCTGCATGCGACCGACTTCGCTGACCGTCTGCTCTACAACATCGTTCCACCGCTCAAGGCCGGCATGATCGTGCTCGCCGATCGATACGCGTATACCGCATTCGCGCGTGACGCCGCACGCGGCGTCGATCGTCGCTGGGTTCGCGAACTTTACAGCTTCGCAGTAAAGCCGGATCTCGCGGTTTACTTCAAGGTGCCAATCGAAGTGTCGACTGACCGGCTCATGGCCCGGCGCGTGAAGTTGAAGTTCTACGAGGCCGGAATGGACATGGGGTGGAGTCCGAACGCGCTTGAGAGCTTTCGCATCTTTCAAGGCAAGGTGCTCGACGAGTACGACCGGCTCGTCGAGGAGTTCGGCTTGAGCGTCGTCAATGCGGTCGGGAGCATTACCGAACAACAGCGGACGTTCCGCAAGCTGGTGTCGCAGCACCTGGCGATTGAGGAAACCGATGAACAGCTTGACGAACAGCTCGCCTGACACTGAAAACCTGATTCGCCCGGGCAGTTACTACGGCAACGGTATCCCCTACCTGCCGATTGACGGTTACCCCGGGAAGATCATCGCGATCGAAGGAACCGACGGCGTCGGTCGTTCGACCCAGATCCATCTCCTGCGCGAATGGCTGGAGGTGCAGGGGTACGGTGTCATCGAAACCGGATGGACGCGATCTGAGCTGATGCAGCCGACGATCGAACTCGCGAAAGCGAGCAATACGCTCAACAAGCTGACCTTCGTACTTTTGTACGCGACGGACTTCGCGGACCGGCTCGAAAAGGAAATCATTCCCGCGCTCAAGGCGGGTTTCATCGTCCTCTCGGACCGCTACATCTTCACCGCGATGGCGCGCGCCGGTGTGCGCGGCGTCGACAGGACGTGGATGCGCAACTTGTACGGATTCGCCATCGCTCCGCACCTGGTGTTTTATCTAAAAATCGACGAGAAGACCCTGATCCGGCGAGTCCTGCAGTCGCGCGGCATGGATTTCTGGGAATCGGGGATGGACATGAAGCTCGGCGACGATATCTACGAGAGTTTCCGCGCCTATCAGCGATCGCTCCTGCGGGAATACACCTCCATGGCCGATGAGTTCGGGTTCCGCGTGCTTGACGCGAAACGGAAAATCGACGTCATCCAGGACGAACTGCGACGGCAGATCGGGGCGTTTCTCGCCGATTCGGACGCGGCAACGCAGCCCGCGAGTTCCTGAGGGCATCGGCTCAGGAAGTTTCCGTTACACGAAATTTACAACCAGGAAATTCCGGTGAAACGGCCGCCCGATACTCTTAAGTGTCGGCATGTCTCCTGTGCACTCACCTATCCCGCAGGTCTCGGTCAAGCCTGCGGACGTCGCCAAAACGGCGGATCTTCCCCCACAGATCGATGTTCGCAAGCTGAATTTCTACTACGGCGCGAAGCGAGCGCTGGAGGACATTACGCTCGGCATACAGCCGAACCTGGTGACGGCATTCATCGGGCCGTCAGGGTGCGGCAAGAGCACGTTCCTGCGGACACTCAACCGTATGAACGACATCATCGCCGGTGCCCGGGTCGAAGGAAGTGTCGTCATTGACGGCACGGACATCTACGGTTCGTCGACTGATGTGGTGGCCCTCCGCCGGCGGGTCGGCATGGTCTTTCAGAAATCCAATCCGTTCCCGAAAACGATTTTCGACAACGTCGCCTACGGACTTCGCATCAATGGCCTGGCGACCAGTCGCGCGGCACTCCAGGCGCGCGTCGAGGAAAGCCTGAAAGCGGCGGCCCTCTGGGACGAAGTCAAGGACAGGCTGCACGACTCGGCGCTGGCCTTGTCGGGGGGCCAGCAGCAGCGCCTGTGTATCGCGCGGGCGCTGGCCATTCAGCCGGAGATCCTGCTGATGGACGAACCGGCATCCGCCCTCGATCCGATCGCGACGCAACGGATCGAAGAGCTGGTGTATCAGTTGAAATCGACGTATACCATCGTGATCGTGACCCATAACATGCAGCAGGCGGCACGAGTGTCCGATCGAACGGCGTTTTTCTGGCTGGGAAAACTCGTCGAGTACGCGCCAACGGAACGCATATTCACAAATCCCGCAGAGAAGCTGACCGAAGATTACGTGACAGGGCGATTTGGATAATGACGCCGGGGTCTGAAGGCCCCGGCCTACACGTTCAGGCGCCAGGAACACGGCATCCCGAGCGTGTCGAGGGACGCACAACGGATCCCGGACACCAGATGCCGGCAAGCAGTGCTCTTACGTATGTCAGAAACGACCACGCGACACTTTCAGTCCGACCTCGAGCAGCTCAAGACACGACTGCTCGAGATGGGCGGTCTTGCCGAGGATCGCGTGCGAACCGCGGTCGACGGCCTGGTTCGGCGCGACATGGATGCGATCGCTCGTGTCATCGACGGCGACCGCCCGATCAATCAGCTGCACATCGAAATCGATAACCGCTGTTTTACTCTTTTGGCGCTTCATCAACCCATGGCGGTGGATCTGCGCGCCATCGTGTCGGCGGTCAAGATCAACACCGATCTCGAACGTGTCGGCGACCTGGCGATCAACATTGCCGAGGCCGTCGCCCGCTACATGCGACACGCTCCGGTGAAGGAGCTGACCGACATTCCTCGGATGGCGTCGCTCGCACAATCCATGCTTCGGGATGCGCTGGACGCATACGTGCGGCGCGACACGGCGCTCGCGCAGCGAGTGCTCGACGCCGACGACGAACTCGACGCATTGAAGACACAGGTCTTCCGCGAACTGCTCGATTTCATGTTGAAGGATCCTGCGACGATCGAGCCGGCGCTCGACTTGATTCTGATCTCACGCCATCTTGAACGAATCGGCGACCACGCCACGAATATCGCCGAGGACGTGATCTTCATGGTTTTGGCCAAAGACGTGCGGCATCACGCTAATGAATCCTGATTCCGGACGCGCCAGCTAAATCAGCTTGCCCGATATTCCTCAGATACAATAGGCAGGTTGCACATGGTGCAGCCACAATCGGTGTGCGCGTACTGCCGCCGGCGGCCGGTCGACCCCGCATGGCGGCCGTTCTGCAGCGAGCGCTGCAAGCTCGCCGATCTCGGCCGCTGGATCTCGGGTGACTACCGGGTTCCGGGCCCCCCGCTGCCTGTTGACGACGAAAACACTGAGTAACATGGCCGACACGCTGAGCATTACCGACAACCGAACCGGCAAGACTTACGAGATTCCGATCCAGGACAACACCATTCGTGCGATGGATCTGCGCCAGATCAAGGTCAACCCGGACGAATTCGGGATGATGACCTACGACCCGGCGTTCATGAACACGGCAGCGTGTCGCAGCAAGATCACCTTCATCGACGGCGACCGCGGCATCTTGATGTACCGCGGCTACCCAATCGAGCAACTCGCTGAACACAGCGACTATCTCGAGACGGCGTACTTGCTGCTCTTCGGAGAACTGCCGACGGTCGCGCAATTCGAGCAGTGGACGCAGCAAATCACGCGACACACGATGCTCCACGAGAACATCAAGAAGTTTCTCGAGGGGTTTCGCTACGACGCCCACCCAATGGGCATGTTCCTCAGCGCCGTCGGCGCGCTCTCGACGTTCTATCCCGACGCCAAGAACATCTTCGATCCGGCATCACGACGACTGCAGACGATTCGGCTCATCGCCAAGGTGCCGAGCATCGCCGCCTACGTGTTCCGCCACACGATTGGCCGGCCCTACGTGCTCCCGGATAACGAGCTGAGTTTTGCCGGTAATTTTCTCAACATGCTGTTCAGGATGACCGAGCCGCGATACAAATCACACCCGGTTCTCGAGCGAGCGCTGGACGTCCTGTTCATCCTGCATGCCGATCACGAACAAAATTGCAGCACCCACGCCATGCGCGGCATTGGCAGCTCGCATGCCGATCCGTACTCGTCACTGGCCGGCGCGGCGGCAGCACTCTATGGTCCGCTGCACGGCGGCGCGAACGAAGCCGTGCTCAGGATGCTGACCGAGATCGGATCGCTCGACAAAGTCCCGGCATTCATCAAGCGGGTCAAGGCGGGCGAAGGACGGCTGATGGGGTTCGGTCACCGCGTCTACAAGTCGTACGATCCGCGAGCCACGATCATCAAACGGATTGCGGACCTGGTCTTCGAGGTGACCGGTCGCAATCCGCTTCTGAACATCGCGCTGGAACTCGAACGGATCGCGCTGTCCGACGACTACTTCATCTCGCGGAAGCTCTACCCGAACGTCGACTTCTATTCGGGCCTGATCTACCAGGCAATGGGGTTCCCGGTGTCGATCTTCCCCGTCTTGTTTGCCATCCCGCGGACCGCCGGATGGATCGCGCAGTGGGAAGAGTTGCTGACCGACCCCGAGCAGAAAATCGCCAGGCCGAGACAGATCTATTCGGGGCCACCGAAACGCGACTACGTGAGCCGGGAGAAGAGACGCTGATCGGTGTCGGTCATGGCCAAGCACTGCAGCGCGATCGCCTCACTGATTGTCTCTCTGGCGTGTCTCGGCACGCTACAGTCCACGCCTGCAAAATTCAACGGGCAACGCGCGATCGAAGACATCCGTAAGCTGGTCGCCATTGGACCGAGGGTCGCGGGCACGCCGGGCGCGCAGTCGGCGCGCGATTACATTCGCAAAGAGCTCGAGGCTGTCGGGGTCACGGTAGAGGAACAACCGTTCGAGGCCACGACGCCGAATGGCCGCGTGAAGATGGTGAACCTGCGAGCGACGTTCGCGGCCGGCAGCGCCACGAGCTCGACGGAACGCCTCGTCATCGGCGGCCATTACGACACGAAACTGTTCAAGGAATTCGCGTTCGTCGGTGCCAACGACGGCGGCTCGAGCGCGGCATTCCTCATTGAACTCGGGCGAGCGTTGAAGGGGCGAACCAATCGTGTGCCGATCGAACTCTTGTTCCTCGATGGCGAAGAGGCCGTCGGCGAATGGCAGGGCACCGATCACACCTATGGCAGCCGTTACTACGTCGAAGCCGCGCGGCAAAGCGGCACCCTCGGCAGTATCCGTGCGTTCGTCCTCGTCGACATGATTGGCGACCGCAATCTCGTCATCAAGCGAGAAGCGAACTCGACACCGGCGCTGACCGAGGCGATCTGGGCGGCGGCAAAAAAGCTCAACCGCCGGGAGTTCGTCGCCGAGATTACGCCGATCGAGGACGATCACATCGAGTTCCTCGCCGCCGGCGTTCCCTCAGTCGACATCATCGATCTCGAATACCCCGACCTAACGTCACGTTTCTGGCACACGCAGTACGACACGATCGAGAACGTCGCCGCTTCCAGTCTGCAAGCCGTCGGGGACGTCCTGCTCGCTGCGCTGCCCGCACTCGAAACGATCGATGCGCGGCGCGGACGCTGATTCTCAATCGACGCCGTTCACCGTCACACGGCGATCAAACCTAAGAGACAAACAGGAGAAGGGAGAACGGAGGATCGTTTTTGTTCCGCCTTTCTCCTATGCTGAGTCTTCGTGCGTGGTCATGGTCGCAGAAGCGCGCGGATCTGCTGTTCGCTCAGCACGGCATCCGACTGCTTCGCTTCCGCGAGAATCCGATCCACGATCTCGTCACTGGCCGTCAGCCCGCGTTTCTCGAGCCAGAAGATCACATTTGATCGACCCGACATCGGCCCGACGTCGACCTCCTGTTCGCGGCCAACCAGACCCGCCGGTACTCCGGAATACACCGCGTCAACCAGGTCGTGGTCGTTCTTGCGCACTGCCTTGACGATCGCTGCTGCGTGCACGCCGGTCGCAGTTCGGAATGCGTCCCTGCCAACGATCGGATAGTTCGGCGGAATCGGCACGCCGGTGGCCTTCGAGACCGCTTCGCAATACTCCACCAGCGCCGAGAGATCGCGATCGATATATCCCATCAACACAAGGTTCACGAGCAGCGTATCCATGGGGGTGTTCCCCACGCGCTCGCCAATCCCGATCGCCGCACCGTGCAGACGGGTTGCCCCCGCCTCCAGCGCCGCCAGCGAATTGCTGACCGCGAAATCGCGGTCGCGATGCCCGTGCCAGTCGATCCCTACACCGCCGCCGCATTCGTCGACCACGCCGGCAATGAAGCGGACGACCGCAGTGGCGCCCTCTGGAGTGGCGTGTCCGACCGTGTCTGACACGCACACGCGCGACGCCCCGGCGCGAATCGCCGTTGAGTACAACCGGCGCAGCGTGTCCGGGTCGGCCCGCGTCGTGTCTTCCGTGACGTACATGACGGTCAGGCCTTCGCCCACAGCGAACGTGACGGCCTCTTCCGTCAGTCGCAGCAATTGATCGAGGCTCCATCCTTCCGCGTACTGACGAACAGGGCTCGAGCCGATGAACGCGCAGCACTCAATCGCCAGCCCGGTGCGTTGCGAGATTTCTGCGACCGGTTTGATGTCGGCAATGACGGTGCGTGCGGCGCAATTGGCCTTGACGCCGAGTTTCTGCGACACAATCTCGCGCGCGAGCCGCTCGACGTCGCGGACGACGTGCGGCCCCGCTCCGGGCAAACCGATATCCGCCGTGTCGATACCCAGGCGATCGATCAGATGAAGAATTTCGATCTTCTGCTCAATCGTCGGGCATCTCACCGACGGCGACTGCAGGCCGTCGCGCAGTGTCTCGTCGTCGAGCATGACGACGGGTCGAGAGCGGCCGGTGGTCTGATTCCAATCGTGGATGAGCGGGTGCATTGGTGAATGGCGGGGTGTGCAAGACCCGCGCGACACATTGTCGGATGCGTCGGTGTCGGGCGCGGTCTTCAGACCGCGCCGCCGCGCGGGACGAACGCCCGAATCGTGAGCAGCGCCGCCAGCAGGATGATTGATGTCCACAGCGTGGCCACCCAGGTCGCGTGGAAAATTGCCGGGTCCATCACCTCGCCAATCGGCGTGAACGGACGGCGGCCCGCCTCATGCTGCGCCGCACGAAACAGGTACTCCTTCACACCCCGCACGACCATCATTTCGAAGATGCCGTTCCAGAGCGCGAGGGCGAGGACGATCCAGACCGTCACGGCGATCCGCTGGCGCCGCAGAAGCGCCTGCATCCTCACAGCCCGTACCGCAGCACCATGGCGGTGATATCGTCGCTTTGCGGCGCGCCGCGCGTGAACTCGCGAACATCGGCAAAGAGTGCTTCCAGCAACTGGCGCGGCTCGAGTTCCTTGTTGCGCTCGACGACGCTCACAATCCGATTCTCGCCGTACTCGTCTGCACTCGCCGACATGGCCTCTGACACGCCGTCGCTGAAGACGATCAGCCAGTCGCCCGGATGAAGCGTCACCGTCTCTTCATCGAATGTTGCCGCATCGAACAGCCCGACAATCGGGCCGCCGCATTCTAACCGCCGCACTTTCTGGTTCGGCTCACCGGGCGAGATGATGAGCGGTGGATTATGACCAGCGTTGCAGTAGGTCAGCCGGCCGTCCGGGTTCATCGCGCCATACATCAGCGTCACGAATCGTGACTCGATGCCGCGGCGATACAGCGCCATGTTCACGCGACTGATCGTCTGCGACGGGGAGTCGCTGGATGCCGCCTGCGCAGCGAAGATGCCTTGCATCATCGCGCTCAGCAGTGCCGCGGGCGGGCCCTTGCCGGCGACATCGCCAAGGGCAAAGCCCATGGCGCCATTCTGCAGATCGACATAGTCGTAAAAATCGCCGCCAATCGAACGGCATGGAATCGACGCGGCCGCGGCGCTGAAAAACGTCCCCGCGCGCAACATCTTGGGGAGCAGGGCCTGCTGGATCTCGGCCGCGATCCGCATCTCCTGCTCCATCTTCGCTTTCTCCATCGTTTCTCGATAGAGACGCGCGTTTTCGATCGCGACGGCGGCTTCGGTGGCCAGCGTCTCGAGTGCCGCCCGGGTCGAACTCGACAGGAGTGTGCCCTTCTGACGGCTGTCGAGATAGAGCACGCCAATGCGCTTGTCGCGTTCATCGGCCGCTTCCGCCTTGTCCAGGTATCGCACCAGGCGCAGTGGCACGCACAACACGTTGCGGATTCCGAGCGCGACGGTGCCGCCGTGAAGGTTGACGATGCCGGAATCGAGCAGGTCGGCGACAATCTTGGCCTCGCCGGTTCGAAAGACCTCTTCGGGAATCTTTCTGCTGGTCTCGAAGCTGCCCCCCGACAGGGTGATGCGTCCTCGGGCTCGCGCCATCTTGAATTCGAGTTCGGCGCTGGGGTTGGGGGCGAGCATGATGAACCCGCGTTCGGCGCCCCCCACATCGATCGCAGAATCCAGCACCAGCGACAACACATCGTCGAGGACGCGGCCCGATCCGAGCGCGCGCAGTCCTTCGAGCAGCGCACCTATCTGGCGGAGGTCTCCGATCGCGGTCGTGGTCGGAGATTTTTCCTCGACGGTATCTGTGTCGCGGACGAGAAAGACCATCTCGGCCCCGCCGCTTCTCCCGAGCCGAATCCGGTCGCCGTGAACGAGTGAATGCTCGGTCACCTGATCGCCGTTGACGTAGGTTCCGTACCGTGACGCCCGATCCTTCAACACATAAGTGCCGTTGGGCTCGAGCAGGATTTCGGCGTGATCGCGGGATACCTCGCTCCCGGCGAGACGCAGGTCGTTGGTTTCGCGGCGGCCAATCTCGAATGGCGCCTTCGCCACCGGGACGACGCGCCGGCCGAGCGCGTCTGTGACTTCGAGGCGGGCCTCTGGCATGCGGGGAGTGTACCTCAGCGGCGGCGTACGACGCGAGCGATCAACATCAGGATGCCTACGAAGGCAACCACCGCCGCCGCGATGTCAGCTTCGCGAGGATAACCGGATGTCTGCGCGCCAGCCAGAATCACAAGGGACAGTAGCAGTGGAAGAATCCCTGCCCAGAGCGGTGGTCCGCCCCCGCGGGTCGGTAGCGGGGCCGGCCTTCTCACCGGCTCGGTCGTTCCGACGCCGCACCGATAGCAGACAATCGCCTTGTCAGCGATCTCAGTTCCACAATTCCGACACTGCATCGAGGGAATTATAAGTTACGCCGTCCGACTCGCGCCGATAGGCAGCGGCGATCGCCGGGGCACGAGCACGCGTACGATCGCCATCAGGATCAAAACGAATCCGAATGTGCACACGATCGTCGCGCCGGTCGGTAAGTCCCAGGTGAGCGACAAGTAGACACCGAGGGCAGAAACGATTGTGCCCATCGCCCAGCCGATGGCGAGCCGTGGTCCGATTCGGTCGGAAAACAACATGGCGGCGACAGACGGCACGATCAGATAACAGAACACGAGCAGGACGCCGGCGATCGCGACCGAACGGGTGACGACAAAGCCGAACGAGGCGTAGAACAGGAAGTCCCAGAACCGCAGCGACTTCACCGACACTTCCGCGCCATCGTGATCCATGGAGATGGACAGGAACTTTTTCCGGAAGATCCAGTGGAACACACCGATGACGGCGTAGAGAATCGCTGTCTTCCAAACCTCTTCCCAGGAAACCGCGAGGATGTTGCCAACGAGCATGTCCTTGAGATGTTCGCCTTCCGCCGTCGACTTGCTGAGCGCCAGGATCGTTGCTGCCGAAGCGACGGCGTACGAGATGCCGATGATCGCTTCCTGCGGAATGCGGGCATGACGGCTGCGGATCAGCGAAAAAATTCCCGCCCCGATGAAGGTGAACAGGAGACTGACCCAATAGACGTCGGGTGAATGCGGATCTCCGCTGGACCATGGCAACAGAATGGCGATCGTGGCACCAAAGGCCGCAATCTGCGCCAGTGAGAGGTCGACAAAGATGACGCCTCGCTCGACGACGTGAACGCCGAGGTAGGCGTGAATCCCGGCGATCACCAGACTGGCAACAAACGGCGCCGCGAGAAACGACAGGATCGTGGCGTCCATGGCTATTTGGTTCCTGTCTGTTTGATCGCGTTGACAACCAGATTGACGTCGTAGTCGAAGAGCTTGAAATAATCGGTGACTTCTTTTTCTCCGCCAACCGATGGGGCAAGCACAATTACCTGTGCGCCGGTTTCGCGCGCGATCGCGTCGGGCGTCTTGCGATCGAAGTACGGCTCGATAATGATGATCTTCACGTTCTGCCGCTTCATTTCCTGAATGAGCTCGAGGGTGTGCGATGGCGACGGCGGAATGCCAGGTTTCGGTTCGACGTAGCCGATGACCTCGAGGCCGAATGCGTCGGTGAAGTTCGGCCACGACCGATGATAGGTGACGACCTTCACGCCCTTGTAAGGAGCCATTGCGGCCTGCCACCGTTTTTCGGCGTCGGCCAATCGACGATCGAAATCTGCGTAGCGCTGTGCGAAAAACGCGGCATCGGGAGGCGAGATTTCCGACAGCTTCTTTTGAATCAGTTGGGCAATGCGCCGCCCATTGTCCGGGCCAAGCCAGTAATGTGGATTACCGGACGGGTGAACATCCCCCATCGCACGTGTGATCTGGCCGGTCGGGATCTCCAGGATCTTGGCGGTCTGTGAGGCATCGAGATAGCGATCGCCATTTGGCTGGATTCTCGGATTGCGCGCCTGGTTGATCAGCGGAGGCAGCCACCCGATTTCCAGTTCACGGCCGACGGCGATCAGCAGGTCGGTCGAATGAAGTTTCAGAATGAAACTCGGTTTTGCCTCGACGAAGTGCGGATCCTGGTAACCCTTCGCGAGCGAGTCCACCGAGACCTTGGTTCCTCCGATTTCCCGCGCGATCGACTCCAAGTCTTGAGTCGTCGCGACGACCTTGATTTGTGCAAATGCGTTGGCGCTCGCCAGTAGCACCGAGAACAGCGCCGCGCCGAATATCCGTGACTTCATAAAATGTCAACCTTTGCTAAACGAGTGTTCGCTGACTAGAAGACGTGAGCCCCATGGGCGCCAATGGAAAAGAGGAACTGGAATAACGCTTCGTTCGAGGTCACGCCCTCGGCGTAGTTCGTGCGCCGGTACTGTCCTCGAATCTGACTGAACTCGCTGGGCCAATACGTCACCACCACGGACGGCCCCTGATCGATGAGATTCGCATCGGCGGCACGAGCCGAACGGTCGAACCTCACGCCGCCGAACCACCGTCGCGCAAACTGGTAATCACCGCTGGCATACATGCCGAAGGCAGACACGTCACCGATGTCCTGACCGCGATGACTCCACATCAGCTCGGTTCGTGCCATGAAGCGCCGGTAAATCGCTCGACGGAGCGGGCGATAGCGCAGCGTCGCATCTACGCCAAACAGACGCGTCGTCGTATCGAGCCCGGCGTCGTTGTGACCGCGGGTAAACGACATCCCGAGGTCGAGGTTGGTTGATTCGTTGATATCGCGATAACCACGAAGGCGACCCAGCCAGCTCACATCGTTACGCTCCTGGGTCTGAAACGGACCGGAGTTGCCCTGATAGACCTCGCCTGTGGCTTCGAGAAAGAACCACGGGTTGAGCAGCAGCTTGGAAACTGACACCCCGGAATCGTTGAGGCCTTCTTCACCGCCAAGGAAGTTTTTCATCACGATAGGCACGTCAATCCACGGCAGGGTGTGCGCGTGCATCGTGTTGGCCTTGCCAAACTGCTCCTTCATCTTTCCGACCTTCGCGAGCAGTCCTCCGGGAAGGCTGGTCAAGGTCAGGAATCCCTCTTCGATTTCGAGGCCTTCTGGCGTCGCCGAGAGAAACACGTCCGCGCGCGCGTAAGGATCGACCACCGCCTGAAAGGTCACCTCCGCCTCGTGCATCTCGAGCGACGGTGCCGATTCGATCGTGTTCTCGCCGGTCGTGCCGATGAAGTTCCCGATGACCGCCATGTCGGGGTTGAACACCTTGGAACTGGCGGCCGCCCCTCCGTAGACCGGTAAGGTGCCCTGCGGTCCACCCGCACCCGCGGCACCGGACGGCACTTCAACACCCTCAGCCTGACCCGGTGGTCTCGGCGACTGACCGGCGGAGGGAGTTGGCGCGGCGGCTGCCGGTGCCGGAGCGTCCGGTAGCGGCGGCACCGGTGCTGGCTGTGATGAGCCAAGCCTGGCCTCGAGTGCCGCCAGCCGCGCGCCGTAGGAATCGCGAATGGTCTCGAATTCCTGGCGCAGGCGGTCCAGTTCCTGACGAATCTGCTGCGGATCCGTCGTTTGCTGCGGCGCCGCCGCTGCTGCTGCAGCGGGCGTTTGCGCAAACGCGGAAGTCGAAAGCCACGACGAAAATGTCATGGCGGCGCACGCCGACGCGCACCTGATCGAGCGACGAGTCACGATCGACACCTCCCGTCCAGAGGCACATCGCCCTGGACCAATCCAGCCGCGGCTAAGCGCCGCGATCAAACTGTTGCTGAACTATCGGGATCAGGCGATGGGAGGAGCGCGACCGGAAGCGGGACGGAGGGACGGGGAGTGAGGCGCGTCAACACACGCGACGAGCGCCGTCCCGGCGTCGAACAACCAGGTACGTGCGAGGACGGCCGGGTCGGCCGCGGCTTCCGCAGACGAGCCCACGACGCAGGTCGTGCAATGCGTCGTTGATTTGATATGACAGGCGAGATCGTGGTGACCGAACGGCAGCAACGCCGCCGCGAGCAGGTAAAGCGCGAGAATGACCTTCAGCCGCAGGCCGACCGATCCGCGAAGGAACCGCTCGGGTCTAGACATCTTCAGATCGATTATACCGGCCGCCACGGCACCAACGCAAAATCGTCTCCTACAATAGAGGTCGCATGTTCCCGGTCAGCGACGTCATCCCATCCAAGACAACGCCCTTCGTCACGGTGGGACTCATCATCCTGAACTCGGTCGTCTTCCTGTACGAATTTCAGCTGTCCAGGCCGGAACTCCAGCTTTTCGTGCAAATGTTCGGCGTCATCCCGGCCGACTTCACCTGGGGCTCGGTCGTGACCAGCATGTTTCTTCACGAAGGCTGGATGCATCTCATCGGCAACATGCTCTATCTCTGGATTTTCGGCGACAACGTCGAGGATCAGCTCGGTCACGTCGGTTTTCTCGTCTTCTATCTGGCCGCCGGCGCGGCTGCCGCACTTGGCCAGGTCCTGGTCAGCGCTGGATCCACAATTCCCATGATCGGCGCGAGCGGCGCCATCGCCGGAGTCATGGGCGCGTACCTCGTCCTGTATCCGCACTCGCGCGTACTTACGGTCGTCTTCTTGCTCTTCTTCATGGACATGGTGGAGATTCCGGCAATCTTTTTTCTTGGCATCTGGTTCATCAAGGAACTCTTCAGCGGAGTGGGATCGCTCGGCGCGGCGTCACTCAATGGCGGCGTCGCATTCTGGGCACACATCGTGGGCTTTGCCGTCGGCGCGAGTATCGGTCTGTTCTGGAGGGTGCGTCATCCACCGCAGACGACGTATTGGATCTGACGCTGTTGGCTCCTACTCCTGGCGGATATCCCCAGAGCTGAAGCAAAAGCCGAGAGCCGGGATCCGACAGCTTACGTCTTTGTCCGCTGCCTGATATCGTGCGACACCTTCGAGAGCTCGATCATCAGGCGTTCGAACTCTTTCGCATATTCGGCTGCCGGAAGAAACTGCCGGCGGATTTTCAGATCCTCGATCTCCGCTTCGAGCGTCGACTTACGCTGCAGCAGCTTCAACAACACCTCGTCGGTCGGCCGTGCGTCGGGACGCGACTCGTCGAGATACGTCCGGCTCGCAAGCGATCCGTCATCCCCCGGCGTCGCCGCCTCGTTCCCGACGAGGTCGCCGTTGTCGTCGAGAAGCGCGTGCTCGGTTGAGAGCTGGCCGCGCTGCTGATAGTGACGACGGACGGCAGCGCTGGCGGCCGCGAATGCTTCCCACATCGACACTCTTTCGTTCTTGTCGAGATCGGCGCCCGGGTCGGTCAGTGCGCGAATGAAGTACTCCGGGAACACCGTGTCATAGCGCTGCGCCGGCGAATCGGTTGCAGTGATGATGATACGGCGAGGTCCAGACAGGCGCTCGAGGAACGGAAAACTCGCCGACGACGTGTTTACGAGGACAACGCGTCCGGGAATCCCCTTCAACAGCGCGGACCAGTCAGCGGACTCGAGATCAGGCCCCACGAGATTGAATTTTGCATCGCTTCCATCGAACGTGCCGTGGCCGATCAGCAGGATGAACAAGACATCATCACGCGTCATCCGCGACGCGACCGATGCGATCATCCGTCGAACGTTCTCCGCCGTCGCCGCATCAGCAGGACGCGAGGTCTCCGACAAAACCGTGACCCGTGCAGGATCGAACTTGAGCGCTTCGATCAGTGTCTTCGACAACTGTGTGGACCAGCGGTCGTACTGCGCCACGTACTCGGGCCCGCCCGCCGCACCCGACACAATCAATGCAAAGCGCTCGTCAGCGGCTGACTTCACGGGAATGATCAGCAGAAGCATCGCCGCCATCACCGCGCTCGCCCTCATCTCAGTCCCCATCGTCGTCGCAATACCCACTCACTGGTGAGTAACGCGAGGATAGCGGCAAAAGACCATCCTGTGTGCCATAGCTCGTACGTGACGGCAAGACGCGCCGCCGGAACCGCCGCGCGCAACCGCTGGGCGAGAGCCGCCGTTTCGCCGGACGTCACAAGCGCTCCGCCAGAGCGCAAGGTGACGCGCTGCAGGACCGGCAGGTTCAGGCGCGGATCGGTCATCTCCTGATCCCAGCCGCCAACAAGCATCGACGCCGATGCGGATCCGATCGTGGTCGCCCCGCGGCGGCCAGCAGCGCGAACGCGGTAAACACCGGGACCGTCCGGTCGGAATTGTGCAACGTAGGCGCCGTCCTCCTGCGTCTCACGCGGCTGGACGGCGTGAATTGTTTCGTGCCGGCCCGCTGGTGACGTGACGTCGACATCAACCACGGCGTCGGCTTGCGGAACGAAAGCCGCATCCCGCGCAAGAACTCGAATGCTCAGGTTTTCACCTGGGGCCGCACCCGCGGGCAACCGCAGCGCCATCGGATCGTCGGCCGAAAGTGCGAGCCATCTAACCGCCTGACGCCAGAAGGTGTCGTACGATCGATCCGTCGACGGCAGGAACATTCGCCAGCGCCAGGCACCTTCACCAGCAAAAACCAACGATCGACCCTGTCCGTAGCGCTGCACTGCGACGACCGGGCGGGCCACGCCGCCGGCGCCGCCTGTAATGGCCAGGATGCTTGCTCCGGGTCTGGGTCCTCCAAGGGGGATCGTCGACGCAAGTGCCGGCGTTGCACTCCAGCGCTGGCGGGTGACGTCGAGCGATGATCCGAGCTGCATGATCGGATGCGCCTCACCCGCCGGCGTCAGCGCCATTCGATTCATGCCGCGCGAGGTCGAGGCCGGTAAAACGGCGTCTGTGTCGCCGCGGTCGACGAGCTGCAACGGCAGGACTTCTTCGAGTGCTGTCTCGTTCAGTCCCGGCTTCGTGAAGGTTCTCGCACCGAGGACCAGCAGTCCTCCCCCGCGCTTGCCAACGAACGCGCGCGTCAATTCCTGTTGTTCGCGCGTCAGCTGTGTCGCCTGGACGTTGGCGAGCACGACCGCATCGTAGGCAAACAGTTCCTCCGGCTTGGAGGGATAACCTCCGGCAAGCGCGTTGCTGCGGGATTGCGAGGCCTGAATGTAGTAGGTGTCGGCGCCCTGCTCGTTCTTGCCTTTTCGCACGATCGAGTCGACGTCGAGTCCGGAGTCGGCCGCCCATGCGCGCTTCAGAAAACTATGCTCGAAGCCCGGTGCACCTTCGATGAAGAGAACGTGGTGCTGCCGTGCCGGCGGCTGCACGAGTACGCTGCGCGTGTTGTTCTCAGGGACCAGCTCACCCGAAAGAACCGGCACCTCCACCGAATAGACCACCGCCGACCCGCGCGCAGGGACCACGTGAAACACGGTGTGGACGGGAACGCCCTCTGCCGCGGGTGCAATCCGGCGCACCTCGACGGCTTTGCCGTTGGCCTTCAGCTGCAGTGCAATCGGTTCGGTTCCGGTGCCATGACTGACAGCTGAAACCGCCAGATCGATGCGTGAATCATCGGCCACCGCTTCGGCGACCGTTGCACTCGTGACCTCGCGATCGCGACCAACGGCTCTCGACCCGACGCCGAATGCATACACTGCGGGAACCGCGCCTTCCGCTAAAGAACTCACGCTCGTGTCGCCGCCGTCTGAAATGACGATGACCCCGGCGACGGGACGTCCACGATATCGATCGCGCACGGCGGCAAGTGCCCCCGACAGATCGCTTTGCCGATCAGTCGCGGCGAGATCAGCCGGAGACGTTTCCCGAAGTCGATCGCCGAAGCCGAGGATATCGACATGAAACTGATTGCCCAGCAATGGCTGGATTTCACGGGTCACGAGCTCGCGTGCCCGATCGATCCGCCGCCGCCCGTCTGCGTCGTCGATGCTCATGCTGCGCGACACGTCGACGAGAACCGGGACGAAGACATCGCGGAGGCCACGATCGCTGACGCGAACCGGCCGCATCAGGAACATCACGAGTAGCGCAAGGGTGACCGTCCGGAGTGCGATCAGCAGGTCGCGGCGCGGCCGTGGGACGATGCTGCGCGCGTAGGCGCGCCAGGCGATGACGGCAATGGCGCCAGCCACGAGGAACACGGCCCACCATGGCAGCGCATTGGTAAACGTCAGCTGCGCCATCTATTTCTTCTTCGCGAGGGATTCGAAATACCGCGAGATCAGCTGGCCGTACGCGTCGGGCACCCGGTCGCTCCCACCCGCGTTGAAGCGGTCCTTCGACTCGGTTTGCGCCAAGCGATCCGAGATCGAGGCTTCATATTTCTCCAGCGCGGTGTCGAGTTTGCGCCGCAGTGATTCCCAATCGGACCGATCCTGCTTGAACGCCTGGGTGCCCGGCGCCGATCGACTGAATTCGTGCTGCTCTGGCGTGGCTCCGCCAAGGTCGCCGGTGCTGCCGCCCTGTAAACGCCGCAGTGCATCCTCGGCGCGCTGCAGTTCACGCTGATACTCATCCCGTAGCTGCTGCACTTCGCGATCACCGGACGGGCCGCTCGCGTTTTGACCTTTGCCACCCGCGCGTTGAGAGTCGCCGGCACGGGATCCGGTGGCCGAGGCGTCGCGCCCGCGTGCTTCAGCATCGCGCAGCTGCTGTTCCGCGCGCTGCAGCCGATCCCGGATTGCACGGGTCTGTTCGAACTCGCTGGAGACAGGTGACCCGTCGGCTCCGAGCCTGCCGGCGACTTGATCCAGCGCAGCGGCGAGCGCCCGCTCGGCGGCACCCTGCTCCTTCGTGCCCTGTGGTTGCCGCATCTCGCGCGCACCGGCACGCATTCGATCGGCGACCTTGTCGCGCTTCAACGACTGTGCCACATCAGCGAAGGCCTTCGCATCCGGGCGCGCGTCCGATTGCGCCAGTCGCTCCGCTTTCTGCGTCATCTGTTCTACGCGCGATGCGAGACGCTCTTTGTCCTCGGCAAGACGACGACGAGCATCACTGGCCGCCTCCGCAGCATTGCGATCGAGCCGCGATGCTTCATTGGCGATACGGTGCTGTTCCTGCGCGATCTGCTGTGCCTCGAGCTTCACGTCCGAGCCATCGCCCGCCTGCCTGCCTGCTGTTTGCGCCGACAGCTGGTCCTCGAGACGTCGGAGCTGATTCAGCGCGCGTTCGCCGCTGCGAGCGGCATCTCCAGGCGCGTCGCGGCGCAATCCGCTCGCCGCCGCTCGCATCTCGTTGGCGGCGCCGCGGAGCTCCTCACTTCCGGATTTTTGCGAGACGTCGGACTCACGTTGCCGACTCTGCGGCGATCCAGATGCGGCGTTCGCCAAACGCCGCAGCAGCTCCTCGGTTTGCTCGCGCAATTCTGTCTGCTCGCGGGTCAGCTTCTCGAGCTGCCGTTTCATTTCTTCCGGGTTCAGATTCGACTGGGCCAGCTCACGCTGACGCCGATTCAAATCCTCCTGGCGTTTCGCGAGATCGCGAATGCGATCGAGCGCGCTGTTCGATCCCGCCGGCGTATCGGGTTTGATTTCGGCAGCAGACCGAGTTTCGTAGTTGGTACGCTGCTGGCGTTGTAGTTCCTTGTCGAACAGGGCCGACAAATCCATTCCGGAGCGATTCCCGCCGAAGCCACTTCCAGCCGAGCCCTGCGACACCTGACGCCGCCTCACTTCGGCCTGAAGCTGGAGCAGACCGTTCAAGGCGGTCATTTCATGCGCGAGCGCATCCTTCGTGCGTTCGGACGTCAACTGATCGACCGCCTTGCCCATTGCCCCGACGGCGGTCGCCGCGGCATCGGCGTTGCCCGGCGGTGGTTGCGGGGGGCCCGGCATCACTTGTTGTGGCGCCGGCGGCCGTGCCCGCGAGCGCATCGCGCGCGACATCAATTGCTGTTCGGCGCGCGCCTTCAGTTCCGCCTGGGCCGCGGCAATCGCCTTGACATCGTCGCTCGATCGGGCCGCCTGCGATCGACGCTCGACGTTCCAGGTCGAGGTGATGATCTCTTTCTGAGCCTGAATCAGACTCTCGATCTGGGAGTCGGCGGCACCGGAAGCCTGGCTCTCTGCCGACATGAATTCTTCGTTGAACGGCTTCACCTCCAGAAAGAAGATGTCGCTCGTCGCCTGGGTCGAACGTTTCCCTCGGCCGACGTCGGTTGCCCGTGCGTAGTAGGTAATGACGTCGCCAGGTTTGACCCGTAGATCTTCGGCCGGCAGCAGCCGAAGCCCCACTTTCTGAATATCCGTGCCGGTGACTCGCTCGAACGGAACGACGTGCTCCGCGCCGCCGGCAACCGCATACACCAACTCGAATCGTCCGATGCCGTAATCGTCGTCGGCGCGCGCCTCGATCGGGACCTCTTCGAGCGGCGTGATCTCCTGGTCGGCAGACGGTCGGATAATTCGCACGTCGGGTGGACGATCGTCCATCACGCGAATGAAGTACTCCGCTTCGTCGCGGGAAACGAGGCCATCGTTATCGGCGAGACGGATACGATACGAATCGTCTTTCGACAGGACGAGATCGGTCTCGAACGTTCCGTCGCCTCCTGGTTGTAGCGGCGTCGCCACAGACGTGCCGAGTGCGAGTTCACCGCGGGCGATTGGCTTGCTGGCATGAACCCGCAAATGGACTCGAGTGCCTGCCGGCGCGTAGATGTCCCCGCCGTCCGTTTCATCACGTGGTGGAAGTCCGGCAAACGATGGATACACGTAGTGAAGATCGATCCGACTGACGCGCGGCGGTCGCAGCATGGTCACGGTATAGCGGGCCGAGCGTGCAGAACCGGCGCTCACGTCGTAGGAGAATGTGCGATCGACCGATTCGATGACGTACTCGAACGCGTCGACGCCGGCCGTCATCTGCACCGCGCGATGCTGCCCGTTGGCGAACACCGTCAACGTCGGCGCCAGGTGCGTCAATCGGCCGGTGCCTCGGTTCACCGTGGCGCGAATCCGCACCGGCGATCCAATGGAAACGCGGACGTCGCCGGGCACGACTTGCACGTGGAGCGAGCCCGGAAACAGCCTGAGGCGGGCACTATCCATCGCTCGCTCAAGCGATGGGAAACTCAGGCCAACGGCCAACCCGAGAGCCGCCGCCCCTGCGGTGGCGTAGAGGCCCCGTTTGCGAATTTCTGTCGGCGGAATCAACGCTCTGGGATCGAGCTCGCGCAGTCGATGGATGGCTTCGCCCAGGATCAACGGCAGAAACGCGGGTTGCGACGCCGGCGGGCGTTCGGCAGCGTCAACGGCGCTGATGAGGGAATCGTTCAGCAGCGTCGCCTCGAGCGCGCGCGTCCGCTCCTCGACGAATCGGGCGACCTGCCGGTCGGTGGGCCGCTTCGGCATCCGCCGCGCAGCGATCGCCAGTGAGACGGTCGCAATAACCGCTGCCGCAATCCACAACCCGACCAGCACCATCCCATCAGGATGGAATGCCCGATCGACGGCCGCCGTAGCCGCAATGACTGCCGCCGCTGCCGCGGTTCCGTGACCCGCCCGCTGCAGGGCGACCACGGTAATCCATCGCCGGCGAACCGTGGCGAGAAATACGCGCAACTCGTCGTGAGGGCTGGTCGTCATGCACGCCCCACGAAGGATTCGGCGACCAGCGCGATCAGCATCAGCAGCAGACCATAACGCCAGTAGCTCTGTCGCGCCTCGAGATGAACGGAACGAACATCGCCGGACGAACGATTCGTCGTGTCGATCCGTTCGATTCTCTCGGCGAATTGCTCCGTCCCCATCCCCGTCGTGACACCTTCACGTGGATCGACGTTCACAGCGATTGATCGGTTGTCCGGGGCTACCCGGTACACGCCGGGACGTGAGTCGGTACCCGCCGGCGCCGTACCAACAATGTAGTCGCGGCTGCGATCGTGGGGCGCCGAGACATAGCGAATGGTTTCGACGATGAATGGCACGAACGCCGGGTGTAGCGGAAAGTCGTTCCACTGCCGATCCAAATCCGACGCGAAGAGAACAACGCGCCCGCTGCCTTCACGGCGTTCCACGACCGCAGGATTGCCGTCGGTGAAACGGGCCGCAATCTCCCAGCCGTCAGCCGGCACCCGCCAGGCGCGCGTGAAACGCACCTGGCCAAGATTGGCCGAAATGGACCCGAATGGACGGAACACCGGGTGCCTCAGATCGGTCGGCGACAGTGCCACCGTCGGTGGCATCTCGATGGTTCCAGTCATCGAGGATCCCCAGTTGAAGATCGCTGACACAACCGCCGCCTCGACCTCGGGAGAGCCTGCAATCAGCAGTCCGCCGCCGCCCCGGACGAATCCCGCGATCGACTCGCGGCCCCGGCGATCCAGCGCCCGAGTCGACAGCAGGACAACGGCCGAGGACTTGGTCAAGTCACCGTCGGCCAGCGCCGCCGGCGTGCTGCTACGCACGTCAACTCGGTCGGCGTCGGAACGTCCGATCGCGGCGAGAGCACGAGCGATGTAATAACCGGACGGGGTCGATCCGGACGTGACGAGCAGAACTGACTGCGACGGCACAGCGTCGAGAACGACAAATCTCGAGTTATCCGCAGGAAGGCCGTCGGGGTCATCGATTGCCACCGTCAAGGCCCCGCTCGACGGCGCCCGATACGACATCGGGATGTCCACAGCAGAGTCCGCTGCGACCGTATAGGTTGCCGTGTGCGCGAGTCGCCCATCGTGGGCCACTCGAATCTGTCCAGTACGCGGCTGCGACCCGCTGTTACGGACTGCAGCAATGACGCGATCCGGCGTCACCGAGACAGACACAACAGAAAGATTCGCCGCGGCCGCGCCGGCGTCGCGCACATCCAGCGAAATGCCCGCAGGCAACACGCTTCGATCCTCGCTGTCCCAACCGGCGCGCTGCAGATCGCTGACGACGATGAGACGCGCCTCGTCGCCGGCCGCGATCTCGGCGGCCCTGTTGAACACCTCACTGTAGCGTGTCGCGGCGAACCCCGCAGAAATCGATGCCAGCGCAGTACGCGCGGCCGTCGCTGATCCGGGCGTCGCGACGGTGTCCACGTGATCGTCGAACGCGAGCACCGCGACCCGATCGCCCGCGCCCGCTTCGTCAATCGCGCGTCCGGCAAGATCGAGGGCATGTGCAAATCGGCCCGGAGCATCCATGCTGTACGAGCGATCGATGGCAACGATCCGAAGCGTCGATCCGCGCGTCGCTCCGGCGACATACGGCCGCGCGAACGCGGCGGCAAGGAGCAGCAGGGCGGTCACGCGAGCCGCGAGCAACAGCAGATCACGAAGCCGGCGCCGCTTCGAACGCGCGACTGGCGACTTGCGGAGCAGCCGCACGGCAGTGAAAGGTACGGACGGCGCAACGTCGCGACGCAGGAAGTGCAGCACGATCGGAACCGCGATCGCAAGGCCGCCGAGCAGAAATGCCGGAAAGAGGAAGCTCATGTCGTCACTTCCTCCGCGACCGCGCCGACAAATACGACAGCAAGGCGAAGTCGAGCGGCTGCGATGAATCGAGCTGCACGTAGTCGATGCCGGCCCCGCGCAGCTCGCGGTCGTAGCGGAGGGTCAATCCCGCCAGCTCGCGCAGGTACGACGCACGCACGGAGGCCGGATCCGCCGTCACCTCGTCTGCGCTCTCGACGTCGCGAAACCGCGACGGCCCATGAAAAGGAAACGTCAGCTCGTGCGGATCGAGCACCTGGAACACGACGACGTCGCTGCCACGGAATTTCAAATGGCGGAGGCCTTTAATCGCCGGCTCGGGATCATCGAGAAGATCGGAGATCAACACGACGAGGCTTCGCTTGACCAGCGCTTCGGCCAGTTGATGCAGGGGGCGAGCGACATTGGACCGCTCTCCCGGCTTCAAGTGCTCGAGTGCAAGCAGCAGCGCGTGCAAATGGCCGGGTCTCGCGCTCGCCGGCATGCGAAAGGCGATGCGATCATCGAACGCGATCAGCCCGGTCGCGTCCCGCTGCCGGTTCATCAGGAATGCAAGTGAAGCCGCGAGCACGGACCCGTACTCGAGTTTGCTCATCGGAGCGCTGCCGCGATACGCCATTGACGCGCTCACGTCGACGAGAAGATGGCATTCGAGGTTGGTTTCCTCCTCGAACTTCTTGACGTAATGACGATCGCTGCGCGCGTAGACCTTCCAGTCGAGCGTCGACAGATCGTCGCCCGGCAGGTACTGTCGATATTCGGCGAATTCGACGCTGAAGCCTTTGAACGGGCTGCGATGCAGCCCCGACAGGAAACCCTCCACGACCGTCCGCGCTTTCAGCTCCATCGTTCCCAGGCGGGCGATGACCGCTGGATCGAGAAACCTCAAATCGCGCGACGTGGAGGTTTGTGCCATGTCTACATTCCGCTTTTGGGGAGGGGAACGGCGTCGAGCAGCCGCTCGACGAGGTTATCGGCAGATATCCGTTCCGACTCCGCGTAAAAGTTCGGAATCACGCGATGGCGAAGGACCGGACGCGCAAGCGCCTGGATGTCGCTGACCGACACATGGTAGCGGCCGAGAATCAGCGCCCGGGCCTTTCCCGCGAGAATCAGCGCTTGCGAGGCGCGCAGCCCGGCTCCCCACTTCACCCACTCGCGGATGAACTGGTGATCGCTCTGGCGGCCTGGACGTGACGCATCCACCAATCGCACGGCATAGCGCGCGACATCTTCGGCGACAATGACCTGCCGCACCAGCTGCTGCAGGTCAAGAATGTCGGCGCCGCTGAAGATTTGTGCCGGCGAGACCATATCGACGCCGGTCGTGGTCGTCACCACCCGCACTTCTTCGTCCTCCGACAAATAGGTCATGACGATGTTGAACATGAACCGATCGAGCTGCGCCTCGGGCAATGGGTAGGTGCCTTCGAGCTCGATTGGATTCTGCGTCGCGAGCACGAAGAACGGCCGCTCGAGTGGATAGGTGCGGCCCGCAGCGGTAACGTGATACTCCTGCATCGCCTCGAGCAGCGCCGCCTGAGTCTTCGGCGGGGTCCTGTTGATCTCGTCGGCGAGCAGGATCTGCGCAAAGACTGGGCCCTTCACGAACCGCAGCGATCGATGTCCGCCCTCTTCGTCGAGCACTTCGGTGCCCGTAATGTCGGCGGGCATCAAGTCCGGCGTGAACTGAATGCGTTTGAACGACAGGTCCAGGATTTGGGCGAGTGTCTTGATGAGCAGCGTCTTGGCAAGACCGGGAACGCCGGTGATGAGACAGTGACCTCCCGTGAAGAGCGCGATCAACACCTGATCGATCACTTCATCCTGGCCGACGATCACCTTGCGAATCTCAGCAAGAATCTGTTGGCGTCCCTGCGAAACCCGCTCGGCCACGGCGGCGATGTCGGTCGTTGTTCTGTGCATTAGTGCGTCAACGAGTAGATGATCTCGTTGATCTCCATCCGGTACGCCTGCGCGGTGTATTTCACATAGCCCGGGAAGTCCGCCGCATTCGACCATTCCCAGCCGTCACCCATGTCGACGTTCCAATTGATCAGGACCATCGCTCGTCCGTTGTCGTCCTCGATCGCACGGAGGTGCGCAACGTATCCACCTTTTTCCCACGTCCGTCCTTGCAAAAACGACCCGAGACCCGGCGTTTGAGGAAAGCCGTCGAATTGATAGAAGCAATGAAAAATCGGGTGGGTCGGCGGCAAATCGACGATCTTTCGGTCCGGAAACACGCGTCGAAGTTCGCTCTCGAGATTCGCCCATTCGATCGGTCCGTGGAAGTCGTCGAAGGTCAGCGTTCCGCCGCGCAACAGGAACTCGCGCAGAATTGGAACCTCGGCCTCCTTCAACCGCAGGTTTCCTGGTTCGACGATGTAGATCCAGGGATACGAGAAGAGGTTCGGATCCTCGAGCGTCAGCACGACCGGATCGTTGACCTGAATCGCAGTCACCGTGCGCACGCGACGCGACAGGTTCTGTTCCGCCGCCGGCGCATCAATGAACCAGGGCTCGTCCTCGGGGTTCAGGTAGCCGCCGCGCGGAACCGTCCACGCGGTGTAGCGAATGCGGGCGAACGTCCATTGCAGCCCGGCAAATCGCGAATCGGGCAGATTGCCGTTCTGCGCATCGGCGCGCTCAGGGACCCAGGCGATCGCAGCCCAGAGCAGCAGGCCAAGACCGGCCGCTACTGGGAGCAGCCGGTTCATTGGCGATCACCGGGCGCGCCGGATCCTTTGATGGAGCGAAGGAGCAGTTCCTGGGCGCGATCGAAACTGGGGGCGATTTCCAGCGCGGCCAGCGCCTCGGCCTTCGCATCCGCGGCGCGATTGGCAAGAAGATAGGCTTCTCCAAGATCGCAGTGCGCCGCCGCCTTGTCTGTTGGGCCGATTGCCAGCGCGGCCTTGAATTCACGAATCGCCGTCTGCGGCTGATTGCTCGCAAGCGCGAGCCGACCGAGTCCGCTGTGGGCCGACGGATCGAACGGATCGATGGCGACGATCCGCTCGTAGGCCTGCATCAGAATCGGTTGCGCCTTGGTTTTTTCCGCCAGCGCCGCCAGCGCGCGCGCAGCATCAACCGCCGTATGATCCTGGGCCAGTAAGGCGCGATACTCAGCGATTGCTCTCGGCGCATCGCCCAGCTGCTCGGCCAGCCGCGCCATCACCGCGTGAGGACTCTCCTCGCCGATCGCGCCCGGGACGAGCGCCGCGGCCTTTTCGAGCGGTTCGAAGGCACTGCGCTCGCCGCCGGCGGCGAGCGCCCGTCCATAGGCGAGCTGCGCTTCGTAATTGCCCGGATGCAACTGGGCCTCACTGCGGAGTGCGCTGATGTCGGTCGGCGCCGGCCTTCCCCGACCGCCTCCTTCGGTCGCGCCGGGGACCGTGCGCAACGCCGCTCTGATCGCACCGAACCGCGCGTCGAGCGCTTTGTCGAACGAGGCCTGCAAATCGGGAAGCGTCACGCCGATTCTTTTTTCAATCGCGTCGTTCCCTTCGAGTCCTTCTGCGTAGGACTTGACGAGCGCATGCAGCTTCGGCTCACCGTAGGCCTGCACGATGTGATCGACCAGGAGCGACGCCTCGTAATACGCGAGCGCGATCGTATCCGGTCGTGTGAACCCCGAATTGAGATCCGCCAGCTTCAGCGCCTTCCCTCGTTCCAGCGCAAGGGCAAACGGGATCTCCATTTCGCGACCCCAGTCAGGCCGGGCCTTGGTCTCCTCGTATTCAGAAATGCCTTCGGTCAGCCATCGCGGGATCCGCTGATTGGACATCTGCAGGGTGATGACGTGCGCCATCTCGTGCCACAGCGTCGCCTGCCACGAGAACGATCCCGGCGGCCTGCCGGCGACGCGCGGCGAATCGAGCGATACCACGCGGCCAAAGCACGCGCCCAATGCGCCGATCATGCCGGGCAGCCCGAGCGTGCGCACCGCAAAGTCGTCGTGCTTCGGGAAAATCTCGACGAGAATCGGTCCCTTCGGCGTGAATTTGTATTTGGCCGAGAGCGTCTTCAGCGCTTCCTGCGCCAGCGGCATCGCGTACTCGCGCATGACCGGCGCTTCCGCGGGGTCCAGCTTGAGAATGATGTCCCCTTCGCGTATCTCGACGAACTTGTCGAGCGAGTCGAGCAGCGCGAGCAGATTGAACGTGACCTTGTCGTAGGGATCGATCTTGAACGCCCGTTCGAGCGACTGCCGCGCCTGCGCCTCGTCGCCGGTGCGCATCAGGTGCATTCCGAGCTCGGCATGCGCCCGAGCGTTGGCGGGATCGACGGTCACCGCTTCGCGCGCAAGGGCGACCGCTTCGTCGAAGCGATAATTTCTCGCCGAGAGTTCCGCCGCGACGCGGTAGATCTCACCGAAGCGCGGATTGATAGCGAGCGTTGGCTTGATTTCGGCGTCGAACGCTTCCCGGCTCCCGCGAACATACGTGATCGCCGCGGCGAGCGCGCGAGCATCGAGATGCGACGGATTGAACTCGAGCACGCGCGCGATTCGTTCCTTGGCCGCGTCCCAGCGCGTGTTGTCCAGGTCGAGTTCGGCGAGCAACAACTCCGCGTCAGCCAGATGTGGATCGATTTCCAGGGCCCGAGCCGCTTCGGCCGCGGCCGCCGGGGGGTCGTCCTCAGCAAGCGTCCTGGCCAGGCCGGCATGCGCCGGAGCCCATTCAGCATCTGCCGCCAGCGCCTGCTGGAACGACTTCACCGCTTCCGGGTAGTTGTACTTCTCGAAAAACAGGAGGCCCCATGCGGTATCAAGGGCCGGATTCGAACCGGATCCGCTCGCGGTGCGGAAGAGCGCGTTCGCGCTGCGCGCATCCCCGATCGCGGCCACGGCGCGCGCCGCGCGCGTGAGCGAGGCAGGATCGTTTGCCGACGCGCGATACAGCACATTCAGAAGTGGCGCCGCCTCGTTGCTGCGGCCAAGCATCTGGAACAGGAGCGCCAGCTCGAGCGCCGCATCGCTCAGCGGCTGTCGACTCACCACCGGTCGCAACATAGAGACCGCATCGTCATACCGACCTTTGTCGATGGCGAGGTGAGCAAGAATGGCTGTCGCGGCGGGATCATCGGCCGGACGCGCGCGCGCAAGTGACTCGGCCTCCGCCGGTTTGCCATGCGCGATCGCCCGCCAGGCGCTGGCCGGAAACGGCAGCGTTCCGCCGGTTGATTGCTGCCCGTGCGATCGCTCCGAGACCGCAGTCCAGACGCACAGAGACAAAAAGAGAACAACCGCCGGTCGTAGAACTGTATGCCGCATGGCCCTGTCTGGATTATAGAGGGTTCCGATGCCGAGCAGGCCGTTGAGTGTTAGACGGCACAGCCGCGCTGGAAGTCTGAGGGCGGCGTCTCCGCGTTGAGCTCATTCCGTGATCTCGCTCGCGTTCGCCCCCCAGCTCAGAACAACGCGCGCCACGTAAAGAACAGCGCCGCGCAGAATCCCTGTCCAATCCCGAAAGCGGCGGCCCATGCGCCGACCGCGCGTTGCGGAACCGTGGCCGCAAGCGCGAGAAACAGTGGAAACAGTGTGGAGGTCAGTCGGCCCATCGAGAGCAGGCCACCGGCAACGAGCGGCGGCAACAGGTTGATGAGCACGAATATGCTCCATGCCAGCCCGAGCTTGCGAAAGACCGGATAGGTCATGGCGAGGGCGAAGATCACCCCTACCGCGTTGATCGCGTTGTAGGGGTTGTTCGCGATGAGCGGCAGCCATGGCTCATCGCGCAGTTGCTGCATGAAGGAAAGGATTGGTGCGAAACCCTCGTACGATCGTCCCCACGCTTCATGACTGCGCGCCCAGGCGAACCAAACGCCACCGGTCAATTGATAGAGGTAGGCAGTGAAGAGGAGCATCCCGACCGCAGGCATTGCGGCAACTCCCAAAGCGGCTGCGGCCCGCCGGCGCGAGCCGTGAGAGAAGAGACCGCCGTCGTGTTGGAACGCCAGAATCGCGAGCGGGACGGTGAGAAAACATCCATTCGGGCGCGAGAGGCCTGCCAGCAGTCCCCATGCGGACGCGGCAATCCAATCACGCCGAAGAAAGTGAAAACACGCGCCGGCCGCGCCGAGCAGGAACAACGACTCGGTATAGGGCGCACTGAAGTACACCGCGAACGGATAGGCGGCTAGGAGCAAAGCCGCCGCCGGCGCACGGTCTGGACCGATGAGGTCGGCAGCCAGCCGGGCGACGTAGTACAGCGCCCAAAAGAACGCCGCGAGAGAAATCAGCGCGCCCGCCCACAGGACACGCAGCATCCGCCGTTCGCGGGATGGCCCATCCTCATACATCCCGAGCACGGCACCTACGGGACGCATCAGAAGCGGCAGCGCAGGAAAGAACGCGATGTTGCGCTGACGTTGAAAGGTGTGATCCCAGGTGTAGCCGTCGAGGGCAATGCCGCCGTACCAGCCGGCATCAAATCGCGCGGGCAGATTGTCGAGTGGCTCACGTGACAGTACGAATCCGGGCGTCGATGTGATGCCGAGCGTGATCACCGCCGCAAAGGCGACGACAAAGACGGCTGGACGCGTCACGAGGAACGCGCGCAGCGCGGCGGCAAGGTGCGGCCGCTCGTGAATCGCAGCGCGGAGATCGCCGAGACGCGAGACCGCGCTGGGCCGCGGCCACATCAGGTGTCGCACGATCTGCACACAGACGGCGGCGTAGGTGACAACCAACGGCGACAAAAAATCCCGAAGGCCGCCAAACAGGCTCACCGGCCGCGCGACCAGCGACCACCAGATCGCCACAGCCAACAAAACGATCGTCACAAGATCGGACGCGCGCGCTGCGGCAGGAATGGAGATCGATGGTGACGATTCAGTCATTCAGGTAACGGCTCCTACCTAGACGACACCAGTTCATACAACGTCGAGGGCGCGGAGTACCACTCGGTCCGCGCCAGCCGACGCATGCGTGGTGTGGCATCGAGACGGGCCATCATCGACACACACACGTCTGGCTCCCACAACCGGCAGTGCAGGGCAATGTGGGTCACGCCGACCCGCTCGAGATACTGCAACGCCGGCGGCTCGGGAAAAGTCGAGACGCCCTGAAGCAGGGCGTCGTATGACGCCGGAATGAACCCGCTATACCCGTTGACGAGCGGCCGCCAATGCCACATCGAAAAGTACATGTACGGCAAGTTCTCGCTGAATCGATCCGCGGGCGAATGGACGGGAAACTCGAACAGCACCGCGCGCGCGGGCAGCGCCGCATAAATGGTCGGCGGCGACCGCCAGACCGGCAGGCCATCGGAGTGCGGCCACCCGTCCGCAATGATGACGAGGGTCAACGCAGCAACGGCAACCATCCGCGCGCGCGCGCGTCGCAAGAACGCGAGCAGTCGCGCTGCCCCACTCCCTGCGAGCAGCGCAAGCGTGAGCACCACGAGAATGGCAAACCGCGCCGGCGCTCGAACCGAGTGCAGCGGCGGGAACACTCGGTACAACAAGGGATACAGCACGCCGTTCAACCCGAGGGATCCGTCGAACGCGACGACGCCCGCCCCGAGGGCGGCGACGCGCCAGGCCGTTAGCGGCGGCCACGCGCCGGCTGCCGCCAGCGCAATCGTTGCCGCTCCGGGAAACAGCGCCCGCTCGGCGTGGAGCGGACGTGGAAGCAGGCGGCGATAAACCGGATTGCGGCTTACGCTCCGCACGTAATCCGCCGGGACTGCGCTGAACGCCGCAACCGTGTCACGCGGTCGATCGCCACGGTCTGGCGCCGACCCGACATAGACGAGAATGAGCGGCGACACCAGGATCGCCGCAACGCACACTGCGGCGATGAGCTGCCAGAGGCGACGTTTTCTGGGTTCACGTCGCGCGATCAACACGGTGCCGAAGACGGCGACATACATCGTCAGAAACAAACCGTAGTACATCGACGAGTACCACTGTGCCGCAAGAATCACCGCCAGGATTGCAGATCGCCACGGTTTAAGCACCGTGCCGCCACCGTCACCGTCGCTCAACATTCGATATGTCGTGAGCAACGCAACCGGCATCCACATCGTCATCTGCAACTCGAGATGACTGAGGTGATTCATTCGAAACGGCGCGATCGTGAACGCCATGGCCGCGATCCAGGCTCCGAGCGGAGTCGTACCCAACGCTCGCGCCAGCATATAGGCCGCGGCACCCGACACGATGAACGCCGCGAGCAACGTCAGGTTGTAGGCGACGACCGGATGCACCCATGCCAACGACGCCGACGCCAGCGCTGGCAGAATCATCGAGTCGGAATAGGTCAGCGTCGCCGGCAGCGGATAAAAGATGTTGGCATCGAAGAGGTGGCGTGGATCTGCGGCGAGCTGATGGCGCACCCACCCCATGCGCCACATGGAGAAGAGCGGATCGCCGCGATCGGGAACCGCGTACAGATCGCGAGTCTGCTGCCCCAGAGCCGTCAGCGTGACGATCGTCAGCGCGGCAAAGGCCCAGGCAAATTCGCGCAGCTTTGTTGACGAGAGCACGTCACGCGGATTTTAGTGTGAACTCGCTTGATCAAGTGTGCGCTCTTCGACTCGAATGCGGAGCGCAATTAGAACCGCGAACGAAACAATCGAGAGAGGGCCGGAAATGGCGGCGCGAGCAACGAGCGCCAAACCCGCGATCTCGCCGACGACGCCGACGTAATTCGGGTGGCGTATGTACCGATACGGTCCGTCTGTCACCAACATTGACGATGGGGGGACGAGGACACGAAAGGTCCATCGGGGCCCTAGCGTGGCGATGGCCCAGTATTTCATCGCCTTGCCGAGTAGGAACACGACGATTCCCGCTGCGAACACCTGATCAACCTCCACCCGCCGAATCGCGGCCTCGGCTGCCATGCTCAGGAATGTGGCGGGATAAACAATCTGCATCCACCGGTAAACATCATCGGGCGGCTCGACTGCACCGGCTTGCCGGAGGGCGCGGTCGTGGCGCGACGCGCGGCGCGCCTCGAAGGCCATCGGGAGGAATGCCAATATGAGAACGACGAGGGGGACTATCACGCCGCGTGCACGTCACCCGCGTAACGGATGGCTTCCTGTAACAGCCGCGGAATCATCGAGACGCCGTACTCGGCGGCGCGAACCGCAGCCGGATACGTCACGATCCATCGCATCGTCCGATTGAATCGCCACTTCGCGGCAAACTCGCGGTGGCGCGACGCCCGCAGTCGAACGTGGGCGCGGTCACTTCCGTTCTCGAGCGCGTCGAGCGCTTCCCGGGCGGCGAGTTCGGCGCCGCGAATCGCGAACCGCAGACCGTCGCCGGTGATTGGATCGACGAACCCGGCGGCGTCGCCGGCGAGAAGCAGACCGCGGGCACCGGCGGCACTCGCATCAATGGCAAGGGGACCAAGACAGATCGGTGCGGTCACCATTCGCGCGCCGGCGAATCGCTCCCTCAACTGCGCGTCGCCGGTGAGCGTCGTCATCAGGATGTCGGCGGGGTGGCGGCCGCCGAGATTCGGCGTCACGACACATGCGTTTGTGAGCCCTTTGGCCAGCGCTGCGACGCCCATGTAATGCGTGCGGCGAACGTGCATCTCGCCGAACTGCGTCAGGCCTCCGACGTTTTCGAAGTACGCGCCCATCGCCCATCGTCTTGGCCAGGATGCGGCCCGCGACAGTCCGAGCGCCCGCGCGACGCGCGAATAGCGACCATCGGCCGCAATCACCATGCGTGCGCGAATCGTCAAGCACTTTCCCTGCCGTCCGGTGATCTTCAAACCGGTGACGATCGGTTGATCTCCGGATGTATCGATCACCGGCCCCTGGACGAGAACGCCCTGTTCGATGCGCGCACCCGCTCCGGCGGCCGCCATCATCAGCGCCGCGTCGAACTCGCTCCGCGAGATCGCACGACCACTGACGCCCTCATACTTGCCAACGACGCGAGTGCCATCGTCGCCAGTGACGATCATGCCGGCAAGCGGGATCGATGCCGCAGCCGCGCAACCGAGGCCGAGACGCTGCAAGACAGCCAAGGCGCCGGGGTTCAGCGTGTCGCCGCACAGTTTCGGCCGCGGGAACCGCGCACGGTCGAGCACCAGCACGCGCGCACCCGCTCGCGCCAGCACCGTTGCCGCGATTGACCCTGCCGGCCCCGCACCCGCAATCAAAACATCAATCACGCTCTTCCCAATACAATCGCGCTGTTCTTCGAGCCAAACCCCAGACAGTTGCACAACGCCGCCTGAATCGCGGCCTCTCGTCCCCGATTCGGAATGAAATCGAGATCGCAATCCGGATCGGGATCCGTGTGGTTGATTGTTGGCGGCAGAAAATTGTCGCGGAGCGCAAGCGCCGAGGTGACAATCCCTGCCGCTCCGCTCGCCCCCTGGGGGTGACCAATCATCGATTTCGTCGATGAACCAGGAACGCGATCCGCGAGCGGACCAAACAGCCGCCTCACACAGCGGGACTCCACGGTGTCATTCAGCACAGTCGACGTGCCGTGAAAGTTGACGTAGCCGATTTCCTCCAGCGGTCGGCCGGATCGACCGATGGCCGTTCGCATGGCGCGGATGATCTGCTCCCCGTCCGGATCCATCTGCACGCGATGATAGGCATCGCACGTTGAACCGTAGCCCTCGACAATCGCGTAGACCTGCGCGCCGCGGGCGCGGGCGCGATCTTCACGCTCCAGAACGACCATCCACGCGCCTTCACCGAGTACGAATCCGTCGCGTGCGCGGTCGAACGGACGTGACGCTTCAGACGGTCGATCGTTGTGCGCCGTCGAGACGGCGCGCATCCTGGAAAACCCGAAGATCATCCCGGGCGTCACGCACGCATCCGCGCCGCCAGACAGAATCACGTCTGCGTCGCCCGCCCGAATCAGTGACGACGCGTACGAGATCGCGTCGGTCGAACTGGTGCATCCCGTCGACACCACGTGGCTGATGCCGTGCAGCTCGAGCGCAATCGAAATCTCGCTCGAGATCATGCCGACGATCGAAACCGGAATGGCATACGGCGTGACCCGTTTTCCATCGCTGAAGAACTCGTAGAACTGACGTTCGGCGACATCGATGCCGCCCGCCCCGCTTCCGACCAGCACGCCCGCACCTGGCTCGTTCAGGCGCAGTCCGGCATCGGCCCACGCCTCGGTCGCGGCAATGACCGCGATGAGCGATGCGCGTGAGTAGCGGCGGGGATCTGCGCGGCTGGTTCGGTCGGCGCGGTCGTCGACTCCCCGCCCGTCAATCGCGGTCGCGTCTTGGATCGTGACCGGAGGGACGGGCGCGGCGACGGTACAGGGAAAGGATGACGCGTCGAAGTCGACGATGGGGCGGGTTGCGCTACAGCCGCGGCGCACGTGGCGCCAGAAGCAGTCCCGTCCGACGCCGAACGGCGACACAACCCCGATTCCCGTAATGGCCACGCGCGGAATCGTCGAGGCAGCCATCTCTCTATCATAGCTGCGACCGACGCAATACCTCGCAACACCACCCTTCTGAACTCCGTTCGCCTGGGGCGCTCCCGTAAGGTACACTTTGAGACCTGTCGATGTTGGCGCGATACGTTACCGTCCTGCTAGTGTGGCTCGTCGGGGCTGTCGTCGCGCCAGCTCCGCCCACCCCCCTCCCGGCTGCTATCGATCACGCGATCCAGCAAGTCACTGTAGCCGAGCTTCGCGAACACATCTCGGTTCTTGCAAGCGATCGGTTTGCCGGACGTGGACTGGGCCACGACGGAAACAAGGAGGCAGAGACGTATCTCGCCGGCGTGTTGCGAGAGGCCAGGGTGATTCAGGCCGCGCCTGACTATCTGCAGCGTGTCGACGTGTATTCGCCGCGGCTCGGACCTGCCGCACGTGTCTCGATTTCCGACGCCGGCCAGCCCATCGTCGAGCTTCGTGTCGGGCCGGAGTTTTTGCCACAGCCCGAGTCGAGCGATGCGGTCGCCAATGGGCCACTCCTCTTCGTGCAGCATGGCGTGTCGGCGCCCTCACTCGGACATGACGATTACACGAACATCGACGCGAAGGGGGCCGTCGTGTTGGCACTCGACGGCGCGCCTGATGTCCTGTTGCGATCGCCGCAACTCTCGGCCGACGACAAAGCGGACTTCGCGGCGATCGATCGCAAGGCGGAGGATGCAAGAGCCCATGGCGCAGCCGGATTGATTGTGATCAGGAATTATGTCGGCGATGCCGAGGGAACATGGCCGTCTCGCCCGTCGGTGCGATCCGCAAGCTTTCGGCTGTACGGCCCCATGCACGACAAGCCGCTTGCCGTCGCCGTGATCTCTGAGCACGCGATCAAGCCGGTCAGGGCCGCGCTGGAGCAGCGGCGGGCGCTGACCGCCAGTTTGAATCCTGACGTGATCGCGCAGCCGATTGCGATGAGCAACATTCTCGGCATGGTCGAAGGAGGGAGCAAGACGGCCGAGATCGTGGTCGTCGGCGCGCATCTGGATCACGACGGCATCGACGAGGCGGGACGCATTTACAACGGCGCCGACGATAACGCATCCGGAGCCGCCGCAGTCCTGGCCATCGCCGCCGCCTTTACCCGCGCCGCCGCGCAGGGGGTGCGCCCGGCGCGCGCGGTCGTGTTTGCGCTGTGGAACGGTGAGGAAAAGGGATCGCTCGGTGCCGAGTATTATGTGGCGCATCCGCAGCCGTCTCGACGGATCGTGGCCAACGTGAACCTGGACATGGTTGGCCGCGACGAAGACATTCCCGATCCCAACGATCCTCGATATCGCGGCTTCGCCAAGACCCACGCTTCCGACAACGTCAACGTCGTCCATCTCCTCGGCTACACGTATGCACCAGATCTTGCGCGGGCAGCTGATGTCGCCAACCAAACGATTCAGCTCACCGTGAAGCAGGACTACGATCGCGACTCACAGAACCTGGTGCGGCGATCCGACCACTGGCCGTTCCTGCAGCACGGCATTCCCGCGGTGTTTTTGACAACCGGTCTGCACCCCGATTACCACACGCCTGACGACGACACGGGGCGGATCGATTTCGCCAAGCTCGAACGCATCACCGAACTTGCGGCGCGGCTCGTATGGCTGGCCGCCGATGGCGATGCGCCACGATTCCGTACTCAGTGATAAGTAGACATGGCTGACGCTGAAGTTTCTACGCCCGCTGCCGAAACCCCCTCGCTCCCGTCGGAGCTGCCGGTCGTACCGCTCCGGGAGACCGTCGTTCTGCCGATGACCGTGGCGCCGCTGGGCGTCGGCCGGCCAGTGTCGATCGAGGCCATCAACCGCGCGCTCGCTGGCGATCGGATGGTGCTCCTGCTCCTCCAGCAAGGAGAGGCCGAGGAGCCCGCCGCCGACGATCTGCATCGCGTCGGCACGGTGGCCATCATCAGACAGATGGCGAAGGCGCCAACCGGGATGCGTGTGCTGGTCGAGGGGATTGTCCGCGCCCGGGCGGAGTTCCTTCAGACCGATCGCGGCTTCCTGCGCGCGCTGCTCAAGCCGCTTCCCGAAACCGCGAAACACTCGATCGACGTCGATGCCCGCGTCCGTCGCCTGCAGGAGCTGGTCGACAAGGCATTGTCGCTCGCGACGGGGCTGTCGCCCGATATCAAGACGCTGGTCATGAGCATCGACGATCCGCTGCGGATCGCGTACTTGCTCGCGAGTCTCCTCGACATGAAGGGAGAGGACAAGCAGCGCCTGCTCGAAGAGAACGACATCGCCGTCAAGCTGGATGCCGTTTCGATGGTTCTGTCGCGCGAGATCGAGGTCCTCGAACTCAAAGGCAAGATCGAATCGACGGCGGAAAAAGAGATGAGCGACGCGCAGCGCCAGTACGTGCTGCGGCAACAGATGAAGGCGATCCAGAACGAACTCGGCGAAGGCGACGGCGAGGGGGCCGAACTTCGCAAGCGGATCGCTGAAGCTGCCCTTCCTGAATCAGTGGCGGCGTCGGCAAATCGCGAAGTCGAACGACTCGAGCGCATGACCCCGGCGTCTCCCGAGTATCAGATGATCCGGACCTATCTCGACTGGATCCTCGATGTGCCGTGGGACAAGCCGACCGAGGACCGGCTCGATCCGATCGAGGCCCGCAAAGTGCTCGACGACGACCACTACGATCTCGACAAGGTCAAGGAACGGATCGTCGAATACCTCGCGGTGCGGAAGCTCAAGGGAGATCTGAAGGGACCCATTCTCTGCTTCGTCGGACCTCCCGGCGTCGGCAAAACCTCGTTGGGCCAGTCGATCGCGCGCTCCATGAATCGCAAGTTCGTGCGCATCTCGCTCGGCGGCGTGCGCGACGAAGCAGAAATCCGCGGCCATCGCCGGACCTACATCGGATCAATGCCAGGACGACTCGTGCAGGCGCTGAAGTCCGCAGGGTCCTCAAATCCAGTCTTGATGCTCGACGAGATCGACAAGGTGTCGGTCGGGGTGCAAGGCGATCCGGCGGCGGCACTCCTGGAAGTGCTCGACCCCGCGCAGAACCATTCGTTCCGCGATCACTATCTCGAGATCCCGATCGATTTGTCGAAAGTGCTTTTCATCGCGACCGCCAACCAGCTCGGCACGATCCATCCGGCGCTGCTGGATCGCATGGAGATCATCACGCTCAGCGGCTACACCGAAGACGAAAAGGTCCACATCTCGAAGATGTATTTGATCCCTCGTCAGCTCGAAGAGCACGGGCTCAAGCCGCAGCAGCTCGAGATCACCGACGCGGCCCTGAAACGTATCATCAACGAGTACACGCGTGAAGCCGGAGTGCGATCGCTCGAACGGCAGATTGGCACCGTGGCGCGAAAGGTCGCCGCGCGGGTCGCGACCAACGCGCTCCATACGGCAGTTGCCGACGCCGCGCAGATTCCTGACTATCTCGGTCCTCCGCGATTCCGATCGGACGCGGCGTTCCGCACGTCACGAGCCGGCGTCGCAACCGGCGTCGCCTGGACGGAGACGGGTGGCGATGTCCTGTTCATCGAGGCGGTCCTGCTGCCGGCCGGGCACGGTCATCTGACGCTGACCGGACAGCTCGGAAACGTCATGCAGGAATCGGCGCGCGCAGCATTGAGCCACGTTCGACAGCAAGCTGACCTGCTTGGCATCAGCGCCGAGACGCTCACCAAGAACGATCTGCACGTCCACGTCCCCGCCGGCGCCATTCCCAAAGACGGTCCGTCGGCGGGCGTGACGATGGCGACGGCCATCGTCTCGGCGGCACGCGGCGAGCCCGTGCGATCCGACGTCGCGATGACCGGAGAGATCACGCTGTCGGGTCTCGTGCTGCCGGTCGGCGGGATTCGCGAAAAGGCGCTTGCCGCCCGGCGCTACGGGGTCAAGACGTTCATTCTCCCCGAGATGAACGAACAGGATCTCGCAGAGCTTCCGGCGGAAGTACGCGCCGAGATGACATTCGTTCCCGCACGCACGCTCGAAGACGTGCTCAAAGTGGCGCTGCCCGCGGTGCGTATCGCCGACGCGACGCTTCGCTGAACGCGTGCCGTCGGTCGTCTTCTACATCTCGGGACACGGGTTCGGCCACAGCGTTCGACAGATCGCGATCATCAACGCGCTCGGCGCCCGCCTGTCGGCCATCGATCTGATCGTCTGTAGCGCAGCCCCGCGGCGTCTGTTCGAGCAGACGGTTCGTGTGCCCAGCACCTTTATCGACCGGCCGAACGATACTGGCGTCGTTCAGATCGACAGCGTGCGGCTCGACGAACGCGCCACGATCAGGCTCGCATCGGAGTTCTATCGAACGCTGCCCGCGCGCGCCGAGGCCGAGGCGGCCATGCTCACCGCTCGCGACGCGCGGCTGGTTATTTCCGACGCGCCGCCACTGGCGTGTGCCGCCGCCGCCGTCGCGGGCATTCCGTCCGTTGTCGTCGCAAACTTCACCTGGGATTGGATCTATGAGGGATATGGCACCGAATTGCACGCGGCACCAGAGCTGCTGCCAGTCCTCAGGGAGGCGTACTCGCGCGCAAGCGAAGGGTGGCGGATGCCGCTCCACGGCGGGTTCGCGACGGTCCCTCGTGTGCGTGATGTTCCGTTTGTCGCCCGTCACGCTCGCGCCGACCGATCGAGGGACGATGTCAGGCGCGAGCTGTCGTTGCCGAGGGATAGGCCGCTGGCGCTTGCGTCGTTCGGCGGCTACGGCGTTGATGGACTGACGGCCGCGCACTTTGATTGCCTGGACGTTGTCGATCTCGTCATGACCGAGCCGGCGGCAAAGATCCCGTCACTCCGGGGACCGGCTCACTGGATCGTTGAGGAAGATATCTACGCGCGCGGCCTTTCCTACGTCGATCTCGTCGCGGCCGTCGATGTCGTGGTGACCAAGCCCGGCTACGGCATCATCGCGGACTGCGTGGCCAACGACACGGCGATGCTCTATACCTCGCGCGGACGATTCATCGAATACGACATCATGGTCAAGGAGATGCCACGGTTTCTGCGCTGCGAACACATCGACCTGGATCGATTTCTTGCGGGACAATGGCGCGATTCGTTAGAGCGCCTGCTGAAGCAGCCACCACCCCCCGAGCAGCCCCGCACCGATGGCGCGGAGGTCGTGGCGGATCTGATCGTCGAACGTGCTGCGGCACAATAATCCACATCGTTCACCGTCATACTGCACCGCTGATCCAAGATTTCTCCCTTCTCCCTTCTCCTGTTGATCTCTTAAGACGTGATCGCAGCGTGGCCGTGGTTGTCGTTGAGTGCTCCTGGTCGTCCAAGCGAGAGTAGAATCCGCACATGATGAATCGCCGCTCCTTCCTCTCACTGACCGCCGCGATCGGTTCACCGGCGGCTCTTCTCCAGCGACGCGGCGCCGCCACGTCACAAATGGGCACCCTCCCTCCCTCGATCGCCGCCCTCACGTCGATGCGCGACCAGGCGAAGCCGATCACGAGCGAAGAACGGCGCGTTCGGATCGAAAAGGCCAGGCGGTTGATGGCGGCCGAAAACATCGACGCGCTGGTGCTCTCGGGCGGGACGTCGCTCGTGTACTTCGCGAATATTCGGTGGGGCGGCGGCGAACGCTTGTTCGCGTGCGTCATCCCGGTGAAAGGAGCGCCGTTCTTTGTGTCGCCGGCGTTCGAAGAGGATCGAGCACGCGAACAGATTGCGCTCGGGCCGCTGGCCGACGGCGTCGCCGACGTTCGGACGTGGCATGAAGATGAAAGTCCTTACGCCCTCGTCGCGCAAGGGCTCAAGGATCGCGGACTCGCGACGGCGACGGTCGGCGTCGAAGAGACGATGAAGTTCGTCTGGGCCGATGGCATTGCTTCCGCGGCGCCGCAGTTGAAGGTCGTGAGCGGAACGCCGATCACCGCTGGCTGCCGGATGATCAAGGACGATCATGAGCTCGAGCTGATGCGAATCGCCTGCGCGGCGACGCTCAAGGTGTACGAGGCGGTGTATCGCGCACTGGAGCCTGGGATGACCCAGAATCAGGTCTCCAGTCTGATCGACGCAGGTTACCGGCAAGTCGGATTTCCCGGCGGCGCCAGCGTCCAGGTCGGCGAGTACACGGCGCTTCCCCACGGCTCGATCACTCCCCAAACGATCCGTGAAGGCACGATCATCATGATCGACGACGGATGCACGGTTCAGGGGTATCAGTCAGACCTGACGCGCACGTTCGTCCTCGGAAAACCGACGGCGAAGATGCAATCGGTCTTCGACATCGTCAAACGCGCGCAAACCGCGGCGCTTGCTGCGGCAAAACCCGGCGTGCCGCTCGAAGCCATCGACGCCGCCGCGCGAAAGGTTGTCGTCGACGCCGGTTACGGTCCCGGCTTCAAGTACTTCAGCCATCGTCTTGGCCACGGCATGGGCATGGATGGCCACGAATGGCCGTACCTGGTGAAGAACAACATGTTCGGCTGGAAGACCGCGGTGAGCGCGCAGCCAGGCATGGTCTTCAGCGACGAGCCGGGAATCTACATTCGCGGAGAGTTTGGCGTGCGGCTGGAAGACGACATGTACATCACCAGCGACGGCGCAAAGTTGTTTACGCCGCAGTCGGAATCGCTGGAGAAACCGTTCTAGGAGACAGGCCACGCGACCGCTGAAGTCCAGTCGCGCTCCCTTGGCTAGCGAGAGGCCACAGGAGAAAAGAGAAAGGAGGATCCTCTTTCTCCTTTGTCCTGTTGTTCTCTTCTCAGTGA
>Ga0207701_10000281_pt1 | contig 52604 bp, 63 predicted proteins | sample KBSSwiSSwithPhiX_FD_184294 | JGI IMG/M metagenome (GOLD analysis project Ga0207701, IMG submission 184294) | Switchgrass rhizosphere bulk soil microbial communities from Kellogg Biological Station, Michigan, USA, with PhiX - S5 (SPAdes) (version 2) | ecosystem: Environmental > Terrestrial >... | reverse complement strand
GTTCGAGCCGACGATCGCCTGCGGATCGCCGCCGTCGGCATCGGCGACGACCAGCTCGAAGCGATTGCCCTGCTTCGTGATGTACGCGATCCGCGTCGAAAACACGCCGAGGTCGCCGGTAAGTTTTTCATAGATGACGTCGGCGATCTTGTGCCCCGTCGCGCGGAATTGCGCCTGCGTCACGATGTACGACACCGAAGCGAGCTGGACCTGCTTCACTGCATCGAGCAGCGTGAAGCGGACATCGACGCGTCCGTCTGCCATGGGGCGCATCGACCCGACGACGACGGCGTCGGCGCCGCGGGCGCGGAAATCGCCGAGGCGAACGTCTTCAGCACGGGTGGGCGGCGGAACGATGCCGGCGTCGCTCACCTGCCGGAAGAGGCCGCTGCGCGTCAAGTCACCCGCCACGATGCCCGTGATGCCTAGCGGCCACGTGCCCTCGTTCTCGAAGGGGACGATCGCGATGGGGATGGTGCTGCCGGCGCCGCCGACGATTTCGATGGTGAGCTGTCCGTGCGCGGGCGCGACGGCCAGGATCATAAAGGCGAGGGCAGCGAGAAACAGGCGGGGCAATTCGATCCTTTGCCTGGAGGCGTGCGGATTATAACGGACGGATTTCGCCGAACGGTTAACGCGCGAGGCGGCTGCCAAGGCCGTTAACGCAAGAACCGTTAACGCAAGAACGACTGAGGCCGATGACAGAGCGCTTCAATGGACAGCGATCGTGGAAGCCATTCCCAAGGCGTCGCGCAGGCGATCGGCCATGCGTCTTGCGTCGTCACGTGCCGGATACGGGCCGATGTACACGCGAAAAAGCCCATTGACCTGCCGAACGCCCGGTTCGACTCCCAGCGGCGCGATTAGGTTCGAAACATGGGCGATGAAGTTCTGGGCATTGGCGTAGCTCGCGAAGGCCCCGAGTTGCACGACGTAGCCGCCGTCGAGGCTCGCGACCGGCACCGTCGGCGTGGCTTCGCTGGGAGCGGACGAAGATGGATTCGATGCCGTCGGTGCCACAGTGCCGGGCGGCACCACCGGCGGCAGAGGTGCACTGGCGACGACCGTCGGCGTGGACGCCGGCAGGATCGCCTCCACCTCCACCTCCCCGCTGCCCTTCTGCGCGATGCCGATCCGGTCCGCCGCCGCATAGGAAAGGTCGATGACGCGGTTGTGCAGGAACGGCCCACGGTCGTTGACGCGGACGACGACGCTCTTGCCCGTCGCCACGTTGGTCACGCGGGCGTACGACGGCAGCGGCAACGTCGGGTGCGCCGCCGTCATGGCGTACATGTCGTACGTGTCGCCGGTGGACGTCTTCTCGCCGTGAAATTTCTTCCCGTACCACGAGGCGACGCCGCGCTCGCGATAGGGCCGCAGGCTCGTGGCCGGGATGTAGTCGCGGCCGAGCACCGTGTACGGCCGGTTCGCGAAGCGATGCAGCGGCTCGGGTTTCGGCACCGCCTCCGGGACCGCGTCCAGATTGGGCGGGGCGTCCCCCGGACCGTCGTCCTTGTAGTAACGCGTGGACGGTGCAAGCGGCGCCGCGCCGACCGCGCCGGTCGACGGGGATTTGGTCGGTGCGCTGCCGCAAGCGGCGAGCAGCGCAACCACTGCAATCGGCAGGAATCGGCGGGCAGCGTTCAGTGTCGTGGGCGGCGCCATCGCGGTGCGCGTATTATTCACCAATGGCGGGCGAATCCTGCCGGCGCGTGACGGGAGGCGGCGGTCGTCCCGCTCGGTCGCAGCGTCCACACCCAACGAGGAGAACGCAATTTGGCAAAGCCCAACTTCGAATACCAGAAGCGCCAGAAAGAGCTCGAGAAGAAACGCAAGAAGGAAGAGAAGCTCAAGAAGCGCCAGGAGCGCGCGGCAACCCCGCCCGCCGAGGGTGCGCCTCCTGCTCCGGAGCCCGGCGAAACGACCTGATCGTCCGGCCTATGAGGCGCCGACCGGCACCAGTCGGCACTTACTGGGACGAAGCATGCGTCGGAGCTCGTGGCGACTTATCTCTTCGCATTCAATCCCGCGATCTGGAGCTGGCCGGAGCTGCCGCAGGACATTCGCAAGCTCGCCCGCCGCGGCCATCTCGACCGGGGCTGGTCCTGCGGGCGCCACCGTAACATCGAGCCTGGAAGCCGGGCGTTTTTCGTCCGCGTCGGCGTCGAGCCGAAAGGCATCTTCGGATCGGGCGTCACTCTGACCGCACCCGAGACTCGGCCCCACTGGCAAGAGGAGCGCGCCGCGGCCGGCGCCACTTACAACCGGACCACGCTGCGGCTCGAGCGACTGTTCGCGCTGCCACTCGTAACGTTCGACGAGCTGACTGAGCCGCCGTTCCGGCGCTTCCGCTGGGGCATCCGCTCGTCGGGGACCTATCTGCCCGAAACCATTGCGGACGCGCTCGAGGATTTGTGGGAGGCGCGGGTGGTGGCGATGGTTGGGGCCGGTACCGCTGCGACGGCGAAGCGCGCGCGGGGAAACGTTCGACCGCGCTGACCTGATAAAGCGTCTAATCCAGTCGCAATAAGCCCGCCCGGTGCGAGGCTATAGTGCATCAGGAGCATTCGGTGACGAACCCGTTCGATGAGAAGAACAGGTGCGGAGCCCGCCGACTTCGATCCACGCGGCGTTGAGAGATCTGGTCAGGACGAACGGGATAGGAGCTTATGACGAGCTATGTCGAAACGATTATCGGACCCGGTGAGAATATCGTCTATGTCGGGCGCGTGAGCTTGCTGACCATTCTCTCGTCGCTGCTGGGTGGTACGTTGCTTTTTGCGGTCTCGATCGGGTTGCTTCTCCTATCCGTTGGTTCGCCGGACATCATGCGTGCGCTTGCCGGTATCGCAGCGGCGCTAGGCGTGCTCGTCATAGTCGTCGCGATCGTACGACGCAACTCAACCGAGCTCGCGGTGACCAATCGCCGCGTGATCGCCAAGTTTGGATTGATTGCTCGCCGGACCGTCGAAATGAATCTGGCCAAGATCGAAAGCGTACGCGTCGAGCAGACGGTCATGGGTCGATTGTTCGGGTTCGGCTCTCTCGTTGTGACCGGGACGGGAGCAACGATGGATCCCATTCGCTACATCGCTGATCCCATTGGCTTCAGGCGGGCAATTCAAACGGCGACAGACGGCCTCCCGAAGGCGTAGCCCAGGACTTCTCCGTGATCGCAGGTCTGGCGTTTCACACCGCGGTCAACCGGACGCGTCGATTCATGGCATCCATTTGGCGAGCTTCATCCGGCGCGCCGGTGGCCTTGCTCGTTAGGCCGCACACGCCCCACCCAAGATGCTGGCCAGACGTTCGAGTCGAAGTCACCGCGGTCGTGTGCTTTGACGCTAGAGGGCAACTTCGTGAATAGCGCAAGTCAGGGCGATGGCTCGCAACCAAAGCTGCCTCGCGTAGCACTCGCCAGTGGTCTAATCGCTGCCTTAGTCGCAGCTGGTGCGGTGTCGTGGGCCACGCCAGACGGCAATCTGGTCGTTACTTTGGTGCCAGCACTGGCCGTTGGTCTGGCTGTGTTCGGCCTCGTTTTGTGGCGCTCACGTCGTGGTGAGTCGGAGTGAAAAAGCTGGGAGTAGGCAAGCACTCGAGAGCGGAGGCCGCGGCATGCCGGCGCGGCATTGAGCGCCATCGCGTTCGTCGCACTTCGTTACATGCGTCTCAGTCTGAATGTTCGAGCCTGTGGCCACCGAACCGCTCTTGTGATCTATTGGCTGCCGGTTGGCTTTTACCCGTCTCTGCCTGCAACTGTCCTCGACTAGCGCCCGTGGTGCCCGAAGCAAAACTGCGGCCCAACGACGCGTTCAACTGCCCCGTGTCCGGCGGTGTTCTTCGGCAACACCCGCACGGCCGGTTAAGTTGTTGTCGTTGGGGGCCACGATCGATGCTTCGGCAGTTCCTAGTGCTCGTACTGATTTGCGGGAGCTCCGCCTCGTATGCACAGTCTCAATCGGATGCCTGCGCTGATCTCATTCCAATATCGGTGCAGAACGCGGTCGCAACCAAATACCCCAGCTATCGAATCGTGCGCGTCAGCGACTACTCGGCGAAAGACATCGCATCCGAGCGTCAGTACCATGAGGGGAGCCCGTGTCTGGGGGTCGCATCCGCGCTCGTCAACACCGATGCGACACCTGATTTCGCCTTTCTAATCACATCTGCCTCTCGACATTCGCTACTGATCGCAGCGCTCTCCGCATCCAGTTCATCCTGGCGCGTCGAAACGGTGATGGATTTCGGTAACGACGGCATTGGCAGAAGCTTCGTCAATTCGCAGCGACCGGGGGCATACACCGATCTCTATGCGCGTGCCGATGGCCCCGGCAAGTTCGAACCAGAACCGGGCCGGGTTCGCACCTTCCGCGCTCGCCGACCTGGTTTCGTCGCGGGCGCCATGGAAGCATCGAGCATTGCCTTCTTCCACACAGGTCGTCGCTGGGTTCACTTATGGCTATCGGACTGAGAACCGCGGCGCCTAACCAGCAGTCAAACCGACGCGCGCCGGCGTGGCTTCCCCCGCGTGACGGTCCGGTTGCCTTGAACGTTAGACCGCTCGACAGTTGCCACACGACAGCTTGCGCAGGGTATGCGAATGTGGACGGCGTCACCGACGAGCCAGAATCGAGTGGAGAGATTCGCCTTGAAATCGCCCGACATTTCAGTCCTCGCCTGCGCGGCGGCCGGGCTGATGGCCTGCGCCGCGTCACCCGTCGACACGACAAGCGATCGCGCCCGCCTTCTCGCGCTGCATGAGCAGGCGATGGAGGCTCACCGCAAGAGCGACGTCGAACTTTTGCTGCAGGCGGACGACGCAGATTTCGTCTTGGCGAGCCGCGGAGAGATTTCGCGGCCCAGCCTGGACGAACGCCGCCATTTTCTGGGGTCCTACCTGCGAGGCCTGCGGTTCGCCGAGTACATCGACGTCGTTGCGCCAGTAGTGCACGTATCGGCTGACGGGACGGCGGGTTGGGTGATCGCGCAGGTACGGGCCCGCGGGACGGAGGTCGCCGGGGCTGGACGGTCGCTCCAATTCGAATCGGCCTGGATTGAGCTCTATGAGAGGCGAGGTGGTGAGTGGCGTCGCGTGGGCAACGTCTCGAATTTCAAGTGATCACTGTCGCGCCACCACCTCGATTCAGACTTTGGGCGGCTGGACTGCGCGGTGCGGCGTTCGAGCGGACTTGCCGATTCAGGACTTCTAATCGGCATGCGTCGGTGGCAGAACGCGCGTCAACTTCGTCTCGTTAAGCAGACGACCTCCGATGCAGCAGCCAATGCACGTCAAGGCACTCGGCGCTAGCGACGCGCAGGCGCTGCGGCAGATGCTAGGCCTATTCGGTAAAGCCTTCGATGATCTTCCAACGTACGCCAGCAACCAACCGGACGACGCTTATCTCACCGACCTCCTCACGCGCGACACCTTCGTAGCTATTGGCGCTTACGTCGGAGGCGCGTTGGTTGGTGGGCTCACTGCGTATGTACTACCCAAGTTTGAGCAGAAGCGCGCCGAGCTCTACATCTACGATTTGGCGGTCGAGGAGGAGTATCGGCGGGGGGGTATCGCCACGGCCATGATCGAGCAGCTCAAGCGATTCGCGACGTCTCGACGAATCTATATCATCTTCGTTCAGGCCGACCGTGGAGACGAAGCGGCAATTTGTCTCTATACCAAGCTGGGGCAACGCGAAGATGTCATGCACTTCGACATCCGGCCATCTAAAGGTGCCGCCTAATCTGCTGTATCCCCAAATATGCGCGAACAAAATCATGAGTAAAGTATTTGTCAACATTGGGCTGAGCCTCGATGGCTACATGGCACCGGAAGGAATGACCATGGAGAATTGGGACACGCCCGAGTACAAGAACTGGGGCGCCAAGTGGGGTGGGCTGATGGCCTGGATCCGCAACCAGCAGTACTTCCGTGAGAACCTCAAGCTTGGGCCCGGCGGAGATACGGGCCCGGTCAATGACCTGCTTCGCCGCACCACCGAGCGCATCGGTGCGAACATTATGGGCAAGCGAATGTTCGACCAGGGCGAGCGTGCTTGGCCTGAGGAGGCTCCGTTTCATACGCCGGTATACGTTCTTACCCACGAGAAACGGGAGCCCTGGATGCGCCCGGGTGGTACGACCTTTTACTTCATCAACGACGGGCCGGACCGCGCGCTTGAGCTGGCTCGGGGCTCCGCTGGCAGTCGCGATATTCGAATCGCGGGTGGCGCCAATGTGATCCAGCAGTACCTAACCATGGATGTCGTTGACGAGCTGGAGATCGCCTTGGCACCCGTGTTGTTCGGCGGTGGGCGGCGTCTCTTCGAGAACATGCGCGAGCCCGGTCCACAGTTCCGCATTGACAAGGTTCTCGATGGTCCAGCCGCCACACACTTGCGGTATGTGCGTCAGTGAAGGTGCCTACCCATGTCAATGCAGTGGCCATGCGGGCTTCCGCCCTCGCCATCCGAGACATTGCTGCATCACTCGCTTGGCTTGCGAACCCTATGTTGAAAAAACCTGCAGTCCTCGCAGCGTTTCTCATCGCGTTGTTCCCGGGCGCGGTTCCGAGTACGTTCGCGGCCGAAACCGGCAAGGGCCGGGACAGCATAGTTGGAGCATGGCGCGGAAAGGTGCAGTTCACGTCGGGCGCGTTTGCCGAAACGAAGGATCTCGAGTTCATGTACGCCTTCAACGTTGGGGGAACCATGACGGAGTCTTCCAACTACGACGCCGCGCCTCCCGTGCCGCCGGCGTACGGAGTATGGAGAAAAGTGGGTTCCAGAAAGTACGAGGCGAAATATCAATTTTTTCAGTCAAAGGTCGTGACAACCGCGGATGAGCTTGTCAAAGCCGGAGGTTGGGTACCGGAAGGTTATGGCATTCTGGCGCAGAAGGTGACGTTGTCCGCCGACGGGAACTCCTTCGATTCCCGAATCACCCTCGAGGTGTTCGACAAGGATGGGAGGCCTGTAGCGGGTGGAGGCGAGGGTACGGCGACAGCGCAAAGACTAAGGCATTGAGCGGGTCGCGAATGCCGCGTACTGTAAGTGATGTCCCGCGGCCCGGTGAAACGGGCAACGCCTGTCCCGCAAAGTTCGACATCGTGCGAGCACGAACTTGCTTCCCGCCAATCTTCGTTGCCATGTTCCTGGCCGCCGCCTGCGCAAGTCCCGACTCGACCGCAGACGCAGCGCCGCCTCCCGTACCGAAGATCGAAGGCGGCACCGGCTGGCGACTTTCGGAAGGCTGCCGGGTTTACGAATTCGGCATACTCACCGCTCCGGATTGCGACATCCTGACGGGCGCGGGGATCACTGTGCAGATCACGCGGGTTCGGCTCTTGAGCCTCCCGCCGGGCCAGGACGACCGTCCCGTCATTGGTATCCAATTGCAACCCGACGGGGACGGTTGGTATTTCTCTTCGCCGTTCGCAGTTCTCTCGATCGCGGCGAAGACTTACATCCCGGCGCATATCGATCAGGCGCTTGTGTTCGGCGGCGGCGATCGGCCAGTTTTTACAGCAGCGCTACAACCGAGTCAGCCGCAATATGAATTGCCGCCTGGCGAAAAACGATTTTTTAGACTCCGGTTCTCGGTTTCCCAAAGCGAGCTTCGAAACGGATTTTCACTCCAGGTGACCGGGCTTCACAAGGAACGCGAAGCGGTGCGGATCCCGGTGCTGAATTTCGAGTGAGCCATTTCTGCGCCGCACCGGTTCTGACGGCATTGGAGGCGCCAGGCGCATCGAATATCGGCTTCGGGATGTGTACGAAGAGCTATGCTCCCTGAACACGACGCCGCTCAGCCCGCCCACGACGGAGGTGTTTGGTTGGTCCGATTCCGAGCCTCGCGCATGACCCGCCATGCGAACCGTCCAGCATGAATGGCCTTGTCATCGGCGTCTTCGCAGGTGCCATTGGGATGGGGTATTTCATCTACGGCAAGCGACAAGCCAAGTTCGCACCCATGATTACGGGCGTATTGCTGTGCATTTACCCTTACTTCACCGCCAGCTTGCTTTGGCTTTCCGTCATCGGGGCACTCCTTCTGGTGGTGCCGTTCCTGGTCGACTTCTAGCGTCGCGGAGTTCGCGCGTACCTCCAGGCCATCGAGCGTTGAACGAAGTCAAGATTCGCGCCATAGTGAAGGAGGACTTCCTCGCGTGGAAGCCGCTCTGGGACAGCTATAACGCGTTCTACGGTCGGGTCGGTGAAACCGCGCTGCCGGCGGAGACTACCCAAATGACCTGGTCCCGCTTCTTTGACGCCCATGAGCCGATGCATGCAATCGTCGCGGAAAGCTCGCGCGAGTTGCTTGGCTTCGCGCATTTTCTCTATCATCGCAGCACAAACCAGATCGCGCCGATCTGCTATTTGCAGGATCTGTTCACCGTCGAAGAAGCTCGGGGCAAGGGCGTGGACGCGCTCTTATCAACGCCGTATACGAGCATGCGGTGGAGGCCGGATCCTCCCGCGTTTACTGGCAAACTCACGAAACCAACCACCTCGCGAGGCGGCTTTACGACAAGGTCGCCGAAAGGTCCGGGTTCGTGGTCTATCGCAAACTGCTTTAGGCAGCCAGAACGCCGAGTCCAACGGGCAATATCGCTGCTGAACGCACGGAGACGTCCATGAGTGATCCCCTCGACGCGCTGGTTATCGACCTTCTCGAGTGGATCGGGACCGGCGGCCGACCGTACGCCGAAGTCATCGAAGCTTGGCGCACTTCATGTCCTCGCCTGCCCGTCTGGGAGGAGGCGAATGCACGCGGCTATATTGTTCACGATCGCGGCACTGGAATGAAACCGCTGGTATCCGTCTCGCCGAGCGGCCTCGCTCTTCTGAGGCAAGCGCGAAGCGATCCTGGTCGCAATGTGGCCTGACGTTGGACCGCATGACTTTATGCGTCCTCTTGCCGGGGCGCTGCTTCTCCCCTATCTTGGCTGAGTGACCTTCGCATGCGCGCTGACCTACTCCGTGTGGAAACGCAATCCGGGCGTGCTGACCTGACGAACGTGCAACTCTTCGCCAATCTCGCGCTGCGCGTGCGTCACCTCAGGGGCGAGACCTTTGCGCTCTATTTAGCGGCCCGCCACCCGGAAACGCCGTGGTACGTGAAGCTGTTTGTCGCGGGGGTTGTCGCGTATGCGCTCAGTCCGATTGATCTGATTCCGGACTTCGTACCGGTGCTGGGTTACCTCGACGACCTGATATTGCTTCCTCTCGGAATAGTCGCAGCGATTCGGATGATCCCGCCAGCTGTCCTGACCGAATGCCGGGCGCGGGCGCAAGAAGTCATGGGTCGTGGAGCACGTGCGAGTCGAGTTGCTGCGGTGGTAATCATTGGAATTTGGCTGCTGCTGGCAACATTGCTTGCGCTATGGGCGCATCAGGCCTACGCGGCAAGCGACCAACACTGAGCCTTGACAATCATGTTCGACCACGTCCTCGTCGGCGTCAGCGACTACGCAGCGAGCAAAGCGTTCTTCCTCAAGGCACTCGAACCACTCGGAGTAGCCGTGGTCCTGGAGGGGCCGCTCGGGGTCGAGCTCAGCGCAGACGGCAAGTCCTCGTTGTGCATCCGCCAAACTGAGGAGAAGCCGGCGTATCTTCACTTGGCGTTCACGGCCCAGAATCGCCGGCAAGTCGAAGCTTTCCATCGTGCGGCTCTCGAGGCGGGCGCCAAAGACAACGGCGCGCCCGGGCTCCGACCGCAGTACCACCCGAATTACTACGCAGCTTTCGTCATCGGTCCGGATGGGCACAACATCGAAGTCGTTTGCCACGAACCGGCGGCCGTCACTAAGGCAACCGAACCATGACTCATCGCACGGCTTCGAGCAGCTGTGGCCAAGTGGAGATGGACGTCACAGCCGACCCCATACGCGTTTCCGCCTGTCACTGCTTCGCGTGCCAACGCCGAACGGCAAGCGTCTCATGCCGGCTGGCGTCGAGAGAATGGCGTAGGGTGTAGCGCCGCACATATCACTGCAAATATTTGCGGGTTGCGGCCAGGGCAGAGGGTTATGGAGCGTTGCGCGAGTGAACCAACAGCCCGAAGAATCGGCGGCCATCGACCCCGAGGATTTCTTCCAGCATTCGATTACCAGGAGCGTGCTATGGCATACCGAGCTGGAGACAGCAGTGATTCTGGACACGGCAAAGCTTACTGAGATCGTGGTGCCCGAGAAGGACGACCGGTGAATGGTCGCGGCGCCATGCATTGCTGAAATGACCGCGTCAGCGGACATCGCCCAAGCCCGGACGCTGCTCGAAAAGGCGGAGCGCGAGTCCGACTCCGAGCACGAGACTCGGCACATCGAAGAGGCGCTGGTCCTGCTCGAAATGGCCGACGACCCTACGCCGCAGGAAACGCGGCTCATCGGCAACCTCCGTCTGTCGTACGCTCGCCGGTTGCTGACGCAGATGCCGAAACTCGAGTCGGTGTCTTTCGAGACCTGGCTGTTCTATTTCAACGTCCTCGTCCAGTTGGCAAGCGAGGTGGAAGCCCTGACCCGCGCGGATCCGGCACTTGCCTCGAATCGCCAGGGCTTCCTTGGGATGTGGGGCCCGGAGATCCTTGCAGCCGCGGAGAGAGGCGATGCGTTCTGACGCTGGAGGTTTAATGCAAGTCGACGGATCATGTCATTGTGGCCAAGTTAGCTATCGCGCCGAGATCGATCCCCAGAAGGTCACCCTGTGCAACTGCACAGACTGCCAGATGCTCACGGGCTCGGCGTTTCGCGTGTCGGTTCCGGCGCAAAACGGAGCGTTCCATCTCTTGAGCGGTGAGCTCAAGACGTACGTCAAGACCGCCGAAAGTGGCGCCAAACGCATTCACGCGTTCTGCCCGAACTGCGGCACTCCCGTTTACTCCGCTGCGAATGACAATGCGCCCCCGAGCTATACGCTTCGCGTGGGGTGCTTGAAGCAGCGCGCCCAGTTACCGCCCAAGAAGCGGATTTGGTGCAAGTCGGCGCTTGGATGGGCGCAGGACGTCAGCGGCATTCCAGGCATCGATCACCAATAACAGCGCCGCCCGACCTAAACCAGCCGACGGTTCATCGACGTGAACGAGTTGCACGAGAGAGTCTCGAACAGCTTCAATGCCCAGGGATTGATGAAGACCCTCGGAGCGCAGCTCTCCCTGGTGTCGGAGGGCGAAGTTCACATCCTGCTTCCGTACTCCAGTTCGCTCACGCAGCAGCGCGGCTACATCCACGCCGGCGCGGTCACCAGCATCCTCGACACCGCGTGCGGCTACGCGGCCTTGACGAAGGCTCCCGCGCACTGCGATGTCGTAACCGCCGAGTTCAAGATCAACCTGATGAGGCCTGCGATCGGAGATCGCTTCCTGGCGGTCGCAAAGGTCCAGAACGCCGGAAAGCTGCTCGCCGTTTGCACGGGCGAGGTCCGCGCGTTCAGGGGGTTGGACAATGGATACAAAGTAGTCGCACTGATGCAAGCGACCATCGCGAACATTCGCCATGACGCCTGGCCGGCGGATAAAGCCGAAGCCCGGGACCTCACCGTTGCAGCCGGAGGGACTTCATGACACCAGACTCACCGATGAAGGTTCACGGTAGTTGTCACTGCGGCAACGTCACGTACGAAGCGCTCGTCCATCCGGCGCGAACGGGCATCTGTCATTGCACCGACTGCCAGCAGCTCACCGGGTCGGCGTACCGGGTGTCGGTGCCTGCGATAGAGGGCTCGCTGCAATTCGCATCGGGCCAGCCAACGATCTATGTCAAAGTGGGCGAAAGCGGGTCGCGACGGGCCCAGGCGTTCTGCCCGAATTGCGGCTCGCCGCTGTACACGTATGACGCCGACCGTCCCGGTACGTACGGACTTCGCGTCGGATGCATTGAAGAACGCTCGCAACTCGTCCCGAGGAAGCAAAAGTGGTGTCGCTCTGCGCTGCCGTGGACGCAGAATTTGTCCGGAATGGAGCAGCAGGAAAAGGAATGAGCCGCCTATGGACGATCATTGGCGTTCGCAACGTGCGTCGCAGCTTCGATTGGTATCGGTCGCTGCTTGGTTTGCCGGACGCGAATCCGGCCCATGACGACTTCGGACAAATTGTGGACGCAGACGGCACCGTTCTCGTTTGCCTGCACGAGTGGGGCGCGCACGAGCACCCTCCGTTGGCGAGCCCGGCTGGCCCGACGCCGGGCAACGGCCTTCTGCTGTTCTTCCTTGTCGAGGATTTCGACAAGGCTCTGGCGAGGGCTCGCGGTCTCGTCAGCGCGCTCGCGGAGGAGCCGCATGTGAATCCGAGCACCGAGGCCATGGAGCTTTCGCTCCGAGACCCCGACGGGTATTACGTTACGCTAAGTGCGTACTCGCCGCATGGGTTGCGCGCTTGACGAACGTTCGCTTTGCTCCTGAGCCTGCACGTTCACATGAACGTATCCCAACTCAAAAGGCTCTGCATCGGTTTTCCGTCCGCGACGGAGACGCTCCACGGCGAGCCTTACAATTTCCTCGTGTACTCGGTCGCCGGGAAGAAGTTCGCCTATTTCAAGACGAGCCAACCGGAGCGCTGGCGCTTCAGCGTTCGCGTCACTCCCGGACGCTTCGTCGAACTCACCGATATGGCCGGAGTAAAGCCGGCGCGTTATCGTGGACGCTATGGCTGGATAACGATCGTGAACGTATCTGCCTTTCCCGGAGACTATCTTCGGGAGCTCGTCGACTGGTCGTATCGGCGAGCGGTCGCTTCGTCGCGCGAGACTCGACAGCGTGCGATTCCGTCTCGGCAATTCAACTATTGACCCGAGCACCCGAGCGGCGCATCGCGAAGGAGCATGGCATGCGCAACGTAGTTTTGCTCCAACCGCAGCGCATTCCATTGCGGTCGAATAGAGACGCAGGAGGTGACTGTGATTGTCGTCCTTACGTCGTTCCGCTTGCCCAAGCCCCTCTCGCCCGACGAGGCGCGTCGCATCTTCCTCAGCACCGCACCGACGTATCGAGGCGTGCCAGGATTGCTCCGAAAGCACTACGTGCTCTCGGAGGACGGCGCAACTGCCGGTGGCGTCTACTTCTGGAAATCGCGGACAGAGGCCGAGGCCATGTACACGCCGTCGTGGCGCTCCTTCGTGAAGGCGAAATACGGCACCGATCCGACGGTGACCTACTTCGAGAGTCCCGTGGTGGTCGACAACGACGCGCAGAAGATTTTCACGGACGACGAAGCGGATCGATGACGGCCCGGGCCACGGAAGATTCGCGGCTGCCAGAAGCACAAAGGCAGGCGTGCGAGGACGGGTTCGCGGAACTCCCACGCGAGTTGGCATAGTGACGAACGAGCCGCAAATCTACTGCCCCAAGTGCAAATACCGGCCGAAGTTGCAGGACCGCTGGTGGTGCGTGCCGAGCTGCGGCACCGTATGGCACACGTTCTGGACCGGCGGCGTTTGTCCCGGCGGCATAGAGTCGTGTTCATGGGAGATACCATGAGGAAGAAGGCAGGTGCAACCGACGTCCGGCCGGCATCCGATCTCATCGATGCGAGAATCGCCGAGATCGGAGGGTGGCGAGGCGAAACCCTCAGCCGGATGCGCAAGCTGATCAGACAGGCCGATCCCGGCGTAATCGAGGAGTGGAAGTGGGACGTGCCCGTCTGGTCTCACGACGGGATCATCTGCACCGGAGAATCCTACAAGTCGCGGGTGAAGCTCACGTTCGCCAAAGGCGCCTCGCTCGACGATCCCCACAAGCTCTTCAACTCGAGCCTCGAAGGCAACACGAGGCGCGCCATCGACATCCACGAGCACGAGAAGGTCGCCGCGGATGCCTTCAAGGCGCTCATCCGCGCGGCGATCGCTTTCAATGCTTCGGCGTCAAAGGCGAAAGCGAAGCGAGCGAAACCGTAAAGCCCTCCGACCAACCGATATCGACCGGGTCTTGCACTCTCGGCCGTGAAGTCCTGCGATCCATGCCCGCTTACGAAATCAGTTGTGATGCCGCACGTCTCGACGTCGCGTCGATCCACCGTTTCCTGACCCAATCGTATTGGGCTGCGGGCATTCCGCGAAACTTGGTCGAGCGGGCGATCGCGAACTCCGTCTGCTTCGGCGCCTATTGCGATGGTGAACAGGTAGGTCTCGCACGCGTGGTGACCGACAAGGCTACGTTTGCCTACCTTTCCGACGTCTACGTGCTTCCCGAACATCAAGGCCGCGGAGTCGCGCAGCGCCTGCTCGAGCAGGTGATCCGCCACCCCGACCTGCAGGGGCTTCGCCGCATGCTTCTCTTCACCCGTGACGCGCACTCGCTGTACGCGAAGTTCGGCTTCAGGCCGCTTGCCCCACCGGAGCGCGTCATGGATCTCAACAACCCGGACGTCTATGCGCTGCGCGACGGCGAGGCATCGGCCGGCACCTGATGGAGATCGAGATTTGACGGGCATCTCGAATCAGAAGTGGGACGCGCAGCGATATTCCGAGCAGGCGAGGTTCGTCTCCGATCTGGGCATGCCTGTGGTCGAGCTTCTGGCTGCGCGCAAGGGAGAGCGCGTGCTCGACCTGGGTTGCGGCGACGGCGTGCTTACGGCCAAGCTCGTTGCGCCGGGCTGCGATGTTGTGGGCGTCGACGGGAGCGCCAGCATGGTCGGCGCCGCGGGGGCTTTGGGATTGGACGCGCGGGTGATGGACGGGCACGCGCTGCAATTCGATCGCGAGTTCGACGCGGTCTTCTCGAATGCCGCGCTCCACTGGATGAAGCAGCCGCAAAAAGTGGTCGACGGCGTCTTTTGTGCGCTCAAGCCGGGCGGGCGGTTCGTGGGCGAGTTCGGCGGCCATGGCAACGTCGCCACTCTGGTCGCCGCACTCGAGGCGGCGCTCCGCGCGCGCAGCGTCGATCCGGCACCGTTCAATCCCTGGTATTTCCCAACCGCCGAACAATATCGAGCGCTGCTGTCGGCGCGGGGATTCGTCGTCGAGACGAGCACGCTGTTTGCGCGGCCAACGCCGCTGCCGGGCGACGTCGTCGGCTGGCTCGAAACATTCGCGCAACCGTTCGCGGCCGCGCTGGCGGAGCGGGAGCGGCCCGCATTCTTTAAAAGCGTGATGGAGGCGTGCCGGCCAAAGCTCTGTGACGTCGACGGACGCTGGATCGCCGACTATGTCCGGTTGCGGTTTTCGGCGACCAAACCCGCCGAGTAACCCTCGCTCCCGACTGGTCGCCGCTCGCCTGACGGCGGCGTGCGACACCACGCGCACGCCGGCGCCGGCTGCCCTCGCCACCGCTTTTGGCGTAGTATCCCCGCCCACAATACAGGTGGTCATTTGGAGGAGGATGTATGCCGCGCAATTCCCATGTCGCAAAGTCTCGCCGGCGCTTTCTGAAAGTCGTCGGGGCGTCGATTCCGCTCGCCGGCGCCGGGTCGCTGGCGATGCCCTTCAACATTGCGTGGGCCGCCGAGGCAAGATCGCTGGTCATCGTGATCGGCTCCGACGTGGGCTCGCTCGACCCGGACAAGTACACCAACTGGAACGACTATTGGGCGTACGGAAACATGTTCGAGGGGTTGTACCGGCCGAACGAAAAAGGGGATCTCGTCCCCGGGCTTACCGAGTGGTCCGAGGTCAGTCCAGACGGGCTCACGTACAAGTTCAGGCTGCGCGCGGGTGCCAAGTTTCACAACGGCGATCCGGTGACGAGCGACGACGTGATCTTCAGCCTCAACCGTAGCCGCGATCCCGCGATCCAGAATCAGCGCGCGAGCCTGCTCGACAACATCGCGGACGTCGTGCGCACCGACGACCGCCAATTCACCGTGCGGCTCAAGGCGATCGACGCCGAGACGATTCCGAAGCTCTCCCTCTACTGGCAGGTCAAGCCGAAGCGCTACATCGAAACGGTGGGCGACGCGGAATTCGCAAAAAAACCCGTCGGTACCGGGCCGTTCGAATTCGCCGAGCGGACGCCAGCCCAGTTTCTGAGGATGCGCGCCTTCCCCGGTTACTGGGGAACGAAGTCGAGCGTTGCCGAAGTGACGATCAGGATCGCACCAGAAGAGCAGAGCCGGATCGCGCAGGTGATGGCGGGCGAAGCCGACGTGGCGACCCCCATATCGCCGGTGCTCGCGGCGCGCATGGGCGCCATGCCGGCGCTGCAGGTCGTTCGCGTGCCGTCGTTCCTCAACGTGCTGGTGTATTTCAACGCGCAGCATGCCGAGACGATGAAGCCGGACGTTCGCCGCGCGTTGTGCATGGCCGTCGACCGCGAGGCGCTGATCAAGACGATCATGCTGGGCTATGCCGCTCCGCAAGAGCTGTGGTGCACGTCCGCGCAACCGGCCTGCTCCGTCGAGGGGCTGCGGCCGTACAAATACGATCCGCAGCAGGCGCGCGATCTCCTGAAGAAAGCGAATTTCGACTTCGGAAAGCCGCTGCGCTTCGTCGGCCAGGCTCCGGGGCGCGTGGCTGCGAGCAAGGAAACCTGCGAGGCGATCACGGAGTACTGGAAGCGCATCGGCGTGCAGGTCAACCTCGAGATCCTGGAATTCGGCGCCTGGAACGCGATCAAGCAGGCCAAGACGAAGGATCCGACGGTGGCGATGATTTACGCGACGGGCCCCGATCCATCGAAGGATGTGGCGTACAAGCTCCTCGTCAACACCCAGTCGAACCTCGCGACGTCGTGGGTATGGGACAAGACGCACGACGAGATGCTCGCAAAGATGAACTCGATCAACAACGCCGTGGAGCGCAACGCGTACATCAACAAAATTCTGAGGCGGCTGCACGACGAGGCGTACTACATGCCGCTTTGGGCGAACGACACGCTGTTCGTGACGGGCAAGACAGTGAAGCTCGATGTGCCGCCCTATCTTGCGTTCACGACGCTCGAGAGGGTTACGAAGACCGCGTAAGCGGTTCGCATGACGCCGCGGGCGCGCCCGCGGCGTTACGCGCCCTCCGCCTTCGGGCCGGTCGCCGCCTTGGCACCGGCCTCGATCTCGGCGAAGTAGTGGCAAGCGACGCGTCGTGTAGGGACGCCCACCCGTCCCCTAGGGACATCCACCCGTCCCTTAGGGACATTCACCCGATCCTCGTCGCCCGACTCGCGCAGCATCGGCACTTCGTCGATGCAGCGCTGGGTCGCGTATGCGCACCGCATCCTGAAATGGCAGCCCGATGGCGGCGAGAGCGGATTCGGCAATTCGCCCGTCAACCGCTCCGCCCCGAGCGCCTGCCGCATCGACGCGATCGACACCAGGCGCCGCGTGTAAGGGTGGCGCGGGTTTCGGAGCACGTCGTCGGCCGGACCAAGCTCGACCATCCGCCCGAAATACATCACGCCGACGACGGCGCTCACGTAACGCACGATCGCGAGGTCGTGCCCGACGAAGAGGTAAGTGAGGCCCAGGCGCTCCTGCATCTCGCGCAGCAGCATCAGGATTTGCGCGCGGATCGATACATCGAGCGCCGACACCGGCTCGTCCAGCACAAGGAGCCGCGGCTCGACCGACAGCGCCCGCGCAATCGCGATCCGCTGCCTCTGGCCGCCGCTGAATTGATGCGGGTATCGTTGGCCCGCATCGTTGGCGAGCCCCACCGTTTCGAGCAGCCGCGTCACTGCAGCGTCGATCTCCGCTCGCGGCCTGCCCTGCGCCGATAACGGCTCGCCGACGATTTCGCGGACCTTGAGGCGCGGACTCAGCGCGCCGTAGGGATCCTGCAGCACCGCCTGCACGTGGCGCCGGTAATCCCGCTCCTGCGCCTTCGTCTGCTGCCAAAGGGGCCGGCCATCGAAGCTCAACTCGCCCGCGTCGGGCCGCTCGAGCTTCAGGATCATCCGGGCGATGGTGCTCTTTCCGCTGCCGGATTCGCCGACGAGGCCGAACGTCGATCCGGCTCGAATCTCGAATTCGACGCCGTCGACAGCGACGACTTTGCGCCGCCTGCCGAACGCACTCGTTCGCCGTGCGGCAAATTCCTTGCGCAGACCACAGAGCGCGACGAGCGTGTCTCCGGTGCGGCCGACCGACGGTCTTTCGTGCGCGTGCATCACGAAAGTTCGTCCGCTCGCCAGCAGAACACGCGCTGGCGGTCGCCGGACGCCGACTCTTTCGGCGTCGCTGCACGGCATTGGTCGACGGCATTCGGGCAGCGGTCGGCGAACGCGCAGAAATCGCCCAGGTCCGCGAGGTTCGGCACTTGTCCTCCGATCGATTTCATCTGGACGCGATCTCCGTCGAGCACCGGGACCGACGCGAGAAGCGCTTGTGTGTAGGGATGGCGCGGCGCGCTGAATACCGTGGCGACGGGACCCTCTTCCACGATCCGCCCGGCGTACATGATCACGATCCGATCGCAGATGCGTCGTATCACGCCGAGGTCGTGCGTGACGATGGCGATCGCCGTCCCGCGCCGGTCGCGAAGCTCGCGGAACAGCACCAGGATTTCTTCCTGGATCGTGGCGTCGAGCGCCGTCGTCGGCTCGTCGGCGAGCAGCAACTTCGGCGCCGTCGAGCCGGCCATCGCGATCAGCACCCGCTGTCGCATGCCCCCGGAAAGCTCATGCGGGTACTGCCGCAACCGGTGCTCCGGCGCCGTCATGTGCACCGACCGCAGCAGCTCCACCGCGCGCTCGCGCAACCGCCCCGATGGGACCGCACACCGCGTCGCGAGCACCTCGCTTAGCTGATTGCCGACGGTGAACAGCGGATCGAGCGAAGTCATCGGGTTCTGCAGAATCATCGAGATCTCGCGGCCGCGCAACTGTCGGAGCTCGCTCGCCGACATCGCATTGATCGAGCGGCCGTCGAAGCGCATTTCGCCGGAAACGCGCGCCGCCCTCGGCAGGTTGCGCACGATAGCGGCGCAGAGCGTCGTCTTGCCGCTGCCGGACTCGCCGGCAATGCCCACGATTTCGCCGGCGTCGATCGACAGATCGACGTCCCACACGGCCCGCACCGGACGCTCGACCGGACCGAAAGCGACGGTAAGACTGCGGATCTCGAGCAGCATCAGGATTACGACCGAAACGCGCAGCGCTCATCGGGGTGATTCATAACTGTCCGCGCGGATCGAAGCGCGCGTGCAGCCAGCGCCCGAGCGAGTTGAAGCTCAATACGGCGAACACGATCAGGAGTCCCGGGAGCGTCGTGAGCCACCACGCAAAGACCATCAACGTCCGGCCATCGGCGAGCATGAGTCCCCACGAGACGTCGGGCGGCTGGATGCCGACGCCCAAGAAAGACAGCGAGGACTCGAGGATGATCGCGCGGCCGACGTCGAGGATTGCCAGCACGACAACCGAGTTCAGGACGTTCGGCAGCACGTGCCGCAGCATGATGGTGAGCGGACGCACGCCGGCGATCCGGGCGAGCGTCACGAAGTCCCGCTGCTTCACGGACAGCACTTCGCTGCGGACGAGCCGCGCATAGCGCGCCCAGTTGGCGATCACCATCACGACGATGATGTTGCCGAAGCCAGTGCCGAGCGTCGCCACGAGCGCCAGCGCGAGCAGGATGAAGGGAAGCGCGAGGAATGCATCGACGATGCGCATCGCAATGCTCTCGACAACACCGCCGACGTAACCGGCGACGAGCCCCACCAGCACGCCGAATGCGCCGCTGACGAGCGTCGCGGCGGCGGCGGTCGCAAGCGAGATTCGCGCGCCCGCGATGAGACGGCTCAGGATATCGCGCCCGAGTTGATCGGTTCCGAGCAGATGCTGCATCGAGCCGCCGTGTTGCCAGGCAGGCGGCAGCAGGCTTGCGCCGAGGCTCACCGCTTCCTTTGGATAGGGCGCGATCCAGTTGCCGAAGATCGCCGCGACAACCAGAAGCGCGCAGCAAGCGATCGTGAGCCAGGGCAATGGCGGCGCCTCCCCAATCGTTCCGGAGGACGCGCGCCAGAAGCCGAGCAGCCGCCCGCTTGCCGCGCTCAAGGAACTGCCCTGCGCACTCATGTCCGGAGCCGCGGATCGAGGACCATGTAAATCAGATCGACGGCAAGATTGATCAGCATGAACAGCAACGCCGTGACGAGGACGACGGCCTGCACCACCGGGTAATCGCGCGCGAGGATCGCCTCGACGATGCGCTGGCCGATCCCCGGCCACGCGAACACGCGCTCGGTCACGATCGCACCGCCGAGGATCAGTCCGAACTGCAGCCCGAGGTACGTCACGATGGGCAATGCGGCGTTCCGCAGTGCATGCTTCATCAGCACGCGCGCCTCCGACAACCCCAGCACGCGCTCGAGCGCGATGAAATCGCCCTTCAGCGCTTCGGTCATGTTGGCGGCGGTCAGCCCCGCGAGCGCGGACGACGTCGAGAGCGCGAGCGTCAGCGCGGGCAGGACGTAGTATTTCGGTGCACCGTAGCCGGAGGTCGGGAGCAACGGGATCCACAACGCGAACACCAGCACGAGAGTTAGTCCCGTCCAGAACGGCGGGAGCGCTTGTCCGAGGCTGCTGTAGCCGTTGACGAACCTCTTGACCCACGGCCGCGACGACGCTGCCGCGACAATGCCGAGCGGCACGCCGATGATGATCGACAGCAGCATGCCGACGCCTGCAAGCGACAGCGTCGGGCCGAGAGCCCGCCACACGACCTCGATCGCCGGCTCATTGAGTCGGAACGAGGTTCCGAAGTCGCCCGCCACGACATTGCGCAGATAAGTCACGTATTGAATGGGAAGCGAGCGATCGAGGCCGTGGTGCACGCGAAAGTATTGCCGCGCTTCTTCCGTGGACTCCGGCGGCAGCAGGAGCGCCGCGGGATCGCCGGTGAGCCGCGTCAGGCAGAACACGAGCAGCGTGATGAGGAGCAGCGTGACGAACGTCTCGCCGATGCGCCGGAGAAGATAGAAGGCCATGTCCCGAAAGAAACGTGGCGCCGAGGGCGGCGCATGGTCCCGGTGAGGTCGGCGCACTATACAATAAGCGCGCCATGGACCTGCGAATCAAAGGCCGCAACGCGATCGTGTGCGCGTCGTCGCGCGGTCTCGGCAAGGCGTGCGCGACCGCGCTCGCCCGCGAAGGCTGCAACGTCGTCGTCAATGGCCTCGACGACGACCGGCTGCGCAACACCGCGGCGGAGATTCATTCGGCGACCGGCGTGGTCGTGACCGCGATCCGCGCCGACATACGCACCGACGAGGGTCGTCAGGCGCTCGTCGACGCGTGTCCCGACGCCGACATCCTCGTCAACAACAATGCGGGGCCGCCGCCCGGACGATTCGAGGACTGGGGCCGCACCGAATGGATGGCCGCGATCGACGCCAACATGCTCGCGCCTATTTTCATGATCAAGGCCGTGCTGCCCGGCATGCGCGCGCGCAAGTTCGGCCGCATCGTGAACATCACCTCCGCGATGGTCAAGTCGCCGCGCTTTCCCGAGATGGGATTGTCGACGTCGGCCCGCACCGGCCTCACCGGATTGTCGAAGTCGCTGTCGCGCGCAGTCGCCGTCGACAACGTGACGATCAACAACCTGCTTCCCGAGCGCATCGACACCGATCGCCAGAAGTTCATGGCCGAGCGGATCATGAAGGCGGAAAGCGTCACGTATGAAGAGGCCCGCCGCCGCATCGCCGATTCGCTTCCCGCGAAGCGGTTCGGATTGCCCGACGAATTCGGCGACGCCTGCGCCTTTTTATGCAGCGCGCAGGCGGGCTTCATCACCGGGCAGAATCTGCAGCTGGATGGTGGCTCGTACGACGGGCTGGTCTGAAAGCGGAAGCGGTGCCGGGCTCCGCGCTATGGAGGGAAGCTCATGCTGAAGTTTTTCTACGCTGCCGAAACCTGCGCACTCGCGTCCCACATCGCGCTCGAGGAAGCGGGTGCGCAGTACGAGCCAGTCCGGCTGAGTTTCCGCAGCAGCGATCAGCGCAAGCCGGAGTACCTCGCGATCAACCCAAAGGGGCGAGTCCCTTCGCTGGTCACCGACGACGGCGTTCTGACCGAGACACCCGCCATCCTCGCGTACGTCGCGCAGCGCTACCCGAACGCCAGGCTTGCGCCGGTCGACAGCCCGGTCGCTTTCGCCCGCGTCCAGGCGTTCAACAGCTACCTGTGCTCCACCGTTCATGTCGCGCATGCGCACCGCTTTCGCGGATCGCGGTGGGCCGACGATCCAGCCGCAATCGAAGCGATGCGCCTCAAGGTGCCCGCGGCGGTCGGCGAGTGCTTCGACTTGATCGAGCGCGACATGCTGAAAGGGCCGTGGGTCATGGGCGACGCGTATACGATCTGCGACCCGTACCTCTTCACGTTGGCACAATGGCTGGAAGGTGACCGCGTCGACACCGCGCGGCTCCCCAAGGTCCTCGATCATCGCCGCCGCGTGGCGGAGCGTCCCGCGGTGAAGAAAGCGCTCGCGCAGGAACTGACCTCGAGCTGATCATGGATCGCGCAGGCGAGCGCGTTGCGGTGGTGATCGGAGGGGGCAACGGCATGGCGAGGCGACATGCCGCCTCATGTCGGCGCGGAATTGGCGCGTGGTCGCATCTCTTCGTGTTCTACTTCGGCGTCGTGTCGGACCTGACACCGCCGACCGCGGTGTCGTGCTACGTCGCAGGCGGCATCGCTGGAGCGTCGGGAATGCGTGTCGCATTCTCGGCCACCCGCGTGGCACTGGTGGCGGGCGTGCTGATGGTCGTTCCCGGTCTCGCCAATGCGGCCGTGGGCTTCGCGATGATGGCCGTCGTGGCGGTCATGCATCGGCGGCGTAGACTGCACGAAGCGATCTGACAATCATGTCGAAGAATGTCATCCTGTCCGGCGGGCACACGCACTCGTTCCCGACCGCGGCGCCGGCACTCGCCGCCCTCCTCGCCGAGCACGGGATCGAATCCGTGGTGGAAATGGATCCGGAGGCCGCGATCCGGAGGGTCGCCGAATCCCGGCCTGCGCTGCTCACTGTTTACGCGCTGCGCTGGACGATGCAGCAAGGTCAAAAGTACGCTCCCAATCGCGAGCGCTGGGGCTTCAGCCTTTCCGACGGGGCGCGCGCCGAAGTGGAGGCGCACCTCGCGCGCGGCGGCGGCATCCTCGCATTGCACACCGCGATCATCTGCTTCGACGACTGGCCCGGATGGGGGAACATTCTCGGTGGGCGGTGGGTGTGGGGACGGTCGAGCCATCCACCGTACGGGCGCGTCGACGTGCGTCCGGACGAGCCCGACCACCCACTGCTGGCGGGATTGCCTTCGTTCAGTCTCGATGACGAGGCGTACGGAAACCTCGACCTCGATCCAGCGCTGCAGCCGCTCATGCGCGTGCGGGCCGCCGAAGGCGACTGGCAACCGGCGTTATGGACGCACACCTTCGGGAACGGACGCGTCGTCGTCGACACGCTCGGCCACGATGCGGGGGCCTTCGCGCATCCGATTCACCGGCGAATTGTGGCGCGGGCAGCCCGATGGGCGTGTGGCGCGACCCCAGTCGACATCTAGTGGACTGTAATAGCCAAATCGAATGCGGCGCGATACTTACTCCCGATTCGACTGTTACAGTCCACTAGTGCCGCGTCATTTCCGATCGCCGCGCTTGGCCGAGTCCCACCACGGGCACACTCCGTCCATGAGAGTGTAGTTACCGTCGATCACCTGCACCGGGCGGCGCACACCGTCCTCCGCGACCTTCATCCTGAGCGCCCGCGCAGCGTCCTGCTTCTCCGGCGGCAGCCACGAGCGTTCGTGACCCCACAGGCTCGGGCCTTCGAGACGCTCGGCGGCCTGCCACGTTGCGGGATCGATCGATCGTCCACCCCAGCCGTATTCGATCATGAACTTCGACGGCGTCCACGTGTAGAAGGACGTCATGTAGTCGCCGCAGTGGCGCCCCAAAGTGACCGCGAGCCGACCCGGCTCGGCGAGTGCCAAGTCGAGCCCCTGGCCGACGTCGTCGAACGAATAGAGCTCGACCATGAGGTGATGGATCGCCGTCTTGCCGCTCTGCACGAAGGCAAGGCTGTGGTGGCGGGAATTGATGTGATAGAACCGCGCCGGGAACGGGTGCGAGTAAAAGTCGCTCACCCGAAAGCCCAGGAGCTTCTCGTAGAACGCCGCGACCTCGTCGAGCCGCTCGACGCTCATCACGACGTGGCCGAGGCCGAGCGGGCCGGTGCGAAATCCCGAGATCGCGCGCCCCGGGCGGAATTGGTCGTCCGCATCTTCGGCGCCGTGGAACACTTCGACGCGCGATCCGATCGGGTCCGCGAATACGATCAGGTCGCGGACGCGTCGTTCATCCGCCAGCGCACGCGTGCCGCGCTCGACCGCGACACCGGCTTGCTCGAGCGTCGTCGCTAGCGCGTCGAGTGCCGCTGCATCGGAGATTTCCCAGCCGAAGAATTTGACGCCTTCGCCACCGTCGGCCTCGACGATCACGCGCTGCCGGCGATCGTCCATCCGAAATGCGGCCGTCTTTGCGCTGCCCTCGACGAGCTGGAAACCGAGGATGCACGTGCCGTAGGCCTTCCATTCGTCGAGCGCCGGCGCATGGAAACCAACGTAGCCCAATGCCTGCACGGACATTTGGGTCGCCTACGCGTTCGCCGTCGATGATGGCTTGAGGAAGTCGCGCGTTCTGTGCAGCGCGATCGTCGCCCACATGAGTGGCGAAATTTCCGGCGGCCGGTCCATGATGACCTCGACGCTGATCGGCACACCGGACGGCAGCGCGGCGAAGATCTCGCGCAGCGGCAGTGTGCCGTCGCCGGGCATCCGCCGTTCGCCCAGCCCGAGCTTCTTTGCGAGCTCCAGATTCGGCTCGCCGGCGCTGAGAATCCCATCGCTCATTTGCGCATAGGGAAAGCGCTTCCGATCCACCTTTTCCAGCTCGGCACTCGTGCCCTCCGAGCGAACGAGGTGAATCGGATCGACGAGAATCGGAATATCGGAGTGCCCCGTTTGCTCGAGCAGCTCGAGCGTCTGGCCAAGCGTCGCGAGCGTTCGGTTGGGGCAAAACTCGATGATCGGAGTGAGGCCGCATCTCGTCGCCACGATGCAGAACTTGTCGAACGTGCCGCAAAGCCGGCGCCAGTCCGGATCGTTGCCCTGCGTCAGCGCATACCGGGCGCCCAGTTGCGCACCGAGCGCAAGCGCCGGCTCGTAGTCCCGCACGTCGGTCTCTGGCAACAGGTAGAACGCCAGGATATCCAGCACCTTCAACCCGGAATCGGCCAGTGCGCTCCGGATCTCGCGGATGAGCGGCGCATCGCCGACGATAGGAAAGATCGGAAACTGCGGCGACTTCTGCAGCCGCAACCCCACGCCGTGATAGCCGGCGTCGCGCGCGGCCTCGAGGAACGCGAGCGGCGGCACGTCCATCAACATGCTCGGTGCGATGTAGAGCTCGTTCACGCGTGCGCCCGTTTGCGCGTCGAGCCCGCGTAGCGAGCCAGAAATTCGCGCGTGTCGTCGAGAGCGATCTTCGCCCACTCGCGGGGTGTGTAAGGACGGGCTGTGACATCGCGGAGGCCCGCACCGAGGGAAATGGGAATCTCGACGCTCAACGGCAGGCCAGAAGGCAGCGCGTCGAGGAGTCCCGCCAAGTCGACGTCGCCCTTGCCGAGCATCCGACGCTCGCCCTGGGGCATCCTGCCGAAGTCCGCAGGGTTGGGCTCGCCGGCGAACAGGACGCCGTCGTTGATCTGCGTATACGGAAAGAGCTTCGGGTCGAGCGCCGCGATGTCCGCCGGTTGTCCGCCAGTGCGAGTGAAATGCAGAGGGTCGATGCAGACTCCGGCGTTGGCGCGACCGGCTTCCGCGATCATTCGCGTCGTGAGGGCGAGCGTGCACAACGGCCGTGTCGGCACAAACTCGACGGTCGCCGTGAGATCGAAGCGCCGCGCCTCGTCGCAGAACAACCCGAAGTTGTCCCGCATCCGCCCGAAGTCCGGATCGTTGCCCATGACCATCACGAATCGCCCGCCGAGCTCGGCGCCCAGCGCGAGCGAAGCGGTGAAGCGGTCGATCCGCGTGTCGGGCTCCAGATAGCAACTGAAGATGTCGAAGACCGGCAAGCCGGTCGCAACGAGGGCCTGCTTCATGTCGCGAATCAGCGGAGCGTTGCCGACGACCGGATGAAACGGCAGGCCCGGCGATCGATGCAGACGCAGGCCGATGCCGTCGTATCCCGCGGCGCCGGCTGCCTCGATATACTCGACTGGTGCCGTCTCCGGCAGCGTAGTCGGCGCAAGGATCAGTCGGTTCATTCCAGCGCTCGCACGGCGGCCCGAACGCAACTGAGGGACGCTGGGTGCTCCCCCGGGGGGCAGCGATCAGGATGGCCGTGGGGGCTCATGATGGCTTTTCGAGTATAGGGCACTCGTGGAACTCCGCAAAATCGGCGGTTCCGATCTGCTCGTCTCCGCCGTCGGGCTCGGCTGCAACAACTTCGGCGTGCGCTGCGACTTGGCGCAGAGCCGCGCCGTCGTCGACCAGGCGATCGACTCGGGCATTACGCTGTTCGATACCGCCGACACGTACGGCAATCGCGGCGGGTCCGAGGGGTTCCTCGGCCGCATACTGGGTTCGCGACGTCGCGACGTCGTGATCGCAACCAAGTTCGGCAGTCCGATGGACGACGCCGGACGGCTGAAAGGCGCGTCGCGCCGCTACGTGATGACGGCAGTCGAGGCGAGCCTCACGCGACTCCAAACCGACTGGATCGACCTCTATCAACTGCATCGGCCCGACCCGGCGACGCCGATCGAGGAGACGCTCCGCGCGCTCGACGATCTCGTCCGCCAGGGGAAGGTCCGGTACATCGGCGCATCGAACTTCACTGCCGCGGAGGTGCTCGCAGCGGACCGCGTCGCGCGCACGAACGGGCTTCACCGCTTCACTTCGATGCAGAACGAATACAGCCTGCTCGCGCGCGGCGTCGAGCGGGAGCTTCTTCCGGCGGTCTCTTCGTGCGAGCTCGGCCTGCTGCCCTACTTTCCGCTGGCGAGCGGGCTCCTGACCGGCAAGTACTCGCCCGACCACGTGCCCGATGGATCGCGCCTCGCCACCCCCCGTCCGCACGAGCGCGCGTTCATCGCCGATGCGGACTGGACCGCGATCTCGCGCTTTGAGCAGTTTGCGCGCTCGCGCGGCCGGTCGCTGCTCGAGCTGGCGTTCGGGTGGCTTCTCGCGCAGCCCACAGTGGCGAGCGTGATCGCCGGCGCGACGCGCCCGGAGCAAATCGTGCAGAACGTCGCCGCAGCGGAGTGGCGATTGACGGACGAGGACGCCGCGGAAGCGAGACGCCTCGCGGTGGGAGGCGCGACTGCCTAGACGGCGCTACCGGCCGCCAGCGCACGCACCTTGTCGAGCGCGCCGAAGCTGCGCGGCGCGGCGCACATGAGGAAGCGATAGCCTTGGTCGACGACCTCCTGCATGTTCGACGTGCCGACGTGCGGGTGGCCGACGACGACGCCGTGTTCCTTGCAGATCGCGACAATCTCCGCCTTCGCCGCCATCACGGCCGGATGCTCGAGTTGCCGCGGATACCCGAGCTCCTGGCTCAAGTCGCCTTCTCCGATCAGCACGACGCCGATGCCGGGAACGTCACGCAGGATGTCCGGCAGATTCGAGATGCCCTGCGTGTCCTCGATCTGGATGACGACCAGAATTTCCCCTTCCGGAGCGAGCGGCCACACATCGGCGCGCTTGTAGTACTCATCGAGCGAAAGTCCCCAGTAGCGCGCCGCCTGCATCGGGCCGTCGCCGCGAATCCCGGCCGGCTCGTACAGCGGCTTGTCCTTGAGGCGAGGGTAGCGGCAGGCCGCGACGGCGTTGTAAGCCTCCGCGACAGTGCTGATGTGCGGCCAGACGACGCCGTAGCAACCGACGTCCAGCGCCTGCTTCGCCAGGAACTGGTTCCGCTCCACCCCGTTGGCGGGAATTCGGGCAATCGGGGTGACAGTGGGCGAGAGCGACGCGGACTTCGCGATCTGCGCACGATTGAGCAGGTACTGAAGGCTGTCGCGCAGCGCGCGGATGTCCCAGCCGCGATGTTCGCCTTCGAACACGATGCCGTCGTAGGCGGAGCCCTGCAGCTCGACCGCCGTTTCCACTTCGCACGGCGCGAACAGCGACAGCGCATGCTTGCCCGACTCGAGCGCGCGAATGAAGCCGTTGAGGCGGGGGGGCGTCGCATGAGCCGTCATGGATTGGGCGCAAGGTTGTTGTCGAGGATGCGGCTTCGTCGTCGAGGATTTTCGCTCGGCAGGCAGGGGCATCCGGAAAGCGCCGGCGTGTCAACCCGCGAGCTCGCGCGTGTCCGGATGAAACAGCCCGTGCACGCTGACGGGTCGAGCGATGATGCCCTGCCGAACGAGGTCTGTCACGAAGCCCTCGAGAACGGCAAGATTGGGCGCGATACCGTAGGGCAGCGGATCCGCACCCGTGATCTCCATCACGCGCAGATAGAGCTCGTCGGTCGGCGTGGGCGCTGCCACTCGCCCATGCTCGAGCGCATCGACGTATTCACGCTTCGCGCGAGTGAAGGCCTCGAAGAGATCGGCGGGGAGGCCGGGATGGGCCGATAGCACTTCGTCCCTGACCACGATCACATGATTGATTGGATAGAAACCGCGGTCGCGAAGTGCCCTCCATGCCGCGTCTGCCGCATCGGGAATCATTGTGCGCAGTCCCGCCGATTGGGGATCGAGGCCGATGCCCGCGACGAGCGCGCCGGATGCGACGAGCGCGGCCATATCTTCGCCGACCGTCATCCGCAGCACATTCGAAGGAGGCTTGTACTCGGCCACGTGCTCATCGCCCGAAATAATCCATGTGATGCTGTCGAGATCGACGCCGTACTCTCGCTGCAGGATGCTGCGCGCCCAGACGCCGGTGGTGACCGTGTAGCCGCGGTTGACGCCGACCTCCCCGTGCGCGAGACCTGCGGGCGAATCGATGCCCGTATGGCGGCCGCAAACGATGGCATTGTGATGGAAGGCGCGCATCGGGAAGATCGGCAGCGCCGTGAATCGCTTGCCAAGCGCCCGCGCACAAACGTACGTCGACAGCGCCATTTCGCAAACATCGAATTCGAGGCCGCGCACCATCCGGCGAAATGCGTCGGCGATGACCGGCACTTCCTCGAAGTTGAGCCGACACATCGCGGGCGCAATCGTCCCATCCTTGAGGGCGCGAGTGTTGCCTTGCGTGCGCGTGACGGTTTTGAGCTTGGGCGCGGGCATGTCGGCGTTCGTCGAGGCTTCAGCGCAAACGTTAGCAGACCGCGTGCGTCGGCGCCAGCGGCAGGTGAGGAGGCGCTTACTCGGGGTCGCTGCCGCGATGCTCATCCCGTCGTCGGCGGCAAAGCGCTATGATGGAAATGCGCCAAAGCCTCTCGTTCGGCCAGGCGCAGACTTGCCGATCCTGCGGCTGATGTTCGGCGTCCGGTGATCGTAGCTGGAGTCGTCCAGTGGAACGTGCTGTCACAACAAGCCCCGCGGTGCGCTGGCTGCTCGAAGGGGACCCGTCGATCCGCTGGCAAGCGATGCGCGACCTGACGGATGCGCCCGAACGGCAGATTGCGGCTGAGCGCGCCCGGGTCGCGACCGAAGGCGCAGGAGCGCGCCTCCTTGCTCTCCAGGCCGCCGACGGGCGCTGGGCCGGAACCGCGTGGAACCGCGGCTGGGATTCCACGATGCACGTGCTGATGCTGCTGCGCGAAATGGGTCTCGATCCGCAGAGCGAGCCGGCGCACCGGGCGCTCGGCCTCGTCCGCGACCGAGTGACGTGGCAAGGCTGCGGTCCCGCGGAAATCCACCGCAACGCGTTTTTCGAAGGCGAAGTGGAGCCATGCATCAACGGGCAAGTCGCCGCCGTCGGCGCCTACTTCGGACAGAATGTGCGCGGCCTCATCGACCGCCTTCTGGGCGAGCAACTCGCCGATGGCGGCTGGAACTGCGATGCGGAAGTGGGCTCGACGCGTTCGTCGTTCAACACGACCATCTGCGTGCTCGAGGCGCTGCTCGAGTACGAGCGCAGCGTCGAGGACGGTGCGGGGGTGCGCAAGGCGCGCCTCCGCGGTCAGGCCTTCCTGCTCGAGCGCCGGCTCTTCCGCCGCAAATCCACCGGCGAAGCGATCGAGGTGGACCGCAAGGGCGGCACGTCGTGGAAGGTCTTCGCGTTCCCGACGTGGTGGCACTACGACTTGCTGCGCGCCCTCGATTATTTGCGTTCCGCCGGTGTCGCGCCCGACGAGCGCGTTTCCGAGGCGATCGACATCGTATCCGGCAAGTGCGGTGCGGAAGGCAAGTGGCCGCTCGAAGCGCGGTATCCGGGAAGGATGCCGGTCGAAATCGACGAAGGCGAAGGTCGGCCCAGCCGGTGGAATACGCTCCGCGCGCTGCGCGTGCTCGACTGGCATTCAGCCGAAACGGGGCGTGTGCTGGTACGCGAGCCGCGTGCTGGGATGACGTCCAGCAAGTGACAGCGACCGTGATCCGCAAGCTGACAGGCGTATCTTCCGCGCAGGTCGTAAACCGGATGGTCCACCGGGCGGGTTTGCGCGCCGACGCCCTGTCGACGTGGGAAGTTGTCTGCGGCGCGACCGTTGAATCCGCGGCCTAGCGCTGCCCTGCCCGCCACGCGTCGTTCCAATCGGAGCCGTCCCGTGCTGCCATCGAAGGACCGCCTCAAGATCTGCTTTGCCCATGCCGCCTATCAGCTCGAGGCGCGCTTCCGCCTCCGGCAGATGGGCATCGAGAGCATCGAGGTGCGGACGTCCGCCGACATCGAGCAGCGGATCGCCGACGCCGACGTGGTCGTCGTTTCCGGCCTGTGGCGCAACACGCTGCTCGACCGTGCGCCGCGTCTTCGTTTCATCCAGGCGGTCGGCGCGGGCACCGACCAATTCGATGTGGAAGCGCTGAGGGCGAGGGGAATCCGCCTCGCCAGCGCGCGCGGCGTCAATGCCCGAGCGGTGTCCGAGCATGCGATGGCGCTCATCCTCGCTTTGACGCGCAGGCTGCCCGAAGCGCGCGACAATCAATCGCGGCACGTCTGGCGCGGGATGATCTCCAGCATCGACGAACGCGAGGACGAGCTCGGCGGCAAGACTGTGCTGATCATCGGGCTCGGGGCCATCGGCAGCCGGCTCGCCACGCTCGCAAAGGCGTTCGACCTTCGCGTTGTCGGCGTCAAGCGCGACCCGTCCAGCGGTGGCGACGCTGCGGACTCGGTGCACGGGCTCGCCGAGCTCATGCCGCTGCTTCCCCAGGCGGACTTCGTCGTGCTCACGTGCCCGCTCAACAGGGAGACGGCAAGGATCATCGATGGCGAAGCGCTCTCGCGCATGAAGCGATCCGCCTATCTCGTCAACGTGGCGCGCGGCGGTTGCGTCGACGAGCCCGCGATGGTCCGCTCGCTGCAGGACCGCGCCATCGCTGGAGCGGCCATCGACGTCACCGCGGAGGAACCTCTGCCCGCGGCCTCGCCCTTATGGAACCTGAGCAACACGCTGATCACGCCACACACCGCCGGCGAGACGCGGAGATACGAGGACGGCGTGCTCGACATCCTCGTCGACAATCTGAATCGAATCTGGCGTGGCGAGCCGGCGCTACGGAACGAAATCGCGTGAAGGTGACCCCATGCCCATGTCGGACTACGTACGCGCCCTCCGAGCGAAGATCGGAGCCACGGTACTCGAAGTGCCGTCAGTTTCCGTCCTCACGTTCGACGAGCGCGATCGTGTGCTGCTCCTGCGTCACGTCGAAGGCAACGACTGGACGACGCCGGGAGGGATGGTCGAGCCGTATGAAACGCCCGCTGATGCCGCCGTCCGCGAGATGTGGGAAGAGACCGGGCTCCACGTCGGGCTCACACGCATCGTCGGCGTGTTCGGCGGCGAGCTGTGCGCAACGACGTACGCAAACGGCGACAAGGTCGCGTGGGTGTCGACCGTGTTCGTGGCCGATGTCGTCGGGGGCGTCCTCAAACCCGATGGCGAAGAGATCCTGGAGGCTCGCCATTTTGCGCGACATGAGATAGATTCGTTTCGTTGCAAGCAGCATTTGCGCCTCGTGCTCGATACCGCCTGGTCGCTGCAGCCGGAGGCGCACTTTCAGAAAGCCACATGGACGCCGCCGGCGGCTCCTTGAGTGGCCAGCCGCAAGCCAACCAGATACAAACGGATCGATCATGCCCGCTTACCTCATTGCCGAGCACATTGTTACCGACGCCCAAAAGTTCGACGAGTACCGGACGAAGGCTCTTCCGATGATCGAGAAGCACGGCGGCCGCTACCTCACCAAAGGCGGCACCCACAAGTTTCCGGAAGGCGGGCACTGGAAACCGGAGCGGGTTGTCATCATCGAATTTCCCGACATGAGCCGGCTGCACGCCTGGTACACGTCGAGCGAGTACCAACCGCTGATCGCGCTGCGCAAGGAATGCACGAGCGACCTCGACATGCTGATGACGCTCGAAGGCGTCTGACGCATCGCGCCGGTTCATGCCACGGGGGCGGTGCGCGCCCGCTGGACCATCCGAACAGGAGAACTCATGAAATTCATGCCTGCGGATTGGCGCCTTCGCCTTCTGCCACCGTCGCTGCCTCGCTCACCGCGACGCAGTCGAGCGATGAGACAGCAATCCGGCAGCTTCAGTGCGGCCCATTGAGACGGGAGTGAATGGAAATGGCAACGGTACGGGAAGGCAACAAGGCGGTGCTGCTGGTCGTGGACGTGCAGAACGGCGTGATGAGCGAGGCGTGGGACGCGCGTCGCGTCATCCGAAACGTCTCGCGCGCCGTCGCTCGCGCACGCGAGCACGGCGTTCCGGTGGTCTGGGTCCAGCACAATAGCGAAGAGCTGCCGCAGGGCAGTCCGCAATGGCAGTGGGTGCCCGAGCTTGTGCCGGCGGAAGGGGAGGCGCTGATCCACAAGCAATTCAACTCGTCGTTCGAAGGGACGGCGCTCGAGGGCGAGCTTGCGCGGCTGGGAGCAACGCACATCGCGCTCGCGGGCGCCGCGACGAACTGGTGCATTCGGGCTACCGCCTACGGTGCACTGGATCGGGGCTACGACCTCACGCTCGTGAAGGACGCCCACACGACTGGAACCATCGACCTGGGCGGCGGCGCGAAGATCGAAGCGTCGACCGTGATTGACGACCTCAACGTTGCGATGACCTGGTTGCGCTACCCCGGCCGCGCCAACGGCACCGCCGCCGCTGAAAAGGTAGACTTCGAAAGGCCGGGCGGCGCCACGAACTGACTTCAATTCCAACCCCTGACAGGAGCGCCGATGCGCAACTCCACACTCACGCTGATTATCGCGGTCCCAACCGCGTTTGCCGCAGGAATTTTCGTCTCTCCGTTGGCTGAGCACGCGATTTCGCAGGCACACGCACAAGCGTCGGCGATGACTCCCATGGTGATCGATCTCGCGTCCATCAAGCACGGCGATCTGCCGACGACGCCGAATCCTGAAATGAACACGCGGATGCTCGTGAACACCGACAACGCGACGATCCAGATCCAATCGGGCAACGTCGCGAAGCACATCCACCCGAAGACGGACGAGATCCAGTACATCATCGAGGGCAGCGGCGCGATGTGGGTCGGGAACGAGCGCAAGGAGTTCAAGCCGGGCACGATCATCATCCTCCCGAAGGGAACGGCGCACGGCGGAACGATGGTGGCCAGCGGTCCCGTCAAGGCGCTCGCCATCAAGATTCCGAAGCAGCCGCCGGACGACACGGTGTTCGTCAACTGAGGGTCGATCGCAGCGCGAAAGCCCGTGCGAACCTCGGAAAGATCCCGCAGGGAGTGCAAGATGAGCACCCCGGTCATCGCCGCTTCCACCGTCGTGGTCACGCTCGCACTTCCCACACAAATGACGCGCCGGCGATCGGCCGGCTCACGCGCCGAGGAGTAGTGACGATGGCTCTGATGGGAATGGCCGCGGCAATTCTGTCTTTCGAGGTTGCATCGGACACCGTCGACGAGCACGACGACTGGCACACGCACGAGCACCTTCCGGAGCGGCTCGCCATCCCCGGATTCCTCCGCGGAACGCGTTGGGTCGCCCTCGACGGCAGTCCAAGATACTTCGTCCTGTACGAGGTCGAAGCACTCGCCACGCTGAGCGCCGCGCCCTACGTAGAGCGTTTGAACAACCCGACGCCGTGGACCTCGAAAATGATGACGCACTATCGCGGGATGACGCGAGGATTCTGCGCGCTCACCGGCAGTTTCGGATCGGGTGTCGGGCAGGCGGCCCTTTGGATTCGCTGCAAGCCTGCCGAATCACTGAGTGAGCGGCTGCGCGAGTGGCTTGTGACAGATGCGCTGCCGCGCCTTCCGTCGCTTCCCGGATTGGGCAGCGCTCATCTCCTCGAGGCCGCTGCGACGCCGCCGAGCACGAACGAGCAGCGTATCCGCGGCGTCGATTCCGCGATGGACTGGGCGGTGCTGGTGACGGGCTACAGCGTCGAGCGCCTGAGCGAGCTCATCGTCAACGCGCTCTCGGATGCAAATTTCCGCCGCCAAGGCACGGCCGACTATGTGGCCGGGATCTACAGAATGCATCACTCGCTCACTCGGCAGGAGGCCACGGCAAGCGTCAAGACGGTCGGCGCGGCGAGATCGGCCTCCGGCCCCAACGCGCAATCCCAGTAGAATCGTAGTTTCGTCGGTCTTTCTTCTGGCGGACACATCCATGCCTGTCGCGAACATCCTTGCCATGGCCGTAGGCTTTTTGATCGCCGCGTTTGGAGTCCTCGGGATAACGTCCCCGTCGGTCCTTCTCGAACTCGGACGAGCCTTGCAATCGACCGGCGGTCTTTGGCTCCTGGGATTCATGCGCATCGCATGCGGGTCCATCCTGCTGTGGGCCTCTCCGAATTCGCGCACGCCGCGACTCTTGATTGCACTCGGCATACTGATCATCCTGTTCGGGCTCGCGACGCCGTTCATTGGAGTGGAGAAGTCGCGCGCAATGTTCGACTGGTGGGCGAGCCAGGGCTCGTTGATGGCACGCGTCTGGCCCGTCGTCGCCATTGCGCTCGGCGCCTACATTGCGTGGGTGGCCACCTCGCGCGCGTGAATCCGGACCCGGTTTTCCGTCGCAGGCGCGACATAACGCACATCGAAAGGCATCGCCTCATGTCCACGAACAACGTCACTCTTCATCGCGTGCTGCGCGCGCCGCCCGAGCGCGTCTACAAGGCATTTCTCGATGCCGACGCGATGGCCAAGTGGCTGCCGCCCCACGGCTTCACCGGCAAGGTTCATCACCTCGAGGCGAAAGTCGGTGGCACCTACAAGATGTCATTCATCAACTTCAATACGGGTCACAGCCATTCGTTTGGCGGCGAATATCTCGAGCTCGTGCCGAACGAGCGGATTCGCCACACCGACAAGTTCGACGATCCGAACCTGCCCGGCGAAATGATCACCACCGTGAAGCTGAGGCGGGTTTTCTGCGGCACCGAGCTCAGCGTCGTTCAGGAAGGGATTCCGAGCGCGATTCCGGCGGAGGCGTGCTATCTCGGCTGGCAGGAGTCGCTCACGCTTCTCACGCAACTCGTGGAGGCCGAAATCCAGGGCTGACGACGAGAACCGACCGCCCGCATTTTCAAGCGCCGATGGACGTACGGCTCGACGATCTCTCGGGACGCGAAGTGCGCGACCTGCTGACAGAGCACTTGCGCAGCATGTCCGCGCTCTCGCCTCCGGAAAGCATGCACGCGCTGGACCTCGACGGGCTGCGCGATCCGGCGGTCGCATTCTGGACGATCTGGTCTGGCGGCCGCCTGCTTGGTTGCGGCGCGCTCAAGGAACTCACCTCGGAACACGGGGAGATCAAATCGATGCGAACATCGTCCGCCCATCGCCGCAAGGGCGTTGCCCGCACGATGCTCGGCCACATCATCAACGAGGCTCTCCGGCGCCGCTACCACAGGCTCAGCCTGGAGACAGGGGCCGTGGAGGCCTTCGCGCCAGCGCAACGGCTCTATGAGAGCTTCGGCTTCACCTATTGCCCGCCCTTCGGCGATTACGTCGAAGATCCGAACAGCGTGTTCATGACGCGCGTACTCTAAAGGACACCGATGCCCAAAGCCTACTGGATTTCCGCCTACCGCTCGATTCGCGACAGTGACGCGCTGGCCGCTTATGCCAAGCTCGCGCTCCCCGCGCTGCAGAATGCCGGCGGGCGCTTTCTCGCCCGCGTTGCGCCCGCGAAGGTCTACGAACAAGGCGTCAGCGAGCGCACCGTGCTCATCGAGTTCGCGAGTGTCGCGGCAGCCGTGGCCGCGCACGACAGCCCCGCCTATCAAGAGGCGTTGCGTGCGCTCGGCAGCGCCGTCGAGCGGGACTTGCGCATCGTCGAGGGCGTCGAGTAGCGACGCACACGCACCTGGCAGGAGTGCCTCGGCCCTGCAAGGCACAAGAAAACCCCCTCACCTTCGAGGGGGGAACCCTGTATCTAGGAGGAGAAAGATACAGGGAAGAATGCCCGTACACTATCGAAACCGGAACCAAGCCTCCACCCGCTTTGGCTTGGTTGACGGCGCGCGTCGCAGGCCTTGACTCCGCTATTCCTCTCAAGTCGCGCTACTTCAAATGCCTGGTTCCCGCGCCGTCGTTGTGCTGATTGTGGCCGTCGCAGCCGCGGTAGTGCTATGGCAGAAGACTGCTCCGCAGCCTGATCCGCACGTCGCGTCGTCTGCCTCCGCGCATTCGGGCAAGCCAGCCACCGCATCGACGCCAACCGCCGCAGACAATCGTCACGCGCCACCAACTTCATCCGGCGCGCAGAGCACGCAGATAACCGCGACGCCGCCAGCTCCGTCTTCTGGTGTGACCGCGAGCGCCGCGACTTCCGCGGCCCCTTCGCGAAGCGCCGCGTTACGCCTCGACGTGCGCGCTCCACCGTCGGCGCACGTCGGCGATCGCTTCACGGTCACGATCGACGCCGAAGCGTTCCACGGAATCCGGAATCTCTCATTTGGCGTGACCTACGATCGTCAGATACTTGAATTCCTGTCGTCGTCGCCAGGTTCTTTCGTGGGACAGGCAAGCGCACTCGCCACGTTCAGCGCTGAAGACACGAGTGCAGGTAACGTGTTCGTGAGCATGGACATCAAGAACGGTGGCGTCGTCGCAGCAGCGGGGACCGTTGTCGTCATCGAGTTCACTGCGCTGCGAGCCGGGACCTCGCCCATAACACCGACCGAGGTGAGCTTTCTGGAAAGCGGGCGCTCGAGCCGCTCGACGGCCGCCGCCGTGCGGCCAGCCTCGGTTACGATCGAATAGGCAGAAGCGCTTGTCTTGCGTCGCGGGAATCGACCCTATACCGCTTCGGAGATCTGGGGCCTGAGGCGCGAGATAAGCAGTGCGGCCAAGCCGGCGACGACGAGGAACGGCGTGGCGGGCACGGGAATCGTTCCGGTGATGGCGACCTGGGAGAAATTCTGCGCAGCTTGACCCGCGCCGGTGGTCGTTGCTTCACTGAATAGCAATAGGTCGAGCCTGCTGACGCCGCCGGCGGGAACGCCGAACTCCAAGTTGTAAAGGCCGGTCGTCGTGAAGAAGTTGTTGAACAGGGTCGTCGTTGTCCCGCCTACGGCATTCGTCAGGAGCACGAAAAGCGTTCCGTCGCTCGTAGCACCACCGACGATCGAGTCGAGATCTTGGAAGTCAAAGTGCAGATTCAGCCGACCGCTACCGAGAATGGAACCGACGAAGTGCGACTGCGCTGCGGAGGTGGCGCCAACTGCGCCCGCGAAGGAATCGGCCTCCGCCTGGGTGAAAAACAACGAGGAGGCGCCGAATGCGGCCGAAGTCGCGAAATCGTTCGAGCCCACGACAGTCGCCGTGCTCAGAAGCGGCAGCGCGGACGTCGGACTGCTGTCCGAATTGGTGTCAGCAAGCGCGCCGGTCACTGCGAAAGCGGTCGTGTCGTATTGCGCGCTCGTGAACACGATCGGAGCAGCGTGCGCGCCGACCGCAATCGATGCGAGTAGTGCAGCCAGGAATCTCGTAGCCACTGTAACTCCCTCTTGATTATCGATGAATCAAGGCGCCGGTCGAACGATCCGACGCGGACCTTGTTTTTTCCAAGCCTGCACTTCCCGCTCATGGGACCGGCCGCAACGGCTAATTTCGTTGCGGCCGGTGTGCGAAGGCGGACCCGCCGAGTAAGCCACGCTCCAAGGATGACTACCGACTCACTTGATGACCCGCACGTTCGCTGTTCCCTGGAGTTTCCTTTGAACTCCCGAGGCATCGAGAAAGTTCGCGGAGACGATCAACGGCACGACGTCGCCGGCCTGGACATTATTGTCGATATCGGCCTTGTTGAAGGACGCGATCATCGATGTGCCGTCCGCAGACATCGCAGCGGTTAAGGCGCTGAAGACGTTCGTCGTCAGCGGCGTTCTGATGACGACGGGGCCGATTGTCGGGTCCCCCAGACCCACCGGGCCCGGACCCAAGGTCCAACCGGCGGGAACCGTCAGGATCGCCGTGACTACGCCGGTAACACTGGTAAATATTCCGGTCGGCGGCTTTAGATTCAGGACGCTCGGGACGATCTGCATAGGCGCTGTTTGGGGAGCGAGCGTCGCGACGACCTTCCCGGCCGGACGCGGATCCGTGCAGTCGTTGTAGAAGTACTCACCCTCGCGGTCGAACGTGTACGTCGCCGTCTGGCCCGGTTGCAGCCTGAAGTTGAATTTGCCTTCGAAGAACTGAGTCGCGCAGTGCTCCTTCAGGTTCGGCGCGGTCGGGAACGTCTCTACTCCCGGGTTCCGGAACGTCACTGTGGTGCCGACCGGGACCGTACGCGTTGACGGAATCATCGACGCGGTCAAAATGCTGTCTCCCGTCGAGGTGGCGGTGCCGTTCGAGCGTGCCATCCAGATTTCGTTGGCAGGCACGATACCCGCTGCGGTGTTGTCCACTGGTCGACGAATGTTCGGGATCGGCAGCGCATCCGGGCACTCTTGGCTACCCGAAACGACCGTCGGGGTTGCCCGCGTACCGGTGTAACACACGGCTTTGCCGCCGAGCTTCCACGCAAACACCGACTGACCATTACCCCCTTGCGAGTACGGCTGGCTGCCGGCCATGTTCGTCGTAGCAATGTACTGCTCGCCGTTGACCATGTATGAGATCGTGCCGGCCTGCGCCGGGGCGCCGGTCGAGAACTTCCACAGCTCCTCACCGGTCGCTGCGTCTCGTCCCGTCACGTACCCGTCCATGTCGGTATGGAACAGGAGGTCCGTGGCCGTGACGAGCGGATTGTGCTGTCTGGAGAGATCGAGCACGAGCCGCTTGTACCAGATGACCTGGCCGGTCGAGTTGTTGACGCCGAGGATGGCACCCGACTGGTACCCCCCGATCATTCGAAGGCCGTTGCCGCCTTGCTGCAGCGGGTGTGCGCCGGGCATGAACGAGAGCCCAACGTAGCGCATGTTGAGCTTGGGGCTCATCGTAGTGATCGTCATGTCGTTGCCGCCATTCTGACTGGGCGGGAACAGGTACACGAAGCCTTCGTACGATCCGTCGTACAGGCAGCCGTCACGAGGCGGCCCCACCATGAACGGCTCTTCGGCACTCAGGTAATTGGGCGTCTTGTAAACGAGCCTGAGTTGGCCGGGATGGGCGGGATCCGGCTCAGCCTGGAAGCCGTTCCAGTTCGGAGCTACGCGGTTCTGATCGCCGGGAACCTCCGAGCCGAGGTTCTGCTTGACCACGCACAGCGGGTTGTACTGGCTTTGCAGGGGCCAAGGCTGCGTCGGCGCGGGGTTGTTGCGCACGTCGCCCGGTACCGCGCGATACTCGATCGGAAGTGCCGGCTTGCCGTTGGTGCGATCCAGCGTGAATTGGAAGCCCGACTTGCTTCCGTAGAACAAGACCTTCTTGGTCTGACCGTTGATCACTACGTCCGCGAGCACCGGCGACAGGGCGTTGTCCATGTCCCAGATATCGTGCCGGACCGCCTGGAAGTGCCACTTGTAGGCGCCGGTCTTCAGATCCAGTGCGACCAGCGAGCTGCCGAACAGATTGTCGCCCGGCCGGCCTTCGCCGTTCTGCGAGCCGGTGCAGCTGCGCACATTGCCAAACGGTTGATAGATCAACCCGAGGTCCGCATCAATCGTGCCTTGCTGCCACGCCGCCGCTCCGGCCGTGAGGTAGCAGTCGTTCGGCGTATCGTTAGGCGTGACCTTGGTCGTGAAGGTGTCGCCGGCATCGAACGTGGTGCCGTTCACGTCGGTGAAGCTGGTGCCGTGCGGATAAGTGCTGAAGAAGGTCCACACCATGGCCCCATCGCTCGCGCGCAGCGCGAACGCGGCGCCGCGGGCGTTGTCGTTCGTGCCCATGTAGACCATGCCGTCGAAGTAGCGCGGGGCGACCTTGGAGACGCCGCTAAGCTGCGTGCCGTTGTATGTGGGTATCACTGCCCAGACCACGGCGCCCGTGTCCTTGTTGAGGGCGACCATGCGGTTACCGGCCGCAGTGGTGTAGACCTTGCCTTCACCGACCGAGACACCGCGCTGCTGCGTCGCCGGGCCGTAGCCATTGGCTGCGGTCGACGGCACCCATTTCCACTTGACGGCGCCCGTCGCCGCATCGAGTGCAACGACGCCGCCGTTCGGCGGGTTAACGTACATGACGCCATCGACGACGATCGGTGTCGTCTGCTGCGCCGTCGCGGTACTGCCTGGCCCGGCGACGGGCGCGGTGACCGGCTCGGCGGACAGGTTCGTCATCCACGCCAAGCCGAGGTTCCTGATGTTGGCCTTGTTGATTTGAGTGAGCCCGGTGTATCCCTGGGCACCCAAGTTGCCGGTGACTTGCGGCCAGTCATTGCTGGCGGGTGCGAGCGATGACTGTCCGAATGCGATGGTCGCTGCTGCCGCGCATACGATCGCAATCGACGATGCCGCGGCGGTTTGGGTCGGGTTCATATACAGGATGTCCTCTCGTGTTCTATCTTGGGAAAAGCACGCCGGCCGTAACGGCCCATGCTGTTGCACCTCGCCGCATGCATGTCGCGCCACGATCGATCATACCCCGCGCTGCGGCGGGGGGCCGCGAAATCACTCTGTCCGTCGACCAACAAACTAGCAACCGCGTATTGTTTGGGAACGCGATCGACGATAATGCGCGGAATGGATGAAGTGTTCGGGCTTTTCCCCACCCCTTTCCTGCGCGCGCCGGGCACGTTGAGCGCGCGCCTGATTGACGGCCTTGTACAGCACTTCAGCGCATTGGCGCTCGACGGCAACAAGGCGTCGGACAAGCTGTCGCACACCGCGATGCTGCGTCCCGACGACAGCCCTTTGTTCGTCGAAGCGGCCACGCTGATCACGCCCAAGATCGTCGACATGGGCGCGCTCATGTTCGGCGATCGACTCGACTGGGCCATCAAGGAGATGTGGGTCAACGTGCTGGACACTGGCGGCCTCCAGGCCATGCACAACCACGCCAACAGCTTCGTCTCGGGCGTGGTCTACCTGACACCGACGCACCCAGGTTCGCAAACCGTCTTCATGAAGTCGGCCGGAGGCACCGAGTTTGTCTTCAAGCACGAGCACGCCGACGTAACACCGACGCCGTTCAATGCCGACCGATGGGTCAGCCCGGCGCCGGCGCCGGGCGATCTGGTGCTGTTTCCGAGTTATGTGCTGCACGCCGTGCCGCCCAACCAGGGCGAGCGCCGTATCACACTGTCGTTCAACGCCATCCCCGGCGGACTGGACTCGTGGGGCTACGGGATCAAGTTCAGCGCCTGAAGCGGCAACCTTGTGAAAGCGCAAATGCACAAGCGGCCGGCGTTGAATGCGTTCGGCCTTAGTCGCCGTCTTCGGTAGTCTCGGTGGGCGGTTCCACGGCGGCGGCGCGGCGTTGGCTCCAGGCCTCGGGCTGCGGCGGTGGCGCGGAGTCTACCGTTACTTGCAGATTCGATGCCGAGACTGCAAACGCTATCGACCCCCCCGCCATGTCCTTGACGACGACGTCGGTGATCAGCACCCACGTCGTGCCCGATGCAACGGCCTGGAATTGCACGATGGCCACGCTGCCGCCTGCCATGCCTATCCGCTGGTCTGACACTGCCCTGCGAATTTGCACGCGGTCTCCCTTCTCGGAGATCTCGACCGCTGTCGCACTCTTCGCGCCAAACCGCATTGAGGCTCAGAGTACCTGCGCCGCGGTCCAGCCACCAAGAAGAGCCCGCGACCGGGTGAAGTCGGAGTTCCTCTTGAACTCGGCGATCATGATCGCCGGCGTCAGCCGGCCGCTCGTGAAATTGGCATCGTCCGCGAAGTCATCGTTGTTGAGACTGACGGTGGTGCCAGTCCCGCCGATGATGCTGTATTCGAGCATATTCTCGGCCGCGCCGCTGTAGCCGCCAAGCCGCAGCAGCGAGTAGAACGTCGTCCAGTTGATCACGCCGCCGCCGTTGCCGGTTGTTCCGCCCGGTGCAACTCTGCCGATGCTCAGCGCACCGGTGGTGGCATTGACCGTTGCCGCAAGATCGTCGGGGCCGACGCAACCGATGTACGGCATCCAACGACGCAGAAAGATCTGCCAGGCCGTGCCGGGCGCACCCGTTGCGACGTGGCCGATGGCGAAATTGATGCCGATCAGTTTCGGGTCGATGCCCTGCATCGCATAGGCATACGGCTCCACCGTATTGCCGATATTGCTCCCGTGGGTATGGGCGACGCCCTGCAGACCGCCGTACTGCGCATTGATCGCCGCCAGGCGGCGATGTTGCACGCGGACGTTGTCGAGAAGGGTCGTCATCGTCTGGCCGAACGTGTTGTTCGCGAAACTGGCTCCGCCGGTATTGTTGAAGCGGTACTTCCTGATGCCGTTGGCACCGGCCACCGACAGGATCTCGTGCACGAACTGGCTCGTGATCCAGTTCGTGTCCGTCGCGTTGGTCGGCGGCGAGAAGTTGACGCCGATATGGTCGCAGATCGCGCCTGTGCTGCGGATGCCGCTCAACATCAACGGCAAGTGCGTCGCCACGTCCGTGGGCAATACGTGCCCGCCGTTGCGCACGGTCAGATCGACCGCTGCATAACCGCCCGCCCGGATCGCTTCTCCGACCGCAACGCCGGTGCCAAACGGGTCGGCACGGGTCTGGGCTTCGGTGCGCACCCACTGCACGTGGCGCGACCATACTGACGTCACCAGTTGTTGGGCGGGGGCCGCCTGGGCGGAAGCCTCGGTCGGAAACGCTAAGTCTTTGACCGCCCAAGCCGTCGCGGCGACCGCGGCGCCCGTCAAGAAATCACGTCTGTCCATAACTATCCTCCTCCAGTGCGTGTGATGGAAAAACTGTCTCGTTATCGTCGGAATCTTACGGAGCCGATTGCAAGCTTCCGGCTTGAATGAAGACTGCCGAATCGGCGAACGAATCGGACGAATTGGCAATGCCGAGCTGGAGGGTGTTGACCTCTCCGGCGTTCACGGGCGCTGTCAGCGTCAACACGACCGTGAGGCCATCGAGCTCGGTCTCGATCTTTCCGAAAAACGGCGGATTGTCGCGGTACAGGTTGCAGTTCTGGGGGCTGACCCCGGTCGCCGCCCCGCTGGCAGGGCCGCCGCAGTTGATGCTCGAGGTCGAGATGGCGACGCCCGTGCCGGGCACGCGCGCATAGTTGACGCCATTGACGAAGAAACCAACGACATCGGCGGGGAATCCGGTGTTCACAACGTCGCCGTATTCTTCGGAACCAAAGACATACTTGAGAGTGATCGAGCTTCCGGTCGGAATGAATTGAAAGCTCAGAATCGACGCGTTGAAAGTCTGCGCGGTCGTGAGTCCGGCAAAAAGCGAGCTGCCCGGAGACGTGTTTCGTGTGAGGGCATTGAGGATTCCCGAACCGAACGCGGTCGTCTTGTTGGGAAAATCTTCGGCGGACGTCGCGCTGCCCGCGACGAATCGGGCATCGCCTGTCGTCAGCACCACGCCGTTGTTGATGCCTATGCTCGTCGCGACATTGGTGCCGCCGTTCACGAAGATTCCGGATGCCGCAGTCGCGCCGGTGTATTGAACCGATCCGGGAACGATTGCAACGCCGCCCCCCAGCAAGTTCGACGCGAGCAGCTGCACTGCCGCCGGCGATCCGGCATTGGCCGACAATGGTTTTACAACGACGGGACTGGCCCACGTGGAGACTGCGCCGAGCGTGGCGACCGTGCCGAGCAACAATCCGGCGGTTGCTCGCAGACCTTTACACAAATGCATCACTCCTCCTTGACGTCTTGTCGAACCCTGGTCAACAACGTATTGGATGCGGTTGCCTTTCGTCGTGCCCAGCGATCCATTGTGCGAGCGCGAATCGAAAACACCGTGCACGGCAACCGCACAATCTCACTCAGCTCGAAGGTTAGCAAGCCCTTGACAAAGCCTCCACGTCCTTGCGCTTTGGCTGAGAAGATCCACCGGTTGTTTTGTAGCGCACAGAACTGCAGCCGAAGCGCAAGCGTGTCGTCGCGCGGTCCTGCGCTCAGGCGTCGACATTGCGGGGGTGCGTGTCATCGTGGGGCCCGACCGCGCCGCGGCGCCGCAGCTGGACGATTTCTTCTTGCGTGTATCCGATGCTCTTCAGCACTTCATCGGAATGCTGGCCAAATGCCGGGGCCGCAAAGGGCTGCGGACCCGGCGTGTTGCTGAACATCAGAGGCTTCGCGAAACCCCGATACCGTCCGACCAGCGGATGATCGAATTCGGCGACAAGGTTTTCCGCGCGCACCTGCGGATGGTCGAACATGTCCTCGATGGAGCGTGCAGCCGAGCAAGGGACGCGATCGCCGAAAATCTCCTCCCACTCCAGCGCGGTCCGCGCAACGAGGGCGCCGCGAACCTTGGGGACGATCTCGTCCGCATGCGCGGCGCGCTTACGTACCGTGGCATAGCGCTCATTCAACGCGAGCTCGGGCAAGCCTATGAGCTCGCACAGGCTCGACCAGAAGTGCGGCGTGTTCGCGGAGAGGTAAAGGAACCCCTGCTTCGTCGGGTGCAGACCCGTGATTCCGCCTGAGCGCATGTCCCTGCCGACGTCGCGTCCTTCGCTCTCGGCCCATACGAACCGCGCCGATTGCATCGCCAGCGCGCTGCGAAGCAGCGACACGCCGACGTATTGCCCTTCGCCCGACCGCTCGCGATGAAACAGCGCCGCGGCGACGCCGTACGCGACCATCGAAGCCGCGTAATAGTCGATCACGGACCCGTAGACAATCTCGGGCTCTTGCTCGGTGCCCTGGAAACAGCACATGCCCGTCATCGCCTGAAGTACCTGGTCGTAGCCCGCTCGTTCGCGCAGCGGACCCGTTTCGCCGTAACCGGTCACGCTGCAGTAGATAAGCCGCGGATTGACGGCCTTGAGTTGGGGATAATCGATGCCTAGCCGCGGTGCGACGCTCGGGCGAAAATTGTGGACGAGGACGTCCGCAGATTCGGCCATTCGGCACAGCACGCCACGGCCTTCGGGGTTCTTGAGATCGAGCACGACTCCCATCTTGTTTCGATTCACGCCGAGAAACGCGCGGGATTCGCTCGCGAGCGTGGACGGATACTTGCGGAACGTGTCTCCTGCCGGCGGCTCGATCTTGATGACTTCCGCACCAAGGTCACCCAGCAGCGCGCACCCGTTCGGCCCCGCGATATAGCCGCTGAGGTCCAGGACCCTGATGCCGGTGAGCGGCCCCGCCGCGGGATCCGGGCGGACCGCGTGATCGATTTTCGCTTCGTTCTTGCTGCGGGCGATCGTTGCGACGGCTCTCATTGGCCTTCTCCTCTAGCTTGCGCGACCCTCGCACAAAGAGTAACTCATCCCATGCGCGCCGATCTTCGAGCGAAACAAAATCGTGGGCTCGATACGTTTGGCTCCGGAAACCCGATCACGGCGCGCGGGAACGCGCCGCGTGAGCGTTCCGCGTGCAGAAAGGGCGCGCTACGAATGCCGCCGATAGTGCGCGATGTTATGCAGTTGCATCGCGGTCTCGGGGACGCGCTCGGACGAGTGGAAGGCCTGAAACAGCGCGAATTCCACGTCGCTGGCCGTCTTCGGCGCGGAAACGAGCGCGCGCCAGCGCACCCATTGCCGCGACCGGAAATTACGCACGGACGTCGCGAGCGTCTCGGAGCGCCGCCACGGCGAGAGATCGTCGTCCAGCGCCTTCCACGCGCGCCGCAACCAGTAGTCCCGGCACGCGCGGCGCAGCGCACAATCGTTTCGCGGCAGCCCGAGGCATCGTTCCATTGGCAAGGCGCCGCCCGCGGCAAGGAAGGCGCTGAAGCCTTTGCCGAGCCAGGCGATGTCGGCGGCGGTGGGACGTCCGCTCGCCACCCGCTGCGCACGCTCGAATCCTTCGTCCAGCGCCGACGCGTGTTCGGAACTCGTCCCGGTGATCGACGAAGGAATTAGCGGCATATCCGCGACCGTTGCAGTGTTTGCCACCGAGTCGTCAATGGCGATCCGGAGCGGGCCGGACAACGCTCGCGGTAGCTCCGGCGAGAGCGCAGGCCTGCTCCTGCCCGCTTCTTCGATGCGGGCGCGAAGGTGCAAAGCGCCATCGGGCACGTGCTCGACATGCGAGGGTATCGCGGTGTCGCCGAGAGGCGATGTCATGCAGGTCTCCGGGCGCCGGCATGGGGGTCGGCGGGTTGCTGCGGTCGCGGCTGAAGAAAATCATAGAAGGGTGCTACGATCAGAAAAAGCGACTTTTTGTTGAACGACGCTTGAGGAAAACTCGTGAAACTCGCGTTCCTGAGCACGCTCGATGCAGTCTTGAGACGAGGCAGCTTCGCCGCTGCGGCGCAGGAGGTGGGTCTGACCGCGGGCGCGGTGAGCCTCCAGATACGGGGGCTGGAAAAGTACTTCGGCCAGCCGCTGTTCGATCGATCCTCGCGAACTGCGCGCCCAACGCCGTTTGCGAGAGAGCTGGCCGGCAGCATCCAGGGTGCGCTCGCGACAATCGAAGCGCTGCGCGACAAGCGAAGCCCCCTGGTGATGGGACGAATCGCACTGGGGACCATCCGCAGCGTCCAGACCACGACGCTGCCGGCGATGATGCTCGACCTGCGCGCCCGCTATCCGCGCCTCGAGGTGCGACTGGTCCAGGAGGACTCGCCCGTGCTCCTGCGTGAGCTCAACGCGGGCGATCTCGACGCCGCCGTCGTCGTCCGCCCCAGGGCCGGCGGATCGAGCAGGCTGCGCTGGAAAAACCTCGCGCGCGAGTCGTTCGTGCTGCTCGCTCCGCCGAACGCGAAGGGCGATTCGGTGCCCGACCTTCTTCGCACGCACGAGTGGATTCGATGGGACGCCTCGTTGACCGGCGGCCAGAGCGCCGCCAGCTTCATCCACAGCGTGGCGCCGAAAGCTCGCGGCCATCTCGACCTCGCGTCGATCGAGGCGATCGTCGCAATGGTATCGGCCGGGCTTGGCGTGTCCGTGGTCCCGCGGCTCCGCGGTCCGCTTCGGAAGGCCTATCCGGTCCGGGAAATCGACTTGGGCAGGAACGCGCCGACCCGCCAGATCGCCTTCGTGTGTCGCGCGCCCGACGCGGGCAACCGCCGCGTGGCGGCGGTGCTCGAATCATTCGAGAAAGTGTACGGGGTCGATGGGCGAACGGCAGTGAAGCGCGCCGACGCCTGACGCCTGACTTCCGGAACGATCTAGCTCGACGTGCCCCGGCTAGCGATCGCGCTTTACGAATCGAGCCGCGTTCGCTTCGCGAGCCTCGATCGCGGCGTGGCGATCGAGCAGCTGTTGCGCGCGGCGAACGACGGGGACGTCGATCATCTTGCCGTCGATGGCAAACGACCCGCGGCCGGAAGCCGCCTCCGCAGCCGCCCCGTCAACGACGCGGGTCGCGAATGCGAGCTCCGCCTCCGACGGAGAAAACTCCTGGTTCACAATCGGCACCTGCCCCGGGTGGATGCAGCTCGCGCCCATGAAGCCGAACGCACGCGAGCGGTGCACCATGGCGCGAAACGCGTCCCAATCACCGAACGAGGCAACGCTCGCGATAAATCCAAGCGGGATGAGCCCCGCCGCTCGGGCGGCGAGAATCATCTGTTGCTTGGGCATCAGCAGCGTTTCCTCGGTTGGCTCCATGCCAACTTCCGTTGCGAAGTCTTCGCCGCCGATGTTCATGCCGACCAGCCTGGCGGAGGATGCAGCTATGGCTGGCATCCCGAAAAAGGCAGCGGGTGTTTCGATCATCGCGATGAAGCGGGTGTGCCCGAGCGGTAGACCGCGCCGAGCCTCGAGCTCGGACACGAGCTCGTCGAGAAGACGAATGTGCTCGGCGCCCGAGACCTTGGTGATGGCGAGCCCGTTCACCCCCTCGCCGACCGAAGCCTCGATATCGCGCACCGCCATCGACAACGGGCGGTTGATTCGCACGATTGCGTCCGCACCGCCGCGACGCACCCGCGCGGCCGCGGATTGCACGAGCGAGCGCGCATGCTCTTTCTCGGCCTCCGGCACACTGTCTTCCAGATCGAGCTGGATGCAGTCGGCGCCTCTCGTGTGCGCCTTGTCGACGTACTTCTCCACGTTCACGGGAACGTAGAGAAGCGAGCGCCAGAGCGGCAACCCGGTGCCCATCCCGGACCGCTCTCGATCGCCTCTGCTATTCGTTGCCGAGCCTCAGAAAGTCGGCGATATCCCAATAGCCGGTGCGCGGCATCGGCACATCGCCGCGCGTGCGCACTTCGAGGAGATAGGGAACCTTGGCCGCCATTGCCTTTTCCAGCGCTCCCGGGAGTGCGTCCGGCTCCTCGACAAGCGCGGACTCGATGCCGAAGGACTTCGCCAGGAGCATGAAGTCGGGGTTGTAGGGCGTGCCGTCGGGCCGGGTGAATTCGGTGCCGTATTTGTTCCCGAAATACGTGCTGCCCACCGACAGGATGGTGGAATAGCAGAAATTGTTGAAGACCACCCAGAGCACGGGAATATCGAGCTCGACGGCGGTTGCCAAAGCGCCGACCACCGACATCAGGCCGCCGTCGCCGACGAGGCCGATCACCTTGCGGTCGGGAGCGCCGAGCTTGGCGCCGATCGCCGCGGCCGGCGAGAAACCCATGGTCGCAAAGCCGCCGCTCGTGATGAACGACGCAGTACGAACGCTTTGCAGCTGCTGGCCGGCGCCGTTCTTGTTCCAGCCCACGTCGGTGACGAAGATCGCATCCTCCGGCGCTGCCTTGGAGAGCTCCTTGAGCAAGCGAGCGGGGTGAATGGGCTTGCCGCTGTTTTCCTGGGTTTCGACGAGCTCGTTCCGCCAATCGTGCTTGCGCCGGGCGACGATCTCCGCCTGCGCGCTTATCGCCTGCGCGGGCCGCGAGCGCTTAGCGAGGCGTTCGATCAAAGCCTGGAGGGTCACCTTTGCGTCGCCGACGATGCCTAGCTCGACGGGATAGATCTTTCCGACTTCCTCCGGATCGATGTCGATCTGAATGAGGCGCGATGGCGGAATCGAAAACGTATGCTTCCGGTTCCACGAACTGCAATCCGCTTCGCCGAAGGCGGTGCCGACCGCAAGAATGACGTCGGCTTCGAGCGTCGTCGCATTGGCGGGCCGCGTTCCCCAAATGCCCGTCGTGCCGAGTGCGAGCGGATGATTCTCGGGAAAGATTCCCTTTCCCATCAGCGTCGTCGCGACCGGAGCGCCCAGCCGCTCGGCGAGAGCCTTGAGCTCGACGGACGCTTCGCTCAAGGCCACGCCGTTGCCGGCGAAAATGACCGGCCGCGAAGCGGCGGCCAGGAGCTCCGCAGCTTTGGCAACGCCGTCATCGGGCCCGGCGACACGCCAATGCGCAGGACGCCGCGCGATGGTGGCAGTCGAGGCGTCGACCTTGCCGGCGAACACATCCATCGGAATATCGATCAGCACCGCGCCGGATCTTCCCGTCTGGGCGAGATTGAGCGCCCGCGGCATGACATCCGCCAAAAACTTCGCGTCGTCGACCCGCCACACGCGCTTGCAGATCGGACGGTAAATGTCGGCTTGCGACGCATCCGCATGCAGCCTGACGCCTTGATGCGGCTCGCGCGCGTGGTGATACGACGGAGTATTCCCCGCTATCACCACCATCGGAGTACAGTCCGCGGCGGCGGTGGCGACCCCCGTCAATGCGTTGGTGAGACCCGGCGACAGATGTACGTTGATGACTGCAAGCTTGTGGGAAACGCGGAAATACGCATCCGCGGCGTGGACCGCCTGCTGTTCGTGACGAAACGATACGTACTCGATTCCGAGCTTGTGGCAGGCGTCGATCAATGCGTAGTTCGTGTGTCCACATTGGCCGAATACCTTGGTGACGCCTTCATGCCGGAGGCATTCGGCGATGAACATGGCTCCGTTCATTTGGCGTTGGTCCCTAGGATAGGCTGATGGTGACGAGGCGCTCTTCGGTCATCTCGCGCATCGCGTACTTCGGACCCTCTCGGCCGACGCCGCTATCCTTGACGCCGGCAAACGGCATCAGGTCGACGCGGCTGCTCGAGGGCTCGTTGATGTGGACGACACCGACGTGCAAGCGGCGCGCAGTCGCCATTGCGCGCATCACGTCGCGCGTAAAAAGCCCGGCGGCCAGCCCGAACGACGTCGAATTGACCTGCGTGATCGCATCGTCGAGCGCGTCGAACGGCACCACCGAGACAACGGGACCGAAAATCTCGTCGCACATCACCCGCATGTCCGGACGCACGTCGGTCAATATCGTCGGATAGAGCAACGCGCCTTCGCGCTGCCCGCCCTGGACGATGCGCGCGCCCTGCTGAACGGCGGCTTGCACCCAATCCTGGGCCCGCCGCGCCTCCGCTTCGCTGATCATCGGGCCCACGATCGTCTTCGGATCATGCGGATCCCCGACCGGCAGGCGCCGCGTCGCCGCGACGAACCGTTCGAGGAATTCACCGGCAATTTTCGCGTCGACGAACAACCGCTGGACCGACGTGCACGCCTGGCCCGCCCGCCGGAACGCGGAATTTGCGCACCGCGTCGCTGCGCGCTCGAGGTCTGCGTCTTCGCATACGATCGTGGCAGCGATGCTTCCGAGCTCGAGAGCCACGGGCCGCAAGCCGACCGACTGCTGCAACTGCTTGCCGACTTCGGTGCTTCCCGTGAACGTGTAAAAGGCGATGGTCTTGTTTGCCACCAGCCAGCCGCCGATTTCCGCTCCCGGTCCTTGCACCAGATTGACGTGACCCGGGGGCAAGCCGGCATCGAGCAGGACCTGGACCAGCAGCGCAGCGCTGAGCGGGGTCGCTTGCGGCGGCTTGATGACGACCGTATTTCCGGATGCAAGCGCGGGCGCCACCTTGTGGGCGACCATGTTGAGCGGCGAGTTGAACGACGTGATCCCGCAGACCACGCCGCGCGGTACGCGGATGGTGTACGCCATTCGATGCGCGTGTCCAGGCGCGGACTCGATGGGAACCATCTCTCCGCTCAATCGCTTGCCTTCTTCCGCCGAGACGATGAACGTCTGCGCGGATCTGCTTACTTCGTTGCTGGCGTCCGTGACCGGGAACCCGGCTTCGGCGACGATCGTATCCACGAGCGCATCGCGGCGCTCCTCGATAAGCTGCGCAGCCTTCATCAGGATGCGATAGCGGTCGTACGGTTCGAGCTGCACCGTCTGGAACGACCGCCGCGCGGCGGCGACGGCACGGTCCACCTGTTCCTTGGACGCCCGTTCCGCGGTGCCGACGACGCCCCCCGAGAACTTGTCGATGACCGGGAAGGTGGCGGTTCCCCTGGTCCAGGCGCCGTCGATGAAGAGCGTGCCGCTCGAGACAACCGCTTGCGTGTCGTTCATTGCGGGAGGACTTCCCTGGACAAGTTCGGAATCGTGGATCGCGTCGCTCGCTGCGGCCGCGGCGGACATCCCGGGGCCTACTGGCGGACGTTGGGCGGACATTTCCGTCGTCGAACATTATTAGCATGAGACGTCCAAAATCCCTACGCCGGCGGGCTTTGGTGTCAGCTCCCGCGCCGCGGGATGCGCGCGACGGCGGGCTTTGGACCAAAGCAGTCGCGCTCTTGCGTTTTGTGCAGTAATTGGTACGCTTGTCGCCAAAAATAGAACACCGTGGCGTTTTTCACCTTTCCGCCGGCCTTGCAACGTGGCCGCCCCCGCCGGCGACCCACCCCGAGAGGAGCTTAATGCGTTCAAAAAGCCTAACTTTGCCGATTCCTCGTTGCCGGCCAGGGCCGTCGGCTTCCGGCACGCGAAAAGCATGACCGAAACGCCAGCCCTCGACGGCGCCTCCGGACGTTGTTACGATCCATTGTTTTGTAGAATGAAACGCAAACGCGCCTCGGGCAATCGCCCGGGCCATTCACACTGACACTGCAAAGGAAGGACCCTCATGGCATCGACACTGTACAAGCTGGCTTGCGGCCTTGCGCTGCTTGCCGGCGCCACGCTCGTTCATGGCCAGGACATTCAGGAACGCACGATTCGCTTCGGGCACCTGAACAACACCGACCACCCGACCAGTTGGGGAGTCAAGAAATTCGCCGAGATCGTGGCAGCGAAGAGCGGCGGCAAGATCACGGTGAAGGAATTCCCCAGCAGCCAGCTCGGCAACGAACTGCAGCAGCAATCGGCGCTGCAAGGCGGCGTGCAGGAGATGCTCG
>Ga0207701_10000280_pt1 | contig 52605 bp, 39 predicted proteins | sample KBSSwiSSwithPhiX_FD_184294 | JGI IMG/M metagenome (GOLD analysis project Ga0207701, IMG submission 184294) | Switchgrass rhizosphere bulk soil microbial communities from Kellogg Biological Station, Michigan, USA, with PhiX - S5 (SPAdes) (version 2) | ecosystem: Environmental > Terrestrial >... | reverse complement strand
AAGATTGAACAAGAAAGTTTGGATGCTGAATTATAACGGCGAAGGTCACAATCTTGTTCAAAGGAAGAACCGGAAAGATCTTCAAGTAAGGCAACAACAATATTTTGACTGGCTGTTAAAAGGTGAAAAGCCTGCTAAGTGGATCACCGAAGGTATACCAGCGGTAAAAAAAGGAAAAGACTGGGGGTTAGAAATAGTTGATTGATGTACGATGTACGAGGCCGTTCACTGTCGGCACTAAATGTTCTGAAAAATATTTTAAGGCACTTTTCGGTTCAGACCTGATAAAGGAAAATATGAACCTGGGAAATTGCGTACATCGTACATCTAACACCCGACATCGGAATTCGTACCTATCATGCTGCTTGCGCCGTAATGAATTTCACCAAACTTCTTTTTGCTATTGGCAACAAAGTTTCATCTACCGGGAATGTTAGTCCTGTTTCTATGGAATATACTGCGGGGTTGGGCAATTGGCCATTGTTGCGGATAAGCTCAGCCTTCACATGTTCGTAGGTGCTGCCGATACTCCGCTGCCATTTATCAATAAACACGGTCTTAATGCTCCTGTATTTTTCATCGTGCTTTTCAAATATGGACAGGCGGTATTGGTAGGTCCGGACTGTTTTGGTATCACCGCTTATTAAAAAGAAGTACCCCTCCTTGAGATCGAGCGGTGTAATTCCCACAGGAGCAATGTTGATCTTCTCCTCCACGAACTCGTAAATATCGGCGCCGGTTTGAAGAGTGGCTTTGAGGTTATCGGCGGCATACACGATAATTTCTTCCAGTTCTGCCATCAACTCATCATCATCGATCATTTGCTCGTACAGAAGTTGCAATCTTTCCATTTGAACGCCAGTCATCTTTTTGGGAAAATGCTCCTGGAGAAACTTTTTATTTTCGCGGAATGCTACCAGGTTTGAATAATGAAAAACAACATCCGCCAGTTGGGGATAAAGCTTGTTTTGGCCAAAGTATTTATTTACTTCCTGCAAATATGCAAGCAGAACATATTTTTTAAGCTCGAAATCGATATAGCCTTCGGCGAACCAGGTTTCGGATAATTGCTTCATGATAGGTCGGTTTAGCAATACCTAATTTACAAAAAAGCAGGCAGATCTCATAACGTTTGGGCGGCGGATACAGTTAAAAGATACCTCCCATTAAGATTTTAGCAATCTTGATGCCGTATAAAAATCCGTTTTTGTGAGATTGTTAAAACAAGGAATAACCAGTTGTAACCGCTAGTCATGGTTGCCCGGCATCTTTTCTTTTGGGTTCTTGTGCGCGTCAATTTCAAATGCAATGGTCAGTTGGAAAAAATGCTTTCCAACTGAATTATTATTAGGCCTATAATCATACTGATACAAATAGCCCGGTTGTATGGTTACCCATTTTGCCGCCATGTAGCCGGCGCCGGCAAAGACGCGGTTGCGTTCGAAATGAGATTCTTTGTTGGTAAGGAATATTTCATCAAATGCAGTTAGATAGAAAGTCTTTGGAGTAATTTTATTATGGTTGAGAGGGACGGCAACGTTCAGCCGGTAACGATACCTGTTACGGTATCTTCCATCGCTAAACCAACGCTGCTCTACCCTGTATCGGTGCTCAAACTTCAAACGTTCGAGAAAGTTATTCATAATAAGTTGTTGCCAGAACCGGGTTTCATTTGTGGCAACTGGTTTTGTAAAATCGCCGGGATCTGAATAGGTAACATATTTTCCGGTCCCGAGAAGAAAAGCAAAATTCTTGTTCACCGCATAGGCAATTCCGCCCTTTACCTCATAATAATAGAAATTGTCGTAAAATGATTGCGATCGCAGTTGCAATTCATTAAATACGCTCCAATGCTCCGTTATATTAAGTTTTGTGTTGATTACATTCCACGCGCCAACATCCGATATTTGGCAGTAAGCTGCCCGTGTCAAGAGCAACATGGCAACAACATATGATCGCTTTATCATTCTAAGATTAAATGCTGGAGGATAAATTCGATTGGCGGAACCTGTTCTTTCAAATTTCCCTGTCGGCGTTAAAGTTTTCCAATTCTTTTGCAATAGAGGTTAAAAAAGTGGCACCAAGGCTTCCATCTACAATGCGGTGATCATAGCTTAGGGACAGGTACATCATATGACGGATCGCAATGCTGTCGCCCTGTGCAGTTTCAATTACAACGGGTCGTTTTTTAATAGCACCTACAGCAAGTATCGCTACCTGCGGCTGGTTAATAATTGGAGTACCCATGAGGCTACCAAACGTTCCCACGTTAGTCAACGTAAAGGTTCCACCATGGGTGTCATCGGCTCTTAGCTTACCGCTGCGCGCATTATCAGCAAGACTATTTACCTGTTTTGATAAACCCACCAGGTTTAACTGGTCCGCATTTTTTATAACTGGCACAATCAGGTTTCCGGTAGGTAACGCAGTTGCCATCCCGATATTGATATCTTTTTTCACAATGATCTTATCTCCCTCTAAGGAGCAGTTCACCAGTGGGAATTTCTTAATGCATTTTATGATAGCCTCCATAAAAAGGGGCGTGAACGTGATTTTCGTTCCCTCCCGTTTTTCAAAATCATTTTTCACCCGGTCTCGCCACATTACCAGGTTGGTAACGTCGGCTTCGGTAAAACTCGTTACGTGCGGACTGGTATGCTTGCTACGCACCATATGCTCAGCTGTCAGCTTCCTCATGCGATCCATCTCAATGATCTCAACGTTTCCGGAATAAGCCGTCAGGGCAGACTCTTCTCTATCAGTAGCCGCGGGCTCCTTTATTACCGCTACTTCATGTTGTGTAAAGTTTCTTTGTTCTTCCCTTCTTTGTTCCGGTTTTTGTCCCCGCATTCCGGATTTGCGGTCGCTCACATACTGTAGTATGTCTTTTTTTGTCACGCGACCCTCGTTTCCTGTTCCTGGAATGGCTTCCAATTCGGTCATACTCACACCTTCATTGGCGGCAATGTTCAGCACAAGCGGCGAATAAAAACGGTTGGATAAACCATTTGAAGATTGGTTTTTTGAAGGAGGGGAACTGGTTGTTTCCACTACGACCGCTTCCTGTGTATGCTGATTTGCGATATTGCGGAGAACGGGCTGTGCTTTTGGAGCTTCATGTAAAACAGGTTCTTCGGCATTGGTCTTTATCCGTGCAATAACAGAACCCACAGGAACCACATCGTTAATCTTAAAGAGGATACTTTCTACGACGCCGTCTGCAGTGCTTGGCACTTCACTATCCACCTTGTCAGTCGCGATGTCAAGGACGGTCTCGTCCATTTTTACCTGGTCGCCCGGGTTTTTGTGCCACTTTAAAATGGTGGCTTCTGTGATACTTTCACCCAGTTTGGGCATTATTAGATCAACTGTTGCCATAATTTATTTTTACAAGCTATTGGATTTTTTGACATTCGCACCATTTAGCCCTTTATCAAACCTTCAAATACTCCCGGCCTTTTGCTGTAATACTTTCTAACTTTTTAAAAGGCCAAAGTTAACGAATTGAATTTTATCGGGAAATCAACCATTTGACAGAATGAACCTGCGAAGAAAATTCAAAGCATTCATGGCCGTCATCGCGATATTCCGCTGCCTGTCAAACCGAAGATTTAACTTCAACGTTTCAGTTTTTTCAATATTGCCGACGGCTATCCACACGGTTCCAACGGGTTTTTCAACGCTACCGCCGTCAGGTCCCATAATACCCGACACAGCCAAGGCATAATCAATATTCAGTTCTTCGATCGCGCCTTTCACCATTTCAATCACAGTTTCCTGGCTTACGGCTCCATGCTTACCGAGCGTATCATGCTTTACATGCAATATATTTTCCTTTACGTCATTCGCATAGCTAATAACGCTGCCTTTATAATAGGCCGAGGATCCCGCAATACTAGTGATAAGATGAGCGATATAGCCTCCTGTACAGCTTTCTGCCGTTCCCATGGTTTTCCGTCTTTCTTTCAAAATTCTTCCGACAACTATTTCCAGGCCTTCATCTGAATCAGTGACCAGCCATTCGTTCACCAGCAATTGTAATTGTTCGAAGTATGGTTGCAGTTCGCTTTCAAGCGCATCTTTGTCCCTGCCTTTTGACGTGAGTCTCAATTTTACCATTCCATAGTTCGGGAGATAAGCAAGCTTTATATGGGGTGGGAGGGAAGCTTCAAAATTGATCAGCCGTTCGGCGATAAATGATTCACCCTGGCCTGCTGTAAATGCCGTTTTATGTATGATTGCCGGCAATACGAATGTGTTCAATAATCGTGGGATTACTTCATCGGTCATCAAGCCTTTCATTTCATGGGGCACTCCGGGCAGAGCGATGAATATGATGTTATCACCACCACGGTCCTTTAACGGAACGGGCAGTGGTTTTTCGAACCACATCCCTGGCGCAGAACCCCGTGCATTATGCAGTACGGTACAAACATCCGGAACTTCAGCCTGCTTCAGATTTCTTTCGAGTATCGGTCCGGGACGGCGGTATACTTTTTCAAAAAGGTATTTTATATGATCCAGGACTTTTTCATTTGTGATCATCCGGCCACCAAAGTATTTACATAGTAGTGGTTTGGTAATGTCATCCGCGGTGGGTCCGAGCCCGCCGGTAATGATTATGATTTGGGAATGGCTTCCTTCAGTGTCAAGCGCCTGCCAGATATCATCCCATGAATCTCCAACGGCAACTCTCCTGTGCACCCAAACTCCAATTTTATTCAATTCCTGTGCAATAAAGGCGCTATTCGTATCAATTGTTTGACCAATCAGTAATTCATCACCGATCGTGATTATAGAAGCATTAACATCAAACGACATAATAAAATTTGAGCAACAAATATCAGTTATTCATTCAAACAGTTGGATTCATCATTTTCTTTAAGAAATGTTGTCACCTTCATGCCGGAGTTAGTTCTTTAACTTCATTATTTACTTTTAAAAATAAATTCTTTTTAGTTTTAGCAAATAAAAGGTACTCATGAAGAAATTTGGACTGGGTATTACTTGTTGTCTTGTAGTTACTATTTCATTTCCGCAAGCAATAAATCAAAAATTACAAAAAGCATTTCAACGGTTTGAAAAAGATCCGCAATTAAAGTACGCTACCAGTTCTCTTTATGTGATCAATGCGAAAACCGGCAAAGTCGTATTTGATAAAAATGCAAGAACAGGCCTGGCCCCGGCTTCAACCCTGAAAGTGATTACCAGTGTGACAGCGTTTGAGCTTTTAGGATGGGATTACCGGTATAAAACGGATTTCGGGTATCTTGGAAAAAAAGAGGATAGTTCGATAAATGGAAGCCTGGTCATGATTGGGCGGGGTGACCCGACGTTCGGCAGTTGGAGATGGGGAACAACAAAGCCCGAAATCATTTTGAATGAAGTTGCCACTGCGTTATATAAGCAGGGGGTAAGATATTTCAGCGGTTCTTGCGATATGGTTACCGGGCATTTTGAAACGCAAAGCATTCCCGATGGTTGGATCTGGCAGGATCTCGGCAATTATTATGGCGCCGGGCCATCCGCATTGAACTGGAGAGAAAATCAATTTGACATTATCCTTACTTCGGGAAGCAAAATCGGAGACTCGGTCCGCGTAATCCAAACCACGCTACCAATCAATGGTTACCGGGTGGTGTCTGAAGCAAAATCAGCGGGAAACGGAACAGGCGATAATTCGTTTGTTTACCTGCCTATTGGCGACAACCGGATTATAGTCAGGGGCACAATCCCTTTAAATGAAAAAAAATTCGCTATTTCGGCATCTATTCCGGAGCCCGGAGAACAGTTTATGGCCGAGTTACTCGATACTCTTTCGCGCAAACGAATTTCATTCCGAACAAAAACCGGCAACAGCAGCAGCCTACAAAACGAGGCAGGCATTATAGGCAACCCACTTTATAAGATCATTTATCAGCACTATTCACCCTCTCTCGATTCCATAATTTACTGGTTCAATAAAAAAAGCATCAATCTTTATGGCGAGTCGCTCATCAGGACATTTGCTTACGAAAAAGATGGATTTGCCTCAACAGGCAATGGCGTTAGCATTCTGAAAAACTTTTGGAAGTCGAAGGGTCTCGATGACGACGAGTTAAATATAAGCGATGGTTCCGGGCTCTCGCCCCAGGATCGTGTCACAACCCATGCCGAGGTTGAAGTTTTGAAGTATGCGCGGCTCCGTAGTTGGTTTCCATACTTGTTAACATCCTTACCTGAGTACAACGGGATGGCAATGAAGAGCGGTACCATAAAAGACGTGAAAGGCTTTTGTGGTTACCATAAATCAAAAGATGGCACTGAATACATTTTTTCTTTTCTTGTAAATAATTACAATGGATCAACCGCGCAGCTGGTGAATAAGATGTACAAAGTACTTGATGTATTAAAGTAAGCGTTTGAATGGTGGAGGAGTAGGCAATTAATCTTTCAATTCGATTACATGGCCCGTCAATTTTCAGTTATGAAGTCACTTTACATTTTTTGGCTGACAGCCTTTGTAATTATTGGGTGTAAAGAAACTGAAAAAATTTTGCCAAAGGCGGGAACAAGCGAACAGCTCAATGACTTATTTGACAGGTATTATGAAGACAAACTGAAGCTTTTTCCATTGGAGGCAACTTCAATCGGCGACAAACGATATAATGATTTACTCCCGGTTGACTTTACAGATAGCTACCGAATCAAGCTGAGTGAGTTTTATGAACGATATCTTACCGACTTAAGCAATTTCAACCGCGACAGCCTGTCGGGGAAGGACCAATTGAATTACGATGTATTTGAATACGAAACAAAATTGCATAAAAGGTCCCTCAGTTTTACTGATAATTACACACCCTTTAATCAATTTTATGCGTTGCCGATTTCAATGGGGCAGATGGGTAGCGGAGGCGGCGATCAGCCTTTCAAAACAATAAAGGATTATGACGATTGGCGAAAAAGAGCATTTGCTTTTAAAGCATGGACAGACAGCGCCATAGTGTATTTCGGGAAGGGGTTTAACGCTCAGTATGTCTTGCCCAAATCCCTGGTGATAAAAATGATTCCCCAGATGAAGGATTTGGTCCCGGCAGAAATTACTAAAAGTATTTTTTACAGGCCGGTGTTAAATATGCCAGCTGCGTTCAGCGATAGCACTAAAAAACGGATTGCGGAAGAGTACATTAAGATGATCCGGGAAACCCTGGAACCGTGTTATAAAAAACTGGCAAACTTCCTGGAGCAAACCTATTTACCAAAAGCCAGGACAACGTCAGGTGTCGGTTCATTACCCGGGGGGAACGATTACTATATCTTCCGTGTCGAAAATGAAACAACAACAACTAAAACTCCTGCCGGGATCTATAAAACAGGTCTTGAAGAAGTGGCACGGATAAGAAGGCTTATGGATAGTGTAAAGACTTTGACCGGGTTTGCGGGAAATCTCAACTCCTTTTTTGAATACATGCGTACAGACAAGAAATTTATGCCTTTTAAAACATCCAGGGAAGTCCTTGATGCCTTTGAAAAAATTTACCAAACATTAAAGCCTCACGTGGCGACAATGTTTAAGAGGATACCACGAGCATCCTTTGAAATTCGACAAACGGAAGCGTTTCGCGAAGCCAGTGCGAGCGCTGAATATTTTGCAGGTTCAGCGGATGGATCGAGGCCCGGCATTTTTTATATACCGATAATCGATCCAACTACTTACAATATTACGGGTGGGATGGAATCGCTTTTTCTGCATGAAGCTATCCCGGGACACCATTACCAGATTTCATTGCAGCAGGAGGATACTACTTTACCAAAGTTTCGTCGCTATGATGGCAACAACGCCTACGTAGAAGGGTGGGCACTGTATTGTGAGTCCTTAGGGAAAGAGCTTGGCCTGTATACCGATCCTTACCAATATATGGGAGCATTGGGTGATGAAATGCACCGGGCAGTTCGGCTTGTTGTGGACGTAGCAATTCATACAAAAGGAATGAGCCGGGAGGACGCTATAAAATATATGATGAACAATGAAGCCATTGGCGAGCAGGCAGCCACGGCTGAAATAGAAAGATACATGGCAATTCCGGGCCAGGCATTGAGCTATAAGATCGGTGCTATAAAAATCCACGAGCTTCGGGATCGCTATGAAAAGCAATTGGGAAGCAGATTTAAACTTGCAGACTTTCATGATGAAATACTCAGGATGGGAGCAGTGCCTTTAACCATTTTGGAGGCAAAGATGGATGCTTGGGCCGCCAGGCAATGAAGGATTACATTCGATCGGATTAAAAACCAAAATGGCTGAAAAAAGACATGTCCATTTTCAATAACCATGGTGCAGCCAGCGCAGCCATCCATATTAGGAATATTGCTATCTTACCCACTAATGAAATATCCTGTATGATATGCCTGTGCAGCAAGCTTTGAATGGTTGCCATGATCTTTTCTTCCCGCGGGCTGTAATCATAAGGTGGGGCCGGTGGAATTTCACTGAAAGATCCATGCTCCTCGATCAGAATATTCCGAATTTTCCAATAGTCCTCGTCTGGCAGGTCTTCGTACGAGGTATCTGCATTGATTCCCTCTTTTTCAATCCTTTTTTCTGTCTTATCCATGTTTCGGTCGGGACGAAGACGAAGTAGAATTAAAGCCGGGAAAATAAACAATACATAAAAATTAAGTTTCCATGCTATCCAGCACATCAGCGCGGCGGACAGAAAGATAAACACCTTGCTGAGAATGCTGTCTTCATCCAGGAAAACGCGGTTGAGCAACTGCCCGCCATCAAGTGGATATATAGGCAACAGGTTGATAAGGTTCAGGAGAATCAGCAGCAACGCAATTCGTGAAAGTGATAAATCAAAAAAATAGTAGCCATCGACGTTGTTTTGATCAACGAGATGAAAAATGATACCGAGGAGGATGCCGGGCAATGGTCCAGCCAAAATGATAATAGCTGATTGTTTTTGCGAAACTTCCCTTTTTGAGCCGGATACGTATGCTCCGAGCAGCGGGATAAAAAATATACCCAGGTCATTATAGCGGTAATATTTCATTGCAAAAAAATGTCCCAGCTCATGGAAGATGACGATGGCTGTGATCAATAGCAACATGATATAACTCGGGAAAATATAATAGCCCAGGATTAGATACAGTGCCAGGCTGGTGAGCGAACGCAGCCAGATATTTGCGGGCTGGTCTGCCTTCTGGTATTTGGGTGGATATATGAATGCCTCCGCCAGGGCAGGTCTATCTTCATTGGCTTGAGCCTCAGGTGACGGAAAATTAGTCATGATTCTTAATTAGCTAAAAAAGGGCTGTAATTTCGACAACAATTGTTCGGGCATTGTTGTTCGTTTCATTGTTTTTGACTCCAAAAAATACAAAATAATTTTTCCCGCAGCAAGCAATTCATTCTTTTCATTGAAAACCTCGTGATGGAACTCAATTTTATGATGTACAGGGAGTTCTTTTAAGATTACTTTGATGCGAAGCAGGTCATCGTACACCGCTGGCCGGACATATCTGCATTGAACTTCAACGACAGGCATAATGATACCCATTTTTTCCATGTCAGCATAACTAAACCCCAATTGCCTTATGGATTCTGCCCTTGCCGTTTCAAACCATGGAAAATAGTTGCTGTGATAAACCACGCCCATCTGGTCAGTTTCCGCATATCGCACCCGCAATTGTGTTTCGGTAACGAACATTTTTGGAAGTTATGACTATTTACCTGCGAATTTGTCGGCGCTTACCTTTCCCGGGCCGATAAACAATAAGGCAATGGAAGAAAGTAAGAAAAGGGTAGCTTTCTCGCCTGTATTAAAAAAATCGCCTTTATGCGCGTAAAAAACAGCGAATGCCATAGTTATGATTATAGGGATACACGCCAGGCGGGTAAACAGTCCCAGCAAAACGAAGATGGCGCAAAAAAATTCTGCAAAGATCGCCAGCCCAAGAGTCAGGGCACTGCCTATGTGCAGCGGGTCAGCAAATTTTGAAGAGAGGCTTGCAAAGTTTACCAGTTTATGATATCCGTGAGTCATGAGCAGAGCGCCAATCGCCAAACGTAATAACAAGGCGCCAAGAGAGATGCCATTGTCGGAATATTTAATGCCAAGAAGCATTTTCATTGTTTGGAATTTTAGGTTGCAATGATACTGAAAGAAATTCTATTTCTTTTAACAGGGTAAACCAATAGTTAATTGTTAAATAGAATGTAAGAATGGAGTTATCCACACCTGTTTGGAATGATTGTTGGCCACAGATCGAAATAATTGGGAATATTGCATCGTTAATCCAGGACGGTTTAAAGGACATCCCGCATGAAGCACCTAATGTTATTGGCAGGCCCTATGCTATTCGGCACACTCGCTTTTTCCCAAGAGACCAGTTATTATTCAGATCCCTTTACAAAGTTCAAAGAAGCCAAAGAATATTTTCAGAAAGAGCAATATGCTCTTGCTTATCCTTTGTTTAAAGAGATGGACCAATCCGTTCGGGAAACGGATATCGCAAATAATCCTGTGACGGTCCAGGAAATCAACTATTATACTATTGCATGTGCTTTGAAACAGGGTGATGAAAAGGCGGAAGAAGAGGCAATCCGCTTTATTGAGGTGGAGAAGAATAACGCGAGGGTTGAAATGATGAATTTTCAATTGGCAGAATATTATTTCCGGCAGCAACATTTTAGCGAAGCCGCAGACCGTTATGAGCAGGCCAATATTGCCAACCTCAGCAACAGGGAAATAGCCGAAATGAAATTTCACCAGGGTTATGCATACTTCACACAACAAAGGTTTGCTGAAGCGAAACCATTGTTTAATACGATACGTTCGATGAAGGATGACCCAAATTACGTGGACGCGAATTATTATTATGGCTTCCTGGCATTTCGCGATAAGCAGTATGCCGAGGCATTGCAGAGTTTCAAGATCGTAGAAAATGAAAAAGATTACGCTTCCGTAGTGCCCTATTACATTGCCCAGATTTATTATATACAGGGCAAAAAGGATGAAGCGTTGAAATATGCCGAAACAAAGATTAAGGCGGGCAAATCGCAGTACTATGACGTTGAAATGAAGCAGATGATCGGTCATGCTTATTTTGAGAGGAAGGAGTATGACAAGGGACTGCCTTATCTCGAAGACTATGCAAAGCGGGCTCCGAAAACGACCCGTGAAGATCTTTACGAGCTTTCTTATGCCTATTATAAAAATAACCAGTTGACAAAGGCAATCGACGGTTTCAAACAGTTGAGCGGAAAAGAAGACTCGCTTAGCCAGAGTGCGATGTACCTTTTAGGCGATGCGTATCTTAAGACTGGTCAGAAAAGCAATGCGCGCAACGCGTTTCTATTTTGTGCGTCCAATAGTAGTGATAAAAAACAGCAGGAAGTTTCAAGGTTTCAATATGCACGCCTTTCCTATGAACTCGATTACCAGGATGAAGCACTGAGCAGTCTCCGTACGTTTTTGACCGATTACCCGAATTCTGCATACGATGTCCAGGCCAAGGACCTATTGGTTGCGGTTTTGACGAATACCAACAATTACAGGGAAGCATTGGAGCTGCTTGATGGGATGAGTAACGCCACACCCAATGCAAAAAGACTTTATCCCAGGATATTATACGGTCGCGCCACCGAGCTGGTTAATGACGGTCGCCTTGGCGATGCTGACGCACTATTAGATAAGGCTTTGAAAGATCCAAACAATGGATCTGTTTTGCCACTTGTAAATTTCTGGAAAGGCGAAATTGCTTACCGGAATAATAAGCTCGACGATGCCATCAAATATTATAATGTCTACTTAAATGCAGGATCTCCTTCGGGTGGCGAAGCGAATTCGGTGAACGTGCGATATAATCTCGGATATTGTTATCTCCGAAAAGAAAATTATCCTGTATCCCTTTCTTTTTTTGAGCCGCTCGCAAAAAATCCTTCCTTGAGTTCAGACGAATTGACCAAGGATGCATACCTCAGGGCGGCAGATTGTTATTACATGGAGCGCAATTACGGAAAGGCAAAATCAATGTATGACAATGTGATCAGGTTTTCATGGCCCCAGGAAGATTATGCCACGTTTCAAAATGCAATGATAGGGGGCATCCGCAGCTCGAAAGATAAGATCAGCCTTCTGAATACGATGAACAGGAAATTTCCGACATCGTCGCTTGTTACAGATGCGAACATGGAAATAGCGAACACGTACATGTCGGACGAAAAGTTTAGTGAGGCCATTCCTTATTTAAATAATGTTCTAAAAAACACAGGCAACGCCAGTTTGAAACCCCAGGCGCTTCTCCAACTGGGAACAGCTTATTATAATTTGAACAACAATGCCGAGGCGCTGAAGCAATACCAATCGCTGATTTCACAATATCCCAGCTCACAGGAAGCCAATGATGCCCTGGATAATGTAAAAGTAATTTATGTGGAGCAGGGAAAAACCGACGAATACGCGGCATTTATGCGCCAGGCAGGAAAGCCGATAAGCATGGACACCGAAGATTCATTAACTTATTCGGCTGCGGAAAATCAGTTTATAAATGGAAATACGTCAGCAGCTTTAAATTCATTTGGCAACTACCTTCAAAAGTTTCCTGATGGCGTTTATGCCATTGATGCGAGTTATTATCGCGGCGAAATTTATAATGGCAAAAAAGATTGGAAAAATGCAGTGACAGCTTATGAGCCTGTTGCAGCAAATGCTCCGAATAAATATGCTGAACGAGCCATACTTGCTTTAGCCCGCATTTGTTTTTTTGAACTTAAAGATTACAATAAAGCAGAAACGTATTTTGAGCAATTAGGCAAGGAAGCTTCGACACAGGAAAATAAGCTGGAGGCTATGCGCGGACTATTACGTAGCCAGTACCAGTTGCAAAAATGGACCGAAGCTGTTGCCAATGCCAAAGAGCTGGCTGTTGCCAAGAGTAGCAGTTCGGATGACAAGGCACTTGCCAACATGGCGATAGCCAAAGCTTTTGAAGTTGAAGGGCAGTATGACCAGGCAATCGCGAATTTCAAATCGGTGGTGCAGTTAAATAAAGCTGCGCTTGCAGCAGAAGCCAGGTATGAAATAGCGAATTGTTGGTTTCAGCTTAACAAGTTGAGTGATGCCGAAAAAGCGGCGTTTGAAGTGATCAATAAATCTGGCTCTTATGACTTCTGGATCACCAAAGCTTATATATTGTTAGGTGATGTATACTATAAACAGAAGGATTATTTCAATGCAAAAGCTACTTTTCAAAGTGTAGTAGACAACACCATTGATCCTACCCTTAAGAGTGAGGCGCAGACGAAATTGAGCCGGGTGACTGACGAAGACGCAAAAAGCAGTAAGGTTGATCGATAGGCAGCAACAATAAAGCATGATGTTCCAACGAATTGATAATAAGCTGATGGGTAAAATGAATACTTTGAAAAATAGCAAAGCGCGAGTCAAGTTCAACATGGTACCACTGGGAATGCGGTGTACAATTTCCGCGGCCAGGTTGCTGCTTATGCTTGTATTGGGAATGCTTTCCTTTCAAATGACCTATTCACAGAGGCCGGACTCTTCAAAGATCAAGGCCGTGGACATTACTTCCAATTTCAAGCCCGTTTTACGGGAGGCAGCGAAAATTAATTTTAATGCGACTCCTCCTTCTGCGGATACTGTTAAGCCTAAGTTGCAATACGAAGTACCCGATCCCAATTTATTATTTGCTTATCAGCCGGGGACACTTAAACCTTTGGCATTGCAGGTTGATTCAACTGCGAAGTTTGATAACAGCAGTTATATTAAGGTTGGATTTGGAAGTTTGAAGACGCCTTTTCTCCAGGCAGGCATTTCTTTCGGCGACGGCAACACGGCCGGAGCGAATATTTATGCAAGACATGTTTCCTCACAAGGTAAGCGCGATTACCAGGATTTTACCAGCACCTACTTTAAGTTGAGTGGATTTTATAAAACTGCCAAAAATATCGAGTGGAATGCCAGCCTTGGAATGGGCCAGGATAAAACATATAAATATGGCTTCCTGCCCGAGAGCCTTTCATTTAATAATGATTCACTGAGGCAAAGATTTCAGACGATTTCGGCCAGGGCGGGTTTGCGTAATATTTATAAAACCGAATACGGGCTTTCCTATTCACCTGAATTAAAAATTGACATATTTAACGATCACCTGAAAAACAATGAAAGTAACACGGTCCTGAATGCGCCGTTGCGAAAGACACTCGGAAAGGAATTTGCTGTAGACCTTGGTGTTACTTTCGATCTTACCAGGCTTTCTCCTAACAGCAAATCCGCCATCAATAATACTATCTGGTATATCTCGCCTTCTGTTTTGTATAAGAAGAATAATGTCAGGCTGCAGGGTGGTATAAGGCCTTCATGGGACAATTCTGAATTTAAGATGTTCCCAAATATCCTTGCGGAAGTGGGGACCGATGATAACCGGTTTACTTTCCATGCCGGATGGACGGGATATATCCGGAAAACAACTTTTCAATACCTCGCTTCAGAGAATCCCTGGCTTTGGGCACCCACGTCCCTGTCTAATACCTGGATAGAAGAAAGATATGTCGGGTTTAAGGGCTCCATAGGAGACCATTTTACTTATAGTGGAAAGGTAGCATCGAATACTTTGACCAACCAGCCATTATTTATCAATGATACCAGCCTCGCCGGCGACGGAAAATCCTTCCAGGTTGTATACGCCAATCTCAAAGTGCTGAACCTCGGAGGTGAAATTGCATATAATGTTGAAGAAAAATTATCGGTTATTACAAGCCTCAACTTTAACCAGTTTACCGGGCTTGAAGGACAGAAAAAAGCATGGGGAATGCTTCCGCTGGAGTTTAACACCGCAGTGCGTTACCAGGTGATTAAAGATTTATGGTTAAAGGGTGATTTGTTTGCCTGGGATGGTCCCCGCTATCTCAGGAAGGACGGAAATGATGGTAAATTGAAAGGCGCCTTTGACCTCAATGCGGGGTTGGAATTCAAGGTTAAGAAAAATATCAGTGTTTGGACGCAATTCAACAATATCTTTAACCAGGAATACCAGCGTTGGAACCAGTATCCCGTATACGGCTTCAATTTTGTCGGCGGAGTCATATTTTCGTTTGACCAAAAGAATTAATCATGTACGGAGAATTGCACCAGTACCTCATCTTGCATAAGCAACTGAATGTTCCCGGCATTGGAACGTTCCAGGTTGAACGAAAACCGGCTGATGTGGATGTGGCCGGAAAAATGATTTATCCCCCTGCATATACAATAGCTCTCCATCACAGCAATGCCACACCTTCCAAAAAAATCTTTAGCTGGCTGGCTTCAGAGTTGAATATTTCTGAATACGATGCACTCGCAAGATTTAATGACTTTGCATTTGACTTGAAAAATAAGATAATGGCGGGTGAAAAACTGCTTTGGAATGGAATTGGAATACTGAGCAGGGGCATGGCGGGTGAGATAAGGTTTGAAGCTTCATTGAAAGGCATGACCATCGGCGAACCTGTTGCCGCTAATAAAGTGATCAGGGATGATGCTGAACACACCATCATGGTAGGCGAGCAGGAAAAGACATCCACAGAAATGCTTGAGTGGCTAAACCCGGTGCGAAAGAAAAAATCTTATTGGTGGGTGCTTTCGCTGTTGATTGGTTTACTGGCTATCGCATTTATAACCTGGCATTTTTATTCAAAAGGACTTATCACTTCTGCTGCTGCAAACCAGCAAAAATTGAATCCTCAAAAGGAATCTTCCACGTATAGAATTGCTCCGTAGGCATTTCCTGCTTTAGTCTTTTGCATTTTTATATTTTTGTCATGCAATTCAGTTTACTTTGCTGCGCCTTCATGAGCAGGTATCAGCATGAGCAAAAATCTTTTTTCTAAATGTCCTGTTTGTCACACTGCAGCGATTGATGAGGTAATGCAGGTTAAGGACTACACCGTAAGCGGAGAATCGTTTACGATTGCTGAGTGTAATTCCTGCAGATTAAGAATTACAAAGGATGCCCCCGGTGCGGCAACAATTGCCGCCTACTATAAATCTGAAAATTATATCTCACATACGGACACTGTACAAGGAGTGATCAATCGCCTATACCATTATGTGAGGAAAACAACTGTTGTGCAAAAGAGAAGGTTGATTGAAAAGACGACGCAGATAAAGGCGGGAATAATTCTCGATGTGGGAAGCGGAACCGGGGCTTTTCCAAACGAGATGAAAAAAAATGGTTGGACAACAACCGGGCTTGAACCGGATCCCGATGCGAGGAAATTGGCCTCAGTTCTTTATAATCTGGAATTGGATGATTCGAGCCAGTTATATGAATTACCAGCCGGTCATTTTGACGCTATTACGCTTTGGCATGTATTGGAACACGTCCATGACCTCGAGGCATATGTGCAGCAGGTAAAAAGATTGCTAAAGGCAACTGGAAAAATTTTCATTGCAGTTCCCAATTACACGTCGATTGATGCCGCAATTTATCAACAGTATTGGGCCGCATATGACGTACCGAGACATTTGTATCACTTTTCGCCGTTATCGATGCAGGTGCTGGCGGAAAAACATGGGCTGAAAATTGTGCAATACAAACCCATGTGGTTCGATAGCTTTTACATTTCGCTTTTAAGCAGCAAATACAAGAATGGCAAGGCAAGATGGCTGTCCGCGGTTTGGAATGGTTTTCGTTCAAACCTGGCAGCTCTCGGCGATCGTAAGAAGTGTAGCTCGGTCATTTATGTAATCGCCAGGCAATAGCAGGTATGTAAAATAAAATAAGCTGACTTACGACTCCTAATCGTTCCGGAGATTGCTGTGTAAATGGTGTAATTATTTTACTTCCGCCATATGAGGAATCGATTCCGCCTTATATTCACCCGCATCCAGCTTCTTCTTTGTTGCGGAAAATGCTTCTAATGTTTCCTGTATGTCTTCATCTGTATGTGCCGCAGTGGGAATAAGCCGGTAAATGATATGGCCTCTTGGTATCACGGGATAAACAACAATGGAGCAGAAGATTTTATAATTTTCTCGTAGATCCATGACCATCGCAGTTGCTTCCTCAACTCCGCCTGACATATAGACCGGTGTTACAACCGAATCAGTTTTGCCAATATCAAATCCTCTTGCCTTCAAACCATTTTGCAGGTTACGTGCATTATTCCACAGCTTTTCCTTCAATTGCGGTTGTGTGCGCAGTAATTCAAGCCTTTTGAGATTGCCTATAACCAAAGGCATTGGCAGGCTTTTGGCGAAAATTTGTGAACGGATATTATAGCGGATATAATCAATAATTTTCTTGTCGCCTGCTATAAATGCACCAATGGACGCCATCGATTTTGCAAACGTAGAAAAATAAAGATCGATCTTATCCTGTACACCTTGTTCCTCACCAGCACCAGCGCCGGTTTTACCCAATGTACCAAAGCCATGGGCGTCATCAACCAGCAGGCGGAATTCATATTTATCTTTCAGCGCGGCAATTTCTTTTAACTTTCCCTGGTCACCTGCCATTCCGAATACTCCTTCTGTAATTACCAGGATACCACCGGCGTTTTGTCTTTCTATCAAAGAAGTCGCCCGTTGCAATTGTTTTTCGCAATCCTCAACATCGTTATGTTTAAAAACATAACGGTGACCGGGGTGTAAACGCAAGCCGTCGATAATGCAGGCATGGCTTTCACCGTCATAAACAATTACGTCGTGCCGGCTGCAAAGCACGTCAATCAGGCTTACCATTCCCTGGTATCCAAAGTTCACGAGGATGGCGTCTTCTTTCATTTCAAACTCTGCCAACTCTGCTTCCAGCTGTTCATGATAATTACTGTTGCCACTCATCATGCGGGCGCCCATTGGAAGGGCCAGTCCAAACTTTTTGGTTGCTTCCGCATCTGCTTTGCGAACTTCAGGATGATTGGCCAGGCCCAGATAATTATTCAGGCTCCAAACGATCATTTCTTTGCCGCGAAATTTCATCCGGCTGCCAATTTCGCCTTCAAGCTTTGGGAATGCAAAATATCCATGGGCTCTTTCACGGTGTTGCCCAATTGGCCCGTAGTTTTTTAGTAAACGTTCAAATATGTCAGCCATATTAATTAGTTGGTTTGCGGTGGAAAGGTATATCTGAAAAATCTATAAAAATAGAAGCCGGTCAAACTGCGCAAAGATAGGGGATTGAAGGAGACACTCAAAGGGGAGTCAATGCAGTGTTAGTATATTGTACGTGAAGGCCTCTTGCCGTTTTGTTGATAAAGAGATTGTAGAATGGCGATCAATGATGCAGAAGACTTAAAAGATTGATCATTGAGAAGGAAAACAAAGAAGAAAGCACACACCACCGAAAAGATTTTCTGTTGTCAAGCGACCCAATATCTTCATAATCCCCAAAATCCAGTTCTGACTATATTATCAACAATGCATCTCCATAGCTAAAGAACCTGTACTTGTCCTTAATTGCTTTTTTATAAGCTTCCATGGTTAACTCATAACCGGCAAAAGCACACGTCATGATCAGTAAGCTGGTTTTTGGCAAATGAAAATTGGTTACGAGTGAGTCAGCAATATTAAAATCGTAAGGCGGGTGAATAAACATGTTGGTCCAGCCTTCTGAAGGTTTTAAAAGTTTCTGGGCAGTAAAAGACGATTCCAATGCCCTCATGGTGGTAGTACCAATTGAACATATGCGGTGGCCGTACTCTTTTGCACGGTTTACAATCTTGCATGCAGTTTCATCAATGTGGTAATATTCTGCATCCATTTTGTGTTTGCTGAGATCTTCAACTTCAATAGGCCGAAATGTGCCGAGGCCGGTATGGAGTGTTACCTCTGCAAAGCGAATGCCTTTTATTTCCAGGCGTTTTATCAGTTCACGGCTAAAGTGCAGACCCGCCGTAGGCGCAGCCACCGCACCTTCATGTTTGGCATAAACGGTTTGATAACGTTCTTTATCTTCTTCGTCAGGTTTACGCTTGATGTATTTAGGTAATGGGGTTTCGCCCAGTTTTTCCAGTTGTGCGCGGAATCCTTCTTCATTTCCGTCCCACAAAAACCTGATCGTTCGTCCACGGCTGGTCGTGTTATCAATAACTTCAGCCACGAGGTCCTCCTGCTCGCCAAAATAGAGTTTGTTGCCCACGCGAATTTTACGTGCGGGATCTACGATTACATCCCAGAGGCGGTTGGGCCTGTTCAGTTCGCGAAGAAGAAATACTTCAATCTTGGCGCCTGTTTTTTCTTTACGGCCATACATCCGGGCCGGAAATACCTTAGTGTTGTTGACAGTGAAAACATCCTTGTCGTCAAAATAATCCAGGATGTCCCTGAAATGCTTGTTTTCGATTTGACCCGTGTGGCGATGAACAACCATCATGCGGGCGTCTTCACGTTTTTTGGCGGGGTTTTGGGCGATAAGATTAAGAGGCAGGTCGAAACGAAATTGCGAAAGCTTCATGTTTATAAAAGTGGTTTATAGAGGGTCGCAGGACAATCAAACCAGGAGTGAAGTGAGGGGTGAACGATTCCACTTTGATAAGTCTCAGGTACTTACCGACTCCCAAAGCGAATATTGCAAACCCCGGTCTTACGGCACCGGGCTCTGTCGATGCGGACAGCTTTAAAAGCGGGCAAAGGTAATGATATTTGTTTCTAAAAACCCCCATTTTGCCCGTAATTTTTTTAGAAACAGCTATTTGCAAGGTGCAGCCCGACAATTTAAGCCTTTAACACTGTGAATGCATCATAGGCCTGGCTATAAGTTGTCCCTAAAGAAACATTGGATCATTAAAAAATTAATTTCCAATGTCATCGTTATAAGATCAGGCCCGGCTTTATTTGATTAGTTCGCTTAGAATTGGCATTAGTTTAATAAATATTTAGCCACCAGAATCATGATGCTTTATGAAACGAACACCGATTTTCATTCTCCTGTTGCTGCCTTTCCTTGTCCAGGGGCAGCCTAAGTCCAAAACTAAAAGATACCCCAGTCTTTTGTGGGAGATTTCCGGCAATGGCTTGGCCAGGCCCTCTTATCTTTTTGGAACCATGCACGTTAGCAGCAAGCTTGCCTTCCACCTTGCAGATTCATTTTACCTGGGTATCCGGAATGCAGATGTTGTGGCATTGGAAACCAATCCTGAGTCATGGCAGGAAGACATGAGCAGGTATGACGTTAATGACGGCTACGATGGTTACAACAGTTCTTACCGCGCCGCGGGCTTTACGCCGGTGCCGGAAGATTATTTAAGCATCAACACCCTGAAGTTCTACAAATACGACAAGAAGATTGAAAGAGCATTATATAGCAACCCTTCGGCCATTAATAATCTTCTCTATCGTTCATATGGAAATGAAACGAGCGATTTTGAAGAGGATACCTATCTTGACATGTACATCTACCAGTGCGGTAAGAAATGGGGCAAAAAGGTCGCCGGGGTTGAACGATACGAAGAGAGCATGAAACTAATGATGGAAGCTTATAAGGACGCTGCGAAAGACAGGAACACTAAGGACCGTAGCTATGACAACGAGGAAGGATATTCCTATAATAAGCTGCAGGAGGCGTACAGGAGCGGCAATCTCGATTGGCTGGATTCCATAAACAAATACAATAGTTTTTCTGCTGCCTTTGATGAGAAATTCCTTTATCGCAGGAATGAAATACAGGCGACATCAATCGATTCGATATTGAGGTCAGGTCAATCGCTTTTCGTTGGCGTTGGTGCTGCACATTTACCAGGAAACCGTGGTGTAATAGAAATGCTCCGTCAGCAGGGATATACGCTGAGACCTGTAAGAATGGGCGCGAGGGACAGTCACCATAAGGAGCAGGTTGAAAAGGTAAGGGTGGCGGTAAGCTTTTCGACCCAGTCAGCAGATGATGGTTTATTTAAAGTTGATATACCTGGAAAATTCTACAAGTTCGGAGACGACATAAACCTCGATCAGCGACAGTATGCTGATATGGCAAACGGGAGTTATTATATGGTTACCCGTATTATGACCAATGCATGGATGTGGGGACATTCGACCGAAAAAGTCAATAAGGTCATCGACAGCCTTCTTTATGAAAATGTACCCGGGAAGATAATCAGCAAGACAAGTATCACACGTAATGGTTACAGTGGCCTTGACATAATTAACAAGACCCGAAGGGGTGATATTCAGCGCTACAATATTTTTGTTACACCGTTTGAAGTAATCATTTTTAAAATGAGTGGAACAGGGGAATATGTTAAGAACGGCGACGAAGCCAAAAAGTTTTTTGGAAGCATACAGTTTAAAGAGTATAAACCAACTGCGGAACTATCTTCTGCGGGTTGGCTAAATTATTCTCCTTCCTATGGTGGATTCAATGTCAAACTGCCCCACCAGCCGCATATTGGAAATGACGGCAGTTGGCTCTACGATGCGGAAGACAAAGCCAACAATACACAATACCGCATCATCCGAACCGACATTCATAATTATCATTTTGCGGAAGAGGATACATTTGACCTGGCCCTGATGTCAGAAAGCTTTGCGGCTTCTGAATTTATTGATAAGCAAGTTAGCCGGAAACAAACAACATTTAAGGGCTATCCTGCGTTGGATTGTCAATACCGGGATAAGTCCGGCGGGATTTACCTGGCAAAGTTTATTATCAGGGGTCCTCACTATTATACATTAGTGGCGCATGGAGCTAAGGAAACGAATGAAATGAAGGAGTTTCTGAATTCATTTGAGATTAAACCCTTTGTTTACGCTTCAGCGACCGAGCGTGTGGATTCGAATCTTTATTATTGCGTGAAAAGCCCCGTGTTTCCTGAAGCTCAAAAAGAAAAGCTAAACGTACCCAGGTATGCTTACAATGGAGCGGCAGATGATGACGACCTGACAGAAAAAGAAAAGCTTGAAGAAGGAGTGTTCCGTAGTAAAGTCATATCAAATGATTCAACGGGTGAAAAGATATTTGTGACCTTTTTTAAACTTCAGCCTTATTACCAAATAAAAGACTCCACCGTGATGGATAAGGAAAACCAGGGAACTTTTTTTGGTGATTCTACGGTGATTGTTAAATGGAAAAAGGAATATCAATTACCCGATAAAATGAAAGTTTGGGAAAGTGTGATCACGGACACGGGAAGCAGTCGTACGCTTTGGACTAAGACATTTTTTAAAGATGGGATTGGCTTTGCTTTATTAACCCAGTCCGATACGCTCAGCAAGCCAAGCAGCTTTGTGCAATCCTTTTATGACAGCTTTGCGCCTTGTGATACATTGGCGGGCCACAATCCCTTCGAGAAGAAAGCGAACTTGTTTTTTTCAGATTTCGCAAGCACGGATAGTGTTGCTCACAATCGGGCGATTAAGGAAATATATAACATAAAACTCGATTCAGGCGATCTCAAAGATTTACAAGCGGCGGTCTCTTATTTAAGTTGGAAAGAGAAAAAGTATTTGGATACTAAAAAAGCGCTCATCGGAAAGCTTGAGGACATAAAGACCCGCTACGCTTCTGATTATTTGAAAGAGCTGTTTTATGGAGCCGGTGACACCCTTGAACTACAGTACAAGATACTCGAAACGTTATTGCAGCAGGAAACGCAATACGCATACAATACCTTTAAGGAAATCATGATCAATGAACCCCCGGTGCTTGATATCGATGAGCCCGCAAGCAGTCCAGGTTATTCATCATCCACTAACTCACGCAGGAGATATGATTATGAGAACGACGGATTCATGGATGATTTGTATGACTCATTAAAATTGACCAAAACAATATTGCCGGACATTCTCCCGCTTATTAACATTGACGATTACAGGAACGGCGTTATGCAGTTGCTCGCTGTGATGGTGGATAGCAATTTACTCGACAAAAAGACCTATGAAATTTATTTAAGTAAGTTCCTTATTGAAGCAAAACAGGAATTGAAAAAGCAGGCAATTACTGAAAAGCAAAAGGCAATTGTAAAAGCTGAGATGAAAAAGGAAGACAATAAAGGGAGTGCCACAGTGTCCGGAACCGACGAGGACAGGGGATCCGGTAATGAAAAGCTCAGGCTATACGCTACGCTGATGCTTCCGTTTTGGGATGCCAACACTAACGTGCAACCGCTGTTCCGGCAAATGCTTTCCTCATCAGACAAGCGGTTAAAGTATAACATACTGCTGTTGTTGATAAGGAACACCAAGACGTATCCGGATAGCTTATTAAATTATTTTGCGCGCCTCGATGAATACCGGTATGAGCTCTACAGTGATTTGAAAGATTTGAATAAGCTGTCGATCTTTCCCCGCCAGTATAATAATCACCTGGACCTTGCCAAAAGCAAAATCTTTGCAGAAAGAACCTATGATAAACCTGATTCGCTGGTGTTTGCCGATAAGGTGCCAGCTGATGTGAACGGCAAGAAAGGGCTCATTTATTTTTTCAAATATAAAACGAAAAAAGACGATGCTACCTGGAAACTGGCTTCAGTAGGCTTAGTGCCGGATGACCCAAAGGAGTTCGAATTCGATGATATAAAAAAAGAGCAAAACAATCGGTACTTCGATTATAACAACTATTCCAATAGCTCCCGGTATGATTTTACATCTTATAGCAATACGAAAATTAAAGTCAATGAACCGTTGGGTATGCAATTGAATAAAGAGCTTAAACGAATGCTCTACTCCAAACGAAGAAGCGCCAAAGAATTTTATGACAAGGCCAGGTCCGAAAGCTTTGAGCCTGTGGGTGACGAAAGCTATGAGGAAGATTCGACTGTATCTACGAACTGATTGAAGGAATTCCTCCTGGAATCGCGGCAATGAGTTTTTGGGTATACGACGACTTTGGATTGCGATAAATTTCATCAGCAAATCCTGTTTCTACAATTTTGCCTTTGTTCATAACCATGATCCGGTCGCTGATGTAACGCACAACCGAAAGATCATGTGAAATAAAAATGATCGTAAATCCAAACTCTCTTTTGAGTTCATTTAACAGGTTGAGCACCTGCGCCTGAACACTGACGTCGAGTGCAGACACACATTCATCGCACACAATAAACGAGGGATTCAAAGCCAGTGCCCGGGCAATGACGATACGCTGACGCTGGCCACCGGAAAACTCATGAGGGTAACGGTTAAAATGTTCCGGCCTCAGGTCGACTTTTTCCAGCAGTTCCACCACCTTTTGCTTACGTGTTTTGTCGTTTTCAAACAAGCCGTGCACCTTCAACGGTTCGGCAATTGCGGAACCAATCGTCAAACGGGGATTGAGCGATGAATACGGATCCTGGAAAACAATCTGGATTTCTTTGCGCAGAAGTCCCAGGTCTTTCTTCTTCGTGGCCGCCAGGTCGGTTCCATTAAAAAGAATTTTGCCCGCCGTGGGTTCGATGAGCCGCAACAAAGTTCTTCCAAGGGTTGTTTTACCACAACCGCTTTCGCCTACTAATCCCATAGTTTCACCTTCAATGATTTCGAAGCTAACGTCGTCAACCGCCTTTATATAGGATCGTGGACTTCCGAAAAATGTTTTTTTGGAGGGAAACCATACTGAAAGGTTTTGAACTTGCAAATAAGGTTCTGTTCGAGTTTTAATGTTTGAGGTCGTCACTGCGATCCCGCGAGAGGCAGGAGAAGCAGGAGGTTGTTGAAAGTTGGATGTTGGATGTTGGATTTTGGAGGTTGGAGGTTCGAAGTTTTGCGGGGTTGTTTTTTTTTGTTGGGTTGCAATTAAGGATTCCGGTTGTAAAAAGTCGCTTACAATTGGCAGGCGTTTTCCTTTTTCATGTATTACGGGCCGGCAAGCCAGCAAAGCTTTAGTATAAGGATGCTGCGGATGGGTGAAAATATTTTTTACGGTGTTTTCCTCTACAATTTCTCCCTTGTACATAACGATTGTCCGGTCAGCAATTTCTGCCACTATACCAAGGTCATGTGTGATAAATATTACGCCAATCGGCAACTGTTGCTGTAAATCCTTAATAAGTTGAAGAATGCTTTTTTGAACAGATACGTCCAGGGCGGTGGTGGGTTCATCACAAATCAACAGGCGTGGTTCACAACACATCGCCATTGCAATCATCACTCTTTGCTTTTGGCCGCCACTCAGTTGGTGTGGATAGCTATTGAAAACAAAATCAGGGTCAGGAAGTTTTGTCATTTCAAACCATTCAATCGTTTTTTGTTTTGCAGCAGCTTTTGAAATTTTTTTGTGGATTTGTAATGCCTCCATTACCTGTGTTCCGCAAGTGAGCACGGGGTTGAGGGAGCTCATTGGCTCCTGGAATATCATAGCTATTTTATTACCGCGAATTTTCAGAAGTGAACGAATATTATTTTTCAGCAGGTTTGTTTGTTCTGTTCCGGTCGCGGAAAAAAGTATTTGACCCGATAAATAGTTAGCCGGCGGGGAGGGCAATAGCCGCAGTATTGAAAGTGCGGTAACCGATTTGCCGGAACCCGATTCACCAACAATAGCCAGAATCTCGCCGTTGTTAATCGAAAAGGAGATATTATTCAGCGCTGTGACATTTCCGGCTTCTGACACAAAGTCAACGGAAAGATTTTGTATGCTGAGAAGCGGATACATTATTTATCCACGACTTTTATTGACAATTTGCGTGGCGGTGAAGGATAATATGCGAGGCAAACCGCACATTGTTGTTTTTGGCTGGTATCAATAAGAAAATAAAAATCGTCACCCTGTTCAATATTTTTAGGAAATGAGCATGGGCTTCCGAGGCCAAAAACGTTGTTATATGATTTACCCGTGGATTCGTCGGTCCAGCTGGCATTAATCATTGACGTGTCGATTTCACCTTCCAGCAAGCGCAGCGTATAATTCATACAAATGCCTTTTGTTTCAAGCTTTGCTTTGAATGCACCGCCCGATTGACTCTTTTTTTTGCCGCACTGGTCAGCCGAAATAGTAAGTGCCGAAATACAGGATAAAAGCATTAAGAGTTTCATAATATCAGGTTAATAAAAAAGCAGGGGTCGTTGGCTTGCCAGAATGCCCGGAGCAGCATCAGAACTTTAAATGTCGTACAGTCATCCCGTCATTGATGAGTTGTTTAAGTGAATCGATCCCGATTTTGATATGATTATCCACAAATTTTGCTGTGACTACATCGTCGCTTTCCGCAGTTTTAACACCGTCTGGAATCATGGGCTGATCACTTACCAGCAACAGTGCTCCCGTTGGTATTTTGTTGTAAAACCCAACCGTAAAAATGGTTGCTGTTTCCATATCAATTGCATAAGCACGGATATCCTGCAGGTAGTTTTTAAACTTTTCATCGTGTTCCCATACCCGTCTATTGGTAGTATAGACAGTACCTGTCCAGTAATCAACACCATAGTCCCTTATTGTAGTGGAAACGGCCTTTTGCAATGCAAACGCGGGCAAAGCCGGTACTTCAGGAGGAAAATAGTCGTTCGATGCTCCTTCTCCGCGAATCGCTGCAATAGGTAGAATGAGATCACCGATCTTATTGCGTTTCTTAAGACCGCCGCATTTACCCAGGAACAGGGCTGCCCTGGGTTCTATGGCACTAAGCAGGTCCATGACGGTCGCTGCAGTGGGACTGCCCATTCCAAAATTGATGATCGTAATATCTTCCGCCGTGGCGCATTGCATTGGCTTGCCTTCACCAATCACCGGAACTTTGTTCCATTTGGAAAACTTGTAAACGTAATTGCTGAAATTGGTAAGCAAAATGTATTTGCCAAAATTCTCGAGTTTTTCTCCTGTGTACCTGGGAAGCCAATTCTTTACTATCTCATCCTTGGATTTCATCGGTATTTAAACTATTCAGCGAATTTAATCATTTACTTTTGTCCAAAGGACTACTTTGTAGAAGCATGCTGGTAATAAACTACCCTAAACCGGAATTCTTGATCAAGCAGGAGGGAGGAAAGGAAATTATTTTTGATCCACTAAGGAAACGTTGGTTGATGCTTACACCAGAAGAATGGGTAAGGCAAAATTTTGTACAGTATCTTGTCAGGGAAAAAAAATATCCTGCTGCCCTGATTGCCATGGAGAAAATGATAAAACTCGGAGAATTAAGAAAGCGGTTTGATATTTTGGTGTTTGACAGGAATCATCGGCCATGGATGATGATAGAGTGCAAATCGCCCGCGATAAAAATGGATGAAGCCGTGCTGAACCAATTGTTGCGATACCACATCAGTGTGCAAACAGGCTATCTTGTTATTACCAATGGCGAATATTCCTACGGCTGGGAAAAAAAAGAAAATAGCCTTTTCATGCTGCGGGAGCTACCCCTGTCCAACGATACGATTTAGGCCCGTAATACTGGATTCGCAGAATCAAAAACAATTCGCCAGTTTTATCCAAACAAGTTGCTGCTCAGGTAACGGTCACCCCTGTCACAGACGATGAACACAATCACACCAGAACTAATTTCGCCCGACAGGCGAATGGCAGCCGCCGCTGCGCCGCCGCTGCTCATGCCCGCAAAAACGCCTTCCACTTTTGCAAGCTGTCGTGACATCTCCGTTGCTTCCTGTTGCGACACATCCATGACCCGGTCCACCCGTTCGGGTTCAAATATTTTTGGCAGGTATTCTTTAGGCCAGCGCCTGATACCAGGGATTGAAGATTCTTCAGTGGGCTGGCAGCCTATGATCTGTATAGAAGGATTTTTTTCTTTAAAAAATCTTGAACAACCCATGATGGTTCCTGTAGTACCCATAGAACTAACAAAGTGCGTAATACCCTGGTTGGTGTCTCTCCATATTTCAGGTCCCGTTGTGTTGTAATGAGCTTTATAATTGTCCGGATTTGAAAATTGGTTTAAGATAAAATACTCACCCTCTGCAGCTTTTTCTTCTGCATAGTCCCTGCATATTTCAATGCTGTCCAGCAATGTCACTTTAGCACCGTATGCTTCCATAGTCAAAGTACGTTCCCGGGTAGATGTCGATGGCATCACCAGCTCTATTTCGAGGTCAAACAACCGTGCAATCATTGCCAGTGCAATTCCTGTATTCCCGCTGGTAGCTTCAATTAATTTAGTGCCGCGTTTGATTTCTCCTCTTTCCAGTGCCGACCTGATCATATTCAATGCCGGTCGATCCTTTACGCTGCCGCCGGGGTTATCGCCTTCAAGCTTGGCATACATGGTCACTTTCGGGTTGGGATTTAGCTTCTTGATTTCTACCATCGGTGTATTGCCAACCAGGTCAATAATGCTCGCCATGTTCAGATATTAGTTTGCTGATCTACCACTTCAATTTCTGATTTGTGATAAACGGTGGTGTAGGGAGGGATACTTTTCGTAAGCCACACATTTCCTCCAATGATGCTGTGATGGCCAATTACTGTATTGCCGCCGAGTATTGTGGCGCCGGAATAAATAATTACATGATCTTCCACAGTGGGGTGCCGCTTTATAAACGACATGCTTTTATCTACACTTAATGCCCCTAACGTGACGCCCTGGTACAGTTTTACATGATCACCAATTATAGATGTCTCGCCAACTACAATTCCCGTCCCGTGATCAATAAAAAAATGTTTACCGATAACGGCACCGGGGTGAATATCTATTCCGGTCCTGGAATGGGCGTGTTCGGTAAGGATCCTCGGTATCAGGGGAATTTCCAACTGCACCAAAGCATGAGCAATGCGATAAAAAGCGATGGCATAGAAACCGGGGTAAGCTCTAATCACTTCAAACCTGTTTTTTGCCGCGGGGTCGCCTTCCAGTATTGCTTCAATATCGGTGTTTAAAATTTTATAAACGTCGGTAACCCGGTCAAAAAATTCTGAAGCCTTTTCATAATAATTCCAGCTGCTGCATGCCTTCGTAGCTTCAAGAAGGATCATCAATTCCGTCGTAAGTTTGGAAAACTTCTCCTGTACTACTTCGGGAGACGCCGGGAGAAATTCGGATCGTTCGGGATAAAGCAGTGCAATCAGGTCAAGCGCCCACAAAGCAATTCTTTCATTGGGGGGCACCATTTCGATCCCTTTTTGCTTATTGAAAATATACTGGTAGAATTCAGGATTCATACACCGACAGCTGGTTAAAATTGGTAGTCGACAAAATTACCATAATTATCGACATGGTTTTAGCGGGTGTTCCGGCGATTTATAATAATGAAATGATAAATTAGTTTCCCAGGCGGCACAAATTTGAAAAACTGTTGCCCTGCTTACAATGACCCATGACCTAAATTGATTTTAAGACGCTCAGGGTGCGACCTATACCAGGGCTTCCGGAACTGAGGTCATCTTTTCATTACCCACCATATTATACCTCCAATCATAAATAATACAAGTAAGCTGGCATAAAGGCCGTTTCTCGTGCTATGATTAGGCTTTTTTGCTGTCAGAATTTTCGTCTGGTCATTTACAGAATAGGTAAGAACATAGTTAAATTCTTTATCTCTTTTGTCGATGGCCTCGGTGTATTCTTTTATATCATCAGCATTTACATAATCCTTCAGGTTTTCGTAGGTGTATTCGAGAAAGATAGTTTTCTTCCCGTCATGCAGCAGTTTCGCTGTCATTGAAAAGGACGATGATTTTATGGTCTCTGAATTTTGTTCGGCCGTCCAATCCTCGGGAAGGTTTATTTCTATTTCTTCACTGTATTTTACAGGCCACATAAGTGAAAATGGCATTTCCCTGTCTAAATCTTTTGGTCTTTTGATAAGACCGTTGATAACAAACGGAGCAAAGGACGCTTTCTTTTTGCCATCTTCAAGGTCCCATATTCCGTCAATTGAATATATTTCGGTGGTAACAAATAATCCGGTGTTTTCATCATCCTGGTAACTGATACTGTCGGCTGTTATCTTCTTATAATACGAGGAATAATAGTCCCGGAATGTTTTTTGCATTTCATAACTACTGTTATTATTAAATGAGCTTCGGATCTCATCAGCAAAAGTCCCCGTGTAATAGCTTGTGACCTTTAGCCTGGCCTTGCCGTTCATATCCGGAATACTAAAGACTTCCTTTACCCTGACCTTACCGGGCTCTCTCGTGTTTATCTTCTCAAGACTTTCCGTTGAAGGGCTGACAACCAGGCCGTATTGATAGTCCGGATAGGAAATGACATTAATCCTGCCACGTTGATAACTGATGGTCGGGTCGAACCAATATTTCGTATTGTTGAGTTGTACCTGCACCGTTGCATGATCAAACGCGGTGGATGATGGTAACCATTCATTGATGGTTTTCTTGCAGGAGGTATTAATCAACACCGGGAACGCCTGGATATTCATCGAGCGAAGCATAGTGCAGAGTAAATATGACTTGTCTTTGCAATCACCAAATCGCTGGGAGAATATCTTGTTCGGATCGCCTGGTTTATGCGAACTTTCTCCCATCTCGATACCCATGTAGCGGATGTCATCCTGGACGAAGCGAAGCGCTGCAAGCGTCCGTTGTTCTTCAGTGGCATTTTGCGCAATGATCTCAGCAATTTTGGTTCGTAGCTCCTCCGAAATATGAGTTGTTAAAGGAAAAAGATTCAATGCCCAGTCGCTAACTTCTTTCCAGTTCCGGTATTCACTGACCATTATTGTGGAATACGGGTCATACCAGGATGGAAGATTATCCTGTATTCGTCTGGGCTTCACCCACTGGAGACTCCATTCATAAATTCTTTCATTTGTGCCCTCGTGTATGACAGGTTTAATATCAGTATTCCTGCCTCTTACAGTGACTTCCCGGCCATTTGGAACGATAAGTTTATAATACAGGCTGCCTACCGGTACCTCGAAGTCCACGTCAAAAACTGTTGAATACTTTCCCTGGAAAATTGGATTGAATCCTTTAATTGTATAACTGTATTCAATGATGTCCCCTTTTCTTACATCTTCAAGAAATAGTACTGACGATAACGATCCATCGTAGATATGCCTGTTCAAATCGGATTCTTGTTGGATTGTCTTGAATTTCGAGAGGTTCAATTGATCAATCGTTATATTATTCCTCAAAATCTTCACTGAGTGAAAAGTCAGATTTTGATAGGAGGGATCAAACGCCACGGAAATCTCTGAACTATTTTGAACTCCTGATTCGGTAAGAACTTTAATTACCTTTCTCACGTACACGGATTGTTGTTCCAGCGAAACTTGTTTTTCAAATGCGAGATCAAGGTATCCTCCTTCAGCTTCACGCTCAAGGGAATTGTTATTATAACTATACTTTGCTACTGATGCCCAAAGGGGGAGCGCCCCGGTTCTCGGCTTTTTAAGTTGCGCAAAGCCGGTATCGAATAGCAGGAAAAATAAAATAACTATAGCGGGATAAGATGACGGTTTCATTGAGTAACAAAATATAAAAATTCTTTCAATAGTTTTAATTTCCAGGGCTCAAGTATCACTCTTGTTCAGCTCCGGCCAGCCAAATTGCAATCCTGTGAACCACGGGGAAAAACAAATAATAAATTTTCCCATGACCGCTTAAATTGTATCATTTCTTTTGAAGCAGGGCCAGTTTAAGGCCCAAGCCGATCAAGACAAGCCCGCAAGTTTTATTGACGTAGTAGGAGATTTTGTAATTGCTCTTTAGTTTATTCGCCGTGAGAGAGGCGAAATTAGCAAGCGCCAGGCACCAGATTGTACCGGTCATGGTAAAGCTAATACCGAGCAACATAAACGGTAGTAAAGTATTCCTAAAAGCCGGATCGATGAATTGAGGAAGAAAGGCAATAAAGAATAGGGCCACTTTGGGATTGAAGAGATTTGTGAACATCGCGTCCCTGTATACCTGCTTTAAATTAACGACCCGTCTCTTGTTTTGAATCTTTAATTCAATGTGTGAAGGATCAACCAGCATTTTATAACCAATAAATACGAGGTACGCGGCGCCTGCGTATTTCAAAATACTGAAAGCCACGATCGATTCAGAAATGACAACCGACAACCCAAATGCTGCGAAGGTTGTATGAATAATCGAACCGGTAGCGATTCCGAACACGGACATAATACCCGCCTGTTTCCCCTGTGCAATGCTGCGGGTAAGAATAAAAATCGTGTCGTTTCCAGGCGTAATGTTAAGTAGTATACCGGCAAGCAGAAATGTTTCGAAGTGGATGATACCTGTCATTAAGGGAACGGATTATTACTGAAGTTGACGTTTATACAATTGAACTACATTTTCCAGCCCAAGATAAAGCGCATCGCAGATCAATGCGTGGCCAATACTTACCTCATCCAACCATGGAATATTTTCTTTGAAGAATTTTAAATTATTAAGATCAAGATCATGCCCCGCGTTTAGCCCGAGACCCAACTCCTTTGCTTTTTTTGCCGCGTCAACGTAGGGCCGGGCTGCTTGTTCCCTGTTGCCCGCGGCAAATTGCCTTGCATAGCCTTCAGTGTATAATTCAATCCTGTCCGTGCCGGTTTCAGCAGCTCCTTCAACCATCTTCACCACGGGGTCCACAAATATTGAGACACGAATTTTTGCAGACCGAAAAACGCGGATCATTTCAGACAAGTAGTCCTTGTTTTTTATCGTATCCCAGCCGTGATCGGACGTTAGTTGACCAAGTGCGTCCGGGACAAGCGTCACCTGGTCGGGCCTGGTTTCGAGGACAAGGTCAACAAACTTTTGTTCACGACAGTTGCCTTCGATGTTAAACTCAGTTTTTATAACCTTTTTGATTTCCCGCACATCATCGTAGCGTATATGGCGTTCGTCAGGGCGTGGATGCACTGTGACACCATCTGCCCCGAAGCGCTGCACATCAATGGAAGCTTGTACAACATCAGGGTTATTGGCACCTCTTGAATTGCGCAGCGTAGCTATCTTATTAATATTTACAGAAAGTTTCGTCATTGCTCAAAGATAAAATAACCTTCAACATCGAACTCGAACATCAAACATCAAAGCTCCACCCAGGTGTGATCTGCGAGTAGTTTTACACTGGCGATAAACTTCTTAAATGGTCCATCAGATCCCCATTCCCGTGGTGCAATTAATGAGAGCATGTGGCTGCCATCCTTTTTCTCATACAAAAAATAAACCTGGCCTATGTTTGGCTTGAAAGAGAGTCTTGCGTTGTATATCATTAACGACAACTCCTTTCGTTTTTGTATTTCCTGTGCCTGCAGCGCGAGTAATTCAATTTGTTTGCGGATCTGGAGCAACTGCATATTCGTTTGTTCTTCCATGGCAGTTAGCGCCTTGTGTTTAATTATTCCCTCTTCATTTGCTTTTATCATGGCACCCGCAACCGACGCGGAATAAGGCAGCACGCTGAGTTGTTTATGATAGTATTCGATGTTGGTATAGCTGGCGCCATTTTCTTTAACTCCCTGCTGAATAATTTTTAAATAACCATTCGGCATTATTTCATGCACAATGTGCAATGCTGCTTCACCTTTTTTATAAAAGTGAATCTCAAATGTTATGCTGTCAATAAATTTAACCTGTACCTGGTCGGCAAGTTCCGTTTGAAGGAATGGATTTAACGCGCCGTCAGCGGCAACATGGTAGTCAGAGGACAATGCCTGGTTTTCAAGGGTGACCCAATTGTGATAAATCTGAAGTTCCTTTTTGCCGTCGGGGGACTCAATTTTATAAATGCCGCTTTTGGGTCGTTCTCCGTGCTCATAATTTCCTTTTTCAGGAAACAATTGCCATGCAGCTAAAAAATTGTAGGCTTGAACCATAATGATTGCGAGACAGTATCATCCGCACTGTTTAAAAATGCGCGTGCAAAGATTTCGTATTCCCGGGAGATAACAAAAGAATTCTAATAAGGAGGCCCGGTATCAAAGGTGCCATGTTAACACAAATTGATAAGCCATGCTTAGATTGCAAGTGTGATCGGTATTGCAATAAAAATGGTAAATAAGATGAGTTGAATGAAACTTCAATTAACGTGGGTGCTGTAGCTCATCCCCGATATGTTCGCGGAGTTTGTCTTCGTTATCTATAACCCATGTGGGCAGTGGCTGTTTCTGAATAATGGTCCAGGGGCCGTTGTCTGTTTTGTTCATATAAAAAAGAATCCGGTTGCCACGGTCGTCAACGGTGTCTACTGAAAATATATCCTCCTCGAGCTGTTTCATTTTGCGGAAATTAAACTCTCTCAATCTTCCGCCGGCTTTAATAAGGCGTGTAAAATGAACGACTTTCGTAAAATGTATTTGCATAGGCTTCCATTAAGGGTGTAATAACAACAATTTCTGTGCTAAAGTTAAGGCAACAATCCAATTTGTTCATAAAATTAAACGCCTCAGCACCTTCTTGTTAACAACTTTCTTATTAATTTTTTTTTGAATATCTAAACTCCAACTAATAATGTAGATACGGCTGAAAATGCCATCAATCCATCCAAAATAAAGAAATAAAGAAAGTCAGAGGAACTTTTTTGGGAATAAGTGTACAAAGCTGCTGTAATCCCGGCAGGTATCAGAAGGATAATCAAACTAAGATTTGATAATCCATGGCGGGACATTAAAATGGTAAGAATTACAAAGGCGAGCAGGGATAACACAAAAAGATAATTGATACCTCTTTCGCTGAGATATGTTATGAGACTTCGTATTCCCTGGACACGGTCGTGTTCCCTGTCCCGATAGTCGAAGATGATACAAATGGCATAAATGAAAAAAAATCGTCCCGATGCAAATAGAGTGAAGGCAAGATCCCAATTCCTCCCGCTTATGATCAAAGGCAAAATCGTGGTGACATAAGTCCAAACCAGCGCAAGGAAGATAGTTTTACCCAATGCCACCTTTCTAAGCCACACAAAATAAGTATAAGAAAGCTTGGGCGCAGAATACAAAAACGTAAGGAAGACTGCCAGCAGTAACCAGTTCCAGAATTCTAACAGAAAGATGCTTGAAACAGCAGAACCCAAAAGTCCGATCCAGAACAGAAACAGGTGAATGTGCCTGTTTTTCGCCAGCCAGGGTATCCTGTCGGAGTACAACGCCTGGTCTGGCGGAGTTATATACCAGTGAAAACTATAGCTGCAAATAGTCGCGAAAAACACAAACCAGGCAAACCACGTGACAGGCCTGTCGTGCAATAAAAGCTGGCAGGTTTGATATACCATTATGGTGGAACAACAGGCAATAAACAGGTTGCTATATATGAAAAAGCGGAATATTTTTCCGGCAAGCGTCATTTCCGATTACAAATGGATCACGATTGGCGCTGAGTCCACTGTATCGCTCGTGTTGCCGGCGCGATCGGTAACAGAAAACCGAAACATGATCGTATCATTTTCCGTGGTACTTTCTTTGAGGAAATCGTACGGCAGTGAAAATGTAATCTCTCCATCGTCATTTTTGGGAAACTCAGGTAAATTAGTCCTGATCGTATCAACTTTATCGAGACTTGGAGGCAATGGAAAAATATTGAGTCGTCTTAGTATGCCTATGATAGGTGCCTGGCTTAAATCACCCTCTTTATCAAAATAACTTATCCGGATGTTTAGCTGACTACCCGCGAATATTTCTTTGGAACTGTAATCCTTGATTTCGAGCTTGGGCTTTGTCTCATACTTATCTTTGCCGCATGCAATTAAAAGGATAGCCAGGGAGACCACAAAAATTGCCGGAAAGGTTTTCATATCAAACGATTGAATATAAACAAATATAAACCTTTTGGCCTAAAACAGGGACTATGCATTGTCAATGGAAAGATAAAGTTCTGGCTGTTACCCCTTCTGATTTCGATGGACTCGCACTCGATCTTTTTCATTTTCAATATCAAAATAACATTATCTATAGACAGTATATTGAGGTCTTAAATATTGACCCGCAAACAGTAAATGGCATCGGAAAAATACCTTACCTGCCGATCCGGTTTTTCAAATCGCATAAAGTTGCCAGTACTTCTTTTGAGCCATCAGTTGTTTTTGAAAGCAGCGGCACAACAGGCAGTGCTTCCAGCAGGCATTACGTAATGGACACATCCATTTACAAAGAATGTTTTACAAAAGCATTTGAAGATTTCTACGGACCAGTGAATGACTGGTGTATCCTCGGTTTATTGCCATCTTATCTTGAGCGGACTAACTCTTCGTTAGTGTTTATGGTAAATGAACTTATAAGGCTGAGTAATCATAAAAGGAGCGGTTTTTATTTAAATGAATTTGATGACTTGCTGACAACGTTGGTAGACTTGGAAAAACAGGAGCAAAAAACGTTGTTGATAGGAGTAACTTTCGCCTTGCTCGACTTTGCAGCCTTTTATGTAGAACAAGAGGCTTCGCCTTTGCGGCATACAATAATAATGGAAACGGGGGGCATGAAAGGGCGAAAACAGGAAATGATCAGGCCCGCTGTGCATGATGTATTGAAGCAGGCGTTCCAGGTTTCGGCCATACATTCGGAATACGGCATGACAGAGCTTTTATCGCAAGCGTATTCAAAAGGTAGCGGAATTTTCAAATGCCCGCCATGGATGAAGGTGCTAATCCGCGATGAGCAAAATCCCTTTGAAATAAAGCTGCCACGATCGGAGGCCGTGGCAGAAACAGGTGCGATCAATATCATTGACCTTGCAAATATTTATTCTTGCTGTTTCGTCGCTACGGACGATTCGGGCCAGGTATTTTCAAATGGCAGCTTCCAGGTATCGGGTCGAATTGACAATAGCGACATCAGGGGATGTAGCCTGATGATCGCATAATTGCACTTAATCGACTCATTCGACATTATGCGTTGTGCATCCATTCCCTGAATTGTGGTGCCATCTCCTGGCTTACAATAACGCAATGATTCAGGTCCGGCAATGTCAAATCAACAATTAGTTTCACTTTTTCATATGCTTTGAAACCCCTGATAAAATTAATATTAATGATATACTGCCGGTTCGCCCTGAAGAAAGTGGCTTCATCTAATTCTTCTTCCATCTCTGACAGGTTTTTGTCTGCGAGGTATTTCTTGCCCCAGCGATCTACAACATACACGATCTTGTTTTCTGTATAGAACAGCACGATATCATCCAGCCGCAGGGAAATATTCTCCATTCCTTTTTTAACAATCATCCGTTTCTTTTTGTGTTCGCCTACGTATTGCAAAAGGCTTTTCAGTGAATGGTGGTCGGTGAAATGCTTTTCCAGCATCCTGTATTTTGTCAGGGCCTTGCGCAAATCTTCCCTGTCAACTGGTTTAAGCAGGTAATCTATCCCGTTGTATTCAAAAGCGTTCATCATAAATTCATCGTAACCGGTAATGAATATAACCGGCGTGCGAACATTTCCCTGGCTAAAGATTTCGAAAGAAAGACCGTCGCTTAATTGGACATCGCTAAAAATAAGGTCCACATCGGGCTTCTGTGAAAGGAACTCGATGCTTTCCCTTACACTTCCAAGCCTTGCAACTATGTGTATATCGTCAGCGATGGAAGTGATGGCAGCAGCAAGATTTTCTAATGCAGGTCTTTCGTCTTCAATGATCACAGTGTTTAACATGACAAATGGTTTAGGGTTATGTAATTAATGGTAGTTTGACTATAAAGTTTTCATGACTGGTCGAGATTGTAATATCTTTTTTAAAAAGGATCTTATATCGGGAGCTTAAGTTCTTAAGACCGATGCCTGTGGAATTGACGGCATAGAGCTTGGGTTTGATATTATTGCTCACCTGCAGGTAATGGTCGTTGACATACACTTTAATATGAAGTGGGTTAGTCTCACTAAACTCGTTGTGCTTGATTGCATTTTCTATCAGTATCTGCAAGGAACAGGGGGGAATCATCACCTGCCTGCTTTTGTCATCCAGCGAGGTTTGCAGGTCAAGTTTGTTTTCGTGTCGTATCTGGAGCAGGTAAAAATAATCTTCAATGAACTCGAGCTCATCTTTCAAAGGAATCAGATCTTTATTTTTGTTGATCAGGAAATATTTATAAACCTGTGCCAACCTGTTGTTGAACAAATGCGCCTGCTTCGGCTGATTGAGAATAAGATGATTAAGCGTATTGAGTGAATTGAATATAAAATGCGGATCCATTTCATTGGTCAATACCTGCAACTCAACCTGCGATAGTTCCTTGTCCAGCTGATCCACAATTTTTGTATCAAGCTCTCTTTCCTTACTGAGGAAAAGTATTTCGTAGATCAGCGTGAAAATGATTACAGCAGCCACACAGGCGGCTAAAAATCTATAGACACTCATCCAGCTGAAGGGTTCTCTTGAAATTTTTAGCCAAACAAAAGAGGATAGACCACCGGTACAGGCTCCATACAGGGCAGATACAAGGCAAACGGCGCCGATCTTATTAAAAGGGTTGGAAATTGGCCTGTATAGCGGTCTCAGTTTGATATGGATCCAATTACACCCTTTCCAAATCGAAAATGAAGTCAGGATAAAAAAGACGTTTGCCGCCAACAACTCTAGTGGAGAATAGTTTTTATAGTTGATCAGGCTGGAAATAAGCGGCAGGCCTACTCCCAGGGTGGGAATAAAAATAATCTTCAACAAAAGATCCTTGATCATGACAGCAGCGGTTACGGTTTGTGGAACCAGTTTGTGATCCGGTCTTGCTCATGTGATTGTTTGAACGTTAATCCAGGTATAAAACTATTGGTGCAGCGCGTTAACTATGTACGAAATTTTTCTCATGGGCAAATTTGATTACAAGTGGTAAATATGTCTACTAAAAGGATAGACCAACCTTCAGAAATTACTGTATTGCGACAACTTCGAAGTATATAAACGTTGCTTTATCTGTAATATTTCATTGCACAGCTTTTCCACGGGGGTTCAGGTTAATTGTTTAATGGTTCAGGAAGAATAATTCCAATAAAATGATTTAATGATTCGGTATAAGAAATTCATGTTTCAGTAAATTAAAATTCAGCGTTACGCAGATATCATGTATCGCATTTCTTCTGCCAGTTTGCAAAAGAAAAATATATCTGGCCTTTAAAGGATCCGACCGCAGTATGTTCTTGCACCGAGCGAATGTATAATTCCGTCAAACCGCTGTTTTCCACTGGCATTTTTTTAAACGATTTGAATACCATTCGCAAAAATCTACACCTTGAAAATATACTGTTTCGAATGCAGTTATTCACGTCCTGGCAAGAAACGTCTTATTGTAACCCGCATCTTTTCTGAAATTATTGCCTTCGCATATATAGTGCTAAAAGGTTGGCCCTGGTACTTCACTATTAATAGCGCTAACATCGTAAACGACCAGGCAGATTATTGGCCTGGTAAATCCGGCGTTTAACAAACCTAAAAAACCAAACTATATGCAGATGAAACCACGCTTTTTATGCCTTGCCCTCCTGCTTTTGAGCAATCCTGCGCTCTGGGCTCAGCGGGAAGTAAGCGGGCAGGTAACCGACGGCGAAAACAAATCACCATTACAGGGGGTCAATGTCACAGTAAAGAATTCAAGAGTTGGTACGGCAACGGATGCGGATGGTAAATTCCGCCTTGTGGTCCCCGCAGATGCCAAAACTTTGGTATTTACGAACAGTGGCTTTGATGCCCGTGAAGTTGATGTTTCCAATATACAAGGTGATTTAAATATATCCCTGGCGAAAAACGTGCTTGCATTAAATGAGGTTGTAGTTGCAGTGGCCTATGGCGAACAGGAAAGAAAAAAAATTACAGGTGCCGTAGGAAAGGTTACCGGTAAGCAACTGGAGAACATTCCCATGGCTTCTGTCGACCAAATGTTGCAGGGAAAGGTTGCCGGTGTGCAATCGGTGGCCACTTCTGGGCAGGCCGGTGCGGCGCAACAGATACGCATCAGGGGTATTGGTTCCATATCTGCCTCTTCTGCGCCGTTGTTTGTGATTGATGGATTGCCCGCTAATACCGGTGACGCCAGCAATCTCACAAATTCGAGTAACCTCCTGGCCACACTAAACGCAAACGACATCGAAAGCATATCGGTATTAAAAGACGCCGCGGCTTCTTCGATATACGGTTCGCGTGGCGCTAACGGAGTTATCATTATCACTACTAAGAAAGGTAAGGCAGGTAAGACCAGGATCCGGGTCGATGGTGAATTTGGATATAGTGATATTGCTTACAAACCGGAAATGGGTAAGCCGCTCAACCGCGAGGAGGTAAAAGAATTGTATACAGAAGGTTTGTTAAATGCTGGTTTTCCCCAGGCTGATGTTGATTTTGTCCTCGATAATTTCTTTGGATATAACACGACTGCCAATTATAACTGGCTTGACCTCGTCACACGAAAAGGCCAGCAACAACAGGTCAATGTCTCGGCCTCCGGCGGAGACGCAAAAACCCAATTCTATTTGTCCGGAGGATATTTTAAACAGGAAAGCCCGGTTATAGGTTCTGAGCTAAAAAGATATACCGGCACTTTAAACCTGAAACACCAGTTAAGCAACAAATTTGTCACCGGTATTAATCTCACGCTTTCCAGTTTCCATCAACGCGGTGAGGTTGAATCAGCAAATTTTCGAAATCCTGTAATTGCGGCGATTGCTTTGCTTCCTACGGCGGAAGCATACAACCCTGATGGGTCGCCCAATTATGATCCCAATATTTTTGGACAGATTTATAATCCTCTTGCTATTATCGAATATGACCGCCAAAACAACCAAACTTCAAAACTACTCGGGTCTGCATTTCTTGAATACAAAGTGCTCGACAATCTGAAACTGAGCACCAGGTTTGGTATCGACTATAATAATATAGAGGAATACCTGTACTACAATCCCTATTTTGGAGATGCCCGCACGCAGAGCGGATCGAGTGCTAATTCTTATAACCGCCTTTATAATTGGGTATGGACAAACCTGGCGGATTATAATTTTCGATTTTTAGACGATAAGATCGATGGTACGCTTACCGTAGGATATGAAGCGCAACAATCAATGACGTATACACAAGCCGGGTCAGGCGATGTGTTGCCAAAAAACAGGAATATCCAATACCCAATACCTGCGGTACCTACCGCGGCGTCTGTAACAGGATCGGATTACGCATTCACTTCCCTGCTGTCGAGGGGACAGTTGAATTATATGGGTAGGTATAGTCTCTCCGGAAGCTTACGTCGTGATGGTTCCTCAAGATTTGGTGCAAACAATCGATATGGTACATTCTGGAGCGTAGGTGCAGCATGGAATATAGACGAAGAAAAATTTATGGCGGACCAGAATATTTTTTCATCACTAAAATTAAGGACTTCTTATGGTGTTAACGGGAACGCAGGTATAGGCAATTATGTATGGCGCAGCTCTTTTCTCTTCTCGACAACTTACAATGGCTTACCCGGAAGTTTTCAGACAAGCGTCGGCAATGATAATCTCACATGGGAGCAAAACAAACCTTTTGATGTTGGGGTTGAGTTTGGTGTATTGAACAACCGGCTCATTGTAGAAGCAGACTACTATCTCCGCAAAACCGACAATTTGTTATTGAATGAACCTTTGTCTCCAACCAGTGGATTCCTGGGTTACAGTAATAATGTTGGTGCCATGGAGAACAAAGGAGTTGAGGTGACCATCAATGCGGTGCCGGTAAAAACAAAAGATTTCAATTGGACCGTTTCTTTAAATGCGGCGTGGAATAAAAACGAAGTGACCAAACTAAGGGAAGGTGTTGAAGAGATCATCGGTGATCCGTTTACATTAAAAGTGGGAGAGGACGTCCAATCTTATTTTATCAGGCAATGGGCCGGGGCTGATCCCGCTAATGGAGATCCGCTTTGGTATAAAGATGGCTCCAAAACCGAGACGACCAACAATTTCGCCGAGGCCGGCCGCGTAATATTCGGAAGTGCATCTCCAAAAGGATTTGGCGGGTTCAACACGGTCTTTACATATAAATTCATCACACTGGATGCCCAGATCAATTACCAGTACGGGAATAAAATTTTTAACCAGTGGGACTTTCTTACAATCAGCGATGGTGCATTCCTTGGACTTAATCATAATAAAAAGGCTTTGCAGCGCTGGCAGAACCCCGGTGATATAACGGATGTTCCAAAATTTGTATATGCAAACGCCACTTCTTCCAATAACAATTCTACACGATACCTGTACAAAGGTGACTTTATTCGGTTACGCAATGTCTTGCTGGCATTTGATCTGCCTGTCAAGTTTGCGCAAAAAGCTCATTTGGCTGGTGCCAGGCTTTATGTAAGAGGTACTAACCTATGGACAAAAACATTTGATGACAATATCACCCTGGATCCGGAGCAGCCTATCGGCGGTATAAGTGACCTGCAGTTTTTTAACCCAAGGTCTTATACGATTGGCTTAAATCTGCAGCTATAAAAGATTCAATGGCACCTTTAAAATTCAGACTACACCTGTTTCAAATTAAAACATTTGATTTATGAAATTCAAACTAACAGTTACCAATATATTTCTTCTGCTTTTGACCATTGGAATCCTGGCCTCGTGTAAAAAAAGTTTTCTTGATCGCGAGCCATACGCTTCATTGCCCACGAGCGAGTCAATCAAGACAGTGGATGACATGGAAATTGCAATCAACGGGGCATATGCGAATCTTCGGAGTCCCAATTTGTTTGGCCGCACGATCCCGTTGTTTGCCGACCTGATCGCGGACAACGTGTACATTTCCGCTGTAAACAGCAATCGTTACCTCGATTTCTTCCAGGTAAATTATATTGTCAATAATACAAATGCGCAGGGGATATGGGAAACAGCGTACAACACAATATTAAATGCAAATAATGTAATTGCCTGCTCGTTGCAAGGCACTGCTGAAATTGACCAATTGAGAGGTGAGGCATATGCTCTTCGCGCACTGATGTATTTTGAACTGGTGAAACATTTTGCAAAACCCTATACTGTTGATCCAAATGCGTTAGGAGTGCCCCTGGTTCTAACTTACGATCCGTTCAAAAAACCAGTTCGGAATACAGTGACCGAAGTCTATGCACAGATTGAAAGCGACCTCAACAGCGCGATACCCTTGCTCACCATTCTAAAGAACTCGGGTTATTTTACTGTTTATGCTGCAAAGGCGCTGCTGGCCCGGATGCATTTATTCAAAGGCGAATGGACCAATGCCCTTGAAGTTGCTGAAGATGTTATAAACAACAGCGGTTATATTTTATTGGGGCCGAATGAATTTTTCAGCTACTGGTCATCCAACACGCCGCGTAATGATGGATTGGAAACATTGTTTGAAGTGGTATTTGATCTTGTTGGGAATGCAGGAAATGACGCACTGGCATATTTTTATGACCAGGCGGGATACGGAGATGCCCTCGCGGCGAGGGATTTTTATAACAGTTATGCCCCGACAGATATTCGCAAAGCACTTATCATACCTATGATCCACCCCGACCGCGGCAACATACGCGTCGTGAATAAATATTCCAACAGCAGCCAGCCTGATAAAGACGAGTTCAAAGTGATCCGGATGTCTGAGGTTTACCTTATTGCGGCCGAAGCAGCCCTGCAGGCGGGTGACGAAGGCAGGGCATTAGCATATGTGAATGAAATTGCATTCCGGCGAGATCCAAATTTTGCCGGCTATAGTTCAAGTGGCGCTGCTCTCCTTGATGATATTTTGACCGAAAAAAGAAAAGAGCTCGCGTTCGAAGGACATCGTTATTGGGACCTTGTCCGTAACAATCGCGACGTGGAACGCATAAATATTAATAATAATTATCCAGGGGTTCCACTCGTTATTGAAACCACCAATTTCAGAAGAATCCTTCCGATACCACAATCTGAGTTGGATGCAAATCCAAATATCAGGGGTCAGCAAAACGCCGGTTACTAAATCGTTCTGCTTTATATATTTATTTTAAAAGAGCCTGTCCAAAAAACTTTTTGATTGCTATATTGAGTTTGCCGAGCCTTCGACACGCTTGTCTGCCGACAAACAGGCGCGCGCCAGCAATATTTTTTTGGACAGCTTCTTTTTTCTGCTCCAACGATGTTGATTTAAACGCAAAGATTTGAGCATCTTCTTTTGCGGCTTCGCATATTACAAATCATCAATGACGACAATAAGGGAGTCCGGGATGACAATTTTCAGGTTTTAGTAACCAACTTAAAACTTATAAAATCGGCTTCGAATTCAAAAATTCACGCTTGAGTAAAGTATGGCATCGCTTGCGTAGCATCTATCCTGATATTGTTGCCTAAATGTTAAGGCTTTTCAATAAAAGCTTCGTGTTATTTCTCCGAACTAACGACAAAAACATGTTTAGGAAGGAACTATCCCACTTGTATGCAATGGTTATTATGTCATTTGAGAACATGCTGAAAGCTGTTAGTGAACGGTGTACCTTAATATATGTGTTGGTCAGCGAATTCTTTTTTCCACTGCCAAAAATGCTGTTTGATCCTCCGTAATTCATTTCCCAGATTCAGGTAAGCGCTTTTAATCCGTTGTTTTCAGGGTTGAGTATTTTTTTTAGAGATTTTAAGAAAGGCTTCACTTTCAAAAATTCATGATTGAGGAATATAAACCCGGTTTAAAGTAGCAAGTATACTGATATTGTTGCCTTAATGTTACGTTTTTATGTAACGAACATTCATAATGAGAATTCTCCAAAGTAACAATCAAAAAAAAGTTTATGAAGAAACTATTTCTTTTAACTGCAATTATTATTGCAGGATGTTCTTTTGCGTTTGCACAAAAGAACATCAGTGGGAAAGTGGTGAGCAAAAAGACCGGGGCTCCGTTGCCTGGCGTTACGGTCTACGTATCGGGAACGGATAAGGCGACCCAGACTGATGCTAACGGAAATTTTACTCTTTCAAATGTACCCGCGAACTCAAGAATTGCATTTTCATTCGTTGGCTTCAAAGCCTTTGAGGGTCCTTTACCTGAGGGAAACACCTTCGACGTGCAGTTGGAAGAAGATGCAAAGGAATTATCAGAGGTGGTAGTCACAACGGCGCTTGGTATTCGAAGGTCAGACCGTGGTCTCGGGTATTCGGTCGCCAAAGTTGATCCCGAAGTTCTGGTGCAAAAATCAGAACCTGATTTACTGAAAAGTCTTGGAGGAAAAGTGGCCGGTGTTGATATCCGTTCTTCACAGGGAACGCCGGGGTCTGCTACACGAATTCAGATCCGCGGCAACAATTCTTTTTTTGCTTCCAACACTCAACCGCTGATTATTGTGGATGGCGTTCCTTATAGTAACGACCAGGTTACGACTACAAACCAGGCACAAGGTGGGGGAGCCTATTCAAGCGGTATTTCTAACCTGGATCCCAACGACATCGCCACTATGAATGTATTAAAGGGATCTTCAGCTGCCGCATTATATGGCTCAAGAGCTTCAAACGGTGTAATAGTTATTTCCACTAAATCAGGCAGCCAACGAAAAACCAAGGGTGCAGAAATAACTTTCAAATCGTCCGCGTCCATGGAAACGATTGCTAATTTCCCCGAATATCAAAATTCATATGGAGCAGGGTCACAGCTTGCTTATTCTAATGCCAACGGCTCATGGGGACCTGCTTTTGCCACACGTGATTCCATTCCTGCGTGGCCAACATTAAAGGCTGCCTATCCCGAAATGTTTCCGTCTGCCAATGTCGCTTACCGCCCCTATCCCGACAATGTGAGGGACTTGTTCCGAACGGGATGGGTTATTGAAAATTCGGTAGGAGTAAATGGCGGTAATGATAAAAGTTCGGTGGGACTTACAGCTTCTTACCTTAATCACGATGGCTATGTTGAAAACTCATCTTACAACAGGGCCAATATCGGGTTGGGAGCGTCTACAAAATTGGATATTGGTCTGAATATATCGGGAAATTTCAGCTATGCTCGCGCACACCAGGAAGGTGGTTTTTTTGGTGAAAACCAACTTAGCGGGGCAGCTTCTTCTTTTGCCCGCTCATTATTTCTTGCACGCAACTGGGATATGAATCTCCCGTATGAGGACGAGAACGGATTGCCCTTACAACCAAATGTAACTGGGTACGACAATCCAAGGTGGTCCGCGAAATACAATACCAACAATACCAATGAAGAAAGAATTGTTGCCGGCGCTCATGCGGATTTTAACATCAATAAATGGATAAGGGTCGACTATACTTTCGGAAGCAATGTGTCTTCGCTTGATAGAAGGGAGGTTACAGAAATTGGTTCCCGGGCAGCCGCAGGCCTTGGAAGGTTGGTATTGGATCAATATCGCAAGCAGGAACTGGAATCAAACCTGCTGTTGACGTTTACTCCGCGCATCAACAATGATTTCTCATTAAAAGCAATCATTGGCAATAACGTCAATCAGCGCACTATTACCAACACGACGCAAACAGGCAGCCAATTCATCACAAGAGGCATTCATACTCTTGGAAACACATCTCAACAACAATTCACAAATGATTTTTATTCGAGACAAAGAATTTTGGGCCTTTTTGGTGATGTGACACTTGGATATAAGAATTATGCTTTTATAAACGCAACACTCCGCAACGACTGGTCATCTACATTACCGGTTGAAAACAGGAGTTATCTATATCCTTCTGTATCGGGATCATTTGTGTTTACTGACGCATTGGGTATTAAGAGTGACATCATGGATTATGGAAAAGTGAGAGTGGGCTGGGCGAAAGTAGGCCGTGATGCCGCCCCTTACTCGCTTCAGGACGTATACACGATCAATCCCAATTTCATGGGTATTCCTTCGGCTTCATTGCCTTCAACCGCCAATAGTCCCGATCTGAAACCCGAGTTCACATCTGAACTTGAAATAGGGGGACAGTTTAGTTTTTTCAAAAGATTGGTGGAACTGGATGTAGCCTGGTATGACAGGAACTCTACCAACCTGATTGCAATCATTACGACACCAGCATCATCCGGCTATGGTGCAAAAGTGACCAACTTCGGTGCCATCAGCAATGAAGGCGTCGAAATTGATCTGATTGTGCGACCGATAAGAACGAAAGATTTCAACTGGGATATTCATGGAGTATTTACAAAGAACAACAACGAGGTTACTGAATTGACGAGTGGGGTTCAAAGAATACAGGCGGCAGGAATTATCGCGGGTATCAATCCATATTTTGAACCAGGTATGCCCTATGGTTACCTGAGAGGAACTGTTTCAGCAAGGGATGAACATGGCAATCTGCTGATTGATCCTGTAACAGGCTGGATTATCCAGGCGGATGATGAAGCCTTTGTAGGCGATCCTAATCCTGACTTCAAATTGGGTATCACCAATAACTTTCACTACAAGGGTTTCCATCTGAGTGTTCTTTGGGATATGACAAAGGGTGGCGACATGTATTCGGTAACCCTTAATACACTTTTAGGTCGTGGTGTCACCAAAGCCAATGAACAAAGGGAAACTTCATGGATAATTCCGGGTGTATATGGCGATCCGAACAACCCGGGTGAACCACTACTTGTAGATGGGAAAGAAGTTCCGAATCATACAATGATTACAACAAATGATCTTTATTTCTCGGCCGGCGGACCTTCTGGTTCTTTTGGTATTAACTCTTCAACAGAATGGCAGGTGTTTGATGCGACCTGTTACAGGTTACGTGAACTGGAAATTGGATACGACCTTCCGAAATCAATATTTGGCAAAACACGCATCAAGGGAATTAATGTCGCTTTAACAGGAAGAAACCTCTGGTTCCTGGCTCCCAATACCCCGAAGTACACAAATTTCGATCCCGAGGTTAACAGTTTTGGTTCTACCAATGTACAGGGTATTGAATTGTCGGCTGCTCCAACAACAAGACGTTTTGGTCTTAATGTGAGTGTAACATTTTAAAAATTAAAACACCGATCTATTATGCTACGCAAAATAAAATATTTGATTCCTCTTGTTTGCCTGGTTACATTTTTATCGTGTTCAAAAGAGTTTCTTGACATCAATACGGATCCAAACAATCCGACATCTATTGAAGTTTCAAAGATCTTACCTACTACAGAACGCACATTGGGCGATGCGTTGTCGATGGACGAAAACAATGGAGGCCTGTCCAATGTTTTGGCAGTATATGTACACCAGATGTCTACAAGAGAGGAGGCCGATAAGTACGGAATGACAGGAGCGGATCCCGTGATTGCCACTCCATGGGCAAAATTGTATTCTTCAACGGCTAACCCGGGAACATCATTTCCCATCTATGGCGTCCTTCAAAATCTTGAAGATATCATCAAGAACTCCACGGATGCCGGCAATGCGAAATATGCGGGCATTGGTAAAATATTAAAGGCGTACACCTATAGTGTATTGGTTGATGTCTTTGGTGACGTTCCCTTTTCTGAAGCCAATAAGTTAAAGGAAGGAATACTGTATCCAAAATTCGATGATGATGCTGCAATTTATGACGCTTTATTTCCGCTGATTGATGAAGGCATCGCAGACCTGAACAACGCAGGTGCTCCTAACCCGAGCACTCCGGGCACTGACGATCTGATTTATGGCGGCGACACGGAACTGTGGGTTAAAGCGGCCAACACATTAAAATTGAAATTGTATACACAGATCAGGAAAGTAAAAGATGTCTCTGCAGAAGTGAATGCATTGATTTCCGGCGGCAACCTTATTAGTCGGACCAGTGAATCTTTCCTGATTCCTTACGGACCTAATGGTGCAACCGACGACAGGAATCCCGGCTTCTATACTTACTATGCTACACAGAGAAGCAACCATGTAAGCCCCTGGTTTTACGAGATCCTGAAAGGCTATCATCAGAATATCTTTTTCGGAAACCCGGACCCCAGGTTACCTTATTATATCTATAACCAGGTAGATGCAACACAACCTTCACGAGACGGAAACCAAACTGAATACCGGGACGGGCCATTTGTATCCATATATTTTGGATCAGTAGGTCCTGATCGCGACAGAACCCAACAAAACACAATAAGCCTGTTTGGCATCTATCCCGTTGGCGGAAAATATGACGATGGAAGTGCAACGATAGCTGATGCGAATAGTGGTACCGGGGCGGCCCCTTATCGGCTCATCACGTATGCTGACAGACTTTACCTTGAAGCAGAGCTTATTCAAAGTGGAGTAATCACTGGCGACGTGACGGCCAAGCTTACAGAAGCCTTGCAGGAATCATTTAAGCAGGTTGACTACATGATTGCACAATATGTGCATCCAACGCAATCTGTACCCCTTCTGGTTGGAGCAGCATCTGTAGCAACCTATATCGAGAAAGTGAAGGCGGAATTTGCTTCAGCATCTGCGAACAAAAAACTGGAAATCATCATGACCGAAAAGTGGTTATCTGCAGTGGGGTCGGCAGTTGATCAGTATACCGATTTACGCAGGACCGGTTACCCTGTAATCTTTGACCCATCAAATCCCGCTATGGCTCCGGGCGGATTTGTGCAACCGCCAATTAATGGTGATCCTATTAACCCGGGAGCCCAAAAAGCAGTGCCGGTGCAAACAAGCCGAACTTTTGCTTTGGCTCTGCCATGGGACCAGACAGAATTAGAAACTAATCCCAATGCGCCACCTCAAAAGAATCCGAGCTCGTATAAAGTCTTCTGGATGCCCTAATTAATAGTATAATCTTTTAAAACTAGTTATGAAAAAAGTAATAATATTTAGTCTTCTTCTTTCTTCCTTCGTTGCAATTTTTAATTCTTGCAGGAAAGAAGATAATGTCAAGCTACCGGACCTTACAAGAGCTCCATTGCCATTGGTCACAAAAGATCCAAGCGCCGATGATGTGATTTCCGGATCGGATCCCGCTGCATTTGCAGGAAAAGTTGTGGTAGATATGTATTTTCCAAACGATATTAAACCGCAAAAGGCGGACGTGGTCGTAATTAGAAATGGTGATAATGCAAGCGTAAAAACTATCCAGGCGGATGTTACGAGCTTTCCTACAACGGTTGCTTTTACAGGAACACAGCTTGAAACGTTATTTGGCGTCCCAATTGTTGCAGGCGATAATTTCACAGTTGGCGTTGACCTCACAACAACAGACGGATTAAAGTATGAAGCGTTTCCGATCACCGGTCTTCCTTATGCTTCCGGCACAGCTGCACAGCCGGGGTCAAGCACAACCGTTCAGTATGTTGCCGTGTGCGAGTTTAATAAAGCGGCATTCAACGGAAATTATACAGTGGTGCAGGACGACTGGGCAGATTTCGCGGTTGGAGATTTGGTTGAAGTGAAACCGGGTGCAGGCGATAATGAAATTTCTATCCTGGCCTATCCTTCGCCAGCCTATGGTACCAATCGTAAGCCAATGATCATCACGGTTAATCCCACGACTTATGAAGTTACAATACCCGAGCAGGTTATCGGCGATTACAATGGTGCGCCACCGGGAGCTACAGCTCGTGGCACAGGTACCGTCAATCCCTGCGGCGATGAAATATCTTTGCTTGTCACGATCAATATTGGTGGTGATGACTATGAAGACAACGTGCTTGTATTACACAAATAAGACGGTAAAATATAGATTATGGAATTGTGCGGAAACGTGACGATTCGAACTGTCCCGGGTTTCCCCCGGGACAATTTTTTTCTGCCCGTCAAAAACGCCGTTTCACGTGACATCCGTGTTCAGTAGCGAAATTTCATGGTTGAGTAAAACGCGGGCAAAGAAAAAATGTTAATCAAGTAAATTTAGATTGTAATACAAAGAAAAGTCCCGCTAAGCAGCAGGACTCAACTATAAAGAGTTTTCTCATGTGAACGGTCCAAAAGACCAAGCAGGTGGTTGTCTAGCCGACCTGCTTTTTTGTGCGACAAATATAAAGATTTATACTATTCAAAAATATTTGAATCGTTTTTCTCTCACGGAAGTTTATTCAGATCAATTTTATTTTTCATTTCGTTCCTTATGGTGAAAATTCCAGGATCCAGGGAACAAGATCCAAGGAAATCACAAATCCGAAATCCGAAAATAAATCCGAAATCCGAAAAATGAGTTCAGGACTAATTTCAACTTTTTTATTTTCTAATTTGAATTTTATTTGGTTCTTGTGATTTGGTTTCTTGATACTTCATGGCCCATTCTTCCTCCCATAATGAGCGCCTGATATCGCTGAGATGCCGAATCTAAAAATAGTTGTACCTTATCCGGCACATTTTTAACCCCAAAACCACTTTCTTATGACAGCAAGAACTGCAGCCCTTGCCATCGGCATCATCTTTATTGTCGTAGGGCTTCTGGGTTTTATTGACAATCCCATAATAGGGAGTTCAGATAACGCCATGTTTCATGCCGACACCGTCCACAACCTGGTGCACATTGTTAGCGGACTTCTGTTTGTTCTTATTGCCTCGGCCGCTCCCGCATCTGCAAGTACCGTTATGGTAATTTTTGGGATTGTTTACCTGTTGATAGGCATCCTTGGTCTTACTTCAGTTGGCGCAGATGGGATGGCAAAGGTCTTGGGATTTTTGCACGTTAACGCGGCCGATAACTATCTTCATATCGCTCTCGGAATTATAATTGCGCTCGCGGGAATAATAACGCGCCGCAAGCCCGTTACTGGCTGAATACCTTCTGTAGAAAAGTATTTAGCAAAAGATGATATCTTAATCTATTTTTTGCAGAATGAGTTTTGTCAGTTAACACGCGACTTCAGGCAGTGGCCGCAACGGGTTCAACACTGGTGATGCGCATTGGTTGCTTTTCCCAATACGTTAGCGATCGCCATACCCATTCAAAAGGACCGAAGCGAAAATAACTGAGCCATATAGATGAGAATATCATCTGGAGGATCCATATTGCCGCAACCACATAATAGAGTTGGTGAAATGCGAGTTTATTGTAGTACCCTAATCCATAACCATAGAAAAATAGCGAGCAGATAATGCTTTGCATCAGGTAATTGGTAAAGGCCATCTGGCCTGTGCTTGCCAGCGCCTTCATTAACCATGGAACAAGGCGGCTTCTAAATACAAGCAGTATTAAACTTGCATGACCGATGCAAAGAAACAGCCTGCGAAAATCATCCATTACAAAATGCGGGACCCTGTATTGATCTATATAAGCTCCGGCGTTTACGAAGAAGCCCAACTGGCCCTTAAAAAATATTATCCACCCGAGAAGTATCCCAACACCATACCCGGTTAGCAAACCCATTAAATAAGTGGACGTAGAAAGTTTGTTCGAAAAGAATCCCCATCCAAAAAGCCCCATTCCAATAAACATCATGCACAACATGTCCCATAGTCCGTGATACATGGCCCAGGTTTCGGTGCTTGAATTGCGAGGCAAATAAAAATCGAAAATCGTTGCGTAGCCTCCATGCATTTTCTTAATTTCCCTGTTAATGCGGGCGGTGTCCGGTGTTTGCCATTTTTCCCTTTCGAGCCAGGCGGTCTTTGCTTCCTTTTGTTCGTCAGTTGGTTCCTTATTGGCTTTTTTTGCTGCAACTGCTTCAAGATATTTGGCCCTGGTATCAGCCATCTGATTAAACCATTTCATGTTTTTTTGAATGCCAATTCCGATGCACAAAAAACCAATGAGAATCAGCCATTGAGGACGCAGTTTGCGAAACGGGAACAACAACATGCCGCAAAGTCCATAGAAAAATAAGATATCGCCCGGCCAAAGAAAAACGTACGCATTAATTACTCCAAAAAATACAAGCCATAATAAACGGCGATAATAATATTCCGCTACTGTAACTCCACCAGGGGTTTGCTTTTTGTTAAGCATGAACAAAATCATACCAGCCCCGAACAACATCGAGAACAAGCCACGCATGGTGCCGCTGAAAAACATTTCAATCGCTCCCAGCGTATAGAAAT
>Ga0207701_10000279_pt1 | contig 52616 bp, 43 predicted proteins | sample KBSSwiSSwithPhiX_FD_184294 | JGI IMG/M metagenome (GOLD analysis project Ga0207701, IMG submission 184294) | Switchgrass rhizosphere bulk soil microbial communities from Kellogg Biological Station, Michigan, USA, with PhiX - S5 (SPAdes) (version 2) | ecosystem: Environmental > Terrestrial >... | reverse complement strand
GGGTGCCGGCGCGTGGCAGGTCACCGCCGCCGCGCCTGCCCGGCTTCGCGGTGACCTTCGCGACATCGAGCTCGAACCGATTGCCGACGAAGCGTGCCGGCTGGCGCCTCTCGATGTGCGGTTTGGATCGCAACCCCATCTCAGGACATACGGTCGGCAGCTTGGGCCGCTGCTTCGCGAACGATGGGATCTCGTCCACTGCTGGGAAGAGCCGTATGTGATCGCCGCCGCTCAAGTCGCACGTGGCACAGACAGAGCCACTCGGTTCGTGCCGGCGACGTTTCAAAACATCCGCAAGACCTATCCCTGGCCGGTCAGTGCGCTCGAACACCGCGTGATGGCCAGGGCTGACGCCTGGATCGCCTTCGGGCAGACGGTCTACGACATTCAGCGCGCTCGCACCGGGTATGCGTCGAAGCCCGCCAGAGTGTTGAGTCCAGGCGTGGACATCACGTCGTTCCACCCGGATGCCGCTGCGCGGCAGAACGTTCGCCAACGCCTGCGTTGGGCGGAGCAGGACGTCGTCGTTGGGTTCGTTGGCCGTTTCGTCGAGGAAAAGGGTGTCGAGACGCTGATCCACGCTTTCGAGCGATCCAGCCGGCAATGGCACCTGCTTTTCGTCGGCGGCGGACCGCTCGCGTCACGCATCAAGTCCGTTCAGCAGCAGCATCCGGCCCGCGTGCGTCTCGTCGAAGACGCGACGCACGGCGATGTACCGAGTTATTTGAGGGCGATGGATTTGATCTGCGCACCGAGCCGCACGACGACGAGGTGGCGAGAACAGTTCGGGAGAATGCTCATCGAAGCCATGGCTTCGGGCGTCCCCATTGTCGCCAGCGACAGTGGTGAGATCCCTCACGTCGTCCAGGACGCCGGTCTGTTGATCGCCGAAGACGATATCGCCAAGTGGACCGAGTCGATCGATCGCGTTGCCGGCGATGCGCCGCTGCGCTGCGGTCTGGCGGCTCGCGGGCTGGCGCGGGCGCGCGCCAAGTTCGCGTGGCCGATCGTTGCGCGACAGCATCTGGACTTCTTCGACGAGGTTCTGTCGAGATGAACCGGCTGCGGGTGGCGATTCTCGCCGACTATCTCGAAGAAGGCTGGCCGAGCATGGATCTCGTCGCCGAGATGCTCGTCGACCGCCTCACGAGAGAGCACGCGGCCACGATCGACGTGACGATGATTCGGCCGCCGTTGCGCCGTCGGCTGTCCCGCATGTCGTCACAACGACTGGCGTTCGGAGTCGATCGGGTGGCGGCTCGCCTCTGGGATTATCCCCGGTTCGCGGCCGCACGTCGTGCCCAGTTCGATCTCTTTCACGTCGTTGATCACAGCTACGCCCAGCTGGTGCACGAGCTGCCGGCCGACCGGACCGTCGTCACCTGCCACGACCTGGACACGTTTCGCAGCATCCTCGAACCGGAATGGGAACGCCGCAGCGCTGCGTTCCGGGCAATGACAAGGCGCATCCTCAGGGGTCTCCAGAAGGCCGGTCACGTTGTCTGCGACACGGAGGCGACGCGGGCGCTGCTGATTGCCAAGGCGAGATTCAGCGAAGCGAGAACGAGCGTCGTGCACAACGGCCTGCACCCCAGCTTCTCGCCGGGTCACGAGGCGCCGGCGGACCGCGAAGCAGCCCGCCTGCTCGGATCGCGCCGGAACCACAGGGACATCCTGCACGTCGGCAGCGCGATCGCCAGAAAACGGATCGACGTCCTCATCGGCGTCATGGCGGAGCTCGGACGCGGCACGCGCCTGGTGAGGGTCGGCGGCGCCTTCACCGCCGAGCAAGCGGCGCTGGCCAGAGATCTCGGCGTCGAGGTTGTCGTGCTTCCCTTTGTCGACCGGTCAACGCTGGCGGCCGTCTACCGTCGCTGCGCGTTGCTGGTCATGCCATCCGAGCGAGAAGGCTTCGGCTTGCCGCTACTCGAGTCGCTCGCGTGCGGCACACCGGTCGTCGCGAGTGATATTCCGGCGCTGAGGGAAGTTGGCGGCGACGCGGTGACTTACTGCGGCGTGGCCGATATCGCGGCGTGGACGAACGTCATCGGTGAGCTGCTCGAAGAGCGGGAGCAGCGGCCCGACGAGTGGGCGGCGCGTCAAGACCGCGGGATACGCCGCGCGGAGGCGTTCAGCTGGTCGAAGTACGCGCGTGAGATCGCGTCGCTCTACGAGCAGGTTGCAAACGGAACAACCCATTCGTGCTGAGAGTGCTGCACGTTGGCAAGTATTACCCGCCGGTCACCGGCGGCATGGAGCGAGTTGTCCAGACGCTCTGCGAGGTCACCCGCGGCCGCCTCGACAGCCGCGTGCTCGTGTTTCACAGGAGTGCCTCGACCCTTGAGGAGGTCGTCGGCGGCGTGCCGGTGACGCGGGTCGGCACGCTGGGTCAGGCCGGATCGGTTCCAATCGCGCCGGCACTTGCGACCCATCTCGCGCGGGCGGATGCAGACGTCATGATCGTGCACGAACCAAACCCGTGGGCGCTCTTGTCGATGCTTGTCGCGACGAGGCGGATCCCCTTGGCCATCTGGTTCCACAGCGACGTGATTCGTCCACGCCTTCAGTATCGATTGTTCTATGCGCCGATCGCGCGTCCCGCGTACGAGCGGGCGCGACGTTTCGTCGCTTCGTCGCCGTCGCTGGCGGCAGCCTCTCCAATCCTGAGCCGATATCCGGGCAAGACCTCGGTCATACCCTTCGGCATCGATCCGGATGCGTGGGTGAGCACGCCTGAGCGGGCTCGACGCGCGGCGGAGATTCGTCGCGCCGTCGCTCGTCCCATCGTCCTGTTTGTCGGGCGCCTCGTGCCCTACAAGGGAGTCGACGTGCTGATCAAGGCGGCCTCGCCGCTGCCGGTGCACGTGGTGATTGCAGGCGACGGGCCGATGCGCGCCGCCTGGACGAGCGAGGCACGCACCAATGCAGGTCGCGCCACGATTGAGTTCGCCGGCGAGCTGCCAGACGAGCAGGTCAAGGACTGGATGCACGCGGCGGACGTTCTCGTGCTGCCGTCGGTCACCTCGGCCGAAGCGTTCGGTGTCGTCCAGCTCGAAGCGATGGCGGCCGGAACGCCAGTGATCAGCACCAGCGTTCGATCCGGCGTGCCCTGGGTCAATCGTCATGGCGAGACCGGTCTCGTCGTCCCGCCCGGCGACGCCGGTGCCTTACGCACCGCGTTCGAGACGCTTCTGTCCGATGCGTCCCTGCGTTGCCGGCTTGGCGCCGCCGGCGCCCAACGCGTGCGCGCGGAGTTCACGCTGAGCGCGATGGCCGACCGGTTCGTGTCGCTCTGCACCGAGGTTGCGACGACGTCGTGAAGCGGATGTTCGATGCGGCGCTGGCCTTCGGCGGGCTGGTCGGTTCGGCGCCGCTCTGGATTCTGTTTGCGACGGCGATCAAACTCGAAGACGGAGGGCCGGTGTTCTTCGTTCAGGAGCGCGTGGGCCAGGACGGCCGGATCTTTCAAGCTCTGAAATTCCGATCCATGCACGTCGATGCGGAACGCGGAACCGGCCCGCTGCAGGCGCAGGAGAACGACCAGCGGGTCACCCGCGTCGGGCGTCTCATGCGCGCGACGGCGATGGACGAACTGCCCCAGCTCTGGAACATCTTTCGCGGCGACATGAGCTTCGTCGGGCCGAGGGCGCTCCGGCCTGGCGAGATCGAGATCGACGGTGGCAGCGCGGTGGCGCTCGAAGCCGTGCCTGGATATGCGGATCGAATTCTCGTGCGTCCGGGCCTGACCGGCGTCGCTCAGGTCTACGCGCCGCGCGACATTTCCCGGCGGTCGAAGTTCCGATATGACCGGCTCTACATCCGCCGGCGATCGTTCGGCCTCGACGTACGTTTGATTCTCCTGTCGTTTTGGATAAGCTTCCGAGGCACATGGGAATCGAGGGGCCGCAAGTATTGACGCCGGATCGGCGCGACGTCATCGTCGTCGGCGGCGGTCCCGCGGGGCTTCTGACTGCCCGGGATCTGGCTGCGTCAGGGTTCAGCGTCGTGGTCCTCGAGGAGCACGACACGATCGGTGTGCCCGTGCACTGCACGGGCGTGCTCGGAATGGACGCCTTCGATGAGCTCGATCTCCCTCGTCACACAATCCTCCAGACAGTCCACGCCGCGCGATTCATTTCCGCCGATGGCTCGTCGGTCCTGATCGATCATGAACGCGTGCGAGCGGCGGTCATCGATCGCGGCGGCTTCGATGCGGCGCTCGCGTTGGACGCAGCCAAAGCTGGCGCGGAGATACAAGTTGGCTGTCGGGTGCGGCAGATCAGCGCCGACGCCGATGGCGTCGCGGTCTCAACCCCGCACGGAGAAGTCTACGGACGCGCGTGCGTCATTGCCTGCGGCGCAAACTATCGCTTCAACCGGCAGCTCGGGCTCGGCCTGCCCCGACTTTTCGTTCACAGCGCCCAACGGGAGATCTCGTTTCCTCAAACTGCGAGTGTCGAGGTCTTTCTCGGACGGCAGATCGCCGCGGGCGGCTTCGGCTGGCTCGTTCCGTTCAGCCGCGGCGGCGCTTCGCTTGCTCGCGTCGGCGTCATGTGCGAAGCACGTCCACGGGTGGCGTTCCACGCGTTGGCTGATCGGATCCGTCGCCGCTTCGACGTGGTGCTCGACGCGGATGAGCCGCGGGTCAAGGTGCTACCGCTCGCGCCGGTGGCGCGGACGTGGTCCCGCCGCGTGCTCGCCGTCGGCGACGCCGCCGGCCTGGTCAAAGCGACAACCGGCGGAGGGATCTATTTCGGCCTGCTCAGTGGCCGGATCGCCGCGGACGTGCTCGGTACGGCACTGCACGAGGATCGACTCACGGCGGCGCGGCTGCGGGAGTACGAGCGGCGCTGGCGCGCGCGGCTGTGGCCCGAGATTCGCGCCGGTCTCGCGTTTCGCGCCATGGCCAGCCGCCTCAGCGACAGGACGATCGACCGCGTCGTCGAACTGGCACGCGTGGATGGCATTGTCCCGCTGCTGAAGCAGACGGCGGACTTCAACTGGCACGGCGCCGCCGCGCGCTCGTTGTTGCGTCATCCGTCGTTCCGGCGAGTCGTCTTCAGCTCAATCTGGAGTTGAACTTGCGAAGGTGAACCGAGACCCAGCACGCTCGTTGCCGCAATGAGGCGACGTTCGTCCTTGCGTTTTCTCAATCGTATTTAACGTGTCTTCTTCATCCCAAGAGCTTCTCCAATCCGGGCACTACGCGCGTAAGCAGATCTTCAGCCGCAATCCGATCGTTGCCTGGAGCCACCGGCGGCGTTTTGCTCTGGCGCGCGAGCTCGCCTCGGCGGGCGCCGGTGGGGCACTGCTCGATTACGGCTGCGGCGACGGAACGTTCGTGGCAATGGCTCACCAGATGTTCCGGGAGACGGTCGGTGCTGACATCGAGAAGGAACAGCTGCGGGATTGCACCGCGAGACTTGGTGAGTTACAGGACATCCGCTTCGCTTCGATCGAAGCCCTGCGAGATCCGGAGTACCACGCTCGCTTCGATGCGGTCGTCTGCATGGAGGTGCTCGAGCACTGCCCGTCAGACGTCCAGCCCCAGGTCCTTGCCGATCTGGATCGTGTCGTACGGCCTCACGGTGTGATCGTCGTCAGCGTGCCGATCGAGACCGGGCCCACGCTCGCAGTGAAGCAGCTGGTCCGCGCGGCCGCTGCCACGAGCGGCCTGACCGAGTATGACGGCCGGGAGCGCTATCACCTCTCGGAATTCATGCGCATGGTGCTGGCCGGGGAGACGTCGCAGATTGAGCGCCCGGTAACGACCGCAAGGTCGGCCGACGGCGCGGCGATGCGATTTCACGGACATAAAGGGTTCAACTGGCGCACGCTCGCCTGCCTGATTGAACGCCACTTCGTCATCGAGCGGAAGCTGTACTCTCCGCTGCCGTTGACGCGTGCGTGGCTCAACAGCCAGGTCTGGTTCGTCTGCCGAAAGCGATGATTGCGAGCGACGCCGCTCAACCGACCGACTTCGCGTCGACCGCGTCAGGCAGCGGACGAACGGTACGCGGGTTGTGCGGGAGTGTTTCAGCGTTCTTCGGACGGAACCAGTCCGACAGCCGGATCATCTTTCCGCGCTGGCTCCGCAGCAGCTCCTCGAGCTGTTGCAGGATGGGCAGGGTTTCCCCGAGCGTCGACACGACGCCGACGCCGCGATCGATCGCGTGTTGCCGCATCGCCGGGTTCGGGTCACGCAGCATCAAGAGGGCCTTCGTCGGCCCCGCACCGATGATCTCAGCGCAGTTGACAAACTGATCATCAATGGCGAGGTCGAGCCGGAGCGCATTGGCCAGATCGCCGCGGGAGCCGGGAACTGTGATCACCGCCGGCAGATAGAAGCCCTGCTGCTCCAGCCACCACTGCGTCTGGAACTGCACGGTGTCGCCCGCGCTCGCCGGCCGTTTCGTCAGGAAGCACACCTCCCACTTTCCCGCCCGCGCCAGCGCGTACAACTGCGCGATCTGTGTCGGCTCGTAGGCGCGAACTCCCATCCACCAGTTGGCTGACCGGGCGATGTGGTTCCAGACTCGCTCGATGTCGACCGGATCGACGGTCGCCTGTTCATCACCTGAGTTCACGAGCACGTCGCGCCGGAGGCATTCGCGGGCCGTGTCCCTGAACGCTGACCGGAAATCTGCCAGCACCCCGTCGATGTCAATTCCAAGCCTCAATCCCATCGGTTCATAAAAATACTCTTAAACGGCTGCCTCCCGCTCGTACGACGCGATCGCGGCAATCACCGCCGCCAGCGCCGCGTTGGCGGGCATCACCAGACCGGTCTCCCACAGGCTCTGCAGCGCAACGGCTGTGAGGCCGCATGCCGCGCCGGCGCGAATCCAGTATGCGCCGGAACGATCCACCGAAAGCTGTGCACGCGTAGCTGCTGCCAGCGCAACGATTGCAGCGACCACCAGCGCCGCCAGCACGATGCCTCCCTCTGCGGCAGCCTGCAGATAATGATTGTGGGCCTGGTTGAATTGCACGACCCTGTCTGCCCGCTGGTAATAGAGCATCGCAGTCCGGTAACTTCCTACGCCGCTCCCGGTCAACCAGAAGTCACGCACGAGCGGCAGCGTGTCCCTCCAGATCTTCGCGCGATCTTGAACGCCCGATCCTGACTGCGCGAACCGATCCGCGAGTTCGGTGACGTCGACACCTGTGAACGCGAAGCCGGCAATCAACATCACGATCGCCAGAAACCACCATCCCCGGCCGCTGAACCGAACGCGGCGATGCGACAGCATCGTGAGGCACACGGCAGCGGTCAGCGAGAGGATGCCTGAGCGTGACATCGATGTCAGCAAAGCGGCGATCATCATCACGACCGCCGCCGACAGCCAGGCCATCCGCCCGTCGGCCGCACGCGTGAACCGGGCGCGGGCGCTGATGATTGCTGAAGGCGTGCTTTGCGGAGCGCTCGCGCGGGTCATCACGTAGCCGAAGCACACGGGTGCGGCCATGATGACCCAGGTCGCGAAATGGTTTCGGTTGACGAACGGTCCGAATGGAAGAGGCCCTTCGTATTCAGTGGGGAAGCGCCAGTAGATCGAGCGCCCCGCAGTCGCCGCCTGCGCGATCGCAATGGCTGAAAAGACCAGCCCGATGCCGCTGATACCGCGGACCGTTTGTCGTACGCCGCCCCACGCGAACATGGAGCGGGACGCGAAGAACAACGCGATTGCCCCGATGGTAACCGCTGCGGCCCACAAGGTCGACGATTCATCGATCGAGAGCGGCGTCCACGAAGGCGTCGACCGGTCGAGGGCGAGGGATTGCCGGACGATCTCAGCGTGCGGCGACAGGACGCCAACCATCGATAAGGGTAGCGGTAGGGTCTGAGCGACGGTAAGCAGGGCAATTGCGAGTAGAACGATATCGAGCGCCCGACGTCCTCCGCCTTGTGTCCGCCAGGATCGGACGACCAGTGCAAGCAGGAGGCAGCAGATGCTGAAGGGAATCGCGGTGGATGCTGAACGGCCGCCGAAAACCGCAAGCGGCCAGAGAATCAGGAGCACCAGCGCGGCGGCGCCGCGCCTGGCGGTGGCAGCGTCAGGCCGCAGGCGGCGCGCTCCCGTAGTAACTCTTGTAGTTGTACCCGTAGTAGCGCGCGTAGTAGTACTTGTTGCGATCGAAATCCACCCGGTTCAGCACGACACCGATCGATCGTGGCTTCCCGGCCCGCAGCGTCGCCAGCGCGCGCTCCGCATGGACACGCCTCGTCATCTCTGAACCCACGACGAACACCACGGCCGACACTTGGCCTGCCAGCACGACGGCGTCGGTGACGGCCAGGACTGGCGGCGTGTCGAGAACCACCCAGTCGAACGGGCCGTGCGCGAGATTGGCGAGAAATCCCTTCATGCGATCCGACGCCAGCAGTTCGGATGGGTTCGGCGGCGTTCGGCCCGCTGTGATCACGAACAGGTTCGGTTCGGCGGTCCGCTGCACCGCTTCGCGCACGCGCGATTGACCGACGAGCAGCTGCGACAGACCCTTCTCGTTCGGCACACCCATGACCTGATGCAGTCCCGGGCGCCGCATATCGGCATCGATCAGGAGCACGCGCGATCCGCCGAGCGCGAGCGCCGTCGCCAGGTTGCACGCGGTGGTCGTCTTCCCTTCGAGCGGCTGGCTGCTCGTGACGGCAATGACCCGGGATTCGCCGGCGCCAGCGGTGAAGACGAGCGACGTGCGGAGCGATCGGAATGCCTCGCCGAAATCATGCGGGACAGTTTCTGAGAGAAGCGGTGCCCGCGTGCCGCGAATTCCCGGGACCAGGCCGAGCAGGGGGAGGCCGAGCCGCCTGGTGACATCCTCCGGCGTCTTGACGGTGTCGTCGAGGTACTCGATGCCGAACGCCAGGCCAAACGCCACCAGGATGCCTGCCATCATCGCGGTGAACCATTCACGCCGCGTGTTCGGGGAAAACGGCGCTCCTGGCACTTCGGCCCGATCCATCACCTGCACGTTGTTCGACCGGCTGTTGCTGACGACCTGCAGCTCCTTCTGCTGCTGCAGCAGCGATTGCCACAGCTGACGGTCGCTGTCGGCCTGACGCTGCAGGACGACGTAGCTCCCGCTCTTTCGATCGAGATCCATCGCCTCGTGCTTCTGCTGTTCCAGCGACGAGGCAAAGCTGCGTTCTGCCGCGACGGCTGATTCGTAGTCGTTCTTGACCGACTCGATCACGCGCGCGCGCTGCGCCGTAAGCGTGTCGCGCGCGTTCTTGATCTGCAGATCCAGCTTCTGCATCTCCGGGTGGCTCGGCAGGTAGCGCGACGACAGTCGCGCGCGCTCGGCCAGTAAATCGGTCAAGCGATTCTTCGCTTCCACGACGCCCGGCGTCGCGGCGACAACGGGGAAGGCATCGGCGTCATCCGACGCGGGATCGACATTCTTGAGCTGGTTGTAGGTCGCTTCCTTCTGCAGGCGCTCGGTGCGCTGGCGGGTTACCGTCTCGTTCAGGGCGTTCAGCCTGGCAATCGTGATGTTCTGGCGATCGCCGAGCGACAGCGCATTCTGGTCGGTTCGATACTGCGTCATTGCCGCTTCGGCATCGGTGACCTTCTTCTCCTGTTTGGCCACTTCCTCGCTCAACCAGCGCAGGTTCTTCTGGTAGGTCCCGAGACGGAGCTCCAGATTCTGCGCGGTATATTCCTCGGCGAGCGTGTTGGCGGCCAGCGCGGCAAACTGAGGATCGGACGACTCGTAGACGATTTCCACCAGGCGGGTCTTTTGTTCTGGAACGACGCGCACGCCGCCCAGGAACTGACTGATGACGCCAGATTCCGCCGCCTCCTCATCCGGGCTTGGCGGTTCGACCGGCGCCGGCGGCTGTCGATGGAGCACGGACTGGACGGTGCTGCTGATCTTTCTCCGCGCGTCGGCGATCATGATGCCGATGCCCTGACGCTTCGGCGCGGATCCGTTGAACAACGGATGATTTTGCAGCTGCAGTCTTCGGACGACTCGTCGCGCGAGGCCGCGGCTCCTCAGAATGCTGTACTGCGTGTTGTAGTACGGATCCGATTCCTGCCAGAAGGCCGGATCATTCGCGTTGAGATTCCCGACGGCGGTCGTGCGCTCGTCCTGAATCATCACCCGCGAACTCGTCCGGTACATCGGTACCTGTGAGTAGGTCTGCACCATCATCACGCCGACGACGATGACGAAGGCGGCACCGGCGATTCGCCGGTGCTTCAGGATTGCGGCGATGCGGTCGAGCAGGTGAACGGGCTGCGAGCCGCCAGGCACCGGAAGCGAGCCCGCGTCAATTTGCGGGCCTGAGGCCGCCTGCAGATCCTGCGTATCAAACATCGCGAATCGCGCTACTGCGGGCTGATCGGCCGGCCGCCCGATCCGGTCGGACCGAGGGCCGTTACCCCGGCGTGCGAAGCGGCGGCAATGACGCCGGTTGCGGCATTCGAAAGAACAGCGGCCAACCATGGACGTCGCGGTGACAGCCGCACGAATGTCGCCACCGTTTCTCCGGCTTCCAGTCGGAAGCTTTGTCCCACGGCAATCACCCTGCCGTTCTCTCCGAGGAGCTCGACGACGTAGGACCCGGCCTCGACGGGACCGAACGTGAACTGGCCGTCTTTCCCCGAGACGCCATTTGCTTCGATTTTGCCCGAATGGATGTTACGCAGCCGGACTTTGGCGTCCGAAATGGTCGAATTGTCGCTGTTCCAGGCGACGCCGCGGACGGTTGCCGACCGCCCTGCTGCGTGACCGTCAACGGCGCTGCTCTGCAGGCCGACACATACGAGCGCGAGCCACACGAGGGACTGGACGATCGTGCGCGCAGTCGAATAGCTACGGCTCATCGGCACCTTTGCGGAGGCGAGCCAGAACTCGTGAGTTGTGGGGAATGCGTGGATAGTACTTTAGTGCAGAGTGACGGGCTGGACAAGCCAATAAAGCACACAACCACACTCATTTCACAACTTTGCAGCGATTTGGTCGTCAACCCGGCCGGTCCTGACTCCAGGGTTCTCATCCGAGAGTCCGGCACGATCCTTCCCCCGTGAATCGTGGGTTCCCGATTGAATGCTCCACGAACCTGCTCACTTTTTCCCGTAGCGACACAGTACACCGGCTTACGCTCTTGGCCCTCGACGGCGACGGATCCCTCAATGCGGGCAGACGATGGCGCCCGTTCCCCTGACAAGGACCGTCGCATCGCACGTGTACGTGCCAAACGTGAATGTGCTGAGGTCAGCCCGCGTGCCGAAGGTCAACTGGACGTCCGTTACAAAACGCCGCCGCTACATTCAGCGCAGCCAGGAGGAGTGTCAAGTTGTTTGCGGTTGTATTTGCGAAGAGGGGAGAACGTCTACTTCCGGCCTGCGAGGATCTTGAAGACGCCGTAAACACTTCGGTGCACATAGAGCACCGGAAGCAGGAGCACGCCGGATGCTCCAAGGCGGTAGCTGTCGAGCATGTACTGTGGCGACGGAAGCAGCACCTCCCGCACCAGCCGCACGCGATCGCGCCAACGGCCAAGACCACGAAGGTTCCACCACAACTCGTGATGCCATCGTCGTCGGTCTCGTAGGTAGACGGCCGACGGTTCAGGGGGCGCGGCTGCCGCGCGTTTCGACAGAAGATCCGGGAATCGCGTCCGCAAACACGCGGACGTTTTGGTCAACTGCCGCTCGCAAATGCCGGCAACGCGCTTGTCGATGGCGAGTGACGCGAAACGTTCAACCTCGAGGGCGGGCAAACGATTGACGAGCAGGTGAATGTCGTAGAACCAGATGAGACGATCAACATTCCGGTGATGCATCACCGGGTGAAGGCATGCAAGCAGCAGCGCGTGCGCGCCGCCGGCGCCTCGGGCATTCGCGCCGAGCGCCCGGATCGGCACCGCCGCCTCGCTCATCTCGTCGTAGGTGACGACGTCCGCGAAGAGCGATTGCGTGCTGACCTTCCAGTGAACGTCGAGTACGTGCTCGACGCCGAGGCGATCGGTCTTCGCCATTTGAAACTGGCAGAGCACCAGTTCGCCATCCGTCATCGGAGGCTCGGTGTACCCACGTTCCTTCAGGATGTCTCGAATGCGTTCGACGTCAGAGCGGCGCACGAAAAGGTCGGTATCGGTGTGCGGCCGGAGTGCTGGCGAGTCGTAGATCAGATGGCTGAGGGCCGCTCCTTTGAAGAGAATCGGACGAACACCGCACGACGCCAGCGCGTCGAGAGTCTCGGCAATCTCCGCGGACCGCACAAGCTGACGGGCGCTCGAATTGCGCGCACGTCGCGCAAGTTCGGTTCGAACGTCGGCTGGCCAACCGGGAAGCCGCGGATTACGGCTCAGCTGATGATGAAGGAGCTCGGACACCTCGAGCGTATCGCACGTCGCGAGCAGCGTCGCGCTCGAGGCGTCCGGCGAACTCCACTCCACAGGCTGACCGCGCAGCGCCGCGCTCAGCCACTCGTCAATGATCATGCGCGTGCCACGACTGTGACGATCGCATGGTCCTCGGTCTGTCGCTGCGACACGACCTTCAGGCCAGCCGTCTGTGCCTCGCGCTCGATTTCACCTGGCGCGAACGCGTGCGTATAGGAATACGATGGAGCGCCCTGACGGTTGTTCCAGACCAGATCGCCGGGCTCGATGCGCCAATCGGACCGGCACAGCGCGCCGCTGAATCGCCCCGCACGAACGAGCCACGCGTGTGGGCGCACGTCGCTCGATCCGACACTCACCACGATGTGACCGCCGCTGTTCAGCAGGCTGGCGGCCTTCTGAAGCATCCCGGCTCGTCTCCTGGATTCGGGGATTACCGAGTAGCAGTAGTAGGAAAAGATCACCGCGTCGAACGCACCATCAAGCGCAACGTCTTCGAAGAACCCTTCAACCAGCGTGGCGTTCAGTCCACGTTCGGCGAGCATGCCGCGTGCGATGTCGAGGGAGGACCCGACGGGATCGAGCCCTGTGACCCTGCATGACCGTTCGGCGAGCGGCAGCAGATCGCGCCCGCTTCCACATCCGATCAGCAGAACGTCTGCGCCAGGTGCGATGAACCGATCGACCACCTCGGACTCCCACGGCAAAAGGCGTGAGTCATGTGAGCGATGCGTGTCGTAGAAAGCCTGCCAGCTCGCGAGGCTGTCGTGCCGCATGTCGGACAACTGGCGGGTACCGATCGCGAGATAATCAGTCACTCTGGCCACTCGCTGCGCCGTCCGGCCAACACTGAAAAGGAGGCTTGCTGAGAGCGTACGGAGTCCTGTCATCCTAATCCCGAGGGGCTTTGCCCCTAGGACTCCCTTACACGCTCTCTCGCGAGCCGCTTCGCCGGCTCGCTCCGTTCGCGTGGCTCGCTTCGCTGCGCTCGCTCGCGTCTTCTCTCGCGTCGCACTTCTGGTCGGTCGACACTGCGAGGTCAGCGAGCACGGCATCCCGCGCGCGGAACATTCCGTCGCCGCTCCGCGCGTACGACAGTGTCTTGATCGGCACGTTCGCGACCAGGCGCGCGGTGAATTCAAGCTGCCGCCGGAGCCGGTCGGGTTCGGATGGATAGTGGCCCGCGGTGTGTGCGAGTACCGCCGGGAACGCGTGGGCTGCTGACAGACGTTCCATCCGGACTTCCCCGGTCATGGTGTGGTCGACATCGCTCAGGATGTAAAGCCGGCTCAACGCGGTCGAGTCTTTCATCGTCTGAACAGGACTCAACGGGATAATCAGCTTCTCAGTGACGGTGTTCATCGGAATGCCGCCTTCGTCGCTGCCGAAGATCCGTGTCGCCAGTTCGCGATACAGCTTGATCCTGGGCGGGCCGGCTTCCGCGCGAAAACCCGACTGCTCGGGCGACAGAACGAGCATATCGTCGGTGACCAGTCGGGCTCCGCTCTGAACGAACGCGGCGGCCAGCGTCGATTTGCCGGCGCCGCTGTTTCCGAGAAACGCGGCGACACCGCGGTCGGTCGACACAGCCGTGGCGTGCAGAGGTTCCAAGCCGAGCCGCACCATCGAGAAGGACAAGGCATCGACCAGCAGATACGCCAGCATCGCCTCGTCCTCGACGGCGCCACAACTACGCACCTGAATCTGGCGCGCATCGGGCGTGACCAGGAATTCGAACAGATCCGTCCAGCGCCGATAGTGCGATCCGTCCGGCAGCACCGCCGATTGCGCCCAACTCGCCGACTGCCCGGCCGGAATGTACGACGCCGCGTGTGCGAGCGTCCGCTGATCGCCTTCCACGAACTCTACGTCACAGGGCGCGTCGGTGATGGGCACACCGGCCACGCGCCACGGTGTGCGGACGCGAATGCCGTACAGTGAGTGCACGACTGGTTCGTGCCACGTACCGATCACGCTGGCTCCCGATCGTCGCCGGCGAAGCGGCGGAGGAGCAGTTCCATGCCGCACAGGTCGATGAGGCGGTTCGTCAGCCGCGCGTCACGCGACCCTCGAATCAGCGGTCGCCAGTCGCGCAGGCCTTTCCACAGCGCCGGACCGTCGAGATATCCGAGGCGTACGGACATAGACGATGGGCCGAGGATGTCGGAAATCAGGGAGAAGTCGTTCTCGATGCTTTGATTCGCGAGCAGCGTGAATTCTCCCTTGCTGCGCCGATTGACGACCGGATCAGGGACCAGGCCGCGCATGGCCAGGCGCATCAGACCACGCGGCACCGCGTCGTGCGACTGAACGTCTCCGGGGATGGCCATGAGGAACTGAAGCAGATCGCAATCGAGGTACGGGAACGCGATCTCGAGGCCATGCATCGCTGCGAGCCGCGCGTTCCACTCCATGCACTGCACGTGGTACCCGCGGCGGCTCTGCTGATAAATCGCGCGGGCGTGAGTCGTCCCCGTGTGTGTCCTCTGGCGATCGTCGTCGAATCGTTCGCGCAGCAGGCGCCGAAAGCGATCGGTAAACCAGGGCGCACGCCAGGCCGCGTCGTTTCGACGTCGATACCGCCGTGCCGGACGCAGCCATCGCGCAGGAAGCCGGCGCGACACCACATCTTCGAGCAGCCGGGTCGCGAGCCGACGACCGCTGATCCGCCATCCACGCGCATGCTGTCGGAGCGCCGTCCACTGGCCGGATCGACACAGATCAATCAGATAGTCGGAGTCTGACAGCACCTGATCTCCCCAGTGACCGGTCAGCAGCCGCCCCGCTCCAGCCGCCCGCACCGACTGCAGCATCGTCTGACGCTGTCCGGCGAGCCCCTCGAGAAGCGGTGATTCAGAGTGCCAGATCTCGTCGCCGGCGCAGTCCATGAAGCCGGGGCGCTGGGGAATGCGCTCGATCGACGTGTCGCACGAGCGCTCAATCGCGTCGACGTACTCACGCTCGTCGGAAAGCGTCCCAGGCGCGCCGCAAAAATTGAAGCCCGCAACAGCGGGACACGACGAGTCCCGACGGACAAGGTCCTGTGCGACGCAGAAGATGTACGCCGAATCGAGCCCTCCGCTGACGGACACCGCGACAGGCTGTGAGCTTCTCAGCCGGTTGCGGACCGATGTGGCGAACAGCTCATGAAATGCGCTGGCGTATTCGCGAATGTCGCGGAGTCTGATCTCGGAGCCGGTGTCGAATTCCCAGTAGCGGCGGAGTGTTGAACCTGTCTCGGTGACGACCAGCACGTGCGCCGGAGGCAGCGATTGAATGTCGCGAAAGAAGGTTCGATGCTGGCTGTCGCTCGACAGAAACTGCAGCATGAAATCAGCCAGCATCACCTCATCAGGCGACGCCGTGACCCCGGGAAAGGCGAACAGCGCCTTGGCTTCGGACGCGAACAGGAATGTACCGAAGGTGTGGGTGTAGCAGAGTGGCCGGACGCCGAGACGGTCGCGCGCCAGCAACAGGCGCTTCAGCTGCCGATCGAACAGCGCGAAGGCGAAGTCCCCCTTGATCCGTTCGACACAGCCCTCGCCATATTCAAGGTAAGCGGTGCGAACGACACAATCATCAGGGGAGTGATCGCTGAGAGGCCACCGCTTCGAGAGCGCCTCGAGGAGCTCGACGCGGTTATCGATCCGCCCGTCGAACGAGCAGGCGACTCGCGCGCAGGTCATCTCACCCGGAGCATCGTGAGAGAGGCTGGAGGCTTTTTGACCCAATCCGATCGAACCCGCGAACCACGACTCGACAGGCGCCGGACCCTGCGGACTCAATCGGCGCAGGCACCGCTCGAGCACGCCGGCATCGACGGGTTGTCCATCGAGGTGCCAACAGCCGAAGATGCCGCTCATGGGAAGCTCGGGTGGGTGGGACGGACGCTCGACGCATCGCTCGGCGAGCGTCAGCGGTTGCTTTACGGCATACCTGAGTTGAAGGTTTTTGGTTGCCCGGCCTCGGTGCGGTCGCTCTGCTTCGCCGCAGTGATCGTCCGAAGATCGCCGTGAACGGTCACCTTCGGCGGCGAATAGGGCAGCTTCTCACGATCGTCGGCACGGGGTGTGACGGAGGTGTCCATAGCTTCTGTGACTCCGTGGGGCGAGGGCCGAAGTGGAGCGAGCCTATCAGAAAAGAATACGCGACTCCAGAATTCCAGCCCGAGCAGTTCCACTGATCCGGACTCGACATCCGCTGCGTCCTGCAGGAATCCCATCCGCCTGGCGGCGTTCAGCCCGATGTTGTGCATGACGATCCCACGGTCGCGCATGATTCCCGCATCGTCTTTCCAGCGCCGATCGAGAATGACGTCGGGAACGATCCCACGCATTGCGTCGCGCAGGAGACCTCGGGGGATGCCGTTGCGATTCTGCATCGCCCCAGGAATGCTCATCAGATACGCGATGAGATCCCGGTCGAGGAATGGTGTCACCGAGTCGACGCCGCAGCTCGCGGCCAGCTTCTCATCGGCTTCGAACTGCAGGCGATGTGACTGCATGCGGACGAACTGGTAGATGTCGCGCGCGTGGGCGGTTGCACAACGGGGTCGGCCAACCCGAGGGCGATCGCGGTTGAGGCGTCCGAAGAGCGAGCTGCTGACCATGCGTCCGGCCCAGTCTGGCGCGCGAGATGTGTGAAACCTTCGCAGCCGGACGCGCCAGTCGTGGTCCGTCAGATTGAGCAGCAGCTCTCGCTGGAAACGTGACCGAAAGTAGGCAGGGCTCGCATCGACGAACCATCGCGGGTATTCGCGCAGGTGGCGGACGACTTGTCGCCACGCGAATCGGGTGACGAGATCGCTCAAGTATCCGGTGACGAACAACAGCTGATCGCTCCACTGGCCGGTCACGATCGTCCGCGCGCCGAGGCTCTGTGCGCGAATCAGTATCGGCTGTCGCGTGTACCACGCCTCGTCCACGCGCGGCCATTCGGAGTGCCAGGTGACTGAAGCCAGCAGTTCCGGATCGCCGGGCCCGATCGCAATCCGATCGATCTGCAGCCGCCGGGTCGACTCCAGCGTGTGAGCGAATCGCTCTTCATCCGAATGTCGCGCCGGTTCCGCGATTGACATCATCGGCACGAGCGGCGCGCGAATGGCTCCATGCGTCAACAGGTGATCCGCAATGCACAGCACCGCTGACGAATCCAGTCCGCCGCTGACAGCGATCGCGACCGGTGCGGTGCCTCGAAGCCGACGCTCCACCGCCTGAATCAGGAGCTCGCGAAATCGGGCGACGTAGTCTTCATACCTCCGGTATCGGGTCTCGAGCTGCGGGTTGAAGTCCCAGAACCGATGGCAGGCAATGCCGCGCCGTGAAAAGGTGACCCGATATCCCGGTAATACCGCGCGCACACCCTGAAAGAATGTTTCGCCCTGATCTTCGTAGGGGAGTTGATCGCGCAGGCAGAAGTCGGAAATCAGATCCTCGTCTGGCTCCGTCGGGACGCCGGGATACGCGAGGATGGCCTTGATCTCCGACGCAAAGACCGCGGTCCTCCCGTTGAACCAGTAGTACAGCGGTTTACAGCCGACCGGATCGCGCGCGAGCACGAGCCGATTCTCGTCAGCCCTGAACGCAGCCAGCGCGAAATCTCCCGACAGCTTTTCAAGCGCGCCATCACTCCAGGCGCGCATCGCCTCAGAGGCGACCTCGACATCTGGGATGTCGGAGACGTCACCCGTGGTTTGTAACTGCTGCAGTAGGTCGTCGCGATTATCCAGTCGGCCATCGAAGACGAGGGCGTTGCCGTGCGAATCGATCAGTGGCTGACGCTCGAGCACCGTCGCCGGCGCGACCCGGCGAACGTGAGCGGCGCAACCGAATGCGCCGCTGCACCACACGTCGGCATGGTCCTGACCCCGATGGGCAACTGTCGACCCGATACTGGCGATGCGTTTACGCTCTACGGGTCGTCCGTCGATATTCCAGACGCCCGCGAAGCCGCTCATGGCAGGTCAGGCTGCGAGGGAGGACAGGAGAAGAAGCGCACGTACTGCATGACCTCTCCGGCATTGCTGAGGAGCGATTGCGTTTCGTGCTCGACCCAGGCGTGCGCGGCGAATCGGCCGTCAGCCAGCCGGACGCCGATCTGAACACTCGAGTGATAGCCGCTCCGCGCGAGCAATCGCTGGAGCGCGAGCGCCTGTGTCAGGCATGTGGCCTGAGGGACGAATCGGCTTGCCGCACGCACCGCCCATTCGAGTCGATTGACCGCCGGTCTGTCGGATTGGACGTCGAGCGTGCCGACGGCGGCCGCCATGATGCGGTTCCAGGGCATCACCCACAAAAGGATCCTGATCCGCAAAAGGGTCACCAACGCTCCGCAGAGGAGCGCCACTCCCGAAGGTCCAATCGACAGCAGCCTGCGCATCCTGGCGATCACGTGATGTCGACCAGGCCGTGCTCGGCGAGGTCATTGAGGAACGCGCGCATGTCGGATTCGAGCCTCGAAGTCTCGACGTCGTAGCGATCCATCAACGCATCGCACAGGCTGCGAAACGTGACCGGCTCACGCAGCAGCGTCCAGATATGCGTGCCCATCGGATCGAGGCCGAAGTACACGCCGCTTCGAAGGTTGACGACCGCCGTCTCGCCGGCCAGGTCGCACGAGGCCTGGTCTTTTGACAGGGCTATGCGGGATTCGGGTGACAGCGTCGTCACAGGTGCAAGAATAGCCGTCTCAGTTTCCAGTTTCCAGTTTCCAGTTGGCGGAGCTAAAGCTCCGGCTGTGGGTGTCCGCTCAGCCAACAGCCTGTCGCGCCGTAGCGCGTCAGGGCGAAGGCGGACGAGCCGCGAATCCGAAACTCAGTGGTACAATCCCCACGCTCACATGGCTCGTGGCCTCGACGGTCTCACGTCCCTCACGCTGAAGCACGTTCGCGATCGTTGGTGGAACGACGCGTTCGCCGACTTTCTGGAACAGGCGCTCAAGCCAAGGGCTGGCAAGCGCATTCTCGACGTCGGGTGCGGCGTTGGCACCGCGGAGATCAGCCTCGCCCGTCTGCAGATTTCACAGCTTCGGCTCTTTGGCGTCGACATGATGGTCGATCGGGTGCGCGAAGCTCGCGATCGCGTGCGCGGGATCAATGCGCGCGCGGGATTCGCGGCGGCCGACGCCGGCCACTTGCCGTTTGTCGACGGCGCGTTCGACTGCACTTTCTGCGTCGCGGTTCTGCAGCATCTTCGCGACGTGCCGATGGCGCTCGCCGAGCTCGCGCGGGTCACGCGTCCGGGCGGGCTCATCCTCGCTGTCGAACCGGATAACGTCGGCCGCTACTGGTTCAGTTCAGTTCCTTCCGGCATGGAGGCCTTCGATCTGGGACGACGGTTCCTGACCGCGCTGGCGCTCGCGCGCGGCGAGGCGCCCCCAGCGGGGATCGGCCCGTCCTTGCCCGGTCTGTTCTCGGCAGCCGGCATCACGCCGTTGTCAGTCGACCTGTTTCCGGTGTCGGCGTCCTTCGTCGGCTCGCCTCCGGCGGCCGTGTGGAAGGCACGTGCCGAGGCGATCGATCAGGCCATCTCGCTCGCGCCGAATGATTCGCTGCGAAAGTTGGGCAGCGACTTCGCCGCCGCCGTCGCTCGCTACGGACGCGATGCGACGGCTGCCGGTCAGTCGTTCGTCGAGATTCAGAACGCCATGCTCTTTGCCTCCGTCGGCCAGCGGCCCGATTCCGCATGACCGAAGGCTGGCGCGGCTGGGACGACTACGCGCCTTTCTACGACTGGGAGAACGCCCGAACCCTTCAGCGACGCGACGTCGCCTTCTGGCAACGCCTCGCCGCGGCGCAGGAGGGAACCGTGCTCGAGCTCGGCTGCGGCACGGGACGCATCGCCATCCCCGTGGCCCGTGCCGGGGCGCAGATTGTCGGCATCGATCGCTCAGAAGAGATGCTGTCGAGGGCGCGCAGGCGGATCACGCGTGCCCGTCTCGCCGGTCGTCTCTCGCTCGTGCGCGGCGACATCCGATCGCTCCCCTTCGGCGCGCGCGCGAAGTTCAGCGCGGTCCTGGCCGCCTACGGCATTCTCCAATCGCTCACGCGCGAGCGCGATCTGACGAGCACGTTCGAGTCGGTCGCGCGCGTCCTCAAGCGCGGAGGCCTCTTTGCTATCGACGTCGTTCCCGATTTGCCGAAGTGGGAGGAGTATCGGAATCGCATCAGCCTGACCGGGCGCCACGGCCGTCACACGACACTGACACTCGTCGAAACCGTTCGTCAGGATCGCGCGCGGCGGCTGACGATTTTCGATCAGGAGTATCGGGCGCGAACCGCAGGCGAACGGCGAGTCCACCGCTTCTCGCTCACATTTCGGACCCTCTCGGTGCCGCAGATGACTCGCCGCCTCGAGCGCGCCGGGTTCCGCGTGACGGCCGTTCTCGGAGACTACCAGGGCGGCCCCTGGGATCCGCGGGCGGATGTGTGGGTAATCCTTGCGACCAAACAGTAGTTCCAGTCTCCAGTTTCCAGTTCGGGAGACCCAATCCTTGCCGGAGAGTGACCGGAACTGGCAACTGGGAACTGGGAATGCGTAAGTGATAAGATGAGCGGTCGAATTTACCGAATTCTTTGGGAGTTTCACCATGTCCGGCCATTCCAAATGGCACACCATCAAGCACAAGAAAGGGGCGGCAGACGCCAAGCGCGGCAAGATTTTTACGCGCATCATCAAGGAACTGACCGTCGCGGCTCGCAGTGGCGGCGGTGACATCGATGCTAACCCGCGCCTCCGCACCATCGTCGCCGAAGCCAAGTCCGTCAACATGCCCGCCGACAACATCAAGCGCGCGATCCAGCGCGGCACGGGCGAGTTGCCGGGTGTCTCTTACGAGGAAATCAGTTACGAGGGCTACGGTCCAGGCGGCGCCGCGCTCATCGTCGAAACGCTGACCGACAACAAGAACCGCACCGTCGGCGAAATCCGCCATGTCATGTCGAAATACGGCGGCAACCTTGCCGCGGAAAACAGCGTCGCCTGGATGTTCGACAAGAAGGGCTACATCGTCGTCGAAAAGGCGAAGGCCGCCGAAGACTCGTTGATGTCGGCCGCGATCGACGCCGGCGCCGACGATATGCGCGACGATGGCGACAGCTGGGAGATTGTGTCGCCGCCGGACGTGTTCCAGTCGGTGCTCGAGGCGGTCAAGGCGCTCGGAGTCGAGCCCGCCGCGGCGGAGATCGCCCTGTTGCCCCAGAACTACGTGAAGCTGGAAGGCAAGCAGGCGCAGCAGATGATCAGGCTGATGGACGCCCTCGAGGAGCACGAAGACAGCAAGAAAGTGTGGTCGAACGCCGATATCGAAGAAAAGGAGATCGAGGCCTCGTTGGCGTGAAGATCTTCGGGATCGATCCCGGCTCCGAGCGCACGGGGTACGGCTGCATCGAAGCGCGGGGCAGCCGTCACCATCTCGTCATCTGCGGATCGATATCGGCTCCCGCCCGTTCGACGTTCCCTGACAAGCTGAAACACATCCACGCGGCCCTGGCAGCGCTGCTCGAGCGGCATCGTCCGGACTGCGTGGCGGTGGAAAACATCTTTCACGCCCGCAATGTCCGCAGCGCGCTGAAGCTCGGGCACGCACGCGGGATCGCGCTGCTGGCCGCGTCGGAAGCGGGATTGCCGGTGGTCGAGTATGCGCCGGCGGAGATCAAGCGCGCGGTCGTTGGCTTTGGCCGCGCCGAGAAGCACCAGGTGCAGCAGATGGTGAAACTGCTCCTCGGTCTCGATGAGCCGCCATCGCCTTACGATGCGGCCGATGCGCTCGCCGTCGCGATTTGCCACGTGCACTGCGCGACCGGCAGCGTCGCTGAGCGCGCAACGGTGGACAAACCGCCGAGTGCGCTGCGAAGCTGGCGGCAGTATCGCCCGTAATCAAGGGACAAGGGAGAAGGGACAAGGGAAAAAGCGCCTGCGGCCGAAGCATGAGAAAAGCTGACACCGAGGAACAGAACGGTAGAAGTGGTTTGAAAACCTTCAGGACGCAGGCGAACGACCGCGCGAGTGAGCCCACGCGATCGGAGCGCGCCGTCGAAGCGCGAGAGCGCGTGTGGGGGAGTCCGAGCGGCGAAGCCCCTCGGAGTGATTAAGAGATGATCGCGCTGCTGCGTGGCACGCTCGTCGACAAGAATCCCAGCCGACTGATTGTCGAAGTTGCCGGTGTGGGCTACGACGTGCAAGTGCCGCTGTCGACGTTTTACGGCCTCGGAGAATCCGGGACAGCCGTGACCCTGCGGATTCACACGCACGTCCGTGAAGATGTGATTGCGCTCTATGGCTTCGCGACGTCGCTCGAACAACAGCTGTTCGAGCGGCTCATCGCGATCAACGGGATCGGACCGAAGCTGGCGCTTGCGGTGCTTTCGGGAATCGAGCCGGCGGACTTCATCAAGGCGATCCGCACGCAGGACGTCGCGCGGCTGACCGCCATTCCGGGGATCGGCAAGAAGACCGCCGAGCGAATCGGGCTCGAGCTGAAGGATCGTCTCCCGCCGGGCCTTCAGGGCGCTGGCCAGGAGACCGCACCCGTCGTCCGGCCCGAGGATCAGCTGCACGAAGACCTGCTGTCCGCGCTGCTCAACCTGGGCTATCAACGGGCGGTTGCGGAAAAGGCGATTGACCTGGTTCTGCGGAAATCCTCCTCTGGAGGGTTCGAATCGTCGCTGCGCGACGTTCTGCGGGCACTGATGAAAGCATGAGCGAGAGTCGCATCGTCAGCCCCGGTCGCGGGGACGAAGACGCGCAGTACGAGGCCGGCCTTCGGCCGCGCACACTCGATGACTACATCGGCCAGGACCGGGTCCGCGAGAACTTGCACGTCTCGATCACGGCGGCAAAGCAGCGAGGCGAAGCGCTCGATCATATCCTGCTCTACGGCCCGCCAGGACTTGGCAAGACCACCCTGGCGACCGTGATCGCCAACGAGCTGGGGGTGCCGATTCGCGCGACCGCCGGTCCCGTGATCGAGAAGGCCGGCGACCTTGCCGCGATGCTGACCAACCTCCAGGACCGGGAGGTGCTGTTCATTGATGAAGTGCATCGGATGAACCCGGCGATCGAGGAGATCCTCTATCCGGCGATGGAGGACTACGAGCTCGACATCATGATCGGTCAGGGACCGAGCGCGCGTTCGGTCAAGGTTCCGGTGCAGCGGTTCACCCTGATTGGGGCGACGACACGAACCGGGCTGCTGACCGCGCCGCTGCGGGCGCGGTTCGGAATCGTGCACCGGCTGGACTTCTACGGCGACGACGAGATTCGTGAGATCGTCGAGCGATCGGCGCGCATCCTCGATGTGCCCATCGACCGCGACGCGGCGGTGGAGATCGCCCGGCGTTCGCGTGGCACGCCGCGCGTGGCGAACCGCCTGCTGCGACGGGTGCGCGACTACGCGCAGGTTCGCGCCAGCGGGCATATCACCGTCGACGTAGCTCGGCGCGCATTGGCGCTGCTCGAGGTGGACGAGCGCGGCTTCGACGAGATCGATCGCCGCCTGCTGCGCACGATCATCGACAAGTTCAATGGCGGACCGGTGGGCGTGGCGAGCCTCGCGGCGGCAATGAGCGAGGAGCGCGACGCGATCGAAGACATCTACGAACCGTTTCTCATTCAGATCGGTTTTCTTGATAGGACACCGCGCGGACGGGTCGCCACGGCGAGTGCCTACACGTATTTCGGGCTGGATGCCCCGGGAAAGGATCGTCTGTGGTGAAGGCGCTCAGGCACGTGAAGATCTCCGGACTCTCCACGTATGTACCTCCCAAGGTCCTGTCGAACGCCGATCTCGAAAAGCTCGTCGAGACGAGCGATGAGTGGATCCTTCAACGCACGGGAATCCGAGAGCGCCACATCGCAGATGCGGGCGTGGCGACATCGGACCTGGCCAGGGAAGCGGCTGTGGGAGCGATGTGTCAGGCCGGGGTGACCCCCGATCAGATTGGATTCATCGTCGTCGGTACGACGACGCCGGATACGATTTTTCCGAGCACCGCGTGCATGCTGCAGCACAAGATCGGTGCCCACCGCGCCTGGGGCTTCGATCTGGGCGCGGCGTGCTCGGGCTTTACCTACGCGGTCGCCACTGGCATGCAGCTGGTTGCGACCGGCGCGCACGACCACGTGCTCGTGGTCGGCGCAGACGTGATGTCGAGCATCATCGACTACACGGATCGGACCACGTGCGTGCTGTTCGGCGACGGCGCCGGTGCCGTGGTGCTGTCTGCTGCCGCGGACGACGAGCCGCATATCCTCGACTTCGCCGCCGAGATCGACGGAAGCGGAGGGCCGGCGCTCTGCATGCCCGCGGGCGGCAGCAAGCTGCCCGCCTCGCACGACACGGTGGACCAGCGGCTGCACTACGTCAAGCAGGATGGTGCGACCGTGTTCAAGTTCGCGGTCAAGAAGACGGAAGAGATTTGCAAGCGCGTGCTCGAGCGGAACCACCTCACCGGAGCCGATCTCGATCTCTTCGTCTCGCACCAGGCGAACCGGCGAATCATCGCCGCCGCCGCCGAGCGCCTCGGGCTTCCGGACGAAAAGGTCGTGATCAATCTCGAGCTGTACGGCAACACCACCGCGGCAACCATTCCGCTGGCGCTGCACGATGCAATGCGTCAGAAACGGGTCAAGAAAGGGGACCTCGTCCTGCTGACGTCGGTCGGCGCGGGATTCACGGTTGGTGCGGTACTGCTTCGCTGGAGTCTGTGAATCACTCATCACTGATCGCTAATCCTTGAATCCCCAATCTCTCCAGATCACTGATCCTTGAATCCGTGGCGTGATTCAGGGATTCGACGATTCGCGATTCGACGATTCGCAATTCGAGGATCAGTGATGAGTGATCAGAGGTTATGACCATGCCCCGCATCTTCCTGATCTCACCCGCGAACTGTTCGGGGCCTCGCGCGAAGATGGTGATGTCGGATCGTGCGCAATTCGATCTTGCCGTCCGTCTTCGACAGCGTCGCGGTGTCGCGCTCGGTGAGGTCTTCGCGTTCGTCAGCGGGCTGTACTTCAAGGGCAAGCTGGCGTATGCCCTCGAGTTCGCGCGGCCGCCGGAGCCCGGATTGCCGCTGACCGGCAGCGGTGCGCTCGTCATCACGCCCACCGCAGGGCTGCGCGCGGCGGAAACGGCGATCACGATCCGCGCGCTGCACGTTTTTGCCGGCGTCGACATCGCCGCAAATGATCCGCGCTACCGCAAACCGCTGCTTGCGAGCGCTCACGCCCTGAATGAAGAGATCGGCGGGGATTGCGAGGTGGTCCTGCTCGGCAGCATCGCCTCCGCCAAGTACGTCGAGGTGTTGACCGACGTGTTCGGCGATCGTCTGCTCTTCCCGATCGATTTCGTCGGCCGCGGCGACATGAGCCGTGGCGGATTGCTGCTTCGAGCCGTGCGTTCGGGCGCGGAACTCCCGTATGTGTCGGTTACCGGAGCGGTCCGTCATGGGCCGCGCCCACCCCGTTTGCCGCCGATCAAAGGCATTACGACGGATTTTAAAAGGGACAAGGGCTAGCAAAAGGGGAAAGGAAAAAGGCAAAAGGAAAGAGTCCGAGGGCAAAGCCCCTCGGTTAAGTCTAGACGGATCTGAGCATCGCCACCGGCAACGAGTGGAATGCTTCGCCAATGAAGATCCATGCCGAGTCGGCGCCGCGGGTCGGGCGGATTGTTGCCCCGGTGATGACGTCACGGAACTCGCGATCGCTCAGGGCCGACGGCAGAACGACTCGTGACGTTTTCCAGCAGTCTCCATCGAGGGGTAGCGGCTGCTCCGCGGTCGCGAGACGGCGGCACAACCGCGGTGTCAGCACGAGCGCCGAATCCGATCCGCCGGATGAGATCCTGGCGAACGCGATCACGTCGCCAGGCACCATGATCTCGGTCTGAAGCGGTGCGTACGCGCCAGCCAGAAATACCTCGGGCAGTTCGCGGCGAAGCCGAAGTCCTGCGGCCGTCAGGAGCAGTTTGATGCGGCCATCCTTCCAGTTGTGCAGCCACGCCTGGATCGTGCGTGCACGTTCCTGCGGTTCGCTGGCCAGCACCGCGTCGACGTCGTCGAGCGCGCGCGTTCGCTGTGAGAAATCGACCGGCCTCCGATTGTCGGGATCGACGAGGCTCAAATCCCAGAGCTCCGTTCCCTGGTAGAAGTCTGGAACACCCGGCGATCCGATCTTCAGCGCGACCTGGGCCAGCGAGTTGAGCATGCCCAGCGTCGCGAGACGCCGCTGGAATGGCAGCACGGCCGCCAGCATCTTTGCGCCGGTCGGCCCGGTGAGAACTCGTTCAACGAACCGGCGCAGCGCGAGCTCGTACGGCTCGTTCGGGGTCAGCCAGCTGGTGTGAACCTTCGCCTCCTTGACCGATTTGATCATGTAATCCGAGAGGCGGCTGACGAGATCGTCGGGCGTGGACCTGATGTCGTCGGGCAGATTCACTGGCCAGACGCCGACCAGCGCCTGGTAGAAACGGTACTCGTCGGCGCGATCCGGAGCCGGCTCGCCGTCGACCAGCGAGCGCTGCGTCCTGGCAATCCGCATCCATTTCGATACTTCACGCGCCCACTCGTCGGGAATCTCAGAGATCGCATTGATTCGCGCGCGCACGTCTTCGCCAAGCTTGGTGTCGTGCGTTGCCGTGGCCAGCATCTCGAACGGCCACGCCTCCGCGCGCCTCGCGTTCGCTTCGTGGAATTCCTGGACGGATCGACCGAGACGGGCGGGGTCGCCGCCGACCTCGTTCACCGACAACAGGACGTTATAGCGATAGAACGCAGTGTCCTCGAGCCCCTTCGCCTGAACCGGGCCCGTGTACTGCTGCAGCTTCATCGAAAAATGAAGCCGCCCACGCGATTCTGCCTCATCGACGGGCGGATAGCCGACCCGTCGCTCACGACCCGGCGGCAGGTCAACCCAGTCGTCCTGGACGTCCCTCGGCAGCACGACCTCCCTGAAGAAGTCGAACAGCGACGATTCCATGGCCGGATTTCGACGCCGCGCGCGGAAAATCGCGCGTTCGATGGATGCGCGATCCTCGGTCGACCAGCCGTCCTGATCGACGTAGGCGCGATAGATCGGAAAGCAAGCAACCACCTCGGTGATCACGTCCCGCAGGGAATCGAGCGTGAAGTCGCGCGACTTCCTGTTGCTCTCGCTGATGCGATTGAGCGAGTGCGCGAGCACGTTCAGCTCGCTTGCCATCGCGGTTCCCATAATCAGCCGCTTACTCTCGTACAACACGTCGTCGAACACGTCGGTGTGGCCGGTCAGCTTGGCGTAGGCCCGGCGGATCCGGCGCGCCTGTAACGCATCGATGAAGATGCCGTTGAGGTCGTTCAGGAAGTTGTAGCCCGTCGTCCCGTGAATCGCCCATTGGCGAGGCAGTTCCTCGCCTCCCGACAGGATCTTCTCTGCGACCACGTAAATCGGGCTGTCCACCTTGTCGTTGTCGACGTCAGCCTCGAGCTGCAGAGAAGCGGCTCCGAGGCGCTGCAGCATCACGAAATACTTGGCCGGGTCGAAGAGCCCGTCTGGGTGATCAATGCGAACGCCATGGACTTTACCGTCCCGAATGAGCTGTCCAAGAAGCCGGTGAGTCGATTCGAAGACCTCGTCCTGTTCGACTCGCAACCCGGCCAGCGTGTTGATGTCGAAGAAACGACGATAGTTGATCTCGTGCGACGCCGTCCGCCAATACGAGAGACGGTACGCCTGCGCTTCCAGCAGGTCATGCAGCGCGTCGAAACTGGAACTGTCGCCGGGAGTTCCATTCATTTGCCCAATGGCCGATTCAATCGCCTGACGAACCAGAGGTTCCTCCGAGACGAGCCGCCCGAGCCGCGTTCGCGCGATTTCCTTTTCGCGATGGCGCTCCGCGACGCGCTCCGGATCGGTCGTCGTATACGGCGGCAGGTTGTGAAGCGAGGTGACGATGCTGAGGAGCTCGTTGCGTGAGGGATTGTCGTCGCCGAGCGACGCCTGCAGCTGCTCGGCTGCCCTGCCGTAGACGCGGGCCGCCTCCGGCGGATTCACGGGCAACTCGTGATCGAAGTATCGGAGGACCAACGCGCTGCCGGTAAACCCGAGCTGGAGTTCTCCTCGTTCCAGGACGTGACCGTACTGGTCGCCCAGAATCGGCAGCAGCAACTTGGCCTGCAACTCCGGCTTGACCGGATGCCAGTCGATATCGAAGAAGATCGCGGCACGGGAACTGGGGCCGTTCTCGAGCACGTCGTTCCACCATGCATTGCCGCCGGTCCCGACCCCCATGTGATTTGGGACGAAGTCGACGACGTGCCGCATCCCGTGTGAGACGAGCGCCGCCACGAAGTCGTCATGCGCCGCCGCTCCGCCCACTTCCGGACTGATCTCGTTGTGATTGCACACGTCGTAGCCGTGAGTACTGCCCGGAGAAGCGGTGAAGTAGGGGGACGTGTAACACGCGTCGGCGCCCAGTCGCGCGAGATACGGAACGACGTCGCGTGCGGCGCTCAGCGGGAACCCGTGATGGACTTGTAGACGATACGTACTGAGCGGCACGTATACGGGGGGTTGATGCATTGCCAGTTCCCAGTTCCCAGTTCCCAGTTCCCCGTTTCCAGTCATCGGGTCGGCAGGATTCACCGGGGTGCGTTCAGCAGATCGAGAATGCCTCCGAGAGGGATTCGGGCCCAGTCGGGCCGGTTGTTCAATTCGTAATTCAATTCGTAGAGCGCCTTATCGAGCACGAACATTTCGAGAAGTGCGTCACGTCCAGGCCTGGCGGGTACGAACAACGCGCCGTCGACAGCGGTGAAGTACGCGCCAAGGAACGCCCACGAAACGCACAATTGCCAGACACGTGCCCATCCTTCGAGCCGGGCAAGTTCGGATCGGCGCGACGAGGTGTGCGCGAAGAGACCGGCATACGCGGCGTAGCTGAACGAGCGAATCATGCCCGCGACATCCTTGAGTGGCGACTGCTTCCGCCGGCGTTCCGGCAGCGGACGAGCCGGCTCACCCTCGAAGTCCAAGATATAGAAGTCCCCCTCGCACAGGAGCACCTGCCCCAGGTGGTAGTCGCCGTGAACGCGAATCTTGGACGCGACGAATTCCCGGCGCGGACCAGAGCGAATCCGTTCGAGTAGCGTATCGCCAGACCGCAGCAACTGATCCGCGGCCGCCCCGACGTCGTCAGCCAAGTCCGGACGCCGGGAGGCCAGCAGCTGCAGAGCCTGTCTGGCCTGCAGCAACGACTCCGAGGTGACGCGCTCGAGATCCTCCAGCACGAGCGGTTCCGGAATGAATCCAGGATTGGTCGTGTCGGATCCCAGTGCGAGGTGCATCTCCGCGGTGCGGCGACCCAGCGTCGCGGCCGTGGCGATGTAGGCGCCAATGGCCCGAGCCGCGGGTTCGGGTGGGGCAGGATCACTCAGCCACGCGGTTCCGTTCGCCGGCGGCGCCGGCGCGTCGCCGACGTCTTCGTAGAAGCGTCCCAGCTCGTTGAGCGCGTGTGACCAGCCATCGCCCTGACTCTTGACGAGATCCTGCATCATCCCCAGCGTCGCCGGATCCGCCCCGGGCGGCAGATACTCGAACCCCCCGGCCACCGTCGGCACGCGCGTGAACCCGGCGCGCTCGGTCAGCTGCCGACTGATCTCGAGGTCGGGATTCGCGCCGGACTCGACTCGGCGGAACAGCTTCAGGATCAACCGATCGCCATAGACAATGGAGGTATTGCTCTGCTCGACGCTCATTCGCCCTACCGCGAGATCGTCGCCGGCGGCGCCGCGGCGCCCGGCAAACGCCTGCGTCTTGAACGCGCGGATCGTTCCACGCTTGGTGGACATCTGCTCTTCGCGTTCCAGGGCGTCGAGCAGCGTGCGCCCGTAGCGATCGTCGAGCCACGCATCGAAGAGCACGCCTTTGCGCGCGCCCGTGATGGTTGCCAGGATCGCGTGCGGCGACCGATCGATCAGCGCTCTGGCGTCGCTCGCAGGGCAAATCGTCAGCGGCAGAAAGTACTGATGACGGCCACCATCGTCGAACTCCGTTTCGACGATGGTCATGAAGAGCGGCTGGGGCCCTCGTCGCAGAAGACCCCAGTCGGTAAAGCGCGCAGTGCGGGTTCGACGCGACTTGCCGCCGAACCAGCGCTGACGCATGAAAAACGGCATCAGAAAATCGCGCTCGATTAAGGTTCGGACGTTGCCGTCGAGCAGCGTCTCCCACGCCGCGCCGACGAAGAGCGCCGGCGGCTCGGGAACATCGGTCGCGATCTCAGGAACCGTGCGGGCGGTGACGGATGTCGGAGACTGCTCGATCCGGAACCAGTAGAACGCATACGGACTGAGCGTCAGGAAATACGGCAGCTCGCCAATCCGGGGAAATTCGGTCAGGCCGAGCATCTCGACCGGCGTCATCCCTTTGAACTGCGACAGGTCGAGCTCGATCGGCTGAACCGATCGAGCGAGGTTGGCAACACAGAGCACGATCTCGTTCTGATCCCGTCTGATATACGGGAGCACTTTTCGGGTACGTGCCGGCAGGAACTCGATGCTGCCGCGGCCGAAGACGGTGGACTGCTTGCGCAATCCGATCATCCGTTTCATCCAGTTCAGGAGCGAGTAGGGTGATCGCTCCTGCGCCTCGACGTTCACCGCCTGATAGCCATACACGGGATCCATGATCGGCGGCGCATAGAGCCTGGCCGGGTCCGCACGCGAGAATCCGCCGTTGCGATCCCCGGTCCATTGCATTGGCGTTCTCACGCCATTGCGGTCGCCGAGATAGATGTTGTCCCCCATGCCGATCTCGTCGCCGTAGTAAATGACCGGCGTTCCCGGCATGGTGAAGAGTAGCGCCGTCATCAGCTCGATGCGCCGACGGCTGTTCTCGAGCAATGGCGCAAGCCGGCGTCGAATACCGACGTTGATCCGCATCTGCGGATCGGCGGCATACACCTGGTACATGTAGTCGCGTTCCTCATCGGTGACCATTTCGAGCGTCAGCTCGTCATGATTGCGAAGGAACATCGCCCACTGGCAGTTCTCGGGAATATCGGGCGTCTGGCGCAGGATCTCGGTGATGGGATGCCGATCCTCCTGCCGTATACCCATGAACATGCGAGGCATCAGCGGGAAGTGAAATGCCATGTGGCACTCATCGCCTTCCCCGAAGTACGGCCGCACGTCCGCCGGCCATTGGTTCGCTTCGGCTAGCAGCATCCGATCGGGGTAGCGGTCGTCGAGAGCAGCGCGGATGGTCTTCAGGATCTGGTGCGTCTCTTCGAGGTTCTCGCAGATCGTACCCTCGCGTTCGATGAGATACGGCACGGCGTCGAGACGCAGCCCGTCGACCCCGCGATCGAGCCAGAACTCCATCGCCTTGATGACGCGGTCGAGGACGGCCGGGTTGTCGAAGTTCAGATCGGGTTGATGATGGAAGAACCGGTGCCAGTAGTACGCCTTGGCGGTGTCGTCCCAGCTCCAGTTCGACGACTCCGTGTCGGTGAAGATGATCCGGACGCCCTGATATTTCTGCTTCGTGTCGCTCCACACGTAGATATCGCGATCGGGAGAGCCCGGCGCCGCGCGGCGTGCCGCTTGAAACCAGGGGTGCTGATCCGAGGTGTGGTTGATGACGAGCTCGGTGACGATCCGGATGTTGCGGTGGTGTGCCTCATCCACGAAACGATCGAAGTCCTCCAGCGTTCCGTAGCTGGGGTGAATGTTTTCGTAGTCTGCGATGTCGTACCCGTCGTCGCGGAGCGGCGAGGGATAAAACGGAAGCAGCCACAGGCAGTTGATGCCAAGGCTCTGGAGGTATTCGAGCTTCTGCGTCAGCCCGGGAAAATCACCGACCCCATCGCCGTTGCTGTCAAGAAATGCGCGGACGTGCGCTTGATAGATGACCGCGTCCTTGTACCAGAGCTTGTCAGGCATGATCCGCCGGTGCCGGAAGTGGACCCGGGAGTTGGACGTGGAGGATGTGTGCGACCCGATCTTGTGGATCGAGCCGGACGTAGTTCCACTCCCCCCGCCAGAAATATCGCTCCCCCGACAGCAGATCGACGACTTCCACGGTCGCGTGCGGCGTGATGCCCCAGTTCACGAGCGGCAACTGGACGAAGCCGTGCTGCATGTTTGCCGGATCGAGGTTCACGACGACGAAGACCAGATTGCGTCCGTCAGGTGAGCGCTTGCTGTAGGAAAGCAGCGAGCCGTTGTCGGTACGATGAAAGGCCAGGCCCCAGTCGCTTTGCAGCGCCGGGTGCTCTCGCCTGATCGCGTTGATGCGTCCGATCAACTCGGCGAGACTGTCGGGCCTCTGATAGTCCCGCACACGAATCTGATACTTCTCCGAATCGAGGTACTCTTCGCTGCCGATATGCAACGGGACGTTTTCAGCAAGCTCGAAGCCGCTGTAGATCCCGTAGGACGCGCCAAGGGTAGCGGCCAGGACGAGGCGGACCTGGAAGGCCGGCCGGCCGCCTCGCTGCAGGTAGGCGTGCAGGATGTCCGGTGTATTGGCGAACAGGTTGGGACGCAGGTACTCGCGGACTGACGTGCCGGTCAGCTCCGTGAAGTACTCGACCAGCTCGTCTCGCGAGTTCCGCCACGTGAAGTAGGTATAAGACTGCGTAAACCCGGCCTTGGCGAGATACTTCATCACTTTCGGTCGGGTGAACGCTTCCGAGAGCAGGATCACATCAGGGTACTCGCGAGTGAGATCGCCGAGCGCCCATTCCCAGAACCGGAACGGCTTGGTGTGCGGATTGTCGACCCGGAAGATCTTTACACCGTGAGCAATCCAGAATTCAAAAACACGCTTGAGCTCCTGCCAGAGTGATGACCAGTCTTCTGATTCGAAGTTGAGCGGATAGATATCCTGATATTTCTTCGGTGGATTCTCGGCGTACTTGATCGTGCCGTCAGGCCGCCTGCGAAACCACTCCGGGTGTTCGTGGACGTACGGATGGTCGGGTGATGTCTGGAACGCGATGTCGAGTGCGATTTCCAGTCGCTGCGCCGCCGCCGCGGCGACGAACGCATCGAAGTCGTCTATCGTACCGAGCCCGGGTTCGATCGCGGTGTGGCCGCCCTCGTCCGAGCCAATCGCCCATGGACTTCCGGGATCGGTCGGCTTCGAGGTCAGCGCGTTGTTCCGGCTCTTTCGAAAAGTTCGGCCGATAGGATGAATCGGCGGCAGATACAGGACGTCAAAACCCATCGACGCGATATAAGGCAGCAGCGCCGCGGCCTCGGCCAGCGTGGCGCTTCGCGACGGATCGGGAGTGGCCGATCGCGGAAACATCTCGTACCAGGCGCCGAATCGTGCGCGTTCGCGATCCACCCTGACCTCGAGCACGCGATCGAACGACGTCGCCTGGCTTCTGTCTGCCCGCGCGGACATGAACGCGGCGAGTTGCTCGCTCAGCGCGGCGGCGGCCCGGCGGACGGCGGTATCGGTCCCCTCGAGCGTCCGCAGTGTTTCGACAACGTGCTCATCCGAGGCCTCGAGCGAACCACGTTCGATCGCCGCGGCAACGAGCGCCGCTCCTTCGAGCAGCTCTGACGACACATCCTGACCGGCCCCGAGCTTCTTGGATAGCTCCTGCCGCCAGCTGGCGAATCGATCGACCCAGGCGTCGACGGTGTACTCGTAACGCCCCAACGTCTCGACGATGAAGGCGGCCTCCCATCGGTCATTTTCGACGAGTGCCATCGGCACTTCCTGCCACTTCTGATCGCCGGCGCGGCGATATCGCAGGACCGCCGCAACCGCGTCGTGGCCATCGGCGAATATGTCCGCGCGGACACGAACGCCTTCGCCGATCGTGCGCTTGATCGGAAAACGTCCGCCATCGATCTGCGGCTCGATCCCTTCGACGACGACGCGGCGGAGCAGCTGTGGATCGAGACCGTGCGGAGACTGTTTGCTGGGACTGGTTTGTTCAGGCCGGCGTTTCGTCATCTTTACGTACTTTGCGCTGGGGCCCCACCCCCAGCGCCTGCCAGCGCTCGCTCACTCGCTCGCGCCGGTGGTTCGCGGCGACTGACTGCTTCGTCAGCCTTGCGCCACGATGCCACTGTCGGTGTCCCGTGTTCCTTTTCCCTTGTCTAGGTTCAGTAAACTCCCATCGGTCCCCAGTCGTCGACGCGGCGGAGATCCTCCTTGCGGCAATTGAGCTTGAGCACCGCCATCGATCGCGGCAGCAGCTCGTAGCGTCCGCCGGCGCGAAGGCGTCGTGGTGGCGCCCACGGATCGGCGGTGTCGATGAGCGTCTCCCACCGTTCTTCGGGCGCGGTGGCGGGCAGCGTGAACGCGACCGGCTGCTCGCCGGCGTTGAGCATCAGCAGCAACGTGTCGCCGAAGATCCGTGAGCCGCGCTCGTCGACCTCGTTGATCGCATCGCCGTTGAGGCGAACTCCCAGGCAGCGCACGTCCGGAGCGCTCCACGTCTGGTCCGTCATCTCGCGTCCCGACGGGTCGAGCCAGGCAATGTCGAGGACGTCCGCCCCGCGAATGCGCCGGCCCTGAAAGAACTTGCGCCGCCGAAGGACCGGATGGTCTTTCCAGATACGAATCAGTCGCCGGGTGAAATCGAGAAACTCGCGGCGCTCGGGCGTGTTGTCCCAAGGAGTCCAGCTGATCTCGTTATCCTGACAGTAGGCGTTGTTGTTCCCTCGTTGAGAACGCCCCAGCTCGTCGCCGCCGCTGATCATCGGGACACCGACCGACAGCATCAGCGTCGCCATCAGGTTCCGGCGCTGACGATCCCGCAGTTCGAGGATGCGCCGATCCGCGGTCGGACCTTCATGGCCGGAGTTCCAGCTCAGATTGTGGTTCTCGCCGTCCGAATTCTCCTCGCCGTTGGCCTCGTTGTGTTTGTTGTTGTAGCTGACGAGATCCGCGAGCGTGAATCCATCGTGAGCGGTGATGAAGTTGATGCTCGCGTACGGCCGGCGGCCGCTTTGTTCGTACAGATCGCTGCTGCCGGAGAGCCGCGTGGCCAACTCGGAGACGCCGCCGCCGTCGCCGCGCCAGAATCGGCGCACCGCGTCGCGGTACTTGCCGTTCCATTCGGTCCACTTCGTCGGAAAGTTCCCGACCTGATAGCCCCCCTCACCGAGGTCCCACGGTTCGGCAATCAGCTTCACCTGCGACAAGACAGGATCCTGATGAATGATGTCGAAGAACGCGCCAAGCTTGTCGACCGCATGCAACTCACGAGCCAGCGCGCTCGCCAGATCGAAACGGAACCCGTCGACGTGCATTTCGTTCACCCAGTACCGCAGGCTGTCCATGATGAGCTGCAGCACGCGGGGACTCCGCATGTTCAACGTGTTCCCGCACCCGGTGAAGTCCTGGTAGTAGCGCGGTTGATGCGGCTGAAGGCGGTAGTAGGAGGTGTTGTCGATCCCGCGCAGAGACAACGTCGGCCCCTGGTGATTCCCTTCCGCACTGTGGTTGTAGACGACGTCGAGGATGACTTCGAGGTTTGCCGCGTGCAGGGCGCGCACCATCATCTTGAACTCGCGCACCGCGTCTTGTGGCGACGGCGACGTCGCATAACGCACTTCCGGTGCGAAGTACGCGAGCGTGTTGTACCCCCAGTAGTTCGACAGGTTCCGTTGCGCGAGATGCCAGTCGTTCAGGTGGTGATGCACCGGCATCAGTTCCACCGCCGTCACGCCAAGTCCGGTGAGGTGGCGAATGGCTGGCTCGGAGGCAAGGCCAAGATAGGTCCCGCGGAGCGGCTCGGGGATGTGTGGATTCAGCTTCGTGAATCCCCTGACGTGCAGCTCGTAGATGAGCGTCTCGTGCCAGGGCGTGCGAAGCGGCCGATCGTTCCCCCACGTGAACGAGGTGTCGATGACCGCCGCAAGGGGCGCGAACGGGGCACTGTCCCGATCGTCGAACGTGGTGTCGTCCTCTCCGTGCTTGAATCCGAACAGCGATTCATCCCAGCGAACCGTTCGGCCGACGACCTTGGTGTACGGATCCAGTACGAGCTTGTGCGCGTTGAATCGATAGCCGAGATGGGGCGCGTGAGGGCCGTGCATGCGGTAGCCGTAGAGCTGGCCTGGACGGACGTCCGGCAGGTAGCCGTGCCAGACCATGTCGGTGTGTTCCGGCAAAGGAATGGTGACCGATTCGACTTCGGCATCGACCGAATCGAACAGACACAGCTCGACTCGCGTCGCGTGCTCCGAAAAAATCGCGAAGTTGACGCCGACGCCGTCCCAGGTTGCGCCCAGCGGATACGGAGTGCCGGGCCATACGCGCATGTTTGAGATTGGCACAGAGGGCCTTAGGTACCACGTTCACGTTGCGGAGCGCAACGGGCTCGGTGCCCGTTGCCCTTCCGCTCTCCATCATACGGCTCGAAATCGCGAAAGAAGCAGGACGGTCAGCACGAGCGGGATCACCGCCAGCGCGACGAGGAGGGCGACGATGGACAGGACGAAAATCCAGTCAGCGCGTGTCGCGTTCGATCCAGGACGGGCGTAGCGTTCGAGGAGCGCCTGATTGCGCACGTTCGCCTTCCATCCGACGTCGAAGAGGTCACCGACAATCGGCACGAACCCGACGAGGAGATCGATGGCCGCATTGATCGCCATGCGGCACTGAACGACGCGGGGAATCCGCATGCGCACCGCATGAAACAGCAAGAGCACCGCGAAGACAGGCGACGTGAGATCACCAAGGCCCGGGATGAGACCAAAAATCGGATCGAGACCGAAGGTGATGCCTGTTCCAGGGACCCGGAATGCGCTGTCAAGGAGGACACTCCACTTCCTCAGCGCCGCCAGCCTCCGGGCATCGTTACCCCGAAGGGCTTCGCCCGTCGGACTCCCCTTCACGCTCGCTTGCGGACTCGTTCGCCACTGTCCCTTTTCCCACCCGTGTTCACGTTCCATAGGTGTGGTCCTGGCGATTCTTTTAACTTTTAACTTTCGACTTTTAACTTTTAACTTTTAACGTGGCTACTCCCCCATCAACTCCCCGACCGGCCGCAGGTCCTCGACGTGATCGCAGACGGCTTTAAGCATCATCAACATCGGGACTGCCAGAACCGTGCCCCACAGACCCCATATCCAGCTCCAGAAGAGAAGCCCAACGAAGATCGCCACCGGGTTCATCTGTGCCGCGCGGCTCATGAGCATCGGCGTCAGCAGGAATCCCTCGAGGCTGGTGATGGCAAACGCGGCGCCGCTGACGTAGAGCGTCTTCAGCACGTCGTTGAACTGCATGAACGAGACGATGGCGAGTCCGCCCGAGACGAGAATCGGGCCCGCATACGGGATGGAGTTGAAGATCCCGGCCAGCAGACCCCAGATGATCGGATGGTCCACCCCGAACCACCAGAGCGCAATGGCCGTGGCGACCGCCACGAGGAAGCTCGTGAAGACCTGCACCCGCATGAAGCTTTCGATCTGCAGGTTGATGTCATCGAGGATCTGCACGGTGATCTTTTTTTCCGACAGCGTGCGACCGCCGATCTTCACCAGCTTCCGTTTGTAGAGATCGCCGGTCACGAGGAAGAAGTACACGAGGAACAACACGAGCACGAACTGTCCGCCGAAGCCGAGAAGGCCGAGTCCGCCTGACCAGAGATAATCGCTGGCCCGGAACGGCGGGGCGACGACCTGCACCCGCTGAACGCCGTCGTTCCCGGCCGCCGCGGCGTCGGAGAGACTCGCCTTGGCCGCCGCCTCCTGCGCGGCGCGATCGATCTCCGTTGCTGCTCGCTGAACGGTTTCGAGCGCGCTGCCTTTGGCGGCGTGGTGCGCGCGCATACGTTCGCGGATGCGCTGCGCCGCCTGCGGCACGTCGCTGACGATGGACATGGCCTGATCGCTGAGCGTGTAGATGCCCAGACCAATGCCGCCGACCAGGAGCGTCACCGCAATGGCGGCGCCGATCGAGCGTCGCACACGCATTCGCTGCAGTCCGCCAACGAACGGCGCCAGGCCGTAACTAATCAGGATACCGATGACGATCGGCACAAGAACCGATTGCGCGTACTGCAGCAGCAGCACGGCGGCCAGGCAGGCCAGGACGGTGATTGAAACGTTGCGAACGACAATGATGGGCCTGGCGAGGGGAACGACCTCGCCCGAATTGCCGTTGCGTTCGGCCGGTTCGACGATCACCGCGCTGGCGGGCTTCGACGGGAGCACGGCGTCTCGATCAGTCTCGGTCATCGTCTCACTTCCGGCGCGCATGTTTCGTGACCCGTGTCCTTCCGTGTTCTTCTGTGGCGTGGCAGTGCACTACATTGATTCGACCATCGGCCATGAACGTCTCCGATTTCGACTTCGAACTTCCTGATGAGCTCGTAGCTCAACAGGCATTACCTCGCGGCGAATCGCGCCTTCTCGTTGTCGATCGCGCTTCCGGGGCGCGGCGGCACGGCACCATTGCTGACCTGCCTTCAATCCTCGTTCCCGGTGATCTGCTGGTCGTCAACAACACCCGGGTGTTTGCAGCTCGACTGTTGGGTCATCGCGTACCCAGCGGCGGGTCGGTCGAATGCCTGCTCCTTGGGTTTCCCCATTCCGGCGAACCTCGGCTGGCTGATGCGTTGATGCACCCGGGCCAGAAGCTCAGGGCCGGGTCGATCGTCCGCTTCGAGGGACCCGACGGGGTGCTGATGGGCGAGGTGGTGAGCCGCCACTTTCATGGCCGGCGGACGATTCGGCTGTGGGCCGAGTCAGGCGGTGATGTTGATCACCTGATCGACGCGCTCGGGCATGTCCCGCTTCCTCCATATATCAAGCGCACCGATACGGATGCGGATCGGGAGCGGTATCAGACCGTCTACGCCCGCGTTCGCGGTTCTGTCGCGGCGCCGACTGCCGGCTTGCACTTCACGCCCGAACTCCTCGCCGCGCTCGCTGCTCGCGGCATCGAGCGCGTGGAGATCACGCTGCATGTTGGATACGGCACGTTCAAACCAGTGCGCGTCGCGCGCGTGGAGGATCACTCCGTCGACGCGGAAGGCTACGACGTCTCCGAGGCGGCCGCGTCGGCGATCGCGCGAGCGAAGCTCGAAGGGCGACGGGTCATTGCTGTGGGAACCACAACGACCCGTGCGCTGGAGGATGCCGCGAACCGCGGCGAGGGCCACGTGAATGCGGGAGCGGGAACTGCTTCGTTGTTCATCTACCCGGGTCATCGCTTCCGCGCGATTGACGGGCTCCTGACCAACTTTCATCTCCCGTCGTCTTCTTTACTGATGCTCGTCGCGGCATTTGCGGGACGGGAAACCATCCTTGCGGCCTATCGTGAAGCGGTGGAGATGCGCTACCGGTTTTATAGCTATGGTGATGCGATGCTGATTCTGTGACGGCGGCTCCGTTAGTTTTGCTTACTTTGCGCTGAGACCCCACCCCCAGCGCCCGCCAGGATCCCGCACCACGGATCCCGGATTACTCGCATTCCGCGTTATCCTCAACCCCGTGAAATTCCGCTACGAGGACTTCGATCTGTCCGGCATTCGCACCTATCCGCTCGCGTCGAGGAAGAGCAAGGCGAACGCTGCTGACTTTGCCACGCCGTATCGTCCCGGCACCGGCGTCCGATCGTTCGTCGACTCGTTGCCGCGGATCCTCGCTGCAGCGGACTTCAAGGCCGTCGTCGCGGCGATCCGCGCCGCACGCGAGCACGATCGCGGCATCATCTGGGGTTTGGGCGCCCACGTGATCAAGACGGGGCTCGGGCCGATTCTGATTGATTTGATGGAGCGCGGATTCGTCTCGGCCCTCGCGACCAACGGTGCGGGCATCATTCACGACTTCGAGCTGGCGCTCGGCGGCAGCACGTCGGAGGATGTCGATGAGGCGCTGGGGCCGGGACGCTTTGGCATGGCCCAGGAAACCGGGGAATTGCTGAACGCAGCGATCAACGATGGCGTGGGAAAGGGGTTCGGACTGGGTCAGTCCGTCGCCGAGCGGCTGAACGAACTGAAACCATCGCACGAACGGCTCAGCGTTCTGGCTGCGGCTGGACGGCTGCAGATCCCCGTCACCGTGCACGTCGCGATCGGAACCGACATCATTCACATGCACCCGCGCGCTTCGGGCGCTGCGCTCGGCGAGGGCAGCCTGCGTGACTTCCGTTTTTTCGTGTCGAATGTCGCGCGCCTCAAGGGGGGTGTGTACTTGAACTGCGGATCGGCCGTGGTGCTGCCCGAGGTCTTCCTGAAAGCGGTCGCCATCGCCAGGAATCAGGGAGCGTCACTCGACGAGCTGACGACGGTGAATCTTGATTTCACACGCCTCTATCGGCCGCAAACCAACGTCGTGTCTCGTCCTGTGGCGGGGATTGGCAAAGGCTATTCGCTGACGGGGCATCACGAAATCATGATTCCGCTCCTCGCGGCTGCGCTGGTGGAATCGCCATGATGAGGGTCCTCATCCGCCTTCGCGCTTCGCGCTTCGGCGAGACAGGCTGGGGTTCGCGAATACTGATTCTGTTGCTACAATAAAAGATTCCGGCGGTGTAGCTCAGTTGGTTAGAGCATGCGGCTCATATCCGCAGTGTCCGGGGTTCAAGTCCCTGCACCGCCACCACCTTCTCAATTCGTGAATTGGTGAGCTGGTGAATTGGTGAATTGGCATCGCGCGGCTACCGCCGCGCTTTAAGAGCACGCGCGGTAGCGCGTGCAAGCCGAATTCACCAAACCACCAATTCACCAATTCACCAAGTGCAATGTCTCTGTCCGGCCGGGTACGCGAGACGGTTCGGAAGCACGCGCTGGCGCGTGGCACTACCCGTGTGCTCATCGCGCTCTCGGGAGGCCCTGATTCGGTCGCCCTGACGCACCTGCTGCTCGACCTGCAGTCGTCAGGCGACCTGGTCGTCGCCGGGCTCGCGCATTTCAACCACCAGCTGCGTGGCGCCGACGCGGACGCTGACGAGGCATTCTGTCGCGCGATGGCGGCCTCGCTGGGGCTTCCTGTCGACGTCGATCGCGCCGATGTTCGAAGCGCCGCGCGCCAGGCGCGACGATCCGTCGAAGATACGGCCCGTCAGCTGCGCTACGCGTTTCTCGAGCGCGCTGCCGATCGGATGTCGGCCGACGCGATTGCCGTCGCTCACAGTCTCGACGACCAGTCGGAGACCTTTCTGCTTCGTCTCATTCGAGGATCGGGTTCGCGCGGCCTTGCTGCCATTCTTCCTCGCGTCGGACGGGTCGTTCGCCCGCTGCTCGACATCCCGAGAGCCGACCTCCGCGCCTACGTGTCGGAGCGCGGCCTCGCGTTCAGGGACGATCCAAGCAATCGCGATGTGTCAATCCCAAGAAACCGGGTCCGCCACGAGCTCATCGCTTACCTCGAAGGGCACTTCAACCCGGGCATTAATCGTGTGTTGGCGCGCGAGGCGGCCCTTGCGCGCGAGGACGAGGAATATCTGCAGCAGCAGGCAATCGATTTGGCCGGTACGATCGTCTTAACTACTACTGGCGGAAAAACCGAGATCGATGCCGTCGCGCTGAGGTCGCTGCACCCGGCGCTTGCCTCGCGTATCGCGCGTCGCGTCCTGACGCTGCGGGCCCCTGGCCGGTTTGTTGGCTCCGATCACGTCGACTGCCTGCTGCAGCTGTGCGAAGCTCCGGCAGGCGCCGCCGCGGATTTGCCCGGACAGCGGGCGATCCGGCAGGAGACGGCGATCGTTCTCGAACCGCCGCCGGCGAGAATCCGCCGCGCCCGCGACCTCGCGGCGAACTCTTTTCGCGTTCCGCTGTCTATTCCTGGTGAGGTGACGCTCGATAACCATGGATGGGCGGTCTCAGCGCGGCGCCTGGACGGGATGGACCAGGAGAGCGGATTCGGTCCGGCACGGGGGCCGGAAGTGGCGATTGCGTCGGATCCGCTCACACTTCCGCTCGCTATTCGCTCGCGGAGGCAAGGCGATCGGTTCCGGCCGCTCGGCCTCACCGGTCGGAAGAAGCTCCAGGATTTTTTGGTGGACCGCAAAATTCCTAGAGAAATGAGGGATTCGCTCCCTCTAGTCGTCGATGGCGCGGACAGAATCGTATGGGTCGTGGGGGAATCGGTGGACGAGGATTTTCGAGTCACTGAGCCCTCGCGAGGCGTGATACTCTTGAAAGCAAGGCGGTTAGGAGGCCTAGGTTGAACTCGACCCTCAAGAGCTTGCTCTTCTGGATGGTCCTCGTTGTGGTCGGGGTCCTCATCTGGAATTTTTCGACGGCATTCGCCGGCAAATCTGAGACTACGTGGCCCTTCTCGCAGTTCATGAAGGCGGTCGAGGACGATCAGGTCGCCTCCGTCGTCATGGTCGGACACGAGATCACGGGCACGCTCAAGACCAGCACCGCCGGCAACGGATCCGATAAGTTCCGCACCTACGCGCCGGATTTTCAGGGGCTGGCAAATACGCTCCACGCGAAAGGGATCGGGATCCAGGCGAAGCCTGAAACGACGAGCCCGTGGGCGACGCTGCTGTATTCGTGGGCGCCGATCCTCCTGATGATCGGTTTCTGGATTTTCATCATGCGGCAGATGCAGAGCGGAGGGAACAAGGCCCTCTCGTTCGGCAAGAGCCGCGCAAAGCTGTCGTCGAGTTCGCAGAAGAAGGTCACATTCAAGGACGTCTCGGGCGTCGACGAAGCCAAGGAAGAACTCCAGGAGATCATCGAGTTCCTGAAGGAACCGCAGAAGTTCCAGAAGCTCGGTGGACGGATTCCGAAGGGCGTGCTGCTGATGGGCCCCCCGGGAACCGGCAAGACGCTCCTCGCCCGCGCGGTGGCCGGCGAAGCCAACGTTCCCTTCTTCTCGATCAGCGGATCTGATTTCGTCGAGATGTTCGTCGGCGTCGGCGCCTCCCGCGTTCGCGACCTCTTCGAACAGGGCAAGAAGAACGCCCCCTGCATCGTCTTCATCGACGAGATCGATGCGGTCGGCCGGCATCGTGGCGCCGGGCTCGGCGGTGGGCACGATGAGCGCGAACAGACGCTGAACCAGCTGCTCGTCGAGATGGACGGCTTCGAATCGAACGAAGGCGTCATCCTCGTCGCCGCGACCAACCGTCCCGACGTTCTCGATCCCGCTCTCTTGCGGCCGGGCCGCTTCGACCGGCGAATCGTGGTCAACCGCCCGGACGTGAAGGGACGCGAAGGCATTCTCGCCGTCCACACCAAGAAGATCCCGCTCGCCGACGATGTGAACATCCATGTGCTCGCGCGCGGATCGTCCGGCTTCTCGGGCGCCGACCTGGCGAACCTCGTCAACGAAGCGGCGCTGAATGCGGCGCGCTACAACCAGAAAGTCGTTCGCATGCTCGATTTCGAGTTTGCGAAAGACAAGGTGATGATGGGTTCCGAACGCCGGTCCATGATCATCAACGACGAGGAAAAGAAGGTCACGGCGGTGCACGAGGCCGGGCACGCGCTGCTCGCGGTGCTGCTGCCGCACGCCGATCCGGTGCACAAGGTCACGATCATTCCGCGCGGCATGGCGCTCGGCGTCACGATGCAGCTGCCGGTCGAGGACAAGCACAATTACACGCGCGAGTACCTCAATGATCAGATCGCGATTCTTTTGGGCGGCCGCATCGCCGAAGAAATCACGATGAACGGCATGACCACCGGCGCCGGCAACGATCTCGAACGGTCGACGGAGCTGGCCCGCAAGATGGTCTGCGAGTGGGGCATGAGCGACGCGATGGGTCCGCTGACCTTCGGCAAGAAGGAAGAGCAGATCTTCCTCGGGCGCGAGATCGCTCAGCACCAGGACTACAGCGAGGACACGGCCATCCGGATCGATCACGAGATCAAGCGTTTCGTGACGACCAACTACGAGCGCGCGCGTGGCGTCCTCGAGGAGTACAAGCAGGCGCTGCTCCGCATCGCCGAAGAGTTGCTCGCCCGCGAAGTTCTCGACGCGGAGCAGGTTCGCCGCATCGTCGCTGGTGAAGCGCTCGAGGAGCTCGCGCCCCGTACCGCGCCGTCCGCGCCAGAGGATGGCTCGAAGCGACCGGCGAAGGAACGTCCGTCGATCGTTCCGCCGCTCAACAAGCCGCTCCCGCAGGAGTAGGCAAAGAGAAAGTTAAAAGTTAGAAGTTAAAAGTCAAAAGTACAGAGGTTAGACGCTGTGCTTTTGACTTTTTGACTTTCTGACTTCCTTTTAACTTTTACCTTTTAACTTTTCACTTGTTGCCGCGAGCTCGCTACTCCGTGGCGCTTCCAGGTCGCGCGCCTCTCCTTCTGGGCGAGCGGACTCTGGTGATGGGCGTCGTCAACGTCACTCCCGATTCCTTCTCCGACGGTGGCATCCGTTTCGACCCAATCCGTGCAGTCGACGACGCGCAGCGCATGGTTGCGCAGGGCGCGGACATCATCGATGTGGGCGGAGAATCGACGCGCCCTGGGGCTGAGGACCTGCCGGTCGAAGAGGAACTGCGGCGTGTGTTGCCGGTCGTCGAACGGCTGGCCGCAGCCGGATGCACGGTCTCGATCGACACCTACAAGGCCGCGGTCGCTCGCGAAGCCATTGATCGGGGCGCGGCCATGGTCAACGACATCAGTGGCCTGCTGTTCGAACCGGACCTCGGCAGGGTCGTCGCCGAAACCGGCGCTGCCATCGTTCTGATGCACAACCGCGGACGCTCGCGGGATATGTACAAAGACGCTGTCTATCAGAATGTGGGCGAGGAGGTCCGCAGTGAGCTCGAGGCGTCAATCGCGCGCGCCCTCGACGCGGGGGTATCGAGGGACGCCATCATCATCGATCCGGGTTTAGGATTCGCCAAGCGTGCCGAGCATTCGTTCGCCGCTCTCGCTTCGCTCGACCTGCTCCGCGCGCTCGACCGTCCGATCTTGTGCGGTCCCTCGCGCAAGTCGTTCCTCACCTCCGCGATCGGCAAGAGAAATCCGGCCGATCGCGAATGGGCCACCGCCGCCGCCGTCACCGCGAGCGTGCTCTTCGGCGCGCACATCGTCCGGGTCCACAGGGTCGCAGAGATGGTGGACGTCGTCAGGACTGCCGATAGAATCCGTCAACCTTCGTCGGCCTGAGGTCGCTCGTTCCCACTCAACCGTTTCCTCGTCCCATCAGATAAGCTATCTCTGCATGATTGAGTTCCTCGGCAGCATCCTGCGCCGACCCCCGATGGGATGGTGGGATCTCGTCGACATCGCCATCGTTTCGTTCCTGATTTACGAGTTTTTAAAACTGATCAGGGGAACGCGGGCAGTGCAGATGGGTGTCGGGACGCTGTTGATCGTGGCGATGTTCTATATCTCCCGGCTGGCACCGCTGCAGACGGTGAACTGGCTCATCCGCAACATGCTCGTCTACGTGGCATTTGCGGCCATCGTCATCTTCCAGTCCGATATTCGGCGTGCGCTCGCGCACTTCGGCCAGGCCCCGTTCTTCCGGTACTTCAACCGTCAGGAATCCGCTGACGAAACGATTGAGGAAATCGTGGTGGCCGCGACGATGCTGTCGTCGCAGAAGGTGGGAGCGATTATCGCGGTGGAGCGGGAAATCGGGTTGCGGAACTACATCGAGAGCGGCATTCCCCTCGACGCCACGCTGACCTACGACCTCCTCGTGACGATCTTTCATCCGGGATCGGCGCTGCACGACGGCGCCGTGATCATCCAGGAGAACAGGGTCGCGGCCGCCGCGTGTTTTCTACCGCTCACGATCAATCCGAAGATCAGCCGCGAGCTCGGGACTCGCCATCGCGCGGCAATCGGCCTCACGGAGGAGGGGGATGCTTTGGCCGTGATTGTGTCAGAAGAGACCGGTTACATTTCCGTCGCGATAGACGGCCGAATCGATCGCCAACTCAGCCCGGAGGATCTCCGATCGCGGCTGCGAACGCTGGTCACTCTGCGCGGAGGCAGCCGTCAGATCGGGGCGAGGGCGTACGATGTATGAGCGCCGCTCGTGCCGGGATCCGTGGTCCGGGGTGCGGGATCCGCTCCGGACACGGAACAGCAAGCGCCTGCGGCCCGAGCGAGAGCGCGTGGGGGTGGGGCCCCACGCGCAGTTAGAAATGCAGACAGAAACGCGGAACGACTCCATTACTGATTCATGAAATTCGCGCCCCTTAACCACGTCGGCCTGAAGGTGCTGGCGGTCGCGCTGGCGGCGCTCCTGTGGTTGATCGTCGCTGGTGATCATCTCGTCGAGCGCAGCCTGCGCGTGCCGCTCGAGTACCGCAATATCCCGCCGGAGCTCGAGCTGGTCGGTGATCCGCCGACGGAAGTAGACGTCCGCCTTCGCGGTTCATCGGCGCTGCTGGGACGGCTCGAGCCGCGCGACATCGTCGCGGTGCTCGACCTCGCCTCGGCGCGTCCCGGCTCGCGAATGTTCCACTTGCGCAGCGACGAGGTCCGTGCGCCGTACGGTGTCGAAGTCGCCCAGGTGATTCCGGGAACGCTTGCCGTGGATCTCGAAAAATCGGGGCATCGAACGGTGCCCGTCGTGCCGGCGCTCGACGGGGAACCCGCGCCAGGCTTCGTCATCGGCCGTGTGACTTCAGAGCCACCGACCGTCGAGGTTGCCGGGCCCGAGAGTCGCTTGAAGCAGCTGACCGGAGCCACGACTGAGCCGGTGCAAATCACCGGATCGCATGCCCGCGTGCACGACGTCGTGACGGTCGGCATCACGGATTCGGCCGTGAGGCTCGTTCAACCGCAGAATGCGACGATCACCGTGGAAGTGCTGCCGGCGCCGGTCGAGCGCGATCTGACCGGGGTTCCGATTCGATGGCGTAACCTGCAAACGGGTTTGACGGCCAAGATTCAGCCGATCCTGGCGCGGGTGACCGTACGAGGGCGTCGGGAAGCGCTGTCGGACTTGCGCCCTGGTACCATCGACGCATTCGTGGATCTTTACGGTTTGAGCCCCGGCCGGTACAATCTTCGGGTCCAGGTGGATCCGTCCCAAACCTTTGGCGTCAGCGCCATCGATCCCGCCGTCGTTGACGTCACGATCAAATGATGGTTCTGCAAGGTTCTGCACGGTTCCACTGGGTTCTGAGAGGTTCGTTCGGGCTCTGAGCATAGAACGCAGCGAATCTAGAACGAACCATGCAGAACCAAGTAGAACCTTGTAGAACCCGACGATTCTGATGTCCCATCGACTCTTTGGCACTGACGGCGTCCGCGGAAGGGCAGGAGAATATCCGCTCGATCACGAGACGGTGGCCCGCCTCGGCGGCGCCCTCGTGAGGGCGATGCAACGTTCCGCGGGGCTTGGAAGCCCGCTGCGGTTCGTGGTCGGGCGCGATACTCGTGAATCCGGAGAATGGATCGAACGCGAGCTTGCGCGTGGCGTCCATTCCGCCGGAGCGGAGATTACGAGCGCCGGCGTGATTCCGACGCCCGCCATTGCCTATGTGACGCGCGCCATGGGTTTCGATGCCGGCCTGGTGATTTCGGCATCGCACAATCCGTTCGAAGACAATGGCATCAAAGTGTTCTCGGGACGGGGAGAAAAGTTCACCGAGACACTGGAGCGTGAGGTCGAAGCGATCGTCCACGACCGCAGCTGGTCGGTCGAGGGTTCGGCGGACGCGCCAGTCGATCGCACCGATGTGATTGACGCCTATATCGCGCATGCCCGGCTCGCACTGCCCGAGCCCGCGCGCCTTGGGCGGTTTGCCATCGCCATTGATTTGGCGAACGGCGCGACCACCACGGTGGCGCCAAAACTGTTTCGCGATCTTGGTTTCGACGTGCACGTTCTGAGCGCGCAACCGGATGGACGGAACATCAATCTCGATTGCGGATCGACTCACCCGGAGCAGATTGCCCGTGCGGTTCGACAGCTCGGGTGCCGGATGGGCGTGGCATTCGATGGCGATGGAGACCGCGCCATCTTCGTCGATGATCAGGGACGCATCGTCGACGGCGACGCGGTGCTCCTGATGTGCGCGCGTCACTGGAAGGCAGGCGGACGCCTGAAAGGCAATGCGATCGTCGCGACGGTCATGAGCAACATCGGTTTGGAGCTGGCGCTGCGCCAGAGCCGGATCGATCTGGTGCGCTGTGCCGTCGGCGACAAGTACGTGATGGAAGAGATGATCAAGCGGGGTCTCTCGATCGGTGGCGAGCAGTCCGGCCACATCATCTTCTCCGAGCATCTGTACACCGGTGATGGAATCGTGACGGCGTTGAGCCTGCTCCGCGTGATGGCCGAGAGCGGCCGCGAGCTTGCCGACCTTGCCTCGGAGCTCGTGACGTATCCGCAGGTGCTGGTCAACGTGCGTGTGCGCGAAAAACAGGCGCTGTCGAACGTGCCGTCGATCGCGGCCGCGATGGAGCGTGTCGAAGCACGTCTCGCCGGCGAGGGACGGCTGCTGGTGCGGTATTCCGGAACCGAGCCGCTCCTGCGGGTGATGATCGAAGGGAAGAACCAGGAACAAATCCAGGCCTGGGCGGCCGAAATCGCCGGAGTGGTGCGAGAGCATCTGGGATGATGAGAGCAGGTTCGACAGGGTTCCACGGGGTTCTACAGGGTTCGACAAGGTTCGTTCGGGGTTCTGCGAGGTTCGCAGCCCGGCAGAATGCAGAGACCCTTCGAACGAACTTGCCGAACCTGAGAACACGAACCCTGTAGAACCCGAGAACGAACCCTGCAGAACCTCGTAGAACCCTGTAGAACCTCGTAGAACCTTGTAAAACCTGATGTCGATACGTTTGGCAGTGAACATCGACCACATCGCGACCTTGAGGGAAGCGCGACGCGCGCGCGAGCCCGAGCCGATCGCCGCCGCCCTCGTTGCGGAGATGGCAGGCGCGCAGGGGATCACCGTGCATCTACGGAGCGATCGCCGCCATATCAAGGAGCGGGATCTCGAGATTCTTCGCCAGACGATCGCCACCAAGTTGAACGTTGAGATGGCCGTGACCTCGGACATGTCGCGAGTGGCGCTGCAGGTCCGGCCCGACCAGGTCACGCTCGTACCCGAGAAGCCACAGGAATTGACGACCGAAGGCGGCCTCGACGTCGTCGCCCATTCGTCGGCGGTGAAGGACTTTGTCAGCCAGATGCACGGAGCTGGCGTCCGCGTCAGCATCTTTCTGGATGCAGACGTTGCGCAGGTGCGTGCCGCCACTGCCGCCGGTGCCGACGCAATCGAGATCAACACCGGCCGTTACGCCGAGGCGGCAGCGAGTGCCGCCGACGTCGAGTTGACGCGCATCGCGGAAGCGGCTGACGCCGCGGCGCGCGACCATCTCGAAGTCCTCGCCGGCCATGGCCTGAACTACACCAATGTGGGTTCCCTCAACTCGATTCCGCAGATCGTGGAGCTCAACATCGGCCACAGTATCGTGGCTCGCGCCGCGCTGGTTGGCATGGACCGCGCGGTGAGGGACATGATCGCTCTCCTGCGGAAATGACCGCGAGGTCGCCCCATCGGCACGTCCGTGCCGTCCATGCGTTTGGCACTTTGATCGTGTTGTTGTCGCTCGGCTTCGTCGCGCCATCGCGGGCGGGGGCCGGCACAGAGCGGGTCACGATTCGCACCGACGACGGGGTTTCGCTCGCGGCGACCTGGTACGAGCCGCAGACTCGATCTCCTGCCGTGATTCTGGTGCACATGCTGCACAAGAACCGCCGCGATTGGGATGCGATGGCGTCACGACTGGCCTCAGAAGGGATTGGCGCGCTGGCGCTGGATCTGCGCGGCCACGGAGAATCGAGCGGCGTCCTGCCCGAAGGCGAGGCGGCTGATTACTCGGTCCTCATTCGAGACGTGATCGCCGCGCGCCGCTACGTCGCATCGCGCAGCGATGTGCAGCCGTCTCATGTCGGAATTGCGGGCGCATCGATTGGTGCCAACCTGGCGGTGCTGGAGGCGTCAGCCGACACCGCTGTCGCAAGCCTCGCCCTGCTCTCGCCGACGACCGACTACCGTGGGCTGCGGATCGACGCGGCGATGAAGAAGTACGGCGGCCGTCCGGCGATCATGATCGCCAGCGATGACGACGCCTACGCGATGCGCTCGGTGAAGGAACTCCAGAAGGCCGGCGGAGGTACACGGGAGGCGCTGATCGTGAACCACGCCGGCCACGGAACCGTCATGCTCGGCCGCGATCCCGATCTCGCCCGAACCCTGGTGGACTGGTTCCGCCGCACGTTGTTATGATCGTCTTTTTCAGGGGTTCTACCAGGTTCTGTCAGGGCAGACGCTCGTAGAACCCCGTAGAACCGGTAGAACATTTTTCAATGAGAAGCGACTCTGTGGTGTTCGGCGTTGCCGGCATCTTCTTCGGCGTCCTCGTCGGGTGGATTATCGGCAGCCAGCAGGGCGCTGGCGTCGTGCCGCCGCCCGCTTCCACCACGACAGCTGCCGCGTCTGGCGCGCAGGGTGGACAGCCGGCTCCCCCGGCATTTGACGAATCGCGGGCAGCGTCTCTGAAGGCCGGCGCCGATCGCAATCCGTCAGACCCGGAAGTTCGCGTGCAGCTCGGCAATTTGTATTTCGATGCCGAGCGCTACGACGAAGCCGCGCGATGGTACGAGGCGGCGCTGAAGGTCGATCCGAAGAACGTCAATGCGAGCACCGACCTCGGGATCGCCTACTACTACTCGAGCCAACCGGACCGCGCGCTGGCGCAGTTCGACCGATCGCTCGAGATCGATCCGCGGCATTCGAAAACGCTTCTCAACATAGGAATCGTTCGCGCGTTCGGCAAACAAGATCTGGACGGCGCCGAAAAGGCCTGGCAGAAGGTGCTCGAAGTGGCGCCCAACAGTCCAGAAGCCGAGGTCGCGAAGAAGGGGCTGGACGGTCTCCGGTCTGCGCATGGGCAGCGGGGCGCGGGCGATGGCGCCTCACAGTCGCCAGCCCCGCCGAAGTAACGATGGCGCGCTTCATTATCTGGGCAGTTCTGATCGTACTTCTGGCGCGATCGCTTTCGCGGCTGCTCCACGGTGTGCTGGAAGGTGCGGGCTACCGGCGCGACGACGCGCAAGCTCGAAGCGTCGGGCTTGTTCGCGATCCGATCTGCGGCGTCTTCGTGGTTCCCGGTCAAGCGTTGACCGCGGGAACAGGATCAGCGACGCGTCATTTCTGCTCGGAGAAGTGCCGGCGGGAATGGTTGAAGCAGTGAATCAGGTTCTACAGCGTTCTACGAGGTTCTACTGGGTTCTGCAGGGTTCGTTCAACACGTCCGGGTTCACATCGCGCCGGGCGAACTGTGTGAACCCCGCGGAACCTTGCGGAACCATGAACGAACCTTGTAGAACCATGCAGAACCTCGCAGAAGCCAGTAGAACCTGAAAGAGATGCCCTCCGAATCCCAACTGAGAGCCGATATCGTAGAAGTCGGGCGACGTTTGTACGCGCGGGGATACACCGCATCGAACGACGGCAACATCAGCGCGCGGCTCGACGATCGACAGCTGCTCGTGACGCCGGCCAACGTCTGCAAGGGGTTCATGAACGGCCAGATGATGGTGATCACGGATCTCGACGGCAAGAAGATCGCCGGCGAACGCAATCCGTCGTCCGAGATCCAGATGCATCTCGAGGTCTATCGCCAGCGCCCCGAGATCCAGGCGGTCGTGCATGCGCACCCGCCGGTGGCCACGGCTTTTGCCGTCGCAGGCATTCCGCTGGATCGTGCGGTGCTCGCTGAAGTGGTGACGACACTCGGCAGCGTGCCGATCGCCGAGTATGCGACGCCGTCGACCAAGGAACTGCCTGAGGCAGTGCGGAAGTACGTCAAGGCACACGACGGCATGCTGCTCGCCAACCATGGCGCGCTGACGCTTGGCAGCGACGTATTCGCGGCGTACTACAAGATGGAAACGATCGAGCATTTCGCGAACATCAGTTTTGTCGCCCGAATGCTCGGCGGCGAACGGCTATTGTCGCGCGAGGAGGTTATCCGCCTCCAGGGTCTTCGAGGACGGTACGGTATAGCGGCACCAGCCCCGATTTGTGCGGATCCCGTGAGCGGTTCCGAAACGAGTCCGCAGGACTGTCAGGTGGTGTTTGCGCCGCCGTCGGTTGGTGGAGAGCGGCTCGTACCGGACCGAATCGGTTCGGTAGGGGCCGACGATGAAATTCGGCTAACATACCGCGAACTGACGGCACTAATAGAAGATGCGGTCAAAAGCTTGAAATGAGCTGTCCGCCTTCGCCGCGACGCGGCTACGGCGCGACAAGCGTCGTCAGCAGGCGCCAGCGAAGGCTGACTGGAAACTGGCAACTGGAAACTGATACGGAGGCACTCAATGGGTGAGGCGCTCGGCATGGTCGAGACCAAAGGGCTCGTGGCG